>JAABUM010001842.1_pt1 | contig 30282 bp, 33 predicted proteins | sample 5559161 | NCBI WGS metagenome assembly JAABUM01 (sample SAMN10711868, study PRJNA513369) | rock metagenome | isolation source: Antarctica rocks | place: Antarctica: Victoria Land, Siegfried Peak nord
CGCCTCGAACGCGACCGGTTCACCGGTACCCAGGTCGACGATCGGCTGGAAGACCGGACACACGTCCCGCGCTGCCAGCAGCGCGTCCAGTTCACCGGCCAGCTCGGGGGCACGTGCTTGGCGCATTCACTGTGCATCGGACGCCCAAGGGACCCACTTCAGTGCCCGCACCGAACAATCAGGCAGGGGTAGGCCCGACAGCAACGTCGTCAACCTGGCGCCGGGCAAGCAAGACGGGGACTCGGTAGACCGCCGCGGATCTGCAGATGATCGCCCGTTGCCGGTCTGGTGGTCGAAGGCCACGCGAGCAGACCCTGCTCGGCACCGGGCACGATCTCGTCGTGCCGGCAGCGCCGCGGCCCGGGCACGGCGCTGCCCGGCTACGCCTGCGCCGTGCTGGTCGAGGCTTGGGCCGGCCGGTCGGGTGGGTCAGGCGGCGACCGGCTGGCAGGTGCCGGTGGCGGTGAGCCGGCCGAAGACGGCCAGCCGGCTGGTCGCCGAGTACGCCGGGGTGCAGGTAGTGAGCACGACGGTGGGCTGCGCTCCGTACGGCCCGGCGACGTTTCCTAGGACTTTGGTGTCATCGGGTGGCACGACTGTGCTGCCGGTGACGGTGTAGGTGTAGACGGCGGTGGCTGTGCTGACCGCGATCCGGTCACCGGTGTGCAGCCGGTCCAGGTGGTAGAACGGCGAGCTGTAGGTGGTGCGGTGCCCGGAAACCGCGAACGTGCCAGGCTGGCCGGGCAGCACGGTGCTGGCGATGTGACCCGGTCCTTTTTTCAGGTCCCCGGGGCGGGCGCCTTCGACGATGACGTCGTCGACGCCGGCGGCCGGCACCCGCAGCTGCGCCAGCGCCTGGCCCAGACGCGGGCGGGCAGAGGTGGACCCTGCCCCGCGCCTCATGGTCCCGGCCGTTGACTGCCCCGGGCTGGTCTGGTTGCCGGCGGCAAACCCTTGGGGGCCGCACGCTGCAAGCTGCGGGGAGCTGGCCAGCTGCTGGCGCAGCTGGGCTTGGGCGTGCCGGGCGCTGGCAGCGGTGCCGAACAGTTGGTATCCGATCGAGGCGAGCGGGAACGCCGAGGCCAGCAGCAGCACGAACCCGGCGGTTCGCTGCAGCCGCCGGCGGCGCGCCACCGAGAAGCGGCGACGCGCCACCGGCTGGGCTGGGCGGTACGCAGGTTGTGCTGGGCGCACCGGCGGTGCCTAGCTGGCCAGCGAACGGCGGCGCCGCGCCGATGCCACCAGCCCGAGTCCGACCAGCAGCAGAGCGCCGCCGGCAGCCGCCGGCGGCACCAGGTTCGTCCCGGTCCGCGGCAACGGCCCAGATCCCGACCCTGCGGCTCCGGCGCCGGTGAGCACGTCCGGGCCGAGGGCGCCGCAGCGGGACTGACCGACGATGATCTGCCCGGAGGTGCCGGGAAGCAGCGCCGGGTCGATCCGGACGTCGAGCGCGTTGACGGTGATCGCGCTCTTGGCCCCTGGCTGGCTGGTGACAGTCTGCTCGTTCAGCGTCACCGACCCCACCCCCGGCAGCTGCACCACAGTGTTGGGCGCCGGCACGGTGGCGGTCACGATCCCGGTTACCCCCTCCAGGGTGGTGGACCCGGTCGACCCGTCCCCGTTGGAGGCACAGCGGCTGGTCACCGTCGAGGCCGAAAGGCGACCCGCGACGTTGAGCGCGTCGACCGTGGCGCTGCTTCGGGTGGTTCGCCCGTGGCTGACCTGCGCGTCACCGGAGGTGCTGACAGTCAGCACCCCGGTGGAGGCCAGGCTGCCGACCGTGGCCTTGGCGGCGGTGCGGGTGATCGGACCGCCACCGGTCGTCGGCAGCACCACCGACGGACTCGGCGCCAACCCAAGCGCCCCAGTGACCGGCACGGTGACCGCGGCCGAGATGCCGAATGCGCCGCCCGCGACCGAGGTGACGTCCGCAAAAGCCGGACCAGCGACGCACACCACCACGGTGGGAGCGATTACCGCACTACTGAGCAATACCGAACGAAGACGTGGACGAGCCATGGAAAACCTCTCCGGTGCAGGGGAAGAAGACGCCGCGGGACCCGCAAGCGCCAGAAGGAGGGAAAGTGAGGTGAGGGGAGAACCGGCAGGATCACCCGAACGGGGCAGGGACGCCGACACGAGAAGGGTCGGCGAGCAACCACATCCCGCGCGGTGACGCAGTCGCTACACAGCGAAAGTTAAAGGTCGACGATCAAGCAATCAACCACCGTCATCGGCGTGTCGCCCCCAGAGAATGGGTCGAGGAAGCCGTCGACGTCAATTCAATAGCGACTGGCCCATCCTTCCCGCCGGGAAACGCGTCGACAAGAGCACATTCTGTTACGGCCGGCATCGCTCTCACCTAACGGGGCCGGAACCATTGATCTGAACCGGCAACAGAAAGTGACAAAGCGCCAATGGCAGTGCGTGCCGGCGCAGCCCGGTCGCGACCACGAGACGCTTTCTCCCCCGGGCGGCCTTCACCCGTTCGCGGCCATGCCCTACCCAGCAACCGGGCGGTGGGACTCGCAGACACCCTCCGGTCACGGGCCGCAGGTGGAGGTACTGCTGCGATCTTCGTGGGACGCACGACCACAACCGGTGCCATCAATCCCAGCAGCCACCGCTGCCCTGCAGCGTCGCGGCAGGCACCCTTCGGGTAGACCCATCGTTCGCCGAGGGTCAGTCCTGCCCTCGACTGCGGCGACGAGCACAAGACCCCGCATCCTGCCGCCCCGGCTGAACCGAACATCCCAGCCGGGCCCACACCGGCACCGGCACCGGCCCGCCTGCCTGCCTGCCCCAGAGACGCAGTTCGGCTTTGGTTGGCGACAGTAGCCATGGCTTGATCGGAGACAGATCGTCGCCTGGCTAGGAGGTGCACACTGGATCTGTGAGTGAAGCGGCGTACATCGAGTTGAACGACGGTGCCGATGACCGCCTGTCCCAACTCGCGGACGAGGTCAGCCGTACCGGTGGTCGGGTCGTACTAACCCGAAACGGTAAGCCGTTGCTTGTTGCAATGTCCCCGGATGAGTTAGAGGGCTGGGAGGAAACCCTGGCCCTCGACGCCGACCCTGGCGCTCTGGCCCGCATCGCCCGAGGCGAAGCCGAGATCGCTGCCGGGCAGTACGTCGGGGCTCGGGAGCTGCGCGCCGACTACGGCCTGCTACGCCGCTGAGAAGACCCGGCCAGACGATCGTGGCCTACGCGTCTGTCACGGCGCGCCAGGCACGGCCGATGCGGTGAGGAGCACCCCTGCCGAGCCCTCCTACGAGCTGCGGATGGCGCCCACGGCTCGCCGAGCCCTGCAACACCTCCCCGAAAAGGTTGCCCTGGCCGCCGCTGAGTTCATCACTGGCCCACTGCTGGAGAACCCGCAACGGGTCGGGAAGCCGTTGCATGGCAAGTACGCCGGTCGTTTCAGTGCCCGGCGGGGCGAGCTTCGGATCATCTACGCCGTCAATGAAGCCGCCCGCGCCGTCGAGGTCAGCGACGTTGACTACCGCCGCGACGTCTACCACTGATCCACCCGCCGGACGTGAGGGTTCTCCTGGTCCTGGAGTTGCCCGGCGACACACCCGCTGACCGGCGGAGGCCGCAACGGGGCGCTCGCCCGAACTTCTATCCGTTCAAAGCCGGTTCGCATTACGACATCAACATCGACAACAGCGGGACCGGCAAGCCCGACATCACCTACCGCTGGACCTTTGCCGACCAGGACGCCCGGGCCACCGCGCCCGGGGGCGGCACGTTCCTGTACAACAACGGCCCGGTGCAGTCCCTGGACGACCCGCACCTGCTGTTCAAGCAGACCTACACCCTGACCGAGATCAAGGGCGGGCAGAGCACCACGCTGGTCAGCAACGCCAAGGTCGCCCCGTCCGACGTCGGCCCCGCGTCGATGCCGAACTACGCGATGCTGCGCGACCAGGCCATCACCAACCTGCCTGGCGGCGGCAAGACGTTCGCCGGCCAGGCAGCAGACCCGTTCTTTTTGGACCTGCGGATCTTCGACCTGCTCTACGGGGCGAACCTGAAGGAGTCGGGCCAGAACACCCTGGCGGGCTACAACGTCAACAGCGTCGCGCTGCAGGTACCCAAGGCCGACGTGGCGCTCAAGGGCGACGCGACCCGCAACCCGGTGGTCGGGGTGTGGAGCACCACCGAGAAGCAGGGACTGTCGCTGTCGGCGGGCAACAAGCAGACCGCCAGCGGCGACTTCGCGCAGGTCTCCCGCCTGGGCAACCCGCTGGTCAACGAGGTCGTCATCCCCGCCCAGCTCAAAGACGCCTTCAACGGCCTGACCCCGGCCCAGGACCACACCGTCGCACCAGCGGTGGCCAAGGTGCTCGACCCCGAGGTGCCCAAGCTGATCGAGTCGATCTACGGGCTGAAGGCACCGGCAGCGCCGCGCAAGGACCTGCAGGAGATCTTCCTGACCGGGATCTGCAAGGCGTGCGGACCGATCGCAGCCGACCTGAACTCCCAGCAGCTGAACAAGGACGTGAGCTCCGGCTCGTTCGTCCCGGCGGAGGAGCTGCGGCTCAACACCTCGGTTCCGGTCACCGCCAGCCCCAACCGCCTCGGGGTGCTGGCCAAGGACCTGCAGGGCTTCCCCAACGGGCGGCGCCTCTCCGATGATGTCGTCGACATCGAGCTGCAAGCCCTGGAAGGAGCCGCCCAAACCGGGACGATCGTACCGGCGCTGGCAGCCGGGGACGGGGTCAACACCCCCGCCAGCCCTCCCGGGTCCGCGTTCCCCTACCTGGCGCTGCCGAACGCCAAGTCGGTCAACCTGGGCACCTCCAACGCGGGCGGCTCGACCATGCCCAACGGGGGGGTCAACAGCGGCGGCGGCGGCACCGCCCGATCGGCCCCCGGGCAGACGCCGGTGGTGCCGGTGACGGCCGGGGTGCTGGGCATGGTGCTACTGGGCACCGGGATCCGCAGCGTGCGCCGGCGGCGGTCCTCTGCCGCCCACGCCTGAGCAAGGCTGCGGTACCAACCCGCGGCGTTTCGCGACATGACCGTGATCTGGCCATGACCCGTTCAGGAGAAGCTGTGTCGAACACAACTCATCGACGTCCCACAGCTCGGCGAGCTCGGCCACGTGCGCCTCGTTGTCCCAGTTCCGGACCTGCGGCATGCAGCAGATGAACGGCCAGCCGATCGCCCAGAACAACCGCGAGACCGGCGCCGACGGAGACCAGCCGACCATGGGCAACTCAGCAGGGCGTACACACCGGCCCTGACCACCAGCGCCGTGGAAGTTCAGGTGTTGGTTGCCGCGTCGCGGATTGCAGCCGTGGACCCGGCGGACCCGGCGGACCCGGCGGACCCGGCGGACCCGATGGAAACAGTCGACCGGCGCCTCCGCGCTTGCGGGGTGCACGGCGGGCGCCCCGGAGCCGCACGTCGCGGCAGGCTTGTGGAACCTGCGCCGGCGCGCCGGGTAGGCGAAGACAAGCGGGGCCTCGGTGTTCGACCGGCAAGTTGACGTGTCGCGGAGCGACGTCGCGGCGCAGTGGCCGAACCCGTCGCTCAGTGGAGACGCCTCGCGAGGAACACGATCTCTCGTCCGGGCCGGACGGGGGCCGGTGGAGAGTGGAGCGGGTGCGAGCCTTCGATGTGGCCGGTTTCGTGGTCGATGACGACGCCGAGCGGGTGGACGTCGATGCTGTCTGGCAGTTCCTGTCGACACAGGCCTACTGGGGACGCTGGCGCCGCCGGGAGGACCTCGCCGCGCAGGTGCGCTCCGCGTGGCGCGTCGTCGGGGTGTACCGCTGTGACAGCGGAGCACTGGTCGGTTTCGCCCGAGCGGTCTCCGACGGCGTGGCGCTCGCCTACCTCGCCGACGTGTTCATCACCCCGGGCCACCGCGGCCGCGGCCTGGGAAAGCTACTGGTCGCAGTCATGATCGACCGAGGGGCTGGGGCCGGGTTCCACTGGTTGTTGCACACCGCGGACGCGCACAGCATGTACGCCGGGTTCGGCTTCGCCCCGGCTAACGCGACCCTGATGGAACGGCCAGGGGATCGGCGCACGGCACCACCTTCTGGACCGGCCCGTCCGGTTGGCCGTGCCAGGCAGAGTTTCCGTCGCGTTCGCCGGGCCTTGCACACTCTTGGCAGGGGAAGGTTCAGCGCCGGCGCCGGCCGGCTTGCCGCTCGGGTAAGGCGATCCTGCTGCGGAACAAGGTCGAGCCGTGAACTCACCGCCGGCAGCACCCGGCGCCCCGGCTCACCGTCCGGGTTCAACAGTTTCGGCCGATCAGCCACGGTGAGCCGCAACCGGCCGGTGCGAAGGCTCAGCCGCTGCAACAGACAGGTCGGCTCCGCCCGGCAACAGCAGCGTGAGATGTGCACCCAGATCCACCATGGCTGCTGGGCGGGGCTCGAGTGCGAGGATCAAGCCGACACCGGGAACGGGACGGATCCCCGGGAGCGGCCGTGAGTCCGTGTCGCCCTCTACAGCGAAAAGAGCATCCAGATGAGCAGTCAGAGCAGTGACCAGCCAGGCAAGGACCCGGCCGCCGCAGCGCCCGGCACCGGCCCGAAAGAGCTGGCGACGACGGACAGCCAGCTGCTTACCGAGCGGGGCACGACCTCGATCGCCGACGGCGTGGTGCAGAAGATCGCTGGTATCGCCACCCGGGAAATCTCGGGGATTCACAACATGGGAACCGGCCGGGTGCGGACCTTCGGCGCGGTGCGCGAACTGATCCCCGGCACCGGTGGTCCCAACATCTCCCAGGGCGTGTCGGTGGACGTCGGACGAACCCAGGCCACCGTCGATCTTGACGTTGTTCCCGAGTACGGGGTGCCGGTCGACGCCCTGGCCGTCGCCATCCGCCGCAACGTGATCTCCATGATCGAGCGGATGACCGCACTGCAGGTCGTCGCGGTCAACATCGCCGTCGACGACATCCACCTGCCCGACGACGACGACGATCAGCCACCGGCACCACGGGTGCAGTAACCGCCGTCCGGGCGCAGCCCTCGTCAAGATGAGCAGTTCGGGCAGGGTAGCCGACGTTGCGGCCGTACGGCGCCGAATGCCAGCCAAGACAGGGCAACGCCCAGTGGGCAGGTGACCGCCCTCTTGCCAGACCCACCCGCACGCGGGAGGCTCAAGGCGTGCTCTCAGAAAGCGAGCGGCGCCGCTTCGATCAGATCGCAGCCGAACTGCGCCAGGACGACGCCCTCGCCCGGCTGGACGATGGCAACAGCCGGCGCACGTCGGCGCGCAGCAAGACTGTGCCCAACCGGCGTCGCAGCCTGCTCGAATGGGCCGAACAACGCTTCGCTGAGCGGCTGCGCCGAGCCAGGTAGAGCCGCAGAAGGCCAAGTCGCCCGCCCCGGACCTCGTCCTTGTTGACGATCCCGAAGTGACCTGTGCTGGTACACCGCGGGTCGCGTTGACATGACCTGCGCGCCGCCGCAGGTTTCCAACATGAGCCTGGCGCCGATGTCCCCACACTCGCGTTGGGCCCGAGACCTACGCGGCGAAGGCCGCGCGGTCCGGGTCTCGGCTCACGCCGAGGCCGGCTTCCTGATCGTCAGCACGTGGAAGGCCGACGGGTGTGTCGGCACAGTGCGCCTGCTACCCGGTGAGGCATCCGAGCTCGCGGCAGGAATCGTCGAAGGCCTAGCCCACCTAGCCGACCGCGCCGACGTCGCCGGCGACCCAGCTACCAGCCTGACCGGCGACGACCCCGGGCCGTCGGTTGACCTTGACCAGCAGCTGCGGATGCTTGAAGGTCGGCTGGCCACCCTCGCAGGTTCGCCGCGGTAGCCGGCCCGGCCCAATGGACCAGGCCGGTCAGCGGGCGCCGCCCGCTACACCCTCACCTCAGGGCATCGGCCCGGTCCCCTGCCCGGCTGCGAGCCGCGCGGCGTACCACCTCACCCACCATGGGCAGCGGTATCTGCCCTTCGAAGCGGGCCATCAGCCGCTCGGTCACGTCCGCGCTCGACACCATGGCCCAACCTTCCATCGCTGGGCGGCCCTGCCCTGTGACCCGCCGTGTCCGACAGCGACCCGTACGCCGCTCACCCGCTGAGGTGCAGGCCTTGGCGCCCTCGCCGGCCGCGGGTCTTCAGCAGATGCACTGTGGTGCCGCTGGGATGGTGGTCGTGGTGGGCCTTCCGGTAGCCGTGCCGGGCGTAGAACCGCAAGCTGTTCTCATCGGTGGGACGGACCTGCAGCCACAGTTCACCAACCTGGGGCGGTAGCCGGTGCTCCGCGGCGCGCAGCAGCAGAGTACCCAGCCCCCGGGGCCCGCGGCCGGGTTCGACGACCAGCCGGGCGACGTCGGCAACCCCAGGGTGATTCGGGTCCACCCGCACCGACGCCGCGGCGACCAGCTGACGCCCCGGTGCCGGTTCACGGACACCCAGCGTGATGACATCCGGGTCAGCCAGCTCGGCGGCGACCTGCGCACCGGTGGGGTCGCCGGCGCCTGCGGCGGTCAGCGGATAGGCAGCGCTGTTCAGCGCAGTCAGCTCGCTCGCCGCGTCCGGGCCCAGCTCGGACACCGCCGTCCGCTGCTCATCGAGGACTTGTCGCCGCTCTACCGGCACAGCACCTGCCCTGCAAAGTGAGCCGGCGACCAGCAGCCGGACGTCGTTGGCCTTCACCTGCCCGTTCCCCGCCGACCTCGCGTCACCGCCTGCCGGGCCGGCAGTGTGCCCACCCGAACCCGAGCGGCAAGCCGACGATGCCGCCCGCTCACAGCGGGCGGTGCGGCTGCTGATGTGCTCGGTGGTGCTCCGCCGCCGGCAGCTCTGCCCAGGACCGGTCGTGCTCGCGCTGGCTGTCCGCGGCAACCCCGCCGTGGGCGGTAACGCCACGCCAGCAACCCGTCGCGGCGCCGGGCCCGGCGGCGCATCACCGCCACCGCCACACCCGCTGGCAGCACGGTCATCGCCGCCAGCCCGGCCGCCGGCGAGCCCCTCCGCCACTCGCGTCGCCCCGGCACCTGCCAGGACGGTTGTTGCGCGGCACGTGCCAGGCGGTATTCATCGCGTTCTGCCCGGCCTGGGCCACACCCAGCCCGCCGTACACGGCGCCGAGCAGGCCGATTACCAGCCCGGCGCCGCTGCCCCGCAGCCCTTTCGGGTCACCAAGCTGGCTGCCGATGACCGGGAACTGGCTCAGCGTCGAGTTCAGCACCCGCTGCTGCAGATACGCATCACCGCCGAGGACGAACCCGAGCACGCTGGTCAACAGCAGCAACAACGGAAACAGCGACAGGAAGCCGTAGTAGGTGATCAGCGCGGCCAGATAGCCGCCCTGGTCGTCGACGAACTTGTAGACCACCGCCAGCGGGAACCCCAAAACAGGATGCCGCCGCTGCGCACCGTCCAGCCGCTCGGTCACCGACATCTGCTCACCCCAGAAACTCGCCACCCGACAGCCTGCCCGCCGGGCCCCGCTGGCGCCAGCAGCGCCCCCCTGCTGTCCAGCCTCGTCCGCCGCTCGGTGACTGGTCGCGCTTGATCGCCCAGGTGGGCCTCGCCGTCCGTCCTGCAGATCGTGGCACGTACGCCGCGCGCCTGACCCGGACTTTTCTCTTCCGACCGGCAGCAAACGACTGGCACCAATGGGCCGGTTCAGTCAAAGCGGCCATGCCGGCTCGTGGCTGACGCACCAGCCCGATCCGCTTCCCAGGCGTCCAGCACACTCGCGCCGGCAACGGGCTGCCCGCTGCCGGGGGACCGCCAGACCGGGAACAGCTGCCGGCCGATGCGGCACACCAGCGCCACCGTCGCCCACCAGGCCAGCAGCACGAGCAGCACCACCAGCAGCCCGTAGAGCACAACCGCGGCGACCGCCGTCCCCACCAACCCCATGGCGTGCTTCACTTCCCGATACCTGACATGGGCGCCGCACGTACCCCTGTCAGTGACCACGTCGAACACCAAAGCACCGGTATGAGTGCGCCTGCGGGCACGAACCCCTTATCGGTGCGGGGCGGGCGGGGCAAAGCCCGGCGAGTCCCTACCCGGCCGCGAAGAACGGACTGCAGCTGCAGCCGTCGACTGCACCGCGGGTGACCTGCCGTGACGCGTGCCGGTGCCGCCGGGAAGGCCCCACCAACGGGCGGCCTTTCACCCGGTTGCCAGCCCGGCGGGTCTTCAGCCAGACCTCGACGGTCCCGATGACGGGCGGGTGACCTCTTGGCGCCGGGCTGTTCCCGCTGTTGCCCTGTCCGCTCTTGCCGTTGCGACGACCGCCGGTTGTGACAACGGCTGGTGGACCTACCACCGCGACCCGGCCCGCAGCGGTGTCAACGCCGACCTGGCGGCTGCCGGCCGGGTCAGCGCGGCGTGGACCACCAACCTCGACGGCGCAGTCTACGCCCAGCCACTGGTGGTGGGCGGCACGCTGGTCGCCGCGACCGAGAACGACAGCCTGTACGGGCTGGACCCGGGCACCGGCGCGGTGCGCTGGCGGACCCATGTCGCCAGCCCGGTCTCCCGTTCGGTGCTGCCGTGCGGCAACATCGACCCGTTGGGCATCACCGGCACCCCGGCCTACGACCCGGCATCCAAGCTGGTGTTCGCGGTGGCCGAGACCCAGATCGCCGGCAAGGTGACGCACCTGCTGGCCGGTGTCGACCCCGTCAGCGGCCGGCAGCGGGTGCTGCGCCCGATCGACCCGACGGCCAGCGACCCGACGGTCAGTCAGCAGCGCGGTGCGCTGACGGTGAGCGCCGGCCGGGTGTACGTGCCCTACGGCGGCCTCGCCGGGGACTGCGGCGCCTACCGCGGGACCGTCGTCGCCGCCAACACCACCGGCACTGGCCCGCTGATCTCCTACACCGTGCCAACCGCCCGGGAGGGCGGCATCTGGACCCCGCCCGGACCGGTGGTCGACCGCTCGGGCAACCTGCTGGTTCAGGTCGGCAACAGCGCCGCCACGTCCGGGTCCTGGGACGGCGGGGACTCGGTGCTCAAGCTTTCGCCCGACCTGCGGTTGCTGGACTCGTTCGCCCCCGCCAGCTGGGCACGGGACAACGCCGTCGACGCCGACCTTGGTTCCACCGCTCCCAGCTTGACCGCCAACGGCTACCTGCTGGCGGTCGGCAAGTCCTCCACCGCCTACACGCTGCGCGCCGACCACCTGGGCGGGATCGGCGGCCAGGTCACCAGCTCGCAGCTGTGCGCCGCGTACGGCGGGACGGCGGTCGCTGGCAACACGGTCTTCGTGCCGTGCACCGACGGCCTGCGGGCGGTCAGCGTGGATAGCGCCGGTGCGCCGCACGTGCTGTGGCACGCGAACACCGCGGTCACCGGTTCGCCGGTTGTCGGCGGCGACCTGGTGTGGTCGCTCAACCCCGCTGGCACCCTCTATGGGCTCGACCCGGCCACCGGAGCGGTCAAGGCGCAGCTCCCGGTGAGCCGGACCAGCCGGTTCGCCAGCCCGACGCTGTTCACCGACAGCGTGCTGGTCCCCACCCTGACCGGGATCTCGGCGTTCCGCGGCGCCTGAGCTGACGTCAGCTGCGGCGCCTGTATCCCACGTCTACCGTCACTTCGCTGCTACGGAGCACCATGCGCGTGTATCTACCTCGATCCGCAGCCCGAGCCGCCGGCGTGCTGATCACTCCGGCCCTGGCGTTGGGTGCGCTCGCCGCTGCGGCACCGGCTGCCCTGGCAGCCCCGGCGCCCGCCCCGTCGGCACCCGCCCCGTCGGCACCCGCGGCGAGCAGCGCCGGGCAGCAGCCAACCACCGGGCAGCAGATGACGACGGTGCCGGTGCCGGCCGGGGTGGTGCGGGTGATGGTGAGCCTGGCCGCGGCCGATCCGGCCGGGTTGGTCCGCGCCGCCCACCTTCCGGCGTCGTTGGACGTCGCCGGCCGGGCGGCCCGGCTGCGAGCATTGGCACCGACGCCGGCGGCCCGGGCCCGGGTCGCCGGCTATCTGCACGCCCACGGCTTCACCGTCGCTGGCACCGATGCGTGGACGGTGACCGCTACCGGCCCGGACACCGCCGCCGAGCAGGTCTTCGGCACCCGGCTGACCCGGCTGGCCGGCGGCCGGGTCGCTGCCACCCCCGCGGTGCTACCCGCCGGACTGCGCGGCGATGTGGTGGCGGTGACCGGACTGGACACCCGCCCGGTGTTCCACCGGCACGCCGCCACCGGCGCCGGGTACGGTCCCGCTGACCTGGCCAGCGCCTACTCCGCTACTACCGGCCGCGGCGCCGGCACCACCGTGGGGACCGTCCAGTTCTCCGGCTGGACCCCGGGTGAGGCAGCCAGCTACGCCCAAGCCGAGAACATCCCGCTGGCCGCCGGGCAGATCCAGACCGTCCCGGTGGGGCTGTCCGCCGCCCAGGCCGCCACCCCCGACGGCGCCGGCGGCGACGCCGAAGCCGCCCTGGACACCGAAACGGTCCTGGCAACCGCCCCCGCCGCCCGCCAGCGGGTCTACGTCGCCGCCAACACCAGCGCCGGAGCCAGCGGGGTGTACGCGGCGATGGCCAGCGACGCCCAAGCCGGGCTGCTCACCGCCGCCAGCACCTCCTGGGGAGGCTGCGAACCCGACACCGACCCCAACGTCGCCGCCTCGGTCGAGCAGAGCATCACCCGGCTGCTGGCCGCCGGCACCACGATGCTGGCAGCCTCCGGTGACGACGGCGCCTACGACTGCGCACGTAGCGACCCCAACCCGGCCGTCGCCGGCGCCCCCGCGGTGGACTTCCCCGCCTCCTCACCCTCGGTGCTGGCGGTCGGCGGAACAAGCCTGACCGGCAGCCCCGGCGCCTGGCAGGAAACCGCCTGGGGACCGGCAGCGGGCACCCTGCCACCGGCGCGGGGCGGCGGCGGCGGAACGTCGACGCGTTCAGCCCGCCCGGCCTACCAGAGCGCCCTGCCCGGCACCGGCCGGCTGGTCCCCGACATCGCCTCCGCCGCCGACCCGGCGCACGGCATCGCCATCTACTGCACCTGCACCCCCGGCCAACCCGCCGGCTGGTATGCAGGCGGCGGCACCAGCGCCGCCGCCCCCGCCCAGACCGGGCTGCTGGTCTCGATGCTGTCCGGCTACGCCCGCACCACCGGCATCGGAGACATCCACCCCGCCCTCTACACCCACCCCGGCGCCTTCCGGGACGTCACCACCGGCGCCAACGGCACCTACCCCGCCGCACCCGGCTACGACCAGGTAACCGGGCTGGGCTCACCCGCCTGGACCAAACTGGCCGCTGCCGGCCTCGCCAGCGCCGACCCGATCGGGCAGCACTACCACGACCTCGGCGGCCCCGGCTCCTACCTCGGCACCCCCACCGCCCCCGAGACCGCCGTCGCCGGCGGCCGGATGCAAACCTTCCACGGCGGCACCATCTACTTCTCGCCCGCCACCGGCGCCCACGCCGTACACGGCCTGATCCTGGCCCGCTACCAAGCCCTGGGCGGACCGAGCTCGTTCGCCGGCTTCCCCACCAGCGACGAGACCGCTGTGGCCGGCGGCCGGGCCAGCACCTTCACCGGCGCCGCCATCTACTGGTCGGCCGCTACCGGCGCCCACGAAGTGCACGGCGCCATCGGCTCGGCCTACCTGTCCTACGGCGGTCCCGGCTCCCCGCTCGCCCTGCCCACCAGCGACGAACAGCCGGCAACCGGCGGACGGCAGAACACCTTCCAGCACGGCTCCATCACCTGGAACGCCATCACCGGCACGACCACCGTGCACCAGCTGTAGCACGGGCCCAGCGACCCACGCGCCCCGCACAGCGCCACCGGCACGTCGTGCGCGGACCTTGAGTTGCGGACTACGACTGGCCGCACGCCTCACCCTCGCCGTGAGATCCCTGAACTGGGACGACGTCAACCCGGTACCGAGACCGCAAGCTGGCCCGAAACTGAAGCCGGCTGTGCGGCGTGCCGACGTCTGAATTGAGCACACGTGTGAAAGGCGGCACCTGGGAGGAGAGCGCAATGGCAGGGCAGCGTTCGGACGCCGAGCGGCAGGTCGCCGACCTGCTGCGCACCGCCAGGAGCGCGCTGGGCCTCAGCCTGGCTTTCCTGACCCGGATGGACGGCACCACCCAGCACCTGCAGGTAGTGGAATCGGCGCTGCCGTTGCTGTTCAAAGACGGCAGCACCCGACCGCAGCAGACCACCTTCTGCCAGGCGGTCCGCGACGGCACGCTGCCGGCGGTGATGCCCGACGTCCGTGACTTCCCGGCGGCGATGAAGCTGCCCGCCGCCCGGATGCCGCGAATCCGCAGCTTCGTCTCCGTGCCGGTCACCCTCAGCGACGGCACCTTGTACGGCACGTTCTGCGCCGCTGGTTTCACCGCCGACAAGGCGCTGACCACCCGGGACAAGGCGCTGATGGACGTGCTGGCCCACGCCGCGTCGGTCGTCATCGAACCCGGTCTGCTCGAGCAGACCCGCCGGGGTGAGATCACCGGTCGGCTGGGTCCGGTCATCGACGCGGGCGGACCGCTGGTCGTGCTGCAACCCGTGGTGGAGCTGGCAACCGGCAGCCGGGTCGAAGCCGAGGCACTGAGCCGCTTCCCCCCGCAGTGGAACAAAGCGCCGGACGTGTGTTTCGCCGAGGCGCACAGCGTCGGCCTCGGTGACAGCCTCGAACTGCTAGCCCTAGCCGGGGCTGCCGCCCACCTCGACCGTGTGTCGGGCTACGTGGCCATGAACGTCTCCCCCGCAACGCTGCTCACCGCCAACTGCACCCGGCTGCTGGCCGGCCTGCCGCTGCCGCGCATCCTGCTGGAACTATCCGAACACGACCCGGTCGCCGACTACGACGCGCTCAAAGCGGTGCTGGCCCCGCTGCGCGCCGCTGGGATGCGCCTTGCGATCGACGACGTCGGCGCCGGGTTCTCCTCCCTTCGGCACATCGTGCTGACCTCCCCCGACGTGATCAAGCTTGACCGCAGCATCGTCGACACGGTCAGCACCGACCCGGTGCTGAGCACCCTGGTGCGCTCGCTGACCGAGTTCGGCCACGGCTGCGGCGCCCAGGTCGTCGCCGAAGGAATCGAAACCGCCGCCGACGCCGCCGCGTTGACCGGGCTCGGAGTCGACTACGGCCAAGGCTGGCACTACGGCCGACCCGGCCCCGCCACCGACCTGGCCGGCAACACCGTCGCCCTCACGCGCGGCGGGCTGCAGCCGACCCGGCCTGTGCCTGCCCCCCGCGACCCGGCGCAGGCATACGCCAGCTCGCCGACCCGGCCGGAGCCAGCAGGGGCAACGGCGCACTGCCCGTCGTGTGCTCCGCCAAGTAGTCGCCACTGACCAGCCTGCGCGTCGGTTCGAAGCTGGCGGGATCAGCCGGCGAAGTCCGCGGGCCTGCACCCAGTCAGCCTGCCGGGTGGTGCCTGGCAGCTGCTCGCCGGTCCGCTGCTCGCGTTCACGCTTACGTCGGCGCCGAGGGTGATCTGGGGTTATGCGTTTCGGGTTGAGACCAAGTCGGCGAAGGCGACGATGTTGTCCCGGTAGCTGGCGGCCTGCTGGTCGAACGACCCACCGCAGGTGATCAGCCGCAGGGCGGCGTGGTCGATGTTGCCGTACACCGCACCGGTGGGAAACGCATCCTTGACGAACTCCTCGACCCGGCTCACCCGGAACACCGCCACCCGGCCGTCGGTGCGGGCGACGATTACCCGGTCGCCGGGCTTGAGGTCCCGCAGGTTGTAGAACACCCCCGGGTAGCCGGCCCAGTCGACGTGGCCGGCGATGATCGCCGGCCCGAGCTGGCCCGGGGTCGGCGCACCGGTGTACCAGCCGGCGGGAAATCCAGCCGGCGGCGGCCGCATGGTCCCGTCGTGCTGCAGCCCCAACCCCGCCAGTGGGGAGTCCACCGCAATCGCCGGGATCTGCACCCGGACCGGGACGGAGCTTCGCAGCGGCGGGGCTGTGCCGGCTGGTGCGACGCCGGCCGGCTGACCGGCCGGTCCTCCGCCGCGGCCGGAGGCTAAGACCGGCGGTGGCCGGACAGCATGGGACTCGCTGGCGCAACCGGTGACGGCAACAGCGACGACCGCGGTGAGCAGGGCCGCCGCCCCGGTTCCCGCCATCGTCTTGGCGCGGGCCAGGCGGGGAGGCCGCCCGGCCTGGTGCCGCATGCGGGTTGCCGGCCTAACTGTCCCGGCGGCGCAGCCGGACAGCCACAGTGACAGCGCCACCGGCCATAGCAACCGCCAGCACGTCGACCAGCAGCCCACCCCCGTTCCCAGTCCCGGCACCTGCACCTGCACCTGCCCGGATGAACATGCTGCCGTCACCGGCGTGGACCCCCCCGACCGGAACCTGCCCGACCTGGGGACCCGAACCGGCGGACGTGCCAGCCGGCGCCGGGCCGGTGGGCGTGCCGGTGCTGGCGAGCGCGGTCGTGGGCGTCCTTGTCGAGAAGCCCACCGGTGTGCCGGCTGTCGGGGTGAGCCCCGTAGCACTCGGCGGCTTGCTAGTACCCGTCGTTGTGGTGGTGCCGGTCGTTCCGTTTGGGGTGGTGCCAGTCACGCCAGTCGGAGTAGTACCAGTCGCAGTAGTACCAGTCGGGGTCGTACCGGTCGGGGTGGTGCCGGTCGGGGTGGTGCCGGTCGGAGTCGTACCGGTCGGAGTCGTGCCAGTCGGGGTCGTACCGGGCGGAGTCGTACCGGGCGGAGTCGTGCCGGTCGGAGTCGTACCGGGCGGAGTAGTACCGGGCGGAGTCGTGCCAGTCGGCGGCGAGCTCGGCGGTGTCGTGGTCACGCACAGCGGGCTGACGATGGTGTCGTGAATCAGTGTCACCGCACCGGCACCGGATGCTTGCTCGCCTGCCAGCAGCCGGCCCTGCACGGTCACCCCGTTGCCCAGTGAGATGGTGTCGTGCGCCAGGATGGTGCCTTTGAGGGTGGAACCGGCTCCTAGGGTGGCGGCGCTGCCGACCTGGTAGAACACGTCGCACGCCTGGGCGCCGCGGATCAGGCTGACGTTCCCGGTGCCGCCGGTGACCAGGGTGCTCGCCGTTTGGAAGATCCAGACCCCGTTGGTCTTGTTCTGCCCGTCGAGCACCAGCGTCCCGGTCATCTGGAAGGTCCCCGACGCCGAGCTGTAGACCCCGGCGACCAGCCGTTGGTTGGCAAGCTCGGTCGCCACCTTGGTGGAGACCTGCGCGGCGGCGTAGTTGTACGCCGTGGTCAGGTCAATCTTCGCCTTCACCGTGACCGGATCATTCGGGGTGGGACTGGTGTGGTTCGCCCCGGTCAGCGTGACGCAGTCCGCGGCTGGGCAGGCCGCGAACCCGGTCTCTGCAGGAGTCGGCGAGGACCCGACGTCACCTTTGATCGTGGTCGCACCGGTGTTGGTGATCCCCGAGCCGGCGAGCACCGCGAAGCTGCCGGCCGTTCCCAGCGGCACCGACGTCGCCGGCGCCTGCAACCTGCGCGCGACCGGCACCACCGGAACTGGCACCGCAGCCTTAGCCGCAGCCGGCACCACCACCCGCGGCGGGGTCACCGCCGCGGCAGTACGCGCGACCGGCACCACCGGATCGGGCACCCGAGCCTTGCCGACGGCCGGTGACCCCAGAAGGGGCGCCAGGGCTCGGCTCACCGACGGCGCGGCCGGAACGGGCACCGCAGCCTTGCCGGCGGCCGGCACCGCTGAAACGGACACTGGCGCCCGGCCCGCCGCCGGCGCGACCTGCACCGACTTCGCCGCCGGTGCGGTGGCTTTGCCTGCGAGGGGCACCACCGGAACCGGCAGCTGGGCCATGGCCGCCGGCGGTGCTGCTGTCGATGCCTGGGCGCTGCCTGCTACCGCCGCGAGCAGCCCCACCGATGACACGCTGACCAGCGCAGCGGGGGCGGCAACGAAACGCAGGCGCCGGGCGTCAGGCACGTACTTGGAAGGCCTCATCTTCGATGAATCGGCTTGCCGGGCCTGCTGCTGAGCCGCGGCACGTTCCTCGTCGGCTGAGCGGCGACCCGGCGGGCCAAGCCCGCCCCCCCGGGGAGCAGGCAGCACCAGAGCTTCAAGCAATAAGGGTCGCTGGGCGGTGGTTGTTTTAGAGCAGACCTTTGTCGTGCAGCGCCTTGCCCCGGTCGTGGTGCAGCGCGGCGGCTTGTGCGGTGCCCAGGACGACCGACTCCTCACGCCGGTCCCCGTTGCCCTGGACGCTGCTGGTCAGCAGGTCGATCAGGATCGTCGGGATATAGCCGCCGCCATGCTGGGTGATCACCTCTCCGGAGCCGACCCGAGCCAGTAGCAGCAGCCGGGCACCGGGATCGAATGAGCTCATCTGCGCTCCCCTCCCCGGTCACCGTAGGACAGGTGAGCCCATGGGCGCCCGTCTGTCGTCGGTGCCGGCTGCTGCCAGCCGGCCAGCGGCCCCGGCCGGGGGTGGATAGCCCACACACGGGGGCGGCTCGTGCTGCCAGCTGGACGGCAGTGCGGCCGCGAGAGCTCACGGGCTGCGGGATGCTCGCTGGCGAAGGTCTTAAGACAGCGAAGGCCGACGCCGACCTTATTGAAAGGAAGGCGAGCAGGACCGCGGCCCACAAGGTCCAGAGAGGTAACCGTGACCGAACTCGACACGACCAACGCCGCGGCCCCCGCGAACAAGCGCCGAGGCGCAGCCCAGACTCGTGCCGCCCGCATCCCACCCGCCGCAGCCCGGGTACAACCACCCCAGCACGCCGCCGAGCTTGACCATCTGAGCCTGCAAGAACTACGGACCTACCGGGCGGAGCTCAGCGCCGAAGAAGAATGCGTCTCCTACTGGCGCAGTCTCGTGCAAGCCCGCCTTGACCTGCTGCACACCCCCGGCGGCGAGCCGGCCGGCCGGCTCGCCCTGCAAGCAGCGCTGACCACCGACCGGGTGCAACCCGGCCGCACCGCTCTGGTCCCGGTCGTGCCGCACGGTGACATGCCAGCACTGCCGGAACTGGCAGAGCTATGGGAACGTTCACCGGCGCCAGCTGACGAGGCCGCCCGAGCGGCACACCACGCCGACCTGGCACGGGCAGAAGCGACCCTGTCGCAGTACCGCACAGCCCTGCACCGCCAGCTGCAGACCACCACCACCGAGCTGATCGCCCGCTACCGCGACGAGCCGAACTCCTGCCTGGCCGCGCTGGCGCACCAGCGTCCAGCGCCAGCCGGTCATCACCGACCCGACGACACCTAGACCACACCCCACGGCCGCCCACGGTTCGCCCACCGGATGCCCGTCTCCGACGGCTGTCGGTGCCGCGGCTGGCCGGCAACTTCCCGACCCTCCTTCACCGCATGAGCGTGCTAGAGCCCTGTAACTGGCCGCCGTGCAGCCAGCGCCGCCGAGGCAACGGGTTCACCCAATATGGTGGTCCTTCCCCTCTTGGTGTCCGCCGATGGATCTGATGGTCGCCGTCAGTCGCCGCCGGCAAGGGCCGGTTCACCTGGAGGTACCGCTGTGGTCTTGACGAAAAGCGCAGGCGCAGGTGCATCGGGTGCTGCCATCCCCAGCCCCCGCACGGCACTCCCCCGGGGTATCGCGGCGGGCAGCGTAAGGGTCGACCCAGCGTTAGCCAGGGGCCTGTCGTGCCCCGACTGCAGCAGCGACCGGATGACCCGCATCCTGCTGACGCTGACCGACGGCGCACCCGTGGACATCGTCTGCTGTCAGTCGTGTGACTATCGTGCTTGGCGCTTCACCGACGGCACGCTCGAACTCGACGGTGTTCTTACCGGCTTCGCTGGTCAGCAGGCACTGTTCCCAGGCTGAAATGGCCTGATCGGCCGGGTCGAGCCCCACCCCGCGGGCGAGAGCGCGGATCTGGGTCGGTGAGCAGGAACTGGGCAAGAGCCGACCCGCCCTGCCGCGCGGCGGCCTAGCCACGCACGACATTTGCGCTGCACGAGCGGGATGATGGCCGGGTCAGGTTGATCTGCCCCACCGTGACGGGGTGGAGCGGGACCGCCGCGGCATCCCCTCCGCTGCGGACCCCCGGGTACTGGCGGTCGCGGGTCAGAACCGGGCGTATCCGTCAGCGGCACCCGACAGTCATGTCACTGCGTCACTGTCTGGGTTCTCGCGTCACGCCGGGACGGTGGTGGTGGGTCCGTTCCAGTCCAGGCAGATGACCGTCGCGTCGTCGTGCATCCGCGGGGCGTATGACCGCAACGTCCGCAGCATCTCGGCCACACACTGGTGCGGGGTCAGGCCGGCGGTGGCCAGCAGCAACCCGGCGAGTCGCTGCACGTCGAACTCGGGGCCGGGGGCGCCGGCTTCCAGCACCCCGTCGGTGACCAGCACCAGCCGGTCCGCGGGCCGCAGCTGGATGTTCTGGGCGCGGTAGGCCGTTGTCTGGAACATCCCCGCCGGCAACCTGCATTAGCCGTCCGCAGGGGCGACCCTGCCCCTTCCTCGTCACTGCGATCGCAGCGTCTGTCAGCCGGTGGTCCCCGGCGCAGGAGCGCCTATGCCGTCTGCGCGCTACGGAGTCCGCAGGTGACAGCGGGGTGAGCTGTCCTGCGCCGGCGCCATCCACTGGAGCGACCGGCGGCGTCTTGCTGGTCGGGGCCACGTCGCACCGACGAGTTTCGGCGTTCAGGCGTGGCTGCCGTCGTCCGATGGGTCAGTGCCAGCCGGCGCGTCAGTGCCGGCCTGGGCTTAGTGCCGGCCGGTCACCGTCTCAACCCCCCGACCGTCGCGAAGGAGAGTCGTGAGCACCGTCCTGATCTGCGACGACCACCGCATTGTGCGGGAGGGGCTTAGGTACTTCGTGGAGACCGTTCCCGGCGTCGAGCGGGTGGCGATGGCAGCGACGGGCGAGGAGGTGCTCGCCCGGTATGACCTGGAGCGGCCCGACCTGGTGCTGATGGACGTGCAGATGCCCGGGCTTGGCGGCCTGGAGACCACGCGCCGTCTGGTCAAGGCGCATCCCGAGGCCCGCGTCATCATGCTGACCGCGGCAGACGACCGCGAGCACGTCGCCACCGCAGTAGCCAACGGTGCGACGGGCTACTACCTGCTCAAGGACGTCTCGCGGGAACAGCTGTGCGCCGCCGTCGCCAATGCACTCGCCGGGCAGGACCTCGTCACGCCCTCGATGCGCCGGGCGATGGCCGAGCGGGCCAGCACCGCACGTACCGGTGATGCAGCGACGGCCCTGACCGAGCGTGAGCTGCAGGTCCTGCGCGGCATGGCCGCCGGGCGGTCCAACGCCCAAATCGGCCGGTCGCTCTATCTGTCGGAGGACACCATCAAGACCCATGCCGCTCGGCTGTTCCGCAAACTCGGGGTGAACGACCGCGCCCAGGCCGTCGCCCTGGGCTTTCGCCGCGGCTTCGTCACCTGAGCCCCCCGGGCGCGCGGCTTCCGGGGCGCCTGCGCTCCTACGCACCGAGACCCAGACCGCGGCGAACGCCCGCTCATCGACGCCCAGACGGGGATCCCAAGGTCTCGGGTGACTGATCAACAGTCGGCCTCAGCGCCGAGGAGCTGGTGCACCTGATCGAGGTTGGCGATGCGCACTCCCCTCGCTCCAACGCGCTGAAAACGCTGCCGGCGTACAACGGGCTGCGTCTTGAATCGCCTTCCGCCGGGACATCGACGGGGCGTGGTCACCGTCGGGGCGCGAATGACGGACATGACCTCCCAAGCGGTCGACCGGCCGGCCACGTCGAGCGACGGGGGGTCGAGCCGGGTGTGGGCTTGGGAGTACCCCAGGCTGACGTCAGGGACCTAACCAGTAGGGCGTCAGTTAGGGCCGCAGAGCTGCTTGATGACACCTGTGCCGCGCAATCTGCTCACTGGTGCATCCTTGTCTGACTGGCCGAGGGCGCGATAGATAGTCGCGCGGGAGCCGCCGAGCTACGGATGAGCTCGGCGATCAGCTCTCCCTCGGCGCGCAGCGTCCGGACCTGGCGAGCTTGGCCAGCGGTGAGCTTCGCGGGCCGGCCGGTGTACCGCCCGCGGACCCGGCCCGCGGCCCGGGCGGCCGAGGCGCGCTCGTGCATCAGCTCGCGCTTATAGGCGGCGGGCGCCGCACAGATGCCGGCAACCATTCGGCCGTTGGCAGTGGAGTAGTCGATCCCCTCCCGAAGAGAGCGCAGCAGCACCCGGGCCTCCTCAGCTTCTCAACGGTGCGGATGACACCGGACAGCACTTGGCCGAGCCGTCCAGCGACACGACCACCACCGTGCCCCCGGAGCGGACAGAGCCGAGCAGCTCGGCCAAGCCGGGGATCGTCCCGGACGCCGGAGAGCGGGGCGGTCAGCAGAGCCGTACCTGTCCCCACGGCCGCGACCGTGCGACGACCAGCCTTCTCATCACAGTCCCGAGCGTTGTCAAAGGAGACACGCCGCAAACGACAGCAGGCGGCCCTGATACCGGGGGTGCGACAGTGGGGTGACCTGACCTGCAGGGCTGCGGTGGTAGGCGGTGGTAGGCATAGGTGCCTCCTTGTGCAAGGGGAGGTGGGCCGCCCCGGGCCTCCGCATCCCCGGGGCGGTTCTTGTGCTGTCGGGTGGCTGGTTTGCCTGGGCAGCGAGCGGCGGTGCGGAGCGGGGCGGGTCGTGATGATGACGAGACAGGCAGTAGTCGTCGGCAGGTAGAGGGTCTGCTGGTTCGAAGCCGCCTTCTTGGGGCCGGTTCGCGTTCGGCAGCGAAGAGCAGCCCCAGTGTGCGCGTGCTGCCCTCGGCGAGGGCCGAACGGGCCCCCGGGACCGGTTCGCGAGGGGAACGTCGCGGTTCCGCGGGTAGGCGGATCGGCATGAAGCTCTATGCTGATGCCCCGGTCCGGCGGGGCCGCCAGCTGCTCTCCGACGGCGTTGTCGTGCTCTGGGTGGCGTTGTGGGTCCAGCTGGGCCGAGTCGTGTTTCACGCTGTCGACCGGCTCGCCGCCCCGGGCCGTGCGCTACAGAGCGCCGGCGGCGGCTTGTCCAGCTCACTCGGGGACGCTGCCGGTCGGGCCCGCGACCTGCCGATCGTCGGTTCTTCGCTGGCCGGGCCGCTGGACGCGGCTGGGCGGGCGGCGGGTGACGTCGCCGGTGCGGGTGCGGCCCAGCAGTCGGCGGTGGCCCACCTCGCGCTGGTCCTCGGGCTCGTCGTCGCAGTGCTGCCAATCGCGCTCATGCTGCTGCGCTGGCTGCCGCAGCGGGTCAGCTGGGTGCGCACCGCAACCGCCGCTGCCAACTCCCGGGACCAGCTGGATGAAGACCTGCTGGCGCTACGGGCGCTTGCCAACCGCCCGCTGTGCGAGCTGCAGCGCATCGACCCCCGGCCGGGGGTCGCCTACGCCGGCGGCGACCGGACCGTCGTCGCCCGCCTCGCCCGACTTGAACTTGACGCCCTCGGTTTGTCCGCCCGTCGGCGCGTCACCTGAACTGTTCGAGATCGTTGTGCCGTTCGACAGCGCACCCCAGGGTCTCCTGGTGCTGCTGAGCATCAGCAGCGCCAGGGGGGCTTTGCTCTGCGCCGACAGCCGGGCCTGCAGTGCGCCCACCAACACCCTGCAGCCGAAGGGTGAACATGCGGTGGTGGCCTACCTGCGTGTGGCTTCCCCGCTGGCGGCGACAACGACGATGGGTCACAGTGAGGTGGACATGACGACGCTGAACCAGGAGACGGCCGGCTTGGTCGTTGGTTCCTACCCGCTGGGGCGCCTGCTGGGGCGCGGCGGGATGGCGGAGGTGTACGCCTCGGTCGAGGCCCGCACCGGCGACCCGGTCGCCGTCAAAGTGTTCCGCGACACCGACCTCGGCGGCGCCGACCGGCGCAGCGCCGAGGTCCGCGCGCTCACCGGCCTGCGGCACCCCAACCTGGTTGAGTTGCTCGACGCCGGCACCGACCACGGTTGTGAGTTCCTGGTGATGGCCCTGGTCGACGGCCCGACCCTGGGCCAGGCGTGCCGCCGCCAGCGGCTGCAGCTGGCCCGCACCGCGCAGATCGGAGCCGCGGTCGGCGACGCCTTGGCCTACGTGCACGCCGGCGACGTCGTGCACCGCGACGTCAAACCCGACAACGTGCTGCTCGGTCCCGGCCCGCGGGTGCGGCTGGCCGACTTCGGCATCGCCCGGACGATCTCAGCGACCAGGCTCACCCAGAGCGGTGTGGTGCTGGGCACCGCCGCCTACCTCGCCCCCGAGCAGGTCACCGGCGCTGAGGTAGGGCCGCCGGCCGACGTGTACGCCCTCGCTCTGGTCCTGCTCGAATGCCTCACCGGCCACCAGGAGTATCCCGGCACAGCCCTCGAGTCGGCGATGGCCCGCCTGCACCGCAGCCCGCAGCTACCCGCCGAGCTGCCCGCCGGGTGGGCCGCGCTGCAGGCGGCCATGACGGCCACCGACCCGGCGGCCCGGCCGTCCGCTGGCAGCACGGCCGGCGCCCTGCACCAGCTGGCCGCCGACCCCCACACGAGCGTCGCCGCACTCGAGCACGTGATGGGCGCTCCCCTCGCCGCCCCGGTAGCGGCAGCCCCGGCACCACCGACAGCGGTGGTAGTACCACAAGGAGCAGCAGCAGATGCCGACCCCGGGCGACCCGTCGCCGGTGACGACAGCCCCAGCGGCGACCGGCGGCGGCTGCCCGCTGCCGGCACGGGACGGCAGCACCGACGGCGCCTGCTCGCGCTGGCAGCCGCGACGGTGCTGGTGCTGGTTCCGGCCGGCATCGCCGGCGAACGTGCACTGCGCTCCAGTAGCTCGCCGACGCAGTCGACCCCGAGCACCCAGCGAACCCCTGTCCCAGGCATCTTCGCCCACCCGGCCGACCCGCCGGCTCATAATCAGACAGCCAACCCCGCCCGCCGCGGGCTGCAGGCGGCGGAGGCTGGCCGGGACAGCTCCCCGCAACCCCCAGCCCTGACAGCCGGTGGCAGGAGCGATACGGCTGCCGCTCCCGCAGCCGGTGTCGGTGCTGGGTCGCCGCCCAGCGCAACCAGCACACCGGTAGCCGGTCCGGCCGGCAGTTCCGGTGCTGCGGGCGGCGGTACTGCGAGAGGTGGTGCGAGCCCGAACGGTGCTGCGGGCAGCTCGACGAGCACCGGCCCCAGCCCGGCCGGGGGCGGCTCCCCCAATGCCCGCGCCGGCTCCAGCCCTGCCGCCAGCATCGGCGGCACCCCGGGGCGCACCAGCCCCTCGCCCAGCGGCTCCTCTTCTGGTGCGGCGTCCAGTCCCGCCACGCCTTCGGCTGGTCCGGGTGACCCGAGCACCGGCCCGCCGACCTCGGGGACGACCAGCACCGCTCCCAGCCCCGGGGAGCCGACAAGCGCGGCTACCCGGAGCGGTCCTGGCGCCACCACAACCAGCGGAGCCGGTCAGATCCCGGACAGCAGAAACAGCCCGAGTGCAAGCCACGGTCCAAGCGGTGGCCGCCCCAGTGGCTGACGGTGCCGGCAGTTGCCCACCCGTACCTGCAGTGGCCCTCTGGTGGGATCGCTTTCGCAGCAGGCAGTCTGATGGTTGTGTCAACCTGACTTGGCCCCAGGGTGACCCGGGCGGTGGGGCCAGATCAGACTGACAGGGCCAGTCTGAGAATGCACCCATCGTTCGCGATGGGTTTGTCGTGTCCCGGCTGCAGCGGCGAGCGGATGAGCCGCCGTCTGCTGACGCTGACCGACGCCCCCCGTCAACGTCGTGTCTTGCCAGTCGTGCACCTACCGGTCCTGGCGTGCCAGCGACGGCAACACAGGCGGGCGGTAGTCGTGTTCGCGGGCGCCACGCTGCGCTAGCCGCTATGGCTCCTGGGCGTCTGTGCCGACCTGATCGGACTCACCTACCATGTACTGGCACTGAGCCAGGGCAGCCTGGCCCTGGTGCAACCGCTGCTGATCAGTGGACTGCTGTTCGCTTTAAGGGGCCCGCCGGCTGCTGGACCATCGGCCAGCAACCCGCTCACAGCTGGTCCGGGGAAGCTGTTCTGGTCGCCGGGCTCAGCGTGTCCGGATCGCCGCCGACCCCGCGCCGGATGCCTCAGTCAGGGACTGGCAGCAGGTCGACCGGCGCTGGATAGCTGGTCTGCTGGACGCCGCACCGGGCTAGGGCACGTATGAGCAGCGGCATCAGCGTCGGTGTCCACGCCGCGGCTCGTGCGGTCTCTAGCGAGCTTGCCACTGCCTGGGCCCTAGAAGAACCTGTTGCGCCCAAGTCCATCCTTGCCCGTCCTGATGCCAAAGGCTGCCTCCCGGTGCTCGGCGTCGCCGACGCCTGAAGGCAGCCACCGGGGCTGACGCCAGCCCTGCAGCGGCTTGCTCTCGTCGTCCTTGTCGACCGTGTCGAACGTGTCTGACGTGCCGACGGTGCCTGCCACGGGTTGGGTTCGCGAGCTTATAGGCCCGGGTCCTGACATTCGTTACCGGCGCGAGACGCGGCGCTCTGGGCAACGGCAGGCCGTGATGCCACACTTCGGCGCGAGAAGCCTTGGAACGACGCGAAGGCACCCCGGGAGATCTGCCGGGACCCCGGTGGACCATGGATCTCGGCGTCGATCACCGCCAGTGCGAACTGGCGATCAGACCGGGCCACGCTGCAGCACGTGCTCGCCTGCACCGTCTGCAATGACGGGCCACCCGATGGAGCCGGTGGAGCACCGTCGCTGCTCTACCCGAGGTCGGTAGCCAGCCGGTACGGTCGCCCTGCCTGGTTGCGGCCGGCGAGGGGGTGACGTCCCGGCTAGCCCGACTCCCGCTTGAAGAACTGGCGGAGATCAGCTCCGCGAAGACCCTCCTTCACACACTCGAGAATTTCCATGGAGTCTTTACCGGTCACATCTTCGGGTGTGACGTCGGCGCGTTCCAATACAAGCGCGGCAACCGGATCAGCAACCCCAGCAACCGCCCACGTTGCCGCCGGCCCGGCGGGAGGGTGGACCGCCATCAGTGGGCTGTCTTCGGGGACCGGTGGCACGACGCCCTCGGGCAGCTCACCGCAACTAGCGCCCAGCACCGACCAGGGATCCAGACAGTACTTGCCCTCGCGTGAGGGAGATTTCCTGACTCTGCAATGGCTCACGTTGAGGTCGCCAAGACGGCGCGTTTAGAATAGCGTTGAAGGCCACGGAGATAACGATGCCGCCGTGGTGTTCGCTGTAGGCTGCGTTTGGATTGTCGGAGGAGAAGATCCAGGCCGCCAGCCCGTCCAAGAGTAGAATCTCCATGCTAGCGATGTCCTCGATCGCTAGTCGTCGAAGTGCTGCAAATACCTCCGCTTCCGACCCCGCGCCGTCAGGCACGAGTGCCCGCCAGGTTGTTGGGTTCTATCGCAAGAGCACGTAGCTCCCGAAGTTGCAGGTATGCCTCAATAACAACTGGCAGCTCGGACCGGTAACGATTCCGGGTTCTAGCCGGTTTCAAGTGAACTACAGTGCCGGGTACGCGACGGGTACGAGTCACGTCGGAAACCAGAAGAGCAACTTCGTCCTCGGCCAGGCACTTAGGCAGCTGCGGGCTGAGTCCGACGCGGAGTTTCACTTCGTGCCCCCCCTTCCCACTCCCTCGGCCTCGCTCGTCGTAGTCTTCATGAGGCCAGCTATCGGGCCACGGTGACAGTTTGATGAGGGCACGCCGGCCCTAATGGGGCTGCGGGTAGCAATGCCGCAGGATCGTGCGCTCAGCTAAGCGCGGTCATGCCTGACCCTGCCGGTGGCGCATGCGGGGGTCGAGTCGACTGCGCTCTGCTCGGGCGGGCGTCGACCCGGGATCGGGGTGCTGGCCAGCGTGTTCGAGCTGGAGGGGTTGTCTCTGGTCACGACGCAGGAGCAGGCGGACCGGGCCGGGTTGGCGTATGACTTTGTCGCGGACTGGATCACGCTGCGGGTGTGACGAAGGGGCTGCGTCGAAACTCGGGCTGCCGGCCGGAGCCGCGCGCGCCCTGCGACACGCAAGGCGAAGATCACGCAGGGCGCCGGAGGGGCGTCGCTCGCCGTTGTTCTACCGGCGGCGGAGGGCTGCGTCCGGAGCCGAGGTGCCAAAGCTGCACATGTTGTCGGCGATCTTGACCGTGTCTCCTGGAGGCACGATGTCGTCGATGCGCTGGAGGATGTCGCTGGAGAGGTCCACGCCGCCGGCTGCGGATGGGTCTCGCGGTGCTCCGTCGTCCGTGGCCCGATGATCGCCGAGGTGACCGCGGGGTGGCAGGTGACGAATGCGATCGCCATCTGGACGAGGGTCAGCCCGGCGTCGAGGGCGAGCGTCCGAGGGCGTCGGCGTCGAGCTTCGCCCCAAGCAGTCGCCGTCACCGACGAGACGTGCTGACGCCGAGCGCAACCTCGGCAGAATCGTCGCGGGGGCCCGAACCGCCTTAGCGGCTCCGACGCCTCGGTGCCGACGGCCGAGATCTTGCGCCGGGCTCACATCAGCTCGGTATGGGGACGCTCTAGCTGTTCCCAGCTACCTCGGCCCCATCCTCCAGACGCGCTCGACGGCCTTTGCCTCCACCTGTCGTTGGAGGCCGTGAAGGGATCCGCGCAGCAGCGCTGCATCAGGCGCTCAGGTTGACGTGTACCCCAGCCTGACGTCAGAGACCTGATCCCCTGAGCGTCAGGTTAGGGCCCGGAAGCTGCTTGATGGACACCTGTGCCGGGAGGTCTAAGGTTCAGCCTGACACTTCTTGCCGGGGGACGCATCGTCGGTCAGCGGATCGGCTACACGCGCGTGAGCAGCCTGGACCAGAACACCGACCGGCAGCTCGACGGCGTCGCGCTGGACCGCACGTTCACCGACAACGCTTCTGGCCGCAGCACCGCCCGGCCGCAGCTGGAGGCGATGCTCGCCTTCGTCCGCGACGGCGACACCGTCCTGGTGCACTCAATGGACCGCCTGGCCCGCAACCTCGACGATCTGCGCGCCCTGGTGCGGACGCGGACGGTCCGAGGGGTGCGGGTGCAGTTTCTGAAGGAGCAGCTGACCTTCACGGGTGACGACCGCGATGGCGACGCTGCTGCTGCCGGTGATGGGGGCGTTCGCCGAGTTCGAGCGCTCACTGACCCGGAAGCGCCAACACGAAGGCATCGCGCTGGCCCGCAAGCGCAGCGCCTGCCGGCCGCGCCCGGGCCCGGGCCCGGGCCCTGAACGCCGAGCAAATCGCGCAGCTGCGGGCGCGGGTCGCCGACGGCGCCACGAAGGCCTCGCTGGCCCTCGAGTTCGGGATCAGCCGGGAGACCGTCTACCAGTACCTGCGCGCTGCCACGTGAGCTGAGCGTTTCGGGCTGACCGGGGGTGCTGAGTTCCTCACCGCTGAGCAGCAGCGGAGCTATGGCCGATTCCATAGGGAGCCTAACCAGGGGCAGCTCGACCGATACTTCCATCTCGATGCCGCCGACCGTGACCGGGTGGACTGAGCCGCGGGCAGCACAGCCGTCTCTTGTTCGCCGTTCAGCTGGACCTGACAGCGGCAGCCACGCTCAGCTACCACACGATCCTGCATCCGGTTGCTACCCACACCAGGTTCCTGTCGCTGGGAGGTGGTACGACGGGCGCATGAGGAAGGCGGTGGCGGACCGGTGGCGGTTCGACCGCAAGGTGGTGTGGTCCCCGACCTGCCTGCGGTGGGTCGGCGCGATCGGCGACGACGGCTACGGCCGGTTCGCCGCCGACACCGGCCGGGTGACGAGCGCCCACCGCTGGCTGTGGGAACAAGACGTCGGACCGCTACCCGCCGGAGTGCGGCTACGGCACTGCTGCGATGAGACCAGTTGCGTGCGCCTGGCACACCTGATACCGGGCAGCCACCAGCTCAACATGGGCGACATGACCCGCCGCGGACGCGCCGGCGGACCCCACCACCACGGCCGGGCTGACATCCGCGGGCCCGCTGGGCGGGCCCGAGCCATCCGCGCCGCCCTGACCGGCGGCTACCACCCCGACCGGCTCACCGCCGCCATCACCGCCGGCGAACCCTGGCGCCACCAGCTTGCACTGTTCCCCGACCCCGACAGCTGCTGAATCCCGCAAGGCGCACGCAGGGCCGCGGCAGCCGCCTCCTCCCCCACCGGCGGCCCGTCACCGGCCAGCTGCAACCCGCCGATGCGTATCGCTGATCGAACAAGGCGGGGTTCGAGGCTCATAACGGTGAAAAGTGATTGATCTTGGTGGGTGTGACGTAGCGGGCCAAAGGGTCTCGGCCTTTTGTGGTTGGTTAGCTCGGCATCCACTACCTCCCAGCCGCAGCCGGGGCCAGTCGTCATTCCCCGTACGCCTCCGAGGGTGTCCTCCCTACCCGTCCCGCCGCATGTCGACGAAGCGGCTGTAGTGCCCTTGGAACGCGACGGTGATGGTGTCGGTGGGGCCGTTGCGGTGCTTGGCGACGATGAAGTCGGCCTCACCGGCACGGGGCGACTCCTT
>JAABUM010001844.1_pt1 | contig 30260 bp, 31 predicted proteins | sample 5559161 | NCBI WGS metagenome assembly JAABUM01 (sample SAMN10711868, study PRJNA513369) | rock metagenome | isolation source: Antarctica rocks | place: Antarctica: Victoria Land, Siegfried Peak nord
TTGGTTGGGAAGACTGGTGCTTGCCGCCTCCCTCACCCCGGCCCTCTCCCGGAGGGAGAGGGAGAAGGTCAGGCTGCAATATCCTCTGCATAGTGGCACGCCGCCTCCCGCCCGCCCGGGAACCGGCGCAGCGGCGGCATCGCCCGGCCGCACAGCTCCGTGCCGCGGGGGCAGCGTCCGTGGAAGCGGCAGGCGTCGGGATCGGGGTCCACCGGGCTGCGCGGCTCCCCGGCAGGCGGCGGCGCACCGGCCCGGCGGCCGTCCAGGCGCGGCACGGCGGCGACCAGGCCCTGCGTGTAGGGATGCAGCGGACGGTCGAACACCGCCTGCGCCGGGCCAGACTCCACGACGCGGCCCAGGTACATCACCAGCACCCGGTCGCACAGCAGGCGGATCACGTTCAGATCGTGGCTGACGAACACATACGCCATGCCGAGCGTCGCCCGCAGCTCCTGCAGCAGCTTCAGTACCGTCACCTGCACCGACACGTCCAGCGCCGCCGTCGGCTCGTCGAGGATCAGCAGGTCCGGCCGCGGCCCCACGGCGCGGGCGATGCCGACGCGGGCGCGCTGCCCGCCGGACAACTGGTGCGGGAAGCGGCCCAGCAGCGCCGGCTCCAGCCCGCACAGGCGCGCGGCCTCCTCGACCTTGGCCCGCAGCGCCGCACCGCGCAGGCCGCGCAGGCGGCGCAGCGGGTCGGCGATGGCGTCGGCGGCGGTGAAGCGGGGGTTGATGCTCTCGCCGGCGTCCTGGAACACGACCTGGATGCGGGCGCGGTCGGGGTCGCGTGCGAAGCGCCGGGCGGGCAGCAGCGATAGCTCGCGGCCGTTGAAGCGGATGATGCCCTCGGTGGGGTCCAGCAGCCGGGCCAGCATCCGGACCAGGGTGGACTTGCCGCAGCCGCTTTCGCCGACCAGGCCCAGGGCCTCGCTGGGCTGCAGGGTCAGGCTGACGTCGTCCACGGCATGAACCTGCGGAATGTGCGGCACGGGACCGAACAGGGCAGGCAGCAGGCGGCGGCGGCCGGCGGGGAAGCGGCGGGACAGCTCGGCCACGTCCAGGAGGGGGGTCATGCTGGAAAGGTGGCGCGGGCGTTCGGGCAGCTATGCGGCATGGGTCAACCCTGTCCTGATGCGACTGGCAGATGCTGGAACCGATGGGCGCACTGGGCAACAGCCAATCCAACCGGCCCTCGCCGTCAGTGCGGGCCGCCCTTGCGGCGTGGCGATCCAGGGGCCGCACGGGCCGGCTCCCTGTTGCCGAGGCGCGGCGCTCCCCGCATGACGGAACGATCCTCGGCAAGATGCCTACCTTGTGCAAAGGTTTCCAGGGAGGGAGGGGGCAGGCAGGTTGATCCCGTCTACCCGCGCGCCGTCGTCCCACAGCACCAGCACGCTGCGCGACGCCGGGGCCAGCTCGATCCGGTGCAGCAGGTCCAGCGGCGTGCCCAGGAAATGCGCCAGCACGGCCTTCAGCACGTCGGAGTGCCCGGCCAGCACCGCCTCTCCATCCCGCACGGCGGCACGCGCCCGCGCGACGGCGCCCAGCGCACGGGCCTGCGCGGCGGCCATCGTCTCCCCGCCCGGCGTCGGCGCGAACCCGCGGAAGCGGTTCCACGCATCCCAGGCCGGGTCCCCGTCCAGTACGCCAAACGCCGCGCCGGTCCATGCGCCGAAGTCTATCTCGTCCAGGCCGAGATCAGTCAGCACCGGCAGGCCGTGCCGGGCGGCGATGGGGGCCGCCGTCTCCTGCGCCCGCTGCACCGGGCTGGACAGCACGGCGCGGATCGGCCGCCCGGCCAGGACGGCGGCCAGGGCGGCGGCCTGGGCCAAGCCCTCCGCGCTCAGGCCGACGCCGGGCATCCGGCCGGCGAGCGTATGGCCCAGCAGGCCGTGCGCGGCGTGCCGGACCAGGTGCAAGGTGGTTGCGGCCAGGATCAGGCCGGGACGCTGGACTCGTCGAACACGTCGTCTAGCCGCGGGTCCCACAGCCGCACGCCGCCGGTGATGCCGGCGTCGTTGGACACGATCCGCACGTCGGACGGCACCTCGAAGTCAATCAGCCCCGCATCGCCGCCGCCGACATACAGCGTGTCGAAGTTGATGAGCGTGCGAAGCTGGCCCAGCGCCCGCTCCACCCGGCGCCGCCACCGCTTGCGGCCGATCTTCTTCAGCGCCGCGACGCCCAGGTACTCGTCGTAGGTCATGTCCTTGCGCGCGGTGTGCTGGCCCATCTCCAGGTGGGGCGCCAGCCGTCCGTCCTCGTAAAGCGCGAAGCCGAAGCCGGTGCCCAGCGTGATGACGCACTCCACTCCGCGCCCGGCGATCACGCCCAGGCCCTGCACCCGGGCGTCGTTCAGCATACGCACCGGCTTGCCCAGCCCGTGCTGCAACGCGCCGCCCAGGTCGAAACCGGCCCAGGCCGGGGTGCCCAGGTTCGGCGCCGTCCGCACCACGCCGCCGCGCACCACGCCGGGGAAGCCGACCGACACGCGGTCGAAGCCGCCGACCTGCCCAGCCAGTCCCAGCAGCGCCGGCACCAGCGCGTCCGGCCCGGCGGGATGCGGCGTCTTGATCCGGTGGCGCTCCCCGACCATGGCGCCGTGCGCGTCCAGCAGCCCGGCCTTCAACCCGGTGCCGCCGATATCCAGCGCCAGCGTCAGCGGATCGGCCGGACCTGGAGTTGCGGGGGTTGAGGGCGCGGCAGCAGGCGTTGGCTTGGTCATGGCAGCTCCAGGATGCGCGGGCCGGACGGGGTGCCGGCGATGACGCGGGTGGCCATGCCGATGAACAGCCCGGTCTCCACCACGCCGACCAGCGCCTTCAGCCGCGCGTGCAGGGCGGCAGGGTCGGGCATGGCGGCAAAGGCGCAGTCGGCGATCAGGTTGCCGCCGTCGGTGCGGAACAGGCTGCTCGCCCCGCCCCGCAGCACCGGGTCCGCCCCGGCGTCGCGCAGGTGCCGCAAGGTCGCCTCGTGCCCGAAGGCCACGACCTCCACCGGCAGGCGCACGCCGCGGCCCAATGCCGGCACCAGCTTGCCCTCGTCCACGATCACGGTCATGCGGCGGCTGGCGGCGGCGACGATCTTCTCCCGCAGCAGCGCGCCGCCCAGGCCCTTGATGAGGTCCAGCGTGCCGGTATGCACCTCGTCCGCGCCGTCTATCGTCAGGTCTATGCTGGCGTGCTCGTCGAAGCCGGCCAGGGGGATGCCCAGCGCCTGCGCCTGGGCCGCCGTATGCTCGGAGGTGGGGATGCCGACGATCCGCAGGCCTTCCCGCACGCGGGCGCCCAGCAGCTCCACCGCCAGCGCCGCGGTGGAGCCGGTGCCGAGGCCCAGCACCATGCCGCTCTCCACCTCCGCCACCGCCGCGGCGGCGGCCTGGCGCTTCAACTCGGTCTGATCCATCACGCCATCCCCAACTGCGCCACCAGGTCCTGCACCACCTGCTGCGGGCGCGGCGCGATGGAGGCGACGATGGGCCGCTCCTCCGGCCCTGGCTCCTCCAGCGCGGCGAATTGGCTGTCCAGCAGGCCGGCGGGCATGAAGTGACCCTGCCGCGCCGCCTGCCGCGCGCCGATCAGCTCCCGGCTGCCCTGCAAGTAAACCAGCCGCACATCCGGGCGGCGGTCCCCCACCAGCACGGCGCGGTAGGCACGCTTGAGCGCCGAACACGCCAGCACGCCATGCCGCCCGGTGCCGCGGGTCACGTCCACCCACTCGGCCATGCTTCGCAGCCAGGGCCAGCGGTCCTCGTCCGTCAACGGCGTGCCGCCGTGCATCTTGGCGACGTTGGCGGGCGGGTGGAAGTCGTCGCCGTCCTCGAACTCCCAGCCCAGCCGGCCCGCGAGCAGGGCGGCGATGGTGGTCTTGCCGGAGCCTGAGACGCCCATCACGACGAGCACGGCAGGCTTGGGGAGGACTGTTGCGGTTGCTGGTTCGGTCATGCGTCCTGTCCCGTGCCGCGTCGGCCAATATGGGACACTATCCCGCGGCGGCCCGGTCTGTGAACCAGTGCAGGCCACCCGCGGGCCGGTATCGCGCGGCGGGCAGCGACAGGTCGCCGCCCCGCACCCGGGCCAGCACGTCCCGCTTGTCGGCGCCGGCCACCAGGAAAACGGCGTGGCGGCAGCTTTCCAGCGCCGGGTAGGTCAGGGTGATGCGCGTTGGCTCGCCTGCGGGCGTCACGGCGGCGGCCCAGGCCGTGCGCTCGTCCAATACGGGCGTGTCCGGAAACAGGGAGGCGGTGTGGCCGTTCGTGCCCAGGCCCATCAGCGCCACGTCGAACAGCGGACGGCCCGGCTGCAAGGCGTCGGCGCCATAGAAGGCTTGCAGCTCCGCCTGGTACTGCCGTGCCGCGTCCTCTGCGGACATGCCTTGGGTCGGCACGGGATGGATGCTGCCCGGCGCCGCCGCAGCATGGCCCAGCATCGCCTCCATCGTCATGCGATAGTTGCTGCGGGCGTCGTCGTGCGGCACGAAGCGCTCATCGCCCCAGAACCAGTGGACGCGGTCCCACGGCAGGCGCGCGGCCAACGGCGGCGCCCCCAGCAGCTCGTACATCGCCTTGGGCGTGGACCCGCCGGACAGTGACACCGCCAGCCGGCCCGGCAGGGCGGCCAGGGTGTCCGCGAACCACCTTGCGGCATGGGCCGCCAGCGCCGCCGGGCTGTCCAGGACGGCGTTGGTCATGCGGCCCCGCGCGGCAGGATCAGACTGTCCACGGCCTGCGCCCAGCCGTCCGCGTCGTTGGCGCCCGTCACCGCCGCCGCCCGCGCCTGCACGGCGGGCGTCGCGTTGCCCATCGCCACGGCATAGCCCGCCACGTCGAACATCGGCACGTCGTTCTCCATGTCGCCGATCACCGCGACCTCCTGCAAGCCGAACCCCATATGCGCCGCCAGCGCGCGGACGGCGTTGCCCTTGTTGGCGTCCGGGTGCGTCACGTCGAGGTAGTAGGACTGCGAGCGGTGCGCCGTCGCCGTGCCGCCCAGCAGCCCCTGCAGCTCCGCCTCCACCGCCGCCAGCAGCGCATGGTCGCCGGACACGCCGACCAGCTTGCCGGCCTGCGCCATGTAGGGACCGAAGTCCGGCACCACGCGCTCGTCGAAGCGCACGGTATGGCGTTCCAGCTCGATCTTCGGGCCTGCGGGGTCGGTCAGCAGCCACTCGTCTGCGGTGAACAGCCAGGCGTCCACGCCGCGCCGGGCGAACAGGTCCAGCGCCGTACGCACCGCGGGCGCCGGCACCGTCTGCTGGCTGATGACGCCCCCGTCCGGCGCCAGTAGGGTGCCGCCGTTGAAGCCGGCCAGCGGCGCCCGCAGGTGCAGCGCCTCGGCGATCCAGAGCATCCCGCGCGGCGGCCGGGCGCTGACGATGGCCAGCGCCATGCCGGCGGCCTGGATCCGGGCGGCGGCAGCGGCTGTGCTGGGCGCGAGGGACTTGTCGGGCTGGACCAGGGTGCCGTCCACGTCCGAGACCAGCAGGCGGATGCGGGTCATGCAGGGTGCCCCGCGCTGCCGGCGAAGCCCGTTGCTTCAGTTCCGCGTAGGGTGGGAAAGCGCAGCGCCTCCCACCACCCTGTCCCACGGCACCGCAACCCGGCGGGAGGCGCTGCGCTTTCCCGCCCTACTTGGCTCAGGGCAGCGAACTCCGCGCCGGCCGTCAAGCGTCGTCCAGCGTCAGCCAGTGCCGCCCGTCGCGCGCCAGCAGCTCATCGGCTGCTTCCGGGCCGCTGCTGCCGGCGGGGTAGGGATGCACCTGGGTGCGCTCGGCCGTGGCCTCGTCCAAGATCGGCTGCACCGCGGCCCAGCCGGCGTCCACCTGGTCCGCCCGCTGATACAGCGTGGCGTCGCCGGTCATCACGTCATACAGCAGCGTCTCGTATCCCGTGCTGCTCGGCAGCTTGAACCAGTCGGTGTAGCGGAAGTCCATCGCCACGCCCCCCAACTCCAGCAGCGGGCCGGGCTTCTTGGCCGAGATGTTCAGCGTGATGCCCTCGCTGGGCTGGATGTGCAGCACCATGACGTTGGGCGGCAGCTTCTCGACCGGGGTGTTGCGGAACAGGGCGTAGGGCGCCTGCTTGAACTGTATGGCGATCTCGGTCCGCCGGGTCGTCATGCGCTTGCCGGTGCGTATGTAGAACGGCACCCCGGCCCAGCGCCAGTTGTCTATCTTGAGCCGCAGTGCAACGTAGGTCTCGGTTTCGCTGTCCGGCGCCACGTTCGGCTCCTCCCGGTAGCCCGGCACGTCCTTGCCCTTGACCGTGCCGGCCTCGTACTGCCCATGGACCACGTCCCGCTCGACGCGCATGGCGTTCATCGGCTTGATCGCTTGCAGCACCTTCGCCTTCTCGGCCCGGACGGCGTCGGCGTCGAAGCCGTTGGGCGGCTCCATGGCGATGCTGGTCAGCAACTGGAACATGTGGTTCGGCACCATGTCCCGTAGCGCGCCGGTCGGCTCGTAGAAGGCGCCGCGGCTCTCGACGCCGACCGTCTCGGCGGCGGTGATCTGGATGTGGTCAATGTGCTGGCGGTTCCACAGCGTCTCGAACATGCCGTTGCCGAAGCGCAGCGCCATTATGTTCTGCACCGTCTCCTTGCCCAGGAAGTGGTCTATGCGGAACACCTGCGTCTCGGCGATCTTGCTCAGGATCAGCGCGTTCAGCGCCCGGGCGCTGTCCAGGTCGTGGCCGAACGGCTTCTCCACCACCACGCGGCGGAACTGCCCGTCCGCCTCCTGCATCAGCCCGGCGTCCGCCAGCCGCTCGATCACCGGGCCGAAGAACCTAGCGGCGACGGCCAGGTAGAACACGCAACTGCCCTGCAGCCTGGCCCTGAGCGCGTCATAAAGCTCCGTCCCGGTGAAGTCCCCGGTCTGGTAGTGCAGCCGCTCCCTGATCCAGTCCCAGGCGCCCGCGTCCAGGCCGGACGGCGAGAATTCGCCGCCCCGCTCCGTTACGAACCCCTGCATGGAGTCCGTCAGCGCCTCCTGGTACTTGGCGTCGTCGCTCTCGTTGTGGTCCACGCCGACCACGGCGAACTTGTCGTCCAGCAGGTTCGCCAGCCGCAGGTTGTAGAGCGAAGGCATGAGCAGCCGCTTGGTCAGGTCGCCGCCCGCGCCGAAGATGACGAGGGTGGCGGCCGGCGCCGGGTCGGCATGGGCCAGCCCCTCGGCGCCGGACATGCGGGCGGTGACATCCATGGGCTAGACCTCCCGCTCGTGTTCCTGGACCTTCACTTCCTCGGGCTTCGGCAGCGGCTGGGCGATGACGCCGGGAGTCGTCGGCTCGACGTGGCCGCCGAAGCCGGCGCGCATCGCCGACAGCAGCTTGTTGGCGAAGCTGTGGTGCCGCCGGCTCTCGAAGCGGGCGAACAGGCTGGCGGTGATGACCGGGGCGGGAACCGCCTCCTCGATGGCGGCCTCGATGGTCCAGCGGCCCTCGCCGCTGTCTTCGACCTCCCCCTGGTAGGCGTCCAGGTGGCCGTCCTTGGTCAGCGCGATGCTGGTCAGGTCCAGCAGCCATGAGCTAACGACGCTGCCGCGGCGCCAGGTCTCGGCGACCTCGGCGGTGTTGATCGTGAACCGCTCGTGCTCCGGCAGGTCTTCGCTGGCCTTGCTGCGGAGGATGTCGAAGCCCTCGGCATACGCCTGCATCATGCCGTACTCGATGCCGTTATGGACCATCTTCACGAAGTGCCCGGCGCCTGCGGGACCCGCATGTATGTAGCCCTGCTCGGACCGGGGATCGTGGTTCCCACGCTCCGGCGTGCGCTCGATAGTGCCGATGCCGGGCGCCAGGGTGGCGAAGATCGGGTCCAGCCGGTCAACGGCCGCCTTCTCCCCGCCGATCATCATGCAGTAGCCGCGCTCGATCCCCCAGATGCCGCCGGAGGTCCCGACGTCCACATAGACGATGCCCTTCTCCCTGAGCGTCCGGGCGCGGCGCATGTCGTCCTTGTAGTAGGTGTTGCCGCCGTCAATGATCGTGTCGCCGGGCGCCAGCAGGTCGGCCAGCTCGGACACCGTGCTCTCGGTGATCTTGCCGGCGGGCAGCATCACCCAGACGGCGCGCGGCGGCGCGAGCTTCGCCACCATGTCGGCCAGGCCGGTGCTGGGCTGCGCGCCCTTGTCCGCCAGGCCGTGCACGACGGCCTCGTTGCGGTCATAGACCACTGTCTTGTGCCCGGCGCGCATCAGCCGCTGGCTGATGTTGCCGCCCATGCGGCCCAGGCCGACGATACCAAGTTCCATGCCTTCGCTCCTCAAGCCTTCGCCGCGTCACCGGCCCGCGCCAGCCCGGCCGCCACGTCCGCGCCCTGCCCGGCCCGCATCAGCCGCCGGCTGATGCTGCCGCCCATGCGGCCCGGGCCGACCATGCCAAGTTTCGTGCCTTCGCCCCTCAAGCCATCGCCGCGTCAACGGCCCGCGCCAGCCGCGCCAGCCCGGCCGCCACGTCCGCGCCCAGATGCACGCGCAGCGCCCGCCGCCCGTGCTCCGCCAGCACGTCGAAGTCGCCGCGCGCCTGCGCCGCCTTTACCACGCCGAAGGTGAACGTCTCGCCGGGCACCGGCAGGTCGTGCGCGTCGTCGGCGGTGATCTGCAGGAACACGCCGCTGCTCGGCCCGCCCTTGTAGGTCTGCCCCGTGGAGTGCAGGAACCGCGGGCCGAAGCCGACGCAGGTGGCGACGTGCCGGGCGTCACGGATGCGGGTGCGAAGCCTGGTCAGGGCCTCCATATTGGCCGGATTGCGGTCAACGTAGGCCAGCAACGCCACGTAATCGCCGGGGCCGGCGCGGTCCAGGTGCGCCTTGATGACGCCATCCAGGGTTTCCTCGTGCAGGGCGGCCTGGTCGCGCTCATCGGTGAACAGCTTGATGCCGTCCTTGATGAGGAACGGCGTTTCGTCCGGCAGCTTGCCGGACTTGGTATAGGCTTCGGTCAGCTTCTTGGTCTCGATCTTGCTGGCCTCGACGTCCGGCTGGTCGAACGGGTTGATGCCGATGACGGCGCCGGCCACGGCGGTCGCCATCTCCCACAGGAAGAACACCTGCGCGACCTGAACCTTGTCGTGCAACGCGACGCGCACGACGGGCTGCCCGGCCTCCTCCAGCGCTGCGACCGCGGCGTCCTGCGCCGGGTCGGCGTCGCCGGCCAGGGTCAGGTAGGCGAACAGCCGGTCGGCGCCATAGACCGCGGGAGCGCCCAACGGCTCCAGGTCCACGGGGACGATGCCGTGGCCGCCCTTGCCCGTGCTCTCCGCCAGCAGTTGCTCCAGCCAGGCGCCCACGTCGGCGATGGCGGGGCTGGCGATGATCGTCACCTTGTCGCGCCCGGCCTTGTTGGCGGCGCCCAGGACGCAGCCGAGCTTCACGCCGGGGTTGTGGTCCGGCGGCGTGCCGGCGGCGCAGGAGCGCACCATCTCGCTGGCCGAGCGCAGGAAGGCCGGCAGGTCCAGCCCCATCGCCGCCGCCGGCACCATGCCGAAGTTCGACAGCACGGAGTAGCGCCCGCCGATGGCCGGGTCGCCCATGAACACCTGGCGGAAGCCGTCGCCCTCTGCGACGCCCTGCATCTTGGAGCCGGGATCGGTCACGGCGACAAAGTGCCGGCCCGCCTCGTCCCCGACCGCGGCCTTCATGCGGTCCCAGAACAGCGCCTTGAAGATGTTCGGCTCAAGCGTGCTGCCGGACTTGGAGCTGACGATGCACAGCGTCCGCGCCAGGTCCACGCGGGCCGCGGTGGCCTCGACCTGCGCCGGGTCGGTGCTGTCCAGGATCAGCAGCTCGGGGAAGCCCGGCTGCCTGCCGAACGTCTCGGCCAGCACCTCCGGCCCGAGGCTCGACCCGCCCATGCCCAGCAGCAAGACGTGCTGGAAGCCTTCGGCCCTCACCTCGTCCTGGAACGCCTGCAACGCCGGCAGGTCGGCGGTGCGGTCGTCCACCACGCGCAGCCAGCCCAGCCACCCCGCCTCGTCCGTCCCGGTCCATAGCTTGGCCTCGCCGGCCCACAGGTCGCGCAGCTTGCCTGTCTTGCGCCAGTCCTCCCGCGTCTCCTTGGCCTGGGTGTCCAGGGCCTCCGGCAGCTTGCCGGACAGTTGCAGCAGCTCGTCGCCCAGCATCGCCTCGCGCTTGGCGGCGACGGAGCCGAGCAGCTTGTCGGCGGCCTCCGCGAACAGCTCCACGCCGTCCTGCACCAGCTTCTCGGTGATCCCGTCGAGGTCCAGCCCATGCTGCGCAACGGCGTCCATCACGGCGCGCGCATCGTCCACGCCCTCGGTCAAGGAGGCGCGCGGGCGGCCATGATCGCGGAAGGCGTCCATCGTCGCGGGCGGTATGGTGTTGACGGTGTCGCGTCCGATCAACTCCTCGACGTACAGCACGTCGCTGTAAGCCTTGTCCTTCACGCCCGTGCTGGCCCACAGCAGCCGCTGCGGCAGCGCGCCGGCCGCGGACAGCTTGGCCCAGCGGGGCGAGCCGGCCATCTTGAGGTAGGTCTGATAGGCCATCTTGGCGTTGGCGATGGCGACCTTGCCGCGCAGGGGCTTCAGCGCCGCCTCGCCCTTCGCCACGCGCTCGTCAATCCGTTTGTCCATCACCGCGTCAATGCGGCTGACGAAGAAGCTGGCGACGCTGCTGATGCCCGCCACGCTCTCGCCGCGCGCCGCGCGGTCCTCCAGCCCGGCGACGAACGCCTCTGCCACGGCCTCATAAGCCTTCTGCGCGAACAGCAGGGTGACGTTGATGTTCAGGCCGTCGCCGATCAAGGTGCGTATGGCGGCGACGCCCTTGTCGGTGCCGGGCACCTTGACCATCAGGTTCTCGCGGCCCACGGCCTTCCAAAGCTTGCGCGCCTCTGTCACCGTCTCGTCGGTCCGCAAGGCCAGGTAGGGCGACACCTCCAAGCTGACGTAGCCGTCCACCCGGCCCGTCGCCTCCCACACCGGGCGCATCAGGTCACAGGCGGCCTGGATGTCCTCGATGGCCAGAGCTTCATAGATATCCTGGGCGTCGTGGTCCCCGCGCTCCGCCAGGGCCTTGAAGCCGTCGTCGTAGTCGGTGCCCTCCCCCATCGCCTTCTGGAAAATGCTGGGATTGCTGGTGATGCCCTTCAGCCCGTCCTGGTCAATGAGCTTCTGCAGGCTGCCGTCCCCAGTGAAGCGGCGCTGGATGAAGTCCAGCCACGGGGACTGCCCGAACGCCTCAAGCTGCTTGAGCGCGTTGCCGACCGGCATGTCGTTCATGCTGATGCTCCCTTCCGCTTCGCCTGGGCGCGTGCCGCTTCCAGCACCTTTTCCGGCGTGAAGCCGAACTTCTTCTGCAAGTCACCGGCAGGCGCGCTGGCGCCGAAGGTGTGCATCCCGATCATCGCGCCGCCCCAGCCGGTGTAGCGGTCCCAGCCCATGATAGCCCCCTGCTCCACCGCGACCCGGCCGATCACCGAGTCCGGCAGGACTTCCTGCTTGTAAGCGTCGTCCTGGCTTTCGAACAGTTCCCAGGACGGCATGGAAACGATGCGCGCAGGTATGCCCTCGGCCTTCAACGCCTCGTATGCGCCGATGCACAGGCTCAGCTCGCTGCCGGTGCCCATCAGGATCACGTCCGGCGTGCCGCCGCTGTCCGCGACGATGTAGGCGCCGCGGTCCAGGCCGGTGGCCGGGGCATACTTGGTGCGGTCCAGGGTCGGCAGCGCCTGGCGGCTCAGGATCAGCGCGACGGGCTTCTCGTGCTGCCTCATCGCCACGCGCCAGGCTTCCGCGACCTCGTTGGCGTCCGCCGGGCGAAGCACGATCAGGCCGGGGACGGAGCGCAACGCGACGAGCTGCTCGACCGGCTGGTGCGTCGGCCCGTCCTCGCCCACGCCGATGCTGTCATGGGTGAAGATGTAGATGACCGGCAGCTCCATGATAGCGGCCAGGCGGATCGGCGGCTTCATGTAGTCGCTGAAGATCAGGAAACCCGAGCCGTAGGGGCGCAGCCCGGCCAGCGCCAGGCCGTTGACGATGGACCCCATCGCATGCTCGCGGATGCCGAAGTGCAGGTTGCGCCCGGCGTAGTCGTCGGCCTCGAAGCTGTTGGCGCCGGGGAAGGTCAGGTTGGACTTCGTGGAGGGCGCCAGATCCGCCGCGCCGCCGAGCAGCCACGGCACGTGCGGGGCGATGGCGTTCAGCACCTTCTGCGAGCTGTCGCGGGAGGCCAGGCCCTTGGCGTCGGCGGGGAACACCGGGATGTCGGCGTCCCAGCCCTCCGGCAGCGTCTGGTGGTCCATCTGGTCCAACTCGGCCGCGAGCGCCGGGTAGTCCTTGCGGTAGCGCGCCAGCATGTCCATCCAGTGCTGCCGAAGGTCCGCGCCGCGTGCGCCCATGCGGCGGCCGAACTCCTCGCGCACGCCGTCCGGCACCAGGAACTGCGCGTCCTCCGGCCAACCGTAGAAGCGCTTGGCCGCACGGATCTCCTCGTCGCCCAGCGGCTCGCCGTGCGCCTCGCGGGTGCCCTGCTTCTTGGGGGCGCCATAGCCGATGACGCTGTGGACCAGGATGAAGGTCGGGCGGTCGGTGACGCCCTCCGCCTCGGTCAGCGCGGCGTCGAAGGCGGCGGTGTCGTTGGCGTCAAGCACATGGATGACATGCCAGCCGTAGGCGGCGAAGCGGGCGCCCACGTCCTCGTCGAACGCCAGGCTGGTCGCGCCCTCGATGGTGATGCGGTTGCTGTCGTAGATCCAGACCAGGTTGGACAGCTTGAGGTGCGCGGCGGTGCTGGCGGCCTCGCTCGCCACGCCCTCCATCATGTCGCCGTCGCCGCACAGGGCATAGACGCGATAGGTGTAAAGTTCATAGCCCGCCTGGTTGTAGCGGGTCTCGAACCAACGCTGCGCCATCGCCATCCCGACCGAGTTGGCGACGCCCTGCCCCAGCGGCCCCGTCGTTGTCTCGACGCCCGAGGTATAGGTGTATTCCGGATGGCCCGGCGTTACGCTGCTGAGCTGCCGGAACTGCTTGATGTCGTCGAGCGACACCGCCTCCTGCTGCGTCGGCCCGTTCTCGCCGATGCGCCGGGTGCCGGACAGGTGCAGCAGGGAATACAGCAGCATGGAGGCATGGCCGACCGACAGCACGAAGCGGTCCCGGTTGGGCCAGGTCGGGTCGGCGGGATCGAAGCGCAGCCGGTCCTGCCATAGGGTGTAGGCGACGGGCGCCAGGGCCATCGGCGTGCCGGGGTGGCCGGACTTGGCCTTCTGCACCGCGTCCATGGACAGGGTGCGTACGGTGTCTATGCACAGCTTGTCCACGCCCGTAGGGCCGGTGCCGGTGCTTGCGCCCGGACGGGTCGCGGTGTCGCCGTCTGCTGCCATGTGCTGCCCCTGTTAACCGTGCCCATACGAGCGGATGTCCGAGTGTGATACCCAGAGACGCCATTGGGCAAGCCGGGGTTGCAAGCCGCATGGCCTGCACCCCGCTTGCGAACAGAAACTGCCGTGGCCGGGCAGGGTTGCGTGTGTCCGTTCGGTGAAGGCGGTATCCCTGCGGGCCGGTCATGCGTTATGCGGCGCAGGTCAACCCCGGAACCCCCATGCCCGACATACACGCCCTGGCGGCCCTCTCCGACCCCGCTACGCCCGCCCTTGCAACGCCCGGCCCCGCCATGCCCGCCCCCGCTGCGTCGGCACGCGCCGCTATGACCACAGGCCCGGTCGGGCCGCTGCTGGTCAGCCTGACCCTGCCGATGGTCGGCGCGGTGCTGTCCACCATCGGCTACTCGGTGGCCGAGACCTGGTTCATCGCGCGCCTCGGCCCGCAGGCGCTGTCCGCCGTCAGCTTCACCTTCCCGGTGACGATGGTGGTCATCAGCCTGGCCATCGGGCTGGGCGCCGGCACCTCCGCCGTGGTCGCCCGCGCGCTGGGCGCCGGCGAGGCTTCGACGAGCGCGCTGGTGATTGACGCGCTGCTGCTGACGGCGGCGCTCGGCCTGGCCGCCGCCGTCCTGGGCGAGCTGCTGGTCGGCCCGCTGTTCCGGGTCCTCGGGGCGCCGGAGCCGCTGCTGCCGATGATCGCCGGCTACCTCCGGCTGTGGTTCCCGGCGGCGATCCTGTTCATGACAGCGATGGTGGGACTGAGCGCGGCGCGGGCGGCGGGCGACGCGCGGTTCCAGGGCATAGCGATGGCCGGCGCCGCGCTGCTGAACCTGGCCCTGGCGGCGCCCGCGATCTTCGGGGTGGCCAGCGTGCCCGGCCTCGGCCTGCGCGGCGCGGCGGCGGCCAACGCGCTGGCCTGGGCCGCCATGCTGGCCGCGACGCTGTGGCGGCTGCGGTCGCTCGGGCTGCTGGCCGACGGGCGGCCGACGCCCGCGCGGTTCGTGGCCTCCGCCCGGCGGGTGCTGCATGTCGGGCTGCCGGCGGCGGGGACCAACACGATCATCCCCGTGTCGGCGGCCGTCGTCACCGGCATCCTGGCCACCTACGGCGCCAACGCCGTCGCCGGGTTCGGCGTGGCGGGGCGGATCGAGAGCCTGTCCATGGTGGCGTTCTTCGCGCTGTCGGCGGTGATGAACCCGTTCGCCGGGCAGAACGCCGGGGCGGGGCGGCTGGACCGGGTGCGGACGGCGGTGCGGGCCAGCTTCGGGTTCTGCCTGGGGCTGGGCGTGCTGCTGGCGGCGGCGCTGTGGTTCGCGGGTCCCTGGATCGCCGGGCGGTTCAGCGCCGACCCGGAGGTTGCGTCGGCGACGGCGGCCTACCTGGCCATCGTCCCCGTCAGCTACGGGATGGCGGGGATCATCGCGGTGGTGAACTCGGCCTTCAACGGGCTGAACCGGCCCGGCGCCGCGGTGCTGATCTCGGTCGCCCGGACCATGCTGGTGAACGTGCCGGTGGCCTGGCTGGGCGGGCGGCTGTTCGGGGCGCCGGGGGTGTTCCTGGGGGTGTGCGTGGCGAACGTCTTGGTGGGGGTGGGCGCCGCCTGGTGGATTTGGCGGGCGACGGCGCCGGAGGTGCAGCCGGCGGCGGCGCTGGCGCGTTGACGTCCCTTCACAGGAGGCCGTGCCCATGCCGATAGCCATTATCTTCGACGTTGACGGAACCCTGGTGGACTCCGTGGACCTGCACGCGGAGTCCTGGCGCCGCGTGCTGGCGGAGTTCGGGCACGAGGTGCCGTTCGCCAACGTGCGCGCCCAGATCGGCAAGGGCGGGGACGAGCTGATGAAGGTGTTCCTGTCTGCGGACGAGATCGAGGCGAAGGGCGAGAAGATCGAGGAGCGGCGGGGCGAGCTGTTCAAGTCGGAGTACCTCGATCAGGTCCGCCCCTTCCCCGGCGTGCGCGAGCTGTTCGACCACCTGATCGCCCGGGGCCACCGCCTGGCGCTGGGATCGTCTGGCAAGGAGGACGAGGTGGCGCACCACCGCAAGCTGTGCGGCATAGACGATCTGGACTTGGTGCAAACGACATCTGAGGACGCCGAACGGTCCAAGCCGCATCCCGACATCTTCCAGGCCGCGCTGGACAAGCTGGGAGCCGAGCCGGACGGGGCCGTTGCCATCGGGGACACGCCCTATGACGCCATCGCGGCGGTTAAGGCGGGCATCACCCCGGTCGGTGTGCTGTGCGGCGGCTTCCCGGCGGACGACCTGCGCGGCGGCGGGTGCGTCGCGCTGTATGATGGTCCGGCGGACCTGCTGGCGCGCTACGCCGGGTCGCCGCTGGACCGGTAGTTGCATAAGGTCGTGCGGAAAGAGGCAGCCGCATGACCGACACCCACGTCATCACCCGCGCATCCCTGCAGGACGACGCGTTGCGCCGCATGATGGCGGCCAGCGCGCCGGGCTTGCGGCTGCTGACCGACGAGGAGCGGGCGGCGTCCCTGGCCGCCACCCTCGCCCGGCGTCCGGAGCAGGGCGGGGGCGTTTGGCTGTTCGCCTACGGATCGCTCATCTGGAACCCGGCGCTGCACTACGACAAGCGGCGCCTGGCCCGCGTGCACGGCTGGCACCGTTCCTTCTGCCTGCTGACGCGCGCCGGGCGCGGCACGCCGGACAACCCCGGCCTGGTGCTGGGCCTGGACCGCGGCGGCGCCTGCACCGGTGCCGCCTTCCGCGTGCCGGAACCGCTGGTCGAGGAGGAGCTTGCGCTGCTGTGGCGGCGGGAGATGCTGTCCGGCAGCTACCAGCCGCGCTGGGTGCGGGTGCGCGGCGCGGACGGCGTGCCGTTCGGCCACGCCATCGCCTTCACCATACACCGCGGCGGCGAGAACTACGCCGGCGCGCTGGCGGAGGCCGAGGTGGTGCGCCGCCTCGCCACCGCCCGTGGCGCGCTGGGCAGCGCCGCCGACTACCTGTTCCGCACCGCCGAGGGCCTGCGCGGGCTGGGCATCCCCGACGCGCGGATCGAGCGCCTGGCGCGGCAGGTGCGCGGCGCCGCCCCCCCGACTGCCGTTCCCCTGACGGACGCCCCCTCGACGGACGCTCCGGCAATCGCCACCTGACGATCATGTCATCAACACTCGCCCGCAAGCTCTCCGAAGCCCCGCCCGTCACCTTCGAGCCGAAGAAGCAGGCCACCAAGACCGGCGGCAAGCCGTTGCGCGTGGTGTCCGACTACCAGCCCGCCGGGGACCAGCCGGCCGCCATCCGGGACCTGACCGGCGGGCTGATGGCCGGCGACCGGGACCAGGTGCTGCTGGGCGTCACCGGGTCGGGCAAGACGTTCAGCATCGCCAAGGTGATCGAGGCGGCGCAGCGCCCGGCCCTCGTGCTGGCGCCCAACAAGACGCTCGCGGCGCAGCTCTACGCCGAGATGAAGGGCTTCTTCCCGGACAACGCCGTCGAGTATTTCGTCTCCTACTACGACTACTACCAGCCCGAAGCCTACGTACCCCGTACCGACACCTACATAGAAAAAGACAGCCAGATCAACGAGGCCATCGACCGGATGCGGCACAGCGCCACCCAGGCGCTGCTGGAGCGCAACGACGTGGTGATCGTGGCCTCGGTGTCCTGCATCTACGGCATCGGCTCGGTCGAGACCTATGGCCGCATGGTCATCAAGCTGGAATCCGGCGGGCGCATAGACCGCGACACCCTGGCCCGCGCCCTGGTGGAATTGCAGTACCGCCGCAACGACACCGCCTTCCAGCGCGGCACCTTCCGGCTGCGCGGCGAAACCGTGGACGTGTGGCCCAGCCACCTGGAGGACCGCGCCTGGCGCGTGTCGCTGTTCGGCGACGAGATAGACACGCTGCGCGAGTTCGACCCGCTGACCGGCGACGTGATCGCCACGGCGGAGGAGTTCCACATCTACGCCAACAGCCACTACGTCACGCCGCGCCCGACGCTGCAGCAGGCCATCAAGGACATCAAGGTCGAGCTGAAGGACCGGATTGACGAGTTCACCGCCAACGGACGGCTGCTCGAAGCCGAGCGCATCCAGCAGCGCTGCACCTTCGACATCGAGATGATGGAGACCACAGGCTCCTGCAAAAGCATCGAGAACTACTCGCGTTACCTGTCCGGCCGCAAGGAAGGCGAGCCGCCGCCGACGCTGTTCGAGTACCTGCCGGAGAACGCGCTGCTGATCGTGGACGAGAGCCATGTGACGGTGCCGCAGATCGGCGGCATGGCGCGCGGGGACGCCGCGCGGAAGGGCACATTATCAGAATTCGGCTTCCGCCTGCCGTCCTGCCTGGACAACCGCCCGCTGCGCTTCGAGGAGTGGGACAGCTTCCGCCCGCAGACGGTGTTCGTGAGCGCGACGCCGGGCGCCTGGGAGATGGAGCGCACCGGCGGTGCCTTTGCCGAGCAGGTCATACGCCCCACCGGCCTGATTGACCCGGTGACGGAGGTCCGTCCCGTCGAGCGCCAGGTGGACGACCTGCTGGCCGAGTCCCGCATCGTCATCGGCCGCGGCGGGCGCATCCTGGTCACGACCCTCACCAAGCGCATGGCGGAGGACCTGACGGAGTACATGACCGAGAACGGCGTCAAGGTCCGCTACCTGCACTCCGACGTGGACACCCTGGAGCGCATCGAGATCATCCGCGACCTGCGGCTGGGCGTGTTCGACGTGCTGGTAGGGATCAACCTGCTGCGCGAGGGGCTGGACATTCCGGAATGCGCGCTGGTGGCGATCCTGGATGCGGACAAGGAGGGGTTCCTCCGCAGCCAGACGGCCCTGGTGCAGACCATCGGACGCGCGGCGCGCAACGTGGACGGCCGGGTGATCCTGTATGCCGACGTGATGACGCGCAGCCTGCGCGCTGCCATCGAGGAGACGGACCGGCGGCGCACCAAGCAGAACGCCTGGAACGAGGCCAACGGCATCACCCCCACCAGCGTCCGCAGCAACATCGGCGAGGCGCTGCAATCGGTGTTCGAGCAGGACTACGTCACCGTCGCCCCGGTGAAGGACACCGGGCTGACGGACTTCGTCGGCAAGGACCTGAAATCGGCGATTGCCGAGATGGAGAAGCGGATGCGCGCCGCCGCCGCCGACCTGGAGTTCGAGACCGCGGCCCGGCTGCGCGACGAGATACGCCGGCTGGAGGCGCTGGACCTCGGCCTGCCCGCGCCGCCGGCCAGCAGCGCCGCCTTCGGCGCGCGCAAGAAGGACACGACGCCGGAACCGCTGGGACCCGGCGGCGGCGGCTGGGACCCGGACAAGGTGAAGAAGGGCCGCAAGCGCGGGCGGTGATGCTTCTGCTCCCTCTCCCTCCGGGAGAGGGCCGGGGTGAGGGAGGCGGCAAGCGCGGTCCTCGCCGAACCGGGAACCGCGCCAGCAACGGGCGGAGGCCGGCGCTTGTGGCTTCCCTCACCCCGACCCTCTCCCGGAGGGAGAGGGAGCAGCAAGCACCTCCGGTCCGCCTTTACGCGGCGGTCCCCGGCGGGTAGGCAGCCGCATGGACCCGCTCCCCTCGCCTGCCCTGCCGCGCGTCGCGCTCGTCACTGGGGGCGCCGTCCGGCTGGGGCGCGCGGCGGTGCTGGCGCTGGCCGGCGCCAGGTTCGCGGTCGCCATACACTGCAACCGGAGCCGGGCGGAGGCGGACACCCTACGGGCAGAAGTCGTGCAGGCCGGCGGCACCGCCGTTGTCGTGCAGGCGGACCTGGCGGACGAAGCCGCAGCCCAGGCCCTGCTGCCCGGCGCCGCCGCCCTGCTCGGCCCGGTCGGCGTGCTGGTCAACAACGCCAGCGCGTTCGAGCGCGACGAGTGGGACGACGCCACCCGGGAAAGCTGGGATCGGCACATGGAGCCGAACCTCCGCGCGCCGTTCGTATTGATGCAGGCGCTGGCCCGCACCCTGCCGGACGGCGCCGCAGGCGCGGTGGTCAACCTGCTGGACCAGCGCGTGTGGTCGCTGACCCCGCATTTCGTGTCCTACACCGTGTCCAAGGCGGCGCTGTGGGCGCTGACCCGGCAGATGGCCCTGGCCCTGGCCCCGCGCATCCGCGTCAACGCCATCGGCCCCGGCCCGGCCCTGCCGAGCAGCCGCCAGACGCCCGAGGCGTTCGCCCGGCAGTGCGCCTCCGTCCCCCTGCGGCACGGCACCAGCCCGGAGGAGGTCGGACGCGCCCTGCTGGCGATCCTGTCCCTGCCGGCAATGACGGGCCAGATGATCGCGCTGGACGGCGGGCAGCACCTGCAATGGGGCGCCGGCGGCGGCGGAGCCGAGGAATGACGGCCGGGTTCGCCGACGCCGCGCGGCGCAGCCGCCATGTGTTCCTGCGCGACATGCTGCTGCAGGCCAGCATTGGCTGGTATCCGCACGAGCACACCGCGTTGCAGCGCATCCGGGTCAACGTGGACCTGGCCGTGGACGAGGGCCAGGACGACGGCGCCGACACGCTGGGGCGCGTGGTCAGCTACGAGGTCGTGGCCGACACCGTGCGCCGCATCGTCGGGGCCGGGCACGTGAAGCTGGTGGAAACGCTGGCCGAGCGGCTGGCCGAAGCCTGCCTGGACGACCCGCGGGTGCGCCTGGCAAGGGTCCAGGTGGAGAAGCTGGACGTGTTCCCCGACGCCGCCGCGGCCGGCGTGGCGGTCGAGCGTGCGCGGCGCTGACGCCACACCCCACCAGGTGGATTCGATCTGTCCACGGGTATTTGTTGACTCCCAATGTTTGCAGGGACATGCGCAGAAGGGCTGATGACTGAGACTCGGCACCGCCATCTTCTTAGCGATAACAATTGGTTAGCCGAGGTGCCTAAAAGCTGGGCAACCCTGCATGAACCGCGGAAATCCGCCAAACAGCCACCCCCGCCCACCATATGTCCACAGAGTTATCCACAGATTCGGTGGATGAAAATGCGTGGCACGTACGGCACGCCCTTGAGGCGCCCGGCCCTCCCCCCCCATCTTGTCCAGGAATGGACGACGACATAGGCCCACCGCCCGGCGACGGCGGCATCACCCTTCCCCAGACGGCCCCCACTGCGCCCAAGGGCGTCGCGGTGATCGAGCAGGCGTTGCAGACCATGCCGCTCAGCCCCGGCGTCTATCGGATGCTCGATGCGCGCGGGGAGGCGCTGTATGTCGGCAAGGCCAAGAGCCTCAAGAAGCGCGTCTATTCCTACACCCAGGTCAGCCGCCTGAACGAGCGGCTGCGGCGCATGGTGTCCGAGACCGTTGCGATGGAGATCGTGACGACCCACACCGAGGCCGAGGCGCTGCTGCTTGAGGCGAATCTCATCAAGCGGCTCAAGCCGCGGTTCAACATCGTCCTGCGCGACGACAAGAACTATCCCTGGCTCGTGCTGACGGAGGACCATCCCTACCCGCAGATCGCCAAGCACCGCGGGGCGCGGACGCGCAAGGGCAGCTACTACGGGCCGTTCGCGTCGGTGTGGTCGGTGAACCAGACGGTGAACGCGATGCAGCGGGTGTTCCTGCTGCGCTCCTGCCAGGACACGGTGTTCGCCAACCGCAGCCGGCCCTGCCTGCTGCACCAGATCAAGCGCTGCTCCGCCCCCTGCACGGAGCGGATCAGCCGGGAGGACTACGCCGGGCTGGTCGGGCAGGCGAAGGCGTTCCTGGGCGGCAAGGCCGGTGCGGTGCAGAAGCAGCTCGCCTCCGAGATGGAGGCGGCGGCGGAGTCGCTGGAGTTCGAGCGGGCGGCGGCGATACGCGACCGCATCCGGGGGCTTACGGCCGTGCAGGGCACCGCGGTCATCAACCCGGCCAGCCTGGACGACGCCGACGTGATCGCCTGCTTCGGCATCGGCGGGCAGACCTGCGTGCAGGTGTTCTTCATCCGCGGCGGGCGCAACAACGGCAACCGGGCGTTCTTCCCGGCCCATGCGCGGGAAATGGAGGTGGACGCGGTGCTGTCGGCCTTCGTGCTGCAATTCTACGACGACAAGCCGCCGCCCGCGACGGTGCTGCTGAACGTGGCGCTGCCCGAATCGGAGTTGGTCAGCGAGGCTCTAGCGATCCAGGCCGGGCGCAAGGTCGAGCTGGCGGTGCCGGCGCGCGGCGAGAAGCGCGCCGTGGTGCTGCACGCCGAGACCAATGCGCGGGAAGCCCTGGAACGCAAGCTGGCCGAGACCGCCGGGCAGACCAAGCTGCTGGAGGGGGTTGCCGCCCTGTTCAACCTGCCCGCGACGCCGGACCGCATCGAGTGCTACGACAACAGCCATATCATGGGCACCGCGGCCTATGGCGTGATGGTGGTGGCGGGTCCGGAGGGGTTCCGCAAGACTGCCTACCGCAAGTACTCCATACGCGGCCCCATCGCGCCCGGCGACGACTTCGCCATGATGCGGGAGGTGCTGGAGCGCCGGTTCGGCCGTGCGCTCAAGGAGCAGGCGGCGAGCGAGGAGGGCGGGCCGGAGGCGCCGGCGCTGCCGGAGCTGCTGCTGATTGACGGCGGCGCCGGGCAGTTGTCGGCGGTGCGCGGGGTGATGCAGGACCTGGGGATGCACGGGATACCCGTGGTGGCCATCGCCAAGGGTCCGGACCGGGACGCCGGGCGCGAGTGGTTCCACACCGACGGCCGCGCGCCGTTCCAACTGCCGCCGCGGGACCCCGTGCTGTACTACTTGCAGCGCGTGCGGGACGAGACGCACCGCTTCGCCATCACGACGCACCGCGCCGGGCGCAGCAAGGCGCTGGTGACGAGCGAATTGGACGAGGTGGACGGCGTCGGCGCCGCCCGCAAGCGCGCGCTGCTGAACCATTTCGGGAGCGCCCGCGGCGTGAAGGCGGCGGGGCTGGCGGACCTGGAGGCGGCGCCGGGGATCAACCGGGAGACGGCGCGGCGAATTTACGAGCACTTCCACCCCGGGGCGAGCGGGCGGGCGGGGTAAGGCTGGCTACAGCCGTATCTCGGCCCGGATCGTGTCGGCCGTCGTCCGCACCGTCCCGTTGCTGCGGGCCACCAACCCTGCGCCTTCCAGGATGGTCACGTCCTCGTGGACACGGCGGTATTGCCGGCTCAATGCCCGCGCCAGGGCGCTGACCGAGGCTTCGGGATGCCCGTGCAGGTGCCGGAGCAGACGATACCGTTCCCCGGTCATCACCGATGCCAAGCCTTCCCAGCTCTGAAAGGACAGCACCCGCTCATGCACCGCCTCGCCCCGCTCCGCCCGCTCAACCGCGGCGAGGAACGCGGCGGCGTCGTCCTTCGCCGTGCCGCCCACGACGATGTGCACATCCCCTTTCATGCCTTGCCTCCTCGAAGCTGGCGCACGTCGGCCAGGAAATCCGCCAGCATCTGGCGGAAGGTGACGAACACGTAAGCGTCCTCCCCACCGTTGCGATGCCGGTGGTCGCTCTTGCCGGCCTCGTTGCCATAGCCGACCAGCCGTTGCCCGCCATTGCCGTAGAACAGCGGGTACTTGAACAAGTGGGTGGAGCCAGGAACGGTGGCGGGCACTTGCCAAAGCTTCAACTCAAGAACCGCACCATCATCATAGCGGCGCTTGCGATGCAGGATCAGCACGGCCTTCGGCATTGGATGCAAGATGACATGCACCGCCTATGTCGTCAAACGGCATAGGCAGCAGGCCAGGCTCGATGGAACGGAAACAGGTGGCCTTAGCGCTTCAACAAACACCAGGCCCGCCCTAGTCTCCCAGCCCAGGGAGGACGCCCATGAACCAACTGGACCTGAACGGCCGCACCGCCATCGTCACCGGCGGTGCCCGCGGCATCGGCCGGGCCATAGCGGAACGGATGCTGGCGTCCGGCGCCAGCGTGGCGATCTGGGACCTGGACGCCGCCGCCACGGACGCCACCGCGGCTGAACTCGCAGCCCGCGGCACCATCAGCACGCATCAAGTGGAGCTGACCAGCGAAGCCGCCGTGCGCGCCGCCGCCGCAGCCACCCTGGCCCGGCACGGCGCGGTGGACATCCTGGTCAACAACGCCGGCATCACCGGCGGCAACGCGCCCACCTGGGACCTGCCGGCGGACGAGTGGCGCCGCGTGCTGGAGGTGAACCTGGTCGGCCCCTACCTCGCCTGCGCCGCGGTGCTGCCGGGCATGGTGGCGCAGGGCTACGGCCGGGTGGTCAACGTCGCCTCCGTCGCCGGCAAGGAGGGCAACCCCAACGCCTCCCACTACAGCGCCAGCAAGGCCGGGCTGATCGCGCTCACGAAGTCCTTGGGCAAGGAGCTGGCCGGCAAGGGCGTGCTGGTGAACTGCGTGACCCCGGCCGCGGCCAAGACCGACCTGTTCAAGCAGATGGCGCCGGCGCAGATCGAGTACATGCTGTCCAAGATACCGATGGGCCGCTTCGTCGAGGTGGCCGAGATCGCCGCGCTGGCCTGCTGGCTGGCGACCGAGGACTGCGCGTTCAGCACCGGCGCCGTGTTCGACATCAGCGGCGGGCGGGCGACGTACTGAGCAGGGCCGCGCAGCCTGGGGCATGGGCGCTGTCTAGCCGCGCCAGACTGCGCGGCCGTGCTTGGCGGTTTATTCGCGCGCAAACCTTCCAGCGGCTCGCTACGGTGCGAACGCCCGGCTGACCTGCCGCACGAAGTGGGCTAGGCTGCCGCCGTGCTCACCGACCTTCCCAACGTGCTGACCCTGTCCCGCATCGCCGCCATCCCGCTGCTGGTGGCGCTGGCGGCCTTTCGCACGCCCGGGGGGGACTTCGCGGCTTGCGTCGTGTTCGCCCTGGCGGGCCTCACCGACTACTTCGACGGCAAGATCGCCCGCGGCCGGGCGCAGACCAGCGACCTCGGCCGGATGCTGGACCCCATTGCCGACAAGCTGCTGGTCGGCGCGTCCTTGATGGCCTTGGCCGGGCTGGGCCGGCTGTCCAACTGGGGGCTGTATCCCGCCATCGTCATCCTGCTGCGCGAAATCCTGGTCAGCGGCCTGCGGGAGTATCTCGCCGGCTTGCGGATCGGCCTGCCGGTGACGGAGCTGGCCAAGTGGAAGACCGGGTTCCAGATGGGCGCGCTCGGCACCCTGCTCGCCGGGGACGACACCGGCATCCTGCTGCACCTGGGGTTCCTGCCGGTGCAGGTGATCGGGGAGGCCATGCTGTGGGTCGCGGCGGGGCTGACCTTGTGGACCGGCTGGGACTACCTGCACGCCGGGCTGCGCCACGCCTCCGCCCCGGCCAACGCCGAGCGCCAGCCCTGATGCCGCCCTCCTTGGTGCCACCCCTTTGACGCCATTCCCTTGATGCCATCCTGGGGCGCCGCCCCGGCTTGAGCATTCCGTGCTGCACATGCACAGTCGCCGCAACGGCCGCACAGGCGGCCTTGGAGTCTCACCCATGCGGCGCATCGCCCTGCTCGGCCTGCTGCTCACCCTGCCTGGCTGCACCGGGTTCGGCGAGTTCCTGGCCCACACCTTCGCCCCGCCTCCCGAGAACCCCAACCTGCCGATGGCCGACAGCGAGAACCTGCGCCGCGCCCTGGGCCAGAACACCGAGTTCACGCCGCTGGCGCCCGAGTCCGGCAACGTCTGGCCCGGCACCGAACGCACCGCGCCGACCCTGACCGACGTGGCCCGCCAAGGGGGCAGCGGCCCCGGTCGCGGCTTCGCGCCGACGACGGTGCCGGGCGCCACGCCAGGCCTGCCCGCCGGGCGCCAGCCACGGCCGACGACGCGCGGCAGCGGCACGCCGCCCGGGTCCGTGCAGCCGGGGCCGGAGTCGCCGCCGAACGCCGGCGTCATTCCGCTGCCGCGCAGCACTGTCCCGGGCGCGGGTCCGCAGGGTCAGGTGGTGCAAACCCCGTCCGGGCCTGCGGTGGACGCCGGGGGCACCAGCGGCTACCGCCAGCTCACGACGCCGCAGGGACCCGGCGCCATCATGGTGCCCAACGGCAACGGCACCAGCACGATCATCAACCCCAACGGCACCGTGCAGACCGTGCCGACGCCCCGCTGATGCGCGTGCTGTATTTCGCCTGGCTGCGCGAGCGCATGGGCCGGTCCGAGGAGGAGTTGCCGCTGCCGCCAGGCGTCGCCACCGTGGGCGCGCTGGTGGACTGGCTGCGGGCACGCGACGCCGCAGGCGCCGCCGCCTTCGGGGAGGCATCGGTCGTGCGCGCCGCCGTGAACCAGGAGTTCGCGCAGCCCGGCACGGCGGTTGCAGACGGTGACGAGGTTGCGTTCTTCCCTCCCGTGACCGGCGGCTAGGGCATGTCCGAACCGAGCGCCCTCATCCCGGCTGGACGGCTGCCCGCCGAAACCGGGGCAGCGTCCCATCTGGCGCATCCACCCGCACTTGGCACGGCAGCGGGGAACAACTGATGGCAACGGTCCGGGTCCAGGCCGCGCCGTTCGACACCGGGGCGGAGATGGCGGCGCTGTTGGCCGGGCGCACCGACGTGGGCGGCATCGGCTGCTTCGTCGGCGTCGTGCGCGGCGGCGGCATCCAGGCCATGACGCTGGAGCACTACCCCGGCATGACCGAACGCGCCCTGCAAGCCATAGCGCAGCAGGCGGAGGCGCGCTGGGACCTGCTGGGCTGCACCGTCGTCCACCGGCACGGGCGGCTGCTGCCCGGCGACCCCATCGTGCTGGTGCTGGCCGCCAGCCGCCACCGCCAGGCGGCGCTGGACGCCACCGCGTTCCTGATGGACTGGCTCAAGACCCGCGCGCCGTTCTGGAAGCGGGAGGAGCAAGCGGACGGCACATCGGGATGGGTGGAGGCGCGGGAGGCCGACGAAGACGCCGCCGCGAGGTGGAAATCGGGGAACTAACAAGCAGTGAAAATGTTAACTTAAGATATCATTATGAAGGGCGACACAATGAAGACACGCTTCCTTTCCCTGGCCGCTTTGCTGCTGATCAGCGTCGCCGGCTGCCAGACGGTGGACCGCACCGCCGGCACCAACACCAGCGGCGCGTTCCCGGCACAGGCCGATGGCACCCCGGGCAACCCGCCCGGCACTGCCGCCTCCCGCACCTATGACCGCGCTGCCGGCACCAACACCAGCGGCGCCTTCCCGGCGCAGGCCGATGGCACCCCAGGCAACCCGCCCGGCACTGTCGCCTCCCGCACCTATGACCGTGTCACGGGCGACGACACCAGCGGCACCTACCGTCGTCCCGTCCGCGCCCGCAGCCGCCGGGCGCGCGCCCATCGTCGCGTCCACCACCGCGCCACCCGCGCCCGGACCGCTCCGGCCCAGGCCGCTCCCGCCCAGACCGCTCCCGCTCAGTAGCCGTCCTGCCCTGATGCGGCCATGAAGGGCTGGCATCCCCACGGGATGCCAGCCCTTTTTGCTGTCCTGGCCGGCGGCGCCCTGCTTGTCTGGCCGGCGCTGGTCAACGGCTATCCCGTCTTGTTCAGCGACACCGGCGGCCTGCTCGACATGGGCCTGGCGCTTGACATGGGCTGGGACAAGCCCTGGGTCTATGGCCCGTTCCTGCTGCTGGCCAGCCTGCGGCTGACGCTATGGGGGCCGCTGGCCGCGCAGGGGCTGCTGCTGTCCCACATGCTCTGGCTGGCGCAGGCCATAGCGGCACCGCCGCGGCCGGGTCGGCACCTGGCGCTGTGCGCCGTGCTGGCGGCGGGCACGGCGGCACCCTGGTTCGCGTCGCTGCTGATGCCGGACAGCTTCGCGCCCCTGGCGGTGCTGTGCCTGTTCGTGCTGGCCTATGGGCCGGGCCGGGTCGGACAGGGCGCGCTGGCCTGGGCCGGGGTGGCCGGCACCGTCGCCATCGCGTCGCACCTGGCGCATCTCGTGCTGGCGGCGGGGGTGGTTGCCATGGCGGGGCTGCTGCTGCGCCGCCTGCCCTGGCGGCCGGCGCTGCCGCTGGCCGCGGCGCTGGCGCTCCTGCTGGGCAGCAACCTGGTTGGCAACGGCGTGCTGGCCGTGTCGCCCTACGGCTCCGTGTTCGCGCTGGCGCGGCTCGTGGGGGACGGGCCGGGGCGGGCCTACATAGACGCCGCCTGCCCGGCCGCCGGGTGGCGCGTCTGCGCCTGGCGCGGCCGGCTGTCGGCGGACAGCGACGATTTCCTGTGGGACCCTTACGGCCCGATATGGGCGGACGGCTTCGGCCCGATCCGCTATGCGCCCGAGGCCGCGCGCCTGGTTCCCATCATCATCGCCGCCTACCCCGGCGCCGTGCTGCAAGCCGCCGCCGCCAACACCCTGCGCCAGCTCGGCCTGGTCCGCGTCGGCGATGCGCTGGTCGCGTCGCACCTCGACGTTGCGCTCCTGCCGCGCCTGGAGCTGTACTTCCCGCCATGGGAGGCCGCTGCCTACCGCGCGTCGCTGCAAGCCGCGGACCGGCTGGCAGCCATCGCCGCGCCGTTCGCGCCACTGCACCTAGCCGCGCTGCTAGCCGGAGTCGCCGGCTCCCTGTGGACCGCCATAGCCCGGCGCGGCCCGGTGCAGGGCCTGGCCGTGCTGGCGCTGGCTGCGCTGCTGGCCAATGCCACCGCGACCGGCGCGCTATCCGGTCCGCACGACCGCTACCAGGCGCGCATCGCCTGGCTAGCCGTGCTGCCGCCGCTGCTGGCCTACGCCGCGCGCAGGGACGCCTCTTGCCGCACCACCTCGTCCGGCGACATGCGGACCAGCGCCTCATAGTCGCGCAGCAAGGTCTCGGTGATGCCGCCCGGCGTGTATGTCTGCCCGGCGATCTCCCGCACCGGTGTCACCTCGGCGGCGGTGCCGGCCAGGAACACCTCGGTCGCGTGCGCCATCTCGTCGGGCATGATGACCCGCTCGACCACCTTCATCTGGTGGCGCCGGGCGATCCCCATGACGGTGCGGCGGGTGATGCCGTCCAGGAAGCAATCGGGGATCGGCGTATGGACCTCCCCGTCCATAACGAAGAAGATGTTGGCGCCCGTCGCCTCCGACACCTGGCCGCGCCAGTCCAGCATCAGCGCGTCGTTGTAGCCCTCGGCCTCCGCGGCGTGCTTGGACAGGGTGCCGATCATGTAAAGCCCGGCGGCCTTGCTGGCGGTCGGCGCGGTCTCGGGATGCGGGCGCTTCCACTTGCCCATGCCCAGGCGCACGCCCTTCATGCGGTCCTCGCCGAACAGGTTGGGCCAGGCCCAGCAGGCGATGGCCAGGTGTATGCGCGTCTGCTGCGCCGACACCGACAACTGCTCCGTCCCGCGCCAGGCGATGGGGCGGACGTAGCCGTCGGCCAGGCCGTTGGCGGCCAGGACCGCCTGGCAGGCTGCGTCAATCTCATCGGCGCTGTAGGGTATCTCGAAACCCAGGATGCGCCCGGACGCCAGCAGCCGCTCGGTGTGCTCGCGCAACTTGAAGATGTTGCCGCCATAGGACCGTTCGCCTTCGAACACGCCGCTGGCATAGTGCAGGCCATGCGACAAGACATGCAGCTTGGCGTCCCGCCAGGGAACCATCACCCCGTCCATCCAGATCGTGCCGTCACGGTCATCGAAGGGAACCAGCGCCATAACCGACCTCCACGCAATATTGTTGCTTCAACGGGACTGACGCTATAATGGACATGCGTTTAAGTCAACAAACCTGCCGTAACCGGGAGAGATGGCAGCCATGCCGGAGCGTGCGGACTTGACCGGCGGCGACGGGCGGCCCGACCCGCGGCACGGGCCGGCGCCGGCCGGCTCCAGCCTGCTGTTCCTGCGGGAGGAGCAGTTGCGCCTGGCGCAGGAACTGATGTTCTTCGCCTACCGCGACTTCACCGCCGCCGCCGACCTCATCTTGGAGGAGCTTGGCCTGGGCCGCGCCCATCACCGCGCCCTGCACTACATCGGCCGCAACCCCGGCATGACGGTCGGCGACCTGCTGGCCATCCTACGTATCACCAAGCAGAGCCTGGCCCGCGTGCTGACGGCCCTGGTCGAGCAGGGCTACGTCGCGCAGTCCCCCGGGCGCAACGACCGGCGGCAGCGGCTGCTGTCGCTGACCGACGCCGGGCAGGCGCTGGAGCGCCGGCTGTTCGAGCGGCAGCGGGAGCGGCTGGCGCTGGCGTTCCGGGAGGCGGGCGGCCCGGCGGTCGAGGGGTTCCGCCGCGTGATGCGCGGCATCATGGACCCCGCCGGCCGCGCCTACCTGGACCAGGCGGAGGCCCCGCCCCGCCCCGGCGCCCGCCCGCCCGCCCGCGCCGGAGGAATGCGGTGAGCGACGGCGCGAAGGATGCGGCGCACGTCCTGGTCGTGGACGACGACGCCCGGCTGCGTGCCCTGCTGTCCCGCTACCTGGCCGAGCAAGGGTTCCGCGTCACCACGGCGAGCCACGCGGCGGACGCGCGCGAGCAGATGCGGTCCATGCAGCCCGACCTGCTGGTGCTGGACGTGATGATGCCCGGCGAGACCGGCCTGTCCCTGACCCAGACGCTGCGCGCCGGCCGGTCGGACCTGCCGGTGCTGCTGCTGACGGCGCGCGGTGCGCCGGAGGACCGGATCGCCGGGTTCGAGGCCGGGGCCGACGACTACCTGGGCAAGCCGTTCGAGCCGTATGAGCTGGTGCTGCGCCTGCGCGCCATGCTGCGCCGCGTGGTGCCGCCGGCCCCTGCCGCGCCCGCCGGTCCGGTGCGGCTGGGCCTGCTGGAGTTCGACGCCGACCGCGCGGAGCTGCGCGGGCCTGCCGGCGTCACGCACCTGACGGGCGGCGAGGCCGCGCTGCTGCAGGCGCTGGCCCGGCGCCCTGGCGAGGTGCTGTCCCGCGAATGGATCGCCGAGACGCTGGGCATGGACGAGACCGGGGAGCGCGCCATAGACGTGCAGGTGACGCGCCTGCGCCGCAAGATCGAGGCCGACCCGCGCGAGCCGCGCTTCCTGCACACGGTCCGCGGGCGCGGCTATGTGCTGAAGCCGGGAGTGTAGAGTGGTCGCTTCCTTCTGCTCCCTCTCCCTCCGGGAGAGGGCCGGGGT
>JAABUM010001845.1_pt1 | contig 30260 bp, 33 predicted proteins | sample 5559161 | NCBI WGS metagenome assembly JAABUM01 (sample SAMN10711868, study PRJNA513369) | rock metagenome | isolation source: Antarctica rocks | place: Antarctica: Victoria Land, Siegfried Peak nord
AAATGCCGTTCTCGTAGAGGTCGGACGACAGCACGTAATCCGGCTGGTCCTCGTTATCACCCTCGAAATAGCTGATCACGACCGGCCAGCGGCGCAAGGATTTCGTCGCCTCGTTCAGGCCCGCCGGGTCGTCGGCGGCACCGCCGATCGGCGCCCCAATGACGGTCAAGGTATGGTAGAGCCGCTTGCCGCTTTCGGATCCGTCGTAGACGAGGGCCGAGAGCAGTTTGTCCCCTTTTTCGGCCGCCGCGATGACGCGGCGCAGGTGTTCGGTCGGGAACAGGACCTCGGCACCGAAGGTGGCCTTTCCGACCGGCTGCTTGACATCCACCGCGATGCTGCCGTCCGGACTGCGTTGCGCGCGGCCGTCGAGGTCGCTGACGGCCTCATCGTCCGTCGACGTCTTGGTCTGGAACGTGAACCGCGTGGCGGCAGCGTCTTCGAAGGTGGTGGAGCGCATGTCGTTCAGCTTGGAGTCGCCCTCCGCGGGCTGCATCTCCGTCATCTGACGGAAGATTGTCGTGTAGCCGTCACAGGCCGAACCGGTGAAGTTGTAGTCGATCACGCCGGCTGCCGAAGCGGGTGCATTTGCACCTTTGGCTTTCAACAGGGTCAATTTGTAGGTGGCGTGGTGCGGCGCCATCGGCACGGGGGGGATGGCGTCGGCGAGAGCAGGCCCTCCGACCGCGACGAAGCCGGCGACGGCGGCGGCCGAAAACATGAGGCGGGCGGGCAAGAAGCGGTTCACGACGAACTCCGTTCGATCCCGCAAGGATCGTGTCGCGACGTGGCGGAACTGAGATGATGGCGGAGAGCCCCCAATTCGCATAGGGGATGGCAGGCGCCGTGCTGCCGCGGCTCGAGCGAAAGAGGATGGACCGATGGGTATGATCGACGCTCGCTTGGGCGAACTCGGGATCGCGCTCCCGAAGCCCGCCGCGCCGGTGGCCAACTACGTGGGCTCGGTGCTGGCGGGCGACATGCTGGTGATTTCGGGGCAACTCGCCCTCGGGATCGACGGCAAGCTCGACCCGTCCCACAGGGGCAAGCTCGGCCATGGCGTCGAGGACGCGGTCGGCCGCGCGGCGGCGCGGCTGTGCGCCGTCAACGTGCTGGCTCAGGCCAAGGCGGCTCTGGGCGACCTCGACCGGCTGGAGCGCTGCGTCAGGCTCGGCGGGTTCATCAACGCCGCTCCGGATTTCACCGATCTCGCGCTGATCATGAACGGAGCCTCGGACCTGATGGTCGAGGTGCTGGGCGACAAGGGCCGGCATGCGCGCAGCACGATCGGCGTCGCGTCGCTTCCGCTCGGCTGCGCGGTCGAGGTCGAAGCGCTATTCCGCGTCCGGTCGTGAGCGGTCGGGATGCCGCGCCGGACTGGCTGGTCCGGCGGCCGATCGCCCACCGCGGCCTCCACGACCGCATGGCGGGCAGGATCGAGAATACGCCGTCGGCCGCCCTGGCCGCGATTCGGCACGGCTTCGCGATCGAATGCGATGTGCAACTCACGGCCGACCGCGAGGTGGTGGTTTTCCACGATTTCACGCTCGACCGACTGACCGGCACATCCGGAGCGGTCGCGGACCGCAGCGCATCGGAGCTGGCCGAGGCGAGCTTGCGCGACTCCCCCGACCGCATCCCGACTCTGGCGGTCTTCCTCGGCCTGATCGGCGGACGCGTTCCGCTTGTCTGCGAGATCAAGAGCCGGTTCGACGGCGACATGAGGCTCGCGGATCGCGTGACCGAGATCGCCGGGGCTTATGACGGTCCCCTGGCCCTCAAGAGCTTCGATCCCATGGTGGTGGCGCACCTGCGCGCACGCGCCCTGCCTTGGCCGCTCGGGATCGTCGGCGAGGCGGAGTACACGGCTCCCGAATGGTGCACGCTCTCGCCCGGCCGGAAGCGCGACATGGCGGCGATGCTGCACTTCGGCGAGACGCGCCCGGACTTCTTGTCCTACCGCGTGGCCGACCTGCCCCACGCGGTGCCGTTCCTCTGCCGCACCGCGATCGGGATGCCGGTGATGACCTGGACGGTCCGGACCGAGGAGCAGCGACACCGCGCCGCAACCTGGGCCGATCAGATGGTGTTCGAGGATTTCGTGCCTTGACGCAGTGCAGCGAAGCATCCGTTATGCGAGGGTCGAAGGGTCGCTTCGCTCCAAGGATTGCAGCTTCATCCTCGGAGGCGTCTCCGACCTGCTTCGGAGGACGGTGCCACCCAGCCTTCTCCGCTCAGGCGCAGCGCGGGCTTGTAATGCCGGTTCGAACTGGTTCCTCGCCATAGGCATCGGTCAACGGCTGCGGGGCTCGATGCGGCCGCGACGGCCGATCACCCCCGGGGCGGACCATGACGTCATCCATCACAGTCCAGGTCGCCACGTCGATCGCGGCCCTCGATGCCGCCCAATGGGATGCCTGTGCCAATCCGCCCGCCGGACCCGCGGAAGCCGGCGCGGCCCGAAACCCGAACCCGCTACCGGCGCCCGGCAACACCACGGCACCCGACCGGAGCGGCGAGCGCTTCAACCCGTTTCTGTCGCACGCCTTCCTGAAAGCGCTGGAAAGCTCGGGCTCGGTCGGAGGCAAGACGGGTTGGTTGCCCGCCCATGTCGCGGTCGAGCAAAATCGGCGCATCATCGCAGTAGCGCCCACTTATCTGAAGAGCCACTCACAGGGTGAGTACGTCTTCGACCATGCCTGGGCAGAAGCCTTCAGCCGTGCCGGCGGACGCTACTATCCCAAACTGCAGATCGCGGTTCCTTTCACCCCCGCGACGGGCCGGCGTTTCCTCGTGGAGCCGGGCAGCGATGTGGATCAGGCCGAAGGCGCTCTCGTGGCGGGCCTGCGGAGCCTGCGCAGGGAGGTCAAGGCCTCGTCGATCCATGCGACCTTCGTGACCAAGGCGGAGTGGGACCGCTTCGGTGCGCTCGGCTGGCTGCAGCGGACCGATCAGCAGTTCCACTTCATCAACGACGGCTATGGTGGCTTCGAGGATTTCCTGGCCGACCTCGCGTCCCGCAAGCGCAAGGCCATCAAGCGCGAACGCAAGGACGCCCTCGCTCACGGCATCACGATCGAGCATGTCACGGGCAGCGACCTGCGCGAGGAGCACTGGGATGCGTTCTTCGGTTTCTACATGGATACAGGCTCGCGGAAATGGGGGAGGCCCTACCTCGATCGCCGCTTCTTCTCGCTGATCGGCGAATCCATGCCCGAGCGAGTTCTGCTGGTGATGGCCAAGCGGGCGGGCCGGTACATCGCCGGCGCGCTGAATTTGATCGGCGACGACGCGCTCTACGGCCGCAACTGGGGCGCCGTCGAGGACCACCCCTTCCTGCACTTCGAGGTCTGCTATTACCAGGCCATCGACTTTGCATTGTCGCGCGGGCTCGCCCGCGTGGAAGCGGGCGCCCAAGGCGAACACAAGCTCGCGCGGGGCTATCGGCCGATCCCCACCTATTCGGTTCACGACATCGCCGACAAGCGCCTGGCGGCCGCCGTGTCCGACTACCTCGACCACGAGCGCGCCTACGTGGATCATGCGGTCGAGCAACTCGGTGAACACCTGCCATTCCGTCAGGATGATCGAGGCGATCGATGACCGACCGCTTCCGACCCGCAGAGCGGCGCCAGCATCTCGGAGACGTGAAGCAGCGGTCCTATCGTGCCCCGGGCGTCGGCCCTTAAGATTTTAGTGATCGAGACCGGTCAGGGTGATGCGGCGGCCGGAGCCGCATCCGGGGACCGACCGATCCATGGCCAGCAAGGCTCACCCTCTCCGCCCGGCCGCGGCCGTCGCGATGTCGACGCTTGCAGGCGTGGTCCTGTCGACCGCCTTCGCGATCCCGAGCCGCGCCGCGGAGAGCTACGTCGTTCCAGCGACCGACGGATATGGCATCAGCGACTGCATGCATTCGGGAAGCGCGTGCGGACGCGTGATCGCCGACAGCTGGTGCGAGTCCCACGGCCATGCCCACGCCCTGGCGTTCGGCACGGTGGAGGACGTGACCGGGGCCATCCAGGCCAGCACGAAGTCGGAGCCCGAGACCACGGCATCGGCCGGCGACATCGTCATCCGGTGCGGCGACTGACGTTTTCGCGGCGGCGCTGCGTCAGCTCTTGAACGAATCACTGCATTTTGGCGCATCGTTCGTCGCACCCCACGGCATGATCGGCACCGCCGACGTGGAGTTCTTGGGCGATCCGTCGATCAGTTTGTCCGAATAGACCATGTAGACGAGGGTGTTGCGTTTCGTGTCGCAGCCCCGCACGATCTGCATGTGCTTGAAGAAGAACGAACGCTTCTCGCTGAACATCACGTCGCCCTGGGTGAGCCTGTCCTTGATTCTGATGGGGCCGACTTGCCGGCAGGCGAGCGAGATGTCCGACACCTCCTCTGCAACCCCCAGCGCTCCGGCGATACCGCCCTTCTCGGGCACCGTGTAGTAGCAAGCGACACCGTCAACGGCAGGGTCGTCGACCGCATAGGTGGCGAGCTTGTCATTCGGCGTCAGGACGTGCCATCTCGTCGATTCGCGGAAGATCAGGTCCGGTCCATCGGTCGCGACGGCTGGCGAGAGCATGGCCGATGCCACGAGAGCGGTCACGATGACGAGACTGTGCGGGGCGCGCATGGGGAACCGTCGAGATCAAGGATGACCGTTTCCCGACCATGCCGGGTCGCCGTAGGGCTCACGTCGGGCGACCCTAGACCACCAGACATGTTTCAGCCAAGAAACTCGTCATGATCGCCAATGGTCGTTGCGGCCCCGATCGAGGCTGACGTGTTTGGGACCGGCGTGATGACTGATCGGAGCCCGCCTGCAAGCTGCACCGCTGGGGTGCTGGTAGCCGGGATCCTGCTGGCCTGCCCGGCGATGTCGCATCCGGTGCGAGCCCAGGCCGTGGATTGCTCGGCGTTGCGGTCGCAGATCGATTCAGCGCAGAGGTCTGGCAACAGCGAGTCGGCCGATCTCGCGATCCGTCGGCAAAGGGCCGAACTCGATCGCGTGCGGTCCTATGCCGACGATAGCGGTTGCGGGAACGGTCTCTTCGACGATCCCGACACCCCGCAATGCCGGACCCTCGCGCGGCGCGTGCAGCAACTGCAGAGCGAACTGCGGCGCTTGCAGGATCCGGGCTCCCGCCCGGAGCCTGACGCGGATGTCCGCCGCCGCGGCTTGATCGAACAGTTCAACGCCTATTGCGCCGGCACGGGCGACGAGGCGGCCGATCCGGAGCGCCGGGACGTCGCGCCCGCCGTGGTGCCGGTCGATCCGGACGCACCGACCGAGGAAGTTGCGCCGGCCCCCAAAGTCCGCTTCGCCCAGGTGCTCTGCGTGCGGCAGTGCGACGGAGCCTATTATCCGCTGGCCGTCGACGTCGCGGCCGATCAGATCGACGGCATGGACAAGATCTGCAAGGCGCAATGCCCCAGCGCCGAGGCGAGCGCCTTCACAAGCGGCCCGGACGAGGATGTCGGCAAGGCCGTGGCGTCGGACGGCGCGACCTACGCGGCCCTGCCGGCGGCATTCAAGTTCCGGTCTAAGGTCGTGGCGAACTGCAGTTGCCGGGGGCCCCATCAGAGCTGGGCCGAGGCGCTGGCTCAGGCCGACAGCCTGCTCCAGCCCCGCAAGGGGGACGTCACGGTCACGCCCGACATGGTCGCGGCCATGACGCGGCCGACGGTTCCGCCCCCGGCCACCCCCGTGCCGGGCAAGTCCGGACTTGCCAAGAAGCCTACCAGGAAGGTGTCGACGCCCCCGGTCCGGACCCAGGCAGCCCCAGCGGGAGGCGCCGAGGCTTCGGCGCCCAACCCGGGCGAAGATCTCACGCGGCAATTCCGGCAATCCGCGCCGCTGCTCTAGCGCGGCCGATCAGCGGCAGCAGGTGCTTCAGGTCCGGCCCGGTCTCGCGCGCCGTCAGGGCGAGCCGCAGCGGATGGAACAGCGCCCTGCCCTTGCGGCCGCTCGTCGTCTTCAACGCCTCGGTCCAAGCCGCCCAGCTGTCGAGGGTCCAGGGTTCGGGCGGCAGCACCGTTATGGCGGCGTCGAGGAAGGCGCGATCCTCGATAACCGGCATCACCCGATCCTCGATCACGGCCCACCATTCACGGACGTCCGCGAAACGCTCGAGGTTGCCTCGGACCGCCGACCAGAAAGCCTCGGCCTTGTTGCCGACGATCCCTAAGGGTGCCAGCCGGCCCTCGACGGCGGCGAAAGGCAGCCCGTGCAGCGTCTTGGCCGACAGCGTCCGGAGTTCGGCCTCGTCGAACCTGGCCGGCGTGCGCGACAGCCGCGACAGGTCGACGTCGGCTTCGAGCTCCTGCAGGGTGGTGATCGGCCGGATCGCGGACGAGGAGCCCGTCAGCACCGCCATTGCGGCCACCGCGAGCGCCTCGATTCCGGCGGCGCGCAATGCCGTGACGGACAGCGCGCCCGACCGCTTGCTCAAGCCCTCGCCCGAGGCCGTGACCAGGAGATTGTGGTGGCCGAACGCCGGAGGCGAGGCCTGTCCGAGGGCTTCGAACAGCTGGATCTGCACGGCCGTGTTGGTGACGTGGTCCTCGCCCCGGATCACATGGGTGATGCCAAGATCGATGTCGTCGACCACGGACGGCAGCGTGTAGAGATAGGATCCGTCCGCCCGCACCAGCACGGGGTCGGACAGCGACGCGCAGTCGATGCGGCTCGCTCCACGCACCGCATCGTCCCAGGCGACCGGGCGGTGGTCGAGCCTGAAGCGCCAGTGGGGACGCCGGCCCTCCGCCTCGAGGATCGCGACCTGCTCGGCCGACAGCTTCAGCGCAGCACGATCGTAGACGGGCGGGAGCCCACGGGCCTGCATGCGCTTGCGACGGCGGTCGAGCTCGTCGGCCGTCTCGTAGGCGGGGTAGAGGTGGCCATCGCGCTTCAGCCTCTCGGTCGCAGCGGCATAGAGGGCGGTCCGGTCCGACTGGCGCACCACGAGGTCGGGCACCACCCCGAGCCATTGCAGGTCGGCCTCGATCGACTCGGCATATTCGGCACGCGACCGCTCGGCGTCCGTATCGTCGAAGCGCAGCACGAAGCGGCCCCGACGCGCCTGACTGAACAGATAATTGAGCAGCGCGGTGCGGACATTGCCGATATGGATGCGCCCGGTGGGCGAGGGCGCGAAACGGACGATCGGCTGAGACATGGGCGACTTATGGCCGAGGCGGCGGAGCGGCGCAATGCGGGCTAGAACGCGCGACTGCATGCCCGGGCCGGGAACAGCCCGGGGGCTGGACGCGTAGAATCCGGTGAGCCACACTCGGCATGATCGGCCAAGCCCGCCCCCCTGCGAAGGACATCGCGATGCTGACGACAACCTTTCCGGTCACGCACACCGACGCGGAATGGCGCGCGCTCCTGACGCCGGAGCAATACGACGTGATGCGGGCGCATGGGACCGAAGCGCCGGGGAGTTGCGCCCTGCTCCGCGAGAAGCGGCCCGGCCGGTTTGCCTGCGTGGGATGCGAGACTCCGCTCTTCCGCTCGACGTTGAAGTTCGAGAGCGGCACCGGCTGGCCGAGCTTCAACGATCCGATCGAGGGCTCCGTCGAGACTTCGGTCGATCGCGAATACGGCATGGTCCGCACGGAAGTCCATTGCGCGACCTGCGGCAGCCATCTCGGCCACGTCTTCGATGACGGCCCGCCCCCCACCGGGTTGCGCTACTGCATCAACGGGGTCGCGTTGACGTTCGAACCGGACTGACGGGCTCGGTGAGGGCGGCGGTCGCCTTGCAACGCCTCCAGTGGCTCGGCAGAGGGTTTTAATCGGTTGAATCAACGGCTGTTTACCCGATCCGCCCTCGGTGGAAACCAAGCGCGGCCGGATAGCCGAGTCCGACCCATGCCGGGCGTAGCGGAGCATTTCGCACGCGCGTCCGAGATCGCTCGTTCCGGATCGCAGGTTGCCGGCAGCACTGCGCCAATACTGGCCGTTCTGCCGGTTTCGCCGCTGCTCCGAAGCAGCCGTTCGGCTCGGAGACGTGCCTGGGCCGATTCTCGATCAGCGTCCGTCAAGAGCGACGCCGTGCCTGGGCAGCACCTATGCCAAGCAAGCTACCGGCCGCGGCTCGCGAGGATCACCCCGTCGCGTCACGCCTCCGCGAGGGTGGGCACGCGGAGGATCGGCGGTCTCCGCCACCGTGAAGGTCCCGTCCGGTGGATCGACGCGCCGATGCTGTCGACCGCAACCGTTACGGGCATGTCCTCGACGACGAACTCGTGGATCGCCTCCATGCCGAGATCGGCGAAGGCCAGGACGCGGGCGGACTTGATGGCCTTCGAGACGAGATAGGCGGCGCCGCCCACCGCGATGAGGTAGGCGGCCCCGTGCCGGGCGATGGAGCGGACCGTGTCCGGCCCGCGCTCGGCCTTGCCGATCATCACCAGGAGCCCCGTGTGCTCCAGAAGCGTGTCAGTGAATCCGTCCATGCGGGTCGAGGTCGTGGGTCCGGCGGGGCCGACCGCCTCGTCGCGCACGGCATCGACCGGCCCCACATAGTAGATGGCGCGGTCCCGCAGATCGACGGGCAGGAGCTCGCCGCGAGCGATGAGATCCGCCATCCGCCTGTGGGCGGCGTCGCGGCCCGTCAGCATACGGCCCGACAGCAGCAGCGTTTCGCCGGCCCGCCATGTGGCCACCTCGGCGCGCGTCAGGCCGTCCAGGTCGACGCGGCGCGCGGGTGCGGCCTCCGGATCGGCGGCGATCACCGGCCAGAGCGAGATGTCCGGCGGATCGAGCACGGCCGGCCCGGAGCCGTCGAGCCTGAAGGTGACGTAGCGATCGGCCGCGCATTGCGGGATGAGCCCCACGGGCTTCGAGGCGGCATGGCACGGAAAAGTCCGCACCTTGACGTCAACCACCGTGGTCAGCCCGCCGAGCCCCTGCGCCCCGATGCCGAGCGCATTGACGCGGTCGTAGATGTCCAGCCGCAGTTCCTCGACCGGGTTCGACGGCCCGCGGCGGATGAGTTCGGGCATATCGATCTTCTCGAGCAGCACCTCCTTGGCCATGACCATGCTCTTCTCGACCGAGCCGCCAACCCCGATGCCGAGCAGACCCGGCGGGCACCAACCAGCGCCGAGCGTCTCCACGGCCGACACCACCCCAGTCGGCCACCGACGCCGCCGGCGCGAGATTGGTGTAGCGGGCCTTGTTCTCCGAGCCGCCGCCCTTCGCCGCGACGGTGACCTCGACGTCGCTCCCCGCCACCATTTCGACATGGACCACGGCCGGGGTGTTGTCGCCCGTATTGCGCCGCTGCCCGAGTGGCTCGCGGACGATGGATGCGCGGAGCGGGTTGTCCGGATTCGTATAGGCGCGGCGCACGCCCTCGTCGACGAGGTCCTGGAGCGGCCGCGCGCTGGCGATCCGCGCCCCCATGCCGACCTTGACGAAGGCGTTGACGGTACCCGTGTCCTGGCAGATCGGCCGGCGCCCGAAGGCGGAGAGGCGGGAATTGGCGAGGATCTGCCCGATGGCGTCCTTGGCGGCCGGGCTCTCCTCCCGGCCGTAGGCTTCAGCCAATGCCGTGACGAAGGTCGGGGGGTGGTAGACCGCGATGTATTGCAGAGCATCGGCGATGCTTCCGATGTCCTCCTCGCGGATCGGCCCGCGCGCCTTCTCCTCTGTCATCGGCTTCGTCCTTCCCCCGCCGCCACGCGGCGCATAATGGCCTCGGCCCGCAGCCGGACCGGAGCGTCCACCATGGCCCCGTCAACCGCCACCGCGCCGCCCTCGCGGTCCGCCGCGAGCACGCGCTCCGCCCAGGCGCGCTCCTCCGCCGAGGGCATGAAGCCCGCCCGGGCGGGCGCGATCTGCGAAGGGTGGATCAGCAGCTTGCCCGAAAAACCGAGCAGGCTGGCGTAGCGGGCGTCGTCCTCGACCGCAACCGCGTCGCCATATGCGGTAGTGACGCCGTCGAGCGGGCCGGCCAGGCCGGCGAGGCGGCTCGCCAGCACGAGTTCGCCCCGCGCGGCGAGCAGGGCCTCGCGCGAATGACCGCAGCCGAGGTCGCTCGCGAAATCAATCGAACCGAAGGCGATCCGCGCCGCCACGCGGGCGGTGTCGCGGGCGGCCGCGATGCCTCGCGCGCTCTCGATCAGCGCCATGACGGGGACGCCGGTCATCCGCGCGGCTTCGGCGACGTCCGCGGCGGATTCAGCCTTGGGCAGGACGATCCCGGCGAGCGGGAGGGCAGCGACGGCCGCCATATCGTCAGCGTGCCAAGGCGTTCCGACCGCATTGACGCGAACAAGGACCGGACGGACCGCGCCATCGATGACGTCGCGGGCAGCCGCGAGCGCGGCCCTGGCAGCACCCTTGCGGTCGGGCGAGACGGCGTCCTCGAGGTCTAGGATGACGGCATCGGCACCGGACGCGAAAGCCTTGAGGAAACGGTCCGGCCGGTCGGCGGGCACGAACAGCGGCAGCGCGATCGAGTCGAGTGTCGAGATCATGCGGCTCCTCCCTTGGCGGTCTGTGCCACCACTGGCAACCTTGTGCCAATACCATCGCGCGGGCGGCCTCATAGCGCCCGGCTATGACCGAAGGACGCAAACGCTATGCGGTACCCGGACTGGGAGCGCGCCATAGAGGCGGAGAAAGAGGCGGAGGTCGGTGGAGATGGCGGGAGATCTGGACGGGCTCGACGTCGTGTCGATCGAGCAGGCCGTGGCGGCTCCGTATCTCACGAGCCGTCTCGCCGACGCGGGCGCCCGGGTCATCAAGGTCGAGCGCCCCGAGGGCGATTTCGCCCGCGGCTACGACCATCTGGTCCATGGCGAGAGCGCCTACTTCGTGTGGCTCAACCGCGGCAAGGAATCGATCTGCCTCGACCTTCGACTCGACGCCGACCGCGCGCTCCTGGAGCGCATGACGGCGGTCGCCGACGTCTTCGTCCAGAATCTCGCGCCCGGCGCCATCGACCGCCTCGGCTTCGCCCCGGAGCGCCTGCGCCGGGACTACCCGCGCCTCATCACCGTGTCGATCTCGGGCTACGGCGACGAAGGGCCGTTCCGCGACCTCAAGGCCTACGACTTGCTGGTCCAGGCCGAGACGGGCCTGTCGTCGATCACCGGCACGGCGGACACGATGGCGCGGGTGGGCGTCTCGGTCTGCGACATCGCGGCCGGGATGACGGCCTTCCAGGCCGTGCTGCAGGCGCTGATCGGGCGGAGCGTCACAGGGCGTGGGCGGCACGTCGCGGTGTCGCTGTTCCATGCCCTCGCCGACTGGATGAACGTGCCTTACCTGCAATACGTCTATGGCGGCAAGGAGCCGGCGCGCTCCGGGCTCAACCACCCCACTATCGCGCCCTATGGCGCCTATGATTGCCGGGACGGCAAGGCCGTGCTGTTCTCGATCCAGAACGAGCGCGAATGGGTGGGGTTCTGCCGCGACGTGCTGGAATCGCCCGAGGTCGCCACGGACGAACGCTTTTCGCTCAATGTCCGCCGCGTCGCCAATCGCGCGGCGCTCGACGCCGTGCTGGAGAGGGTCTGCTCACGCAATGACCGCGACACCATGGTGGAGCGGCTGGAGCGCGCCCGGATCGCCTACGGCCGCGTTTCCACCATGGCGGACCTGAAGGATCATCCGCAGAACCGCCTCGTCACCGTCGACACGCCCTCCGGCCCGGTGACCTATCTCGCGCCGGGCGCGCTGCACGACGGCGTTCTCCCGGATTACCGCCCCGTGCCCGCCCTCGGCCAGCACACGGAAGCCCTTCGCGCCGAATTCGCCGCCGCGGAGCGCACCGCCGCCGAGTGAACGGGGCCACTGGTCTCGCGGCCGCGGCCTGCTATCGTGCCCGAAACGGGCGGAGGCGGCCCGGTCGGGGAGACGGGCGTGGACCTGCGGCAGCTTCGCTACTTCGTCGCCATCGTCCAGTGCGGCTCGATCTCGCGGGCGTCGCTGCAGCTGAACATCGCGCAGCCGGCGCTGAGCCTGCACGTCCGCAACATGGAGGCGGACCTCGGCCTGCCGCTGCTGTTCCGCACCCCGCGGGGCGTGCAGCCGACTGAAGCCGGGTTGATCCTGCTGCGCAATGCCCGCCTCATCATCGAGCAGTTCGAGGTGGCGCAACGCGAGATCCGCGGCAGCGTCGCCGAGCCCTCGGGCGAGGTGAGGCTCGGGCTGCCGTCCTCGATCAGCCCGCTGCTCGGCGTGCCGCTGGTGCTGGCGGCGCGGAAAACCTTCCCCAAGGTCACCTTGCGGATCGCCGAGGCCATGAGCGGCTACGTGCTCGATTGGCTGCGCCAGGGCCGCGTCGACCTCGGGCTGCTCTACGGACTGCCGGACGACAAGGACCTCCGCGCGACCGGGCTCCTGGTCGAGACCCTGGTGGTGTTCGGCGCGCCCGAACCGCCCGATGATCGGAGCCACCCGCAGGGCGACGTCCTGCCCTTCGCCGACTTAGCCCCGCTGCCGCTGATCCTGCCGAGCCCCGGCCACGGGCTGCGCGACCTGCTCGACGCGGCCGCGGCCGCACGCGGCATCCGGCTCACGACCGAGATCGACATCGACGCCTATGGGGCCATCAAGCAGCTCGTCGGGCGCCGCCTCGGCTATTCCATCCTTCCGGCCCACGCGGTACGGCGCGAGGTGGAGGAAGGGCGGTTGCGGGCCTGGACGGTGGATCCGCCGCTGACCCGCATCGTCTCCTTGGTCCAGCCCGGGGACCGCCCCCCGCCCCAAGCCGTGAAGGCCATCGAGGGCCTTTGCCGGGCGACGCTGCGCGACCTCGTGCGCACCGGCGATTGGCACATGGCGCGGATGCGCACGAGCGAGTGACGGTGTTGTCCTTCCACCCATCGCGGGCACGTATGAGGGAGAGAGCGGAATCGTCTTGGCGCTCGCGGGCCCTGCACCCCATCTCGGACTCTAAAGGTCGCGCGGGTCCGCGCGAGGGAGGACTCGACATGAACGTGCATTCGCCGTCCATCAGCGCCGCGCAGGGCGTGTTTATCGGCAACCGCTGGTCGCCGGCCGCTTCGGGCAAGACGCTGCAGACCATGGCGCCGGCCGAAGGCGTGCCGTTTGCCGAGATCGCGGCCGGCGACAAGCCGGACGTGGACCGCGCCGTGAAGGCCGCCCAGGCGGCGCTCGCCGGCGCCTGGGGCCGCATGTCCGCCACGGAGCGCGGTCGCCTGCTCACCAAGCTCGGCTACGCCGTGCAGGACCATGCCGAGGAACTGGCCCAGCTTGAAGCCCGCGACACCGGCAAGCCGATGAAGCAGGCCCGCAACGACATGATCGCGCTGGCCCGCTATTTCGAGTATTACGGCGGGGCCGCCGACAAGGTGCACGGCGACACGATACCCTTCCTGCCCGGCTACTTCGTCACGACCGAGCATGTGGCGCATGGCGTCGTCGGCCACATCATCCCCTGGAACTACCCGGCGCAGATGTTCGGCCGCACGGTCGCGCCGGCCCTCGCCATGGGCAACGCCTCCGTCGTCAAACCGGCCGAGGACGCCTGCCTCACTCCCCTGCGCATCGCCGAGCTGGCCGCCGATGTCGGCTTCCCCGAAGGGGCCATCAACGTCGTGCCTGGCCTCGGCGAGGCGGCCGGCGCCGCGCTGTCGTCGCATCCCGAGATCGACTTCATCTCCTTCACGGGCTCGCCCGAAGTCGGCGCGCTGATCCAGTCGGCTGCGGCCCGCAACCACATCGGCTGCACGATGGAGCTCGGCGGCAAGTCGCCCCATGTGCTCTTCGCAGATGCCGACCTTGACACCGCCATCCCGGTCATCGCCAACACCATGGTTCAGAATGCCGGCCAGACCTGCTCGGCGGGTTCGCGCTTGCTGATCGAGCGCGGCATCTACGACGAGGCGACGGGCCGCCTGGCCGAGACATTCGCGAGCCTGCGCGCCGGCACGCCGGAGATGGACCTCGACCTCGGTCCCGTCATCAACGCCACGCAAAAGAAGCGCATCGAGAAGTTCTTTGACCGAGCTGAGGAGGACGGCGTGCCGGTGCTGTCGCGCGGCAGCGTCGCCGAGGGCGTGCCGGAGGGTGCCTATTTCGTCGAGCCCCGCGTCTACGGCCCCGTGCCGCGCGGCAACGACCTCGCCTCGAAGGAGATCTTCGGGCCGGTGCTTTCGGTGCAGCGCTTCGACGACGAGGCCGACGCGGTGAAGCTCGCCAACGATACCGACTACGGCCTGATGGCCGCGGTCTGGTCGCTCGACGGCAACCGGGCGCTGCGCGTGTCGCGCGGCATCCGGGCCGGCCAAGTCTACATCAACAGCTTCGGGGCCGGCGGCGGCATCGAACTGCCCTTCGGCGGCATGAAGAAATCCGGCCACGGCCGCGAGAAGGGGTTCGCCGCGCTCCACGATATGTCGACGCTGCGGACAACGATCTTCAAGCACGGGTGATCGGACGGCGCCGGCGAGGTCGCGGCCCCCGGGCCGGCGATCGACCGGGTGTTCGCCATCAAGGAGGTGCCGGAGGGTGGCGGCCAGGTGAAGGGCCCCGCAGGCGTGCAGCACCTCGCCGACGTGCTGCACCCGGGTATCCCCGACATGGCCCTGCCAATCGAGGACGTGGTGGCGGAGAGCGAAAAGGTAGTGATCAGGCTGCGGGTCGTCGGCACTCACGGCGGCGACCTCATGGGCCTGCCGGCCACGGGCAAGCCAATCGACATCGGCGTCATGGACCTGTTTCACGTCCGCGACGGCATGCTGGTCGAGCACTGGGCGCTGCTCGACAACCTCGGACTGCTGAAGCAGCCGGGCGTGACCGCAATCTGAGCGGCCCGCCTCCTCTGCGACCGGAGCTCGATCAGATCGTCCGGCCGCCGTCGACTTCGAGCACGACGCCGGTGATGAATTCAGCCTCGTCGGAAGCGAGGTAGAGCGCCGCGTTGGCGATATCGGTCGGCTTCGACATGCGGCCGAGCGGGATCGTGGCAATGAACCGGGCGCGGTTCTCGGGCGTGTCGGGTACGCCCATGAAGCTTTCGAGCAGGCCGGTGGCGCCCATGACTGGGGCAATGCAGTTCACGCGGATCTTCTCGGGCGCCAATTCCACCGCCAGCGAGCGGGTCAGGAGGTTCACGGCGCCTTTGGTGGAATTGTACCAGGTGAGGCCCGGCCGAGGGCGGATGCCGGCCGTCGAGCCGATGTTGATCATTACGCCGCCGCGGCCCTTCAACCGGGGCACCGCGGCCGAAACCATGTGGAAGATGGATTTGACGTTGATGGCGTAGACCCGGTCGAACTCGTCCTCCGTGACCTCGAGCAGCGGCTTGTTGCGATGGGTCCAGCCGGCGTTGTTGACCACAATGTCGATGCTGCCGCTCCCGAGTTCTGCCGTCGCGTCGAGCGCGCGATCAACGTCGGCCCGGCGCGTCACATCGCCCGCGACCGCCACCGCGGCTGGACCGATTTCGCGCGCGATCGTGTCGGCGCCTTCGCGGTTGAGGTCGAAGATCGCAACCCTGGCACCCTGCCGCGCGAAGGTCCGGGCGATCTCGGCCCCGAAGCCCGATGCGGCACCCGTGACGATCGCGGTCTTGTTCTCGAGACGCATGTCTTCCCCCTTGGTTCGGCGCGCTTGTGGCGCTCGGCCTCTTGCTCGCCGTCGGCCGTGTTCCGCAGCGTTCCAGCCGGAGAACGCGGCAGTCCGGCCACGAGCAGGTTCGGTCGAACCTGCCGCGACTTTATACCCGCCGCGACAGGTGGTGGTCATCACGACGCCCGATCACCTCTACCCCAATTCGTTATGGGGCAGCGTCGTGGTCCGCGTTGCAAACTCGGCTGACAACTTCACGAACAGCTGCGGCAAGCGGCGGCGAGAATGTGCAGGCCAAGAAGGGGGGACGCATGGCGTCCGACGAGAAGGCGGAGCCTTGGCGGCTGGCGGTGACCCGCAAGCTGCCCGACGCGCTCACCCGGCGCCTTTCGGTCGACGGCAGGGCTTGGCTCAATGCCGACGACCGGCCGCTCGGTTCTGAGGGCATCGTCGCCATCGCCCGTTCTTTCGAGGCCGACGTGCTCCTGGTCACGGCGACCGACCGGCTGGACGGGGCGACGATCGCTGCGCTGCCGCAGCGGGTGCGCGCCCTCGCGACGCTGTCGGTCGGCCACGACCACATCGACCTCGCGGCGGCCCGCGACCGGGGTATCGCGGTGCTGAGCACTCCCGACATCCTCTGCGACGCCGTGGCCGAGATGGCTATGCTGCTGCTGCTCGGCGCGGCCCGGCGTGCCCACGAGGGGTCGATGCTGCTCTACGGCGGCGAATGGCGTGGCTGGTCGCCGACGCAGCTTCTCGGCCGCGACGTGACCGGAGGCCGCATCGGCATCTTCGGCATGGGCCGGATCGGCCGCAGCATCGCCCGGCGGGCGCAGCGCGGCTTCGACATGGATATACACTACCACAACCGTAGCCGGCTCGACGTCGAGGACGGCGCCACCTTCCACCCCACCGCCCGCAGCCTCCTGGAAATCAGCGATTTCCTGGTCCTCGCGGCGCCCTCCACGCCGGAGACCCGAGGCTTCCTGAATGCCGGCGCGCTCGCGCGCCTCCCGGCCGGAGCGGTTGTCGTCAATGTCGCGCGCGGCGACCTCGTCGAGGACGCGGCCCTGATCGAGGCGCTCGGCTCCGGCCGCGTCGCGGCGGCGGGCCTCGACGTCTTCAACGGCGAGCCCTCGATCCATCCGGGCTACCTCGCCCTGCCCAACGTTTTTCTCCAGCCTCACCAGGGCAGCTCGACGCTCGGGACCCGGGTCCGCATGGGCGAACTCCTGCTCGACGGAATCGGCACGCTCATGGCGGGCGGTGCGGCCCCGAACCGTCTCGTCTTACCACGCACGCGAAGGCACATCCGCAATGTTCGAAGGACTGGCCCCCGAAACGCTGTTCTCGCTAAAGGGCAGGGTCGCGCTCATAACCGGGGGCGCGGGCGGGATCGCGTCCGGCCTCGCGCGGGGCTTTGCGGCTGCCGGAGCCAAGCTCGTCCTGGTCGACCGGAACGACACCGTCATGGCCCGCGCGGCCGCGTTCCGGGAGGCCGGTGCGGACGCCATCGCCCATGTCTTCGACATCACCGACGAGGCCGCCGTGAAAGCCGCGGTGGCGGATGTCCGCGAGCGGGCCGGTCGCCTCGACATCGTGGTGAACAATGCTGCCATCATCGTACGCAAGCCTTTCCTCGAACTCACGCTTGAGGACTGGAAGCGCGTGATGGACATCAACGTCACGGCCTGTTTCACAGTCGCTCAGGCGGCGGCCAGGATCATGGTGGCGGAAGGATCCGGGCGTATCATCAATCTCGGATCCATCATGGGCCACGTGTCGCGACCCATGCTGGTCCCTTATGTCGCGGCCAAGGGCGCCATCCACACCTTCACGCGGGCGCTCGCGGCCGACCTCGCCGGCACCGGCGTCACCGCCAATGCGCTGGCGCCGGGCTATACGGCGACCGAGTTCAGCCAGGCCAACAACAAGGACTTCCACGATTTCGTGCGGGACTGGACGCCCGCCCGGCGCTGGGGAAAGCCCGAGGACCTGTGCGGCGCCGCCCTGCTCCTGGCGTCAGACGCCGGATCCTACATCAACGGCCAAGTGCTCTACGTCGACGGCGGCTTCCTGGCCGTCACGCGATGACGAATCAGGCAGATTCGCGCAGAGTCGACGACAAAGGCTTCTGGGAGGAAGCGCCGATGGTCGACATGATCGGAGCGGAGGACGCGGCGGCGTCGCCGGCGGCCCTGGATGGGGGTCGAAGGGCGACCCCGGATTTCCCGGTCCGCACGCTGCCAGCGGCCCAACAGATCCTGCCGCCCGGCCGGATCTGGCGGCTCGCCAGCGGCCAGAGTGTCGTGTCGCTGTGCAGCGTCGTGGCGTTCCTGCTGCTTTGGGAGGGCGCGGCGGTGTGGGTCGACAGTCCGATCCAGCTGCCGACGCCGGTCGTCGTCGGCTCGGCCCTGGTCGACCTCGCCCGCGAAGGCGACCTCTTCGACAACGCCTCGGTCAGCATCGAGAGGCTGGTGCTCAGCCTGGGCGTGGCGATCGCGATCGCCATCCCCCTCGGCTTCCTCATGGGCCTGAACAAGACCGCGGAGGCGCTCGTCGATCCTCTGGTGGAGCTCCTGAGGCCGATCTCGGGCATCGCCTGGATCCCGCTCGGCCTCTTCATCTTCGGCGTGGGCGACACGCTGCCGATCTTCATCCTCGTCTATGTCGCGTTCTTTCAGCTTCTGCTCAACACGGTGGCCGGCGTGAAAGCGGTCGATCCGAAGCTTGTGGCCGCGGCCCGCACCATGGGGGTCGGGCGAGCCGTGATCCTGCGCAAGGTCGTCACGCCCGCGGCGCTGCCGAGCATCATGGTCGGGTTCCGACTGGCCTTCGCCTCCGCCTGGACCGCGATCGTGGCGGCCGAGCTGATCGGCGCTCCGAGCGGGCTCGGCTTCGCGATCGAATGGTATCGGGAGCTCTTGATGACCCCGAAGGTCTTCGCCTTCATCCTGGTCATCGCGGCGATCGGCTACACTTGCGACCTCGGCCTGCGCGCGCTTCAGCGGCGCCTCACGCCCTGGTCCGACGGCATGGGGCTGGTGTGATGACGGCGCTCACCTTCCGTCGACGCCCGCCCTCGCGGGTGCGCCTCGCGGCGGTCCTGCAGGCTGTGCTTTTGCCCGTCCTTTTCGTCGCGGCGTGGCAGGTCTGGGCTTCGACCCTGCCGCCGGACTCTCACGCGCCGTCCCCCACCCGCGTCATCCAGGCCTTCGTCGCGCTGACGGCGAGCGGCGATCTTCCCTCCTCGACGCTAGCGAGCCTCGGGCGCGTCCTGACGGGATTCTCCCTGGCGCTCGTGGCCGGTGTGGGCCTCGGCACCGTGATGGGCATGAGCCGGACCATGCGGGCGAGCCTCGACCCAATCGTCGAGGGGTTTCGCCCCATCGCTCCGATGGCGATCCTGCCGATCGCCATCCTGTGGCTCGGCACCGGGACCCCCACGGCGCTCGCCATCGTGTCCTACGCGGCATTCTTCCCCATCCTGCTCAACACCGTGATGGGTGTGGTGAAGTGCGACCGCAAGCTTCTGAACGCCGCTCGCACGATGGGCGTGCCGCGCCGCGCGATCCTGCTCCGCGTAGTGCTGCCTTCGGCGTCGCCGAGCATCATGTTGGGGGCCCGTCTCGGCATGGGTGTCGCCTGGACGGCCATCATCGCGGCCGAACTCGCGGTGGGTGCCAAGTCCGGCGGCGGATCCTCCGGCGGCATCGGCCAGATGATGTTCGTCTTCTACTCGTACAGCACGGACCTCAACGGCATCGTGGTCTGCATGATCGTGGTCGGCATCGTAGCCCTGCTGATCGACCGCCTATTCCGCCTCGCGGACCGGCATCTCATGCCCTGGAGACACTGACATGGATGCGCCGAAACTCCGCCTGGTGGACGTGACCAGGACCTATATCGCGCCGCGCACCGGGCAGGAGACCGTGGCGGTCGGCGGGGTCAGCCTCACCGTCGCGACGGGGGAATTCATCTGCATCGTGGGCCCGTCGGGCTGCGGCAAGTCCACCGTCATGAACATGATCGCCGGGCTCGACCGGGCGAGTTCCGGCGCGGTCGAGAAGGATGGCGTGGCTGTCGGCGGACCGGGGCCGGACCGGGGCGTGATGTTCCAGGACTACGCCCTTTTCCCTTGGCAGACCGTCGAGGATAACGTCGGTTTCGGGCTCAACCACGGCCTCCCCGGGGCCAAATTGTCACCGGCCGAGCGGCGGGCGCGGATCGCCCACTTCGTCGGGCTCGTGTCGCTCAAGGGATCGGAGAAGAAATATCCGCACCAGCTGTCGGGCGGCATGCGGCAGCGCGTGGCGCTCGCCCGGTTGCTAGCGAACGAGCCCGACGTGCTGCTGATGGACGAGCCGCTGGGAGCGCTCGACGCGCAGACCCGCCTCATCCTGCAGGTCGAGCTCCTGCGCATCTGGGGCGAGACCGCGCCGAAGGAGCAGCGCAAGACCGCGGTCTTCATCACCCACGACATCGAGGAAGCCGTCTTCCTGGCCGACCGCGTGGTCGTGATGAGCGCCCATCCGGGACGCGTGCGCGCAGTCCTCGACATCGACCTGCCGCGGCCGCGCGACGAGCATATTCGGGCCCATCCGCGATTCGGCCAGCTCGCCGACGAGATCTGGGGCCTGATCCGGGACCAAGCCATCAAGGCGATCGCCTAACGCGACGCACCACCGAACGGGAGGAACGGAGATATGGTCGAGATACTCACGCGAGTGAGCCGAAGACAGCTCATCGTCGGCGCAACCGCCTTTGCGGGCAGCACGGTCGCGGCGCCCTATCTGGCGCTCGGACAGGCAGCGCTGCAGCCCGCTAAGATTTCCGTGGGACGCATTCCCTGGGCGGCCATGAACGCGCCGATCACTCAATTTATGATCGACAATAAGCTGTTCGAAAAACGGGCGGCCGAACTCGGCTACCAGTTGACGGTCGATTGGCGCGACTACCCGACCGCCCTGCCGATGGTCGAGGCCATCGTGGGCAACAACCTCGACATGGGCATGTGGGGCAACACGCCTATCATTCGCGCCATCTCGGCCAAGTTGCCGATCAGCCTGATGTGCGTCGGCGAGGGCCACCAGCGCATCGTGATCGCGACCCGCAAGGGCTCGCCTATCCGCACGATCCAGGACCTCAAGGGGAAGACGATGGGCACGCTGCTCGGCGGTGACCCTTACAACGCCCTGACCCAGATGCTGCGCTGGGAACTCGGCAGTGCCAATCCCAAGGACAACGGCATCCGGCTCGTCAACATCCCGACGCTGGCCCAGGCCGCGCAGGTGCCGGCAGGGCTCGACGCCACATCCGCTTTCTACCCTGCCTTCCTGGCCGCGCAGGCGGGCGGCACCAGCACAGCCATCATGAACTCCTACGGTTACACCGAGGATTATTACGATGGCCCGCTCGGCAAGGGCGCCGGGATCATGCTGCCCTCGGTGAAGAATTCGCCGTTCTTTCCGGACGGCTACTATCTCCACCGCTCGTTCTGGCTGCTCAACAACGCCGTCGCCGAGAAAACGCCGAAGATCGCGCTGGCCTTCTTGCTCGCCCAGCAGGACGCGCTCACGGCGTTGGAGGCGATGAAAAACTCGGGCGCCGTCTCCCAGCTCGTCAAACCGTTCTGGTTGCTGGACCCGGAGGCCGGCGCCAAGGTGGTCGATGAAGACGTGCTGACCATCCGGGGCTGGTCCTGGCCGACCGAGAACGATGCCCGCGCCGTGCTCGAGGTGTCGAAGTACCTCGTCGAAAGCAAGGCCATAGACAAGCCCCTGAGCTGGGCACAGGTGAAGGGCGCCTTTGAGCGAACCGCCCCCCTGGTCAAGGAAGCCTACGACCGCCTCGGCATGAAGCCCGATGCGGCCGAGTTTACGCGCGCCGGCACGCCGGACCTGCGTGGCCTGCCCGTGTGGCAGATGGACCAATGGACAGAGCGGAGCTGAGCGCCGCCGTCGTCTCGAGAAGGAAAGCTACAATGGCAAATGTCGGATTCATCGGTCTTGGCGTCATGGGCGGCCCGATGGCACTCAACATCCTCAAGGGCGGTCACGCGCTGACGGTGTTCGATCTCAACCAGGAGGCGGTGGCGCGGCTGACAGCAGCGGGCGCCAAAGCAGTGTCGTCCCCACGCGAGGTCGGAGCGGCGAGCGATGTCGTCGTCACCATGCTGCCCGAGCCCCAGCACGTCGACGCCGTCGTGCTCGGCCCGAACGGGATCGCGGAGGGCCTCAAGCCGGGCGGCATCGTCATCGACATGAGCACCATCGACCCTCAGACCTCGCAGCGGGTCGGCGACGTCCTGCGGTCGCGGGGCTTCGAGATGGTCGATTCCCCGGTCGGCAAGACGTCCGAACATGCCGCGACCGGCACGCTCACGCTGATGGTGGGCGGCAATCCCGAGGCCATCGCCAAGGCGAAGCCGGTTCTCGACTGCATGGGGAACGAGACCTACCTGTGCGGCGGCCCGGGCATGGGCCACGCCATGAAGATCACCAACAACCTGCTCGCCACCACCATCATGGTGGCCAATACGGAAGCGCTCGCCATCGGTGCGAAATGCGGCCTGTCGCTGGAAACCATGATGGAGATCATGAAGACCACCATGGCGTTCAATCACCAGCTCTACGTCGCCATGCCCAAAAAGGCCTTCAAGGGCGACGACAGCCCAGGCTTCATGGTGAAGCTCGCCTGCAAGGACGTGCGGCTCGCCTGCGACCTCGCCAAGGCACAGGGGTTCGAGGCGCTCGTCGGTCGCGGCGCGCAGAAGACCATGGAGGAGGCCATGTCGGCCGGCTTCGCGGACCGCGACACGGCGGCGCTGATGCGCATGCGCGAAGACCAGCTCGGCATTAAAGTGCGGCCGGCGGCCGACGCCGGGCAACCGGCAGCAGGCGTCGGACGGGCCGCGGCGTGATCGCGGCACCGGCATGACGAGCGCAGGGCAGTTCCTCGGCTATCACCGGCCGGACGGACGCGTGGGCGTGCGCAATCACCTGCTCGTCCTCTCGACGGGCGGGCTGACGGGTCCGACCGCCCGTCGGATCGGCGCGGCGCTGCAGGGCGCCGTGACGGTGTGCCTGCCCCACAGCTCGGGCCTGCTCGGGCCCGATGCGCGCCTGCACCGCACGGCCGTTGAGGCCTTCGCCACCCATCCGAACGTCGGCGCCGTCGTGATGGTGGGCGACAACCCGCCCGTGATGGCGCGGGCCGTCGAGGTGGCGGAGCGGGCCGGGAAACCGCACGCGGCGTTCACGCTGGATGATTGCAACCACGACGCCCTGACGTTGACCGACCGGGCGCTGCGGGCCGGCGCGGCCCTCGCGGTCGAGATCTCGGATTGGCGGCGGGCGGCGGCGCCGCTATCCGCCCTCTCGGTGGGGCTCGAATGCGGGCGGTCCGACCCGAGTTCGGGCCTCGTTGCCAATCCGCTGCTCGGCGCCATCTGCGACCGGCTGGTCGATGCTGGCGGCACCGCCATCATCGGCGAGACGCTGGAATGGCTCGGCGCCGAACACCTGCTCGAGCAGCGAGCGCGTTCGCCCGAGGTGGCGACCGCGATCCGGGAGGCCGTGCTGGCGCGCGAGCGGCTCGCGGTGTCCTACGGCATCGATCTCACGGGCAGCAATCCGACGCCCACAAACGTGGCGGCGGGACTGTCGAGCATAGAGGAAAAGTCGCTCGGCAATATTGCCAAAAGCGGCAACCGCCCGATCGAAGGGCTGGTGGCCTATGGCGAACGCCCGCCCGCCCCAGGGTTGTGGACCATGGACGCCTCGGCTTATGCGCCCAAATCGGTGACCGGCTTCGTGGTCGCGGGGGCCCAGCTCGTGCTGTTCACGACCGGGGTCGGCAACAGCTACGTGAGCGCGCTGGCGCCGACCCTGAAACTCAGCGCCAACCCGGTGACCTGCGCGGCCCTCGGGCAGCAGCTCGATTTCGACGCCGGGGATGCCTTCCGCGGGCGGGTCACGATCGATCATGCGGCCGACCTGCTCGAATCCCGCATGGTCGAGATCGCGTCGGGGCGCGCCACCTGGGGCGAGGTCCTGAAGGAAGGCGACGAAGTGCTCAGCCGCTTCGCGCCGGCTCTCTGAAGAGGGAACGGGGAACATGGACGCTATGGAGCGCGACGCCATCCGTCTGTCGCCCCTCGACAATGTGGCGACGGTGCTGCGCCCGGTCGCGGCCGGCGAAAACCTTCGGCTGGGAGATCCGTCGGCCGGTGAGGTGACGGCCCGCGATGCCGTCCCGCTCTGCCACAAGATCGCGCTCGCGCCGATCGCGCCGGGAGAGGCCGTGCTCAAATACGGGCATCCAATCGGCGAGGCCTCCGAGCCGATCGCGGCCGGCCGCCACGTCCACGTCCACAACATGCGTAGCGCACGGGCCAAGGCCGGTGCCGCCCACCACCTGTGACCGGAAAGGGCGCTGAATGAGCGGCGAAGGCACGACGGCAAAGCGAGCGACGGGCGACACCCCCTTCGTCCCGTCTCGGCTTCCGGTCGTGACGCGGCCCCGCCTCGCCGACCAGGCCTACGCGCAGCTCCTCCATCGCATCGTGACTGGAGAATACCGGGAGGGTGCGCCGCTGCCGTCCGAGAACGAACTCGGGACCCAGCTCGGCATTTCACGCCCTGTGGTGCGCGCCGCGATCGACCGGCTGCGTCTCCATGGCCTTATCGAGTCGCGTCGGGGATCCGGCACCTTCGTGCTTCCCCGCCGCGCCGAAGCCATGCCCCCCGCCGTCGTAGCCGAGCGGCAGAAGCGCTTTCTCAGAATCCTCGAGTTCCGCGCCGCGATCGAACCCGAGGCCGCCATGCTGGCGGCCCGGCGGCGCTCGCCCGTGCAGCTCGCTGCGATCGCGGCCGCCGTGGCCCATTACGAACGCGTGGCGGTGGTCCAAGGGCTGATCGGCGAGCATCTGGATTTCGCGTCCACCTCGCGGTCGCCGAAGCCTCCCACAACGGCCTCTTCGTCGAGGCGATCCGGACGGTCGCGTTCGACATCGACCACGGCGTCAACCTGCTGCGCTACCTCGCTCGGTTCGAGCACCTCGAGCGAAGCCGCAGCGTGCTGGCCGACCATGCCCGCATCCTCACGGCGATCGACGACGAAAATTCGTCGGCAGCCCGGGCCGCCATGCGGGACCACCTCGACCACGCCCGCCTGAGAATGCTGCACAGGCACCCCGCCGTCGAGGCGGGCGGCACGGTGCCGCCCGCCCCCGATCCCCAACCGTGAGGAGACGATCCTGATGCCGGCCTATGTGATCAACGCCATGGAAGTGACCGACCCGGAGACCTTCGGCACTTACGCTCAGCTGTCACCGCCTACGGTTGCGCAATACGGCGGCCGCTTCGTCGCGCGCGGCGGCAAGATCGAGACGCTCGAAGGCGACTGGTCTCCGAAGCGCCTGGTCATTCTCGAATTCCCCGACGTGGCACGCGCCAAGGCCTGGCTCGATTCGCCCGAATACGCGCCCGCCCGTGAGATCAGGCAACGGGCCGCCCGCTCCAACATGATCGTGATCGAGGGCTACGTGCCGCCGGTCTGAACCGATCCATCCAACACCACGGGACAACCACCATGACCAAGACCTATACGAAGCGCCTCGGCATCCTGCGCAAGAAAGAGGGCCTGTCGCACGAGGCGTTCGTCGAGCACTGGCTGCACCGCCATGCCGTGCTCTGCACGAAGCTGCCCGGCCTCCGGCGCTACTCCGTGAACCTCGTCGATCGCGAGCGCTTCCCGAAATTCGGCTACGACGGCTTCTCCGAGCTCTGGTTCGACTCCGAGGAAGACCTGAAGGCCGCCTTCGCCAGCGCCGAGGGCGTGACGCTGCTGGCGGATCTGCCGAACTTCGCAGGCGACATCGACCCCATCATCTCGACCGAGACGCAGATCGTGTGGCCTTGACGCATGTCCGGTCTCATCGGTCGTGATGGGACAGGGCGGGGATCACCATCGTCGGACCGGCTGCTTTACGGCACCGACGAGCCCCCGTCTCCCGTGCTGCGCCTCGGAGCGGGCCCGCTCGCCATGACGCTGCGGGACGGGGGCCTCTGGCATCTCGGCGTCGGCGACCACGAGGTCTGGCACGCCGTAACCTTCCCGTATCGCGATACCGACTGGTGGACCCCGCCCGTCTGCGACGTGACCGTCACCCGGCGATCACGGGACGGTGGCTTCGCTGTGGACGTCGAGGGCGGATTTGCGACGGAGCCGCACATTCGCACCCACCTCAACATCGTCGGCAATTCGGACGGCAGCCTCACGGTCGCAGCCGAGGCCGTACCGAGCGGCGACATCCTGACCAACCGTCTGGGTCTCTGCCTGCTCTACGGCATCGCCCTCGCGGGTACGCCGTGCGAGATCGAGCACGACCACGGCTGCGTTAGTCGCTCGACCTTCCCGACCCTGGTTCCGCCCTGGCCGCCTTTCATGCAGATCCGCGCCATCCGCCACGCCTATGCGCCTGGTTGCTGGGCCACCTGCACGTTCGGGGGCGATGTGTTCGAATTCGAAGACCAGCGCAACAACGCCGACGCCTCGTTCAAGGTCTACAGCCGCTCCAACATGATGCCCCGCCCCTATCTTTTGCGGGCCGGCGTCGCGGTGCGGCAGAGCCTGGTGCTGCGGCTCGAGACCGGGCCGGCACCGGGGCGTTCGCGACCGCCCGTTCGGATCGGACGTTCCGTGGTTTCCCGCCCTTTGCCCGGCTTCGGCCTCGCGCTCCGCGTCAGGAGCGACGCCCCGACGATTCGCGCTGCGGCCGCCAGGATCAAGCCTCGCTTCTTCCATCTCGCGCTCGGCCGGAGCGATGCCGTGGCGGATTGGGCGCGGCTGCTGCCCGGGCTCCGCGACGCGGCCGTGCCACTCCGCCTCGATCTCGCGCTCGGCGAGGAGGCCGGCCGGGACGCCTTCGTCGACGATGTCCGGGACGCATTCGCGGGAGCCGTGGAGCCCGAGAGCATCGCGGCCTATCCCAGCGACGACTTGAGCATCGCGACGGTCCGTCGCCGCTTTCGGGGCGTGCCGGTGGGTGGCGGAACGCCGCATTTTTTTGCCCAGATGAACCGCCTCGAGGGTCTCGGCCGGGTCGACTTCCTATCGTTCACGCTGTCGCCGCTGGTCCACGGTGCCGACGACGCCTCGGTGATGCTGAGCCCCGACAGCATTTCCGGCCAGATGGCCACCTTGAGCCACCGCTATCCCGGCCTGCCGGTCCGCATCGACCCGAGCGCTATAGCGATGCGGGCGAGCCCACTCGGGCGCCAGCCTCGGACCGACGGCACGCGCCGCATCGCCATGGCGGCGGACGATCCGCGGGCCCGGGGCCTCTTCGGTGCAGCATGGGTGACCGCCGTTGCGGCGCGATGCACTGGGGCCGGCGTCGACGCCGTGACGCTGATGGCGGTGGACGGGCCGTCCGGCATCATGAGCGGAACGGCGGCAGAGACGATCTGGCACCCGGCTTCGGCCGTTCTGGCCCGCCTCGGCGGCCCGGCCGAAGCCCTCGCGCCACCGGTCGCACCGGTGTCGCAGCTGGCAGCGCTGGCCTTCCGACGCGGGGCCTTAAGCGAAATTCTGCTCGCCAATCTCAGTGCGGCACCGATCGAGGTCGATCTCCGCGACTGGGCCGCCGGCGCGATCCTGGGGATGCTCGACGAGGAGGCCCTCCGCACGGCGGGTCCGGGATCCAGGCCGCCGCTCTTCGTGCGGAGATCGCCGACGTCCCGTCTCGTTCTCGGCGCTTACGCGGTGGCGAGCCTCGTCGCCGGTGCCGACCCAAGCACGGGAGCGGGATCGTCGTGACCAACGACGTCTTCCCCCCGACCTCGCCCTACCCGAAGACGTCGGGCGAATTCATCACGGTCATGTCCCATTTCCATCGCGCCGAGATCGCCCGCATGGCGGGCTGGCGTGACCGGATCGACAGGATGACCAACTGGGCCATCACCGTGGTGGGGGCGAGCCTCTCGGTCGCGCTATCGGCGCCGAATGCCCACCACGGCATCCTGCTCTTCGCCATGGCCCTGATCGCCCTGTTGCTGACCATCGAGGCGCGTCGCTATCGCTTCTTCGACGTTTATCGCGCGCGGGTCCGCCTGATCGAATGCGACTACTTCGCCCAGATCTTCGCGCCTCGCCACGATCACACGCACGAATGGCTGGCCACGCTCGGCGCCGACCTCCGCTCGCCGCACTTACGCACAAGCTTCTGGGATGCTGTCTCGCGCCGCCTGCGGCGCAATTACCTGTGGCTCTTCGTGGCGCTCGGCTGCGCCTGGGTCCCGAAGACGAGCTGGATCCACGGGCTCGCCGCAGCCCCGGCCGATCACCTCGCGACGGGCGGCGAAGAATGGGTCCGGGCGATGGCGATCGGTCCGCTGCCCGGCGTCGCCGTGGCGGGCGCAGTCGGCGCATTCTTCTCCGGCCTCGTCTCGCTCTGCTTTAAGCCGCTCGAGCGCGATCACCGCCTGATGGGCGGCAACGCACATGTTTGACCCGGAAGGGCTCGACCTCATGCGCCGGATCGGCACGCACAACGACATCCTCGGAGAGTGTCCCGTATGGAGCGTCGCCGAACAGGCGCTCTACTGGATCGACATCCGGCGTCCGGCGATCCGTCGCTACGACGAGGCGACGCGCCTCGTCGAGACCTGGGCGATGCCCACCATGGTGGGCGCCATCGCGCTCTGCGGCGGAGGACGGCTCGTCGCGGCGCTGGGCGATCGGGTCGCAAGATTCGATCCGGCGACGGGCGCCCTCGACACGCTCGCCCACCTTTCCGACCTCCCGCCCGGCCATCGCTTCAACGATGGCCGATGCGATCCCGCCGGTCGGTTCTGGGTCTCTACCATGCACAACGAGACGCGCGGTCCGGAGGGAACCCTGTTCCGTCTCGGATCGGGCGGCCTCGTCCCGGTCCTGTCGGGGCTCAGGATCCCGAACAGCCTCTGCTGGAGCCCCGACGGCTGCACGATGTATTTTGCCGACTCGCTCGACTACCGCATCTACGCCCATTCCTACGATGCCGAGACCGGTCGGATAGGCGACCGCCGGGTCTTCGCGACGTCGATGCCCCCGGCCTTTCCCGATGGCTCCGCAATCGATGCGGAGGGTTGCATCTGGAACGTGGAGTTCAACGGCGGCCGGGTGGTGCGCTACGACCCCAACGGCCGGATCCTGCGCATCCTCGACGTGCCGGTGCCGCGGCCGACCTGCTGCGCCTTCGGTGGACCCGACCTCGACATTCTCTACGTCACGACGGCGAGCCAGAACATGACCGAGGAGGAGCGCGCAGCCCAGCCGCTCGCCGGTGCGCTGCTGGGCTACGATCTCGGCATTCGCGGCCTGCCCGAGCCACTGTTCAGGGAACCCCTCGCTGGAGATCGAGCATGACCGCCATAACCCTCGCGCGCGTCGAGGCCTTCGCGTACCGGGTTCCGATCGCGACGCCGATCAAGGTCGCGTTCGGCACGTTCCGCGACCGCCCCTTCGTCCTGGTGCGCGTGGTCGACCGGGACGGGGCGGAGGGCTGGGGCGAGGTCTGGTGCAACTGGCCGGCGGTCGGCGCCGAGCATCGCGCGCGACTCGTCGTCGACATCGGCGGGCGCCTCATCGGCCGGACCTTTGCGTCGCCGGCGGAGCTGTTCCGGTGGCTCGGTCGCGACCTCGAAGTGCTGGTGCTGCAGACCGGCGAGGTCGGCCCTGTCGCGCAGGTGGTGGCCGGCATCGACATCGCGGTGTCGGATCTCGCGGCGCGCAAGAGTCGTCTGCCCCTCTACCGCTGGCTCGGCGGGGAGCCCGTCGCAAACGTCGGCGTCTACGCGACCGGTATCAATCCCGATAAGCCCGAGGCCTTCGCGCTCGCCCGGCAGGCCGAAGGTCACCGGGCCTTCAAGCTCAAGATAGGCTTCGGCGAGGCGCTCGACCTCCGCAACCTCGAAGCGCTCCGTGACGCACTCGGCCCGGACGCCGCGCTGATGACCGATGCCAACCAGGCTTTCGACTTCGAGCGCGCCGCCGTGATGGCCCGCGCCATCGCGCCGCTAGGCCTGAAGTGGCTGGAGGAGCCCATGCGCATAGACGCGTCCGCGGCCGACTGGAAGGAGCTGTCGAGGCTTTCGGAGACTCCGCTGGCGGGCGGCGAGAACCTCAGGGGGGATGACCTCGCCGACGCTTGCCGGCACGACGTGCTCGGCGTGATCCAGCCCGACGCTACGAAGTGGGGCGGCGTGTCGGGCACGATCGAGGTCGCCCGCGCCGCCGTCAAAAGAGGCAAACCCTATTGTCCGCATGTCTTCGGCGGCGGCATCGCGACCTTGGTGTCGCTCCACCTCCTGGCGGCCGCCGGCGGCGAGGGGCTGCTCGAATTCGACTGCTTCCCCAATGCCGGACGGGAGCTGATCGTCGGCGACCTGTTGCCGGTCGAGGACGGGCGAGTGCCGGTGCCTGCCGGCGATGGTCTCGGCGTGTCGCCCGATCTCGCGGCACTCGACCGTTACAGGACCTGGCCGCAAGGCTGAACGTTGCGGGATCGTACTTCACCGTGCTGCGGCGAGAAAACGGTGCTCGGCTTCACCGCCTTCGAGCCCTGGTCACGACACGATCGCGCTGCGGCCGAGCGATCTTGCGAGCGTGCTCGACGTTCTGGACGGCACGATGGCCAAGGCAAGCCGGCGGT
>JAABUM010001846.1_pt1 | contig 30253 bp, 24 predicted proteins | sample 5559161 | NCBI WGS metagenome assembly JAABUM01 (sample SAMN10711868, study PRJNA513369) | rock metagenome | isolation source: Antarctica rocks | place: Antarctica: Victoria Land, Siegfried Peak nord
ACGGTGACGCTGCGCTATCACAAGCGCCAGCTCTGCCAGCTCTTCCTCGCCCTCTTCGACCCGCAGGAGTATCGCGGCACGCGGATGAATCCCGGCGGGGTCGGGGATATCGTGCTCGCGTTGCGCCTGGGCGAGGGGGAGGCCGGGCCGGGCGCGTTGCCCGGCCCGCTGCACCCGGGGCGCTGGCGGGCGCTGATCGATATCGAGCGCACCAGCGAGACGGCGGACTATACGCTGGAGATCGTCGCCGTGGCGGCGGGTGTGTCGGCGGGCGCAGGCGCGGACGGCGGGCCGACAGCGACACCGGGCGAGGGGCACGTCCCCGCCCCGGCGACGGCGGCGGCGGCGGAGTTGACCGCGCCCGCCGTCGCGAGCGGCGCGGGGTGGTATCGCGGCGAGTTGCACGCGCATAGCTGGCACAGCGATGGCAAGGTGCCGGTGGCGGAGGTGGTCGGGGCGGCGCGCGCGTTCGGCCTCGACTTCCTGGCCCTGACCGATCACTTCACCAACGCGGGGTGGGGCGAGGCGGTCGCGCTGGGCGACGCCGACCTCGCGATCCTGCGGGGGCTCGAACTGACCGGCCATGCGGGCCATGCGAATCTGCACGGCCTCGGGCGCTGGGTGAACGTCTACCCGGATGGCCCCGCGCTCGACGCCGCCGGGCGCGTGGTGGCGGTCCAACCGGGCGCGGAGCGCTGGGATATCAATGATGTCGCCCGCGCCGCGCGGGAGGAGGGGGGCCTCTTCTGCGTCAACCATGCCTTCGCCGGTGATCTCGGCTGGCGCTACCATGCCTTCGACTGGGATCTCGCCGATCTGATGGAGATCTACCATCATCTGGAGGGGCCGCACAACGCTTTCCAGCTCGGGCTGTGGGACGAGCAACTGCGCCGAGGGCGGCGGATCGTCGGCGTGGCCGGCACCGACTCGCACCACCCGCGCGACGCCCGGCATCGGCTCGGGCAGTGCTTCACGTATGTCCACGCGCCCGAACTCAGCGAGGCGGGGATCATCGCCGGGCTGCGCTCGGGGCGTGTCTACGCCAGCCTGGGGCCGCGCCTCGATTTCTGGGCCACCACGACCACCGGCGACCGGACGACGATGGGCGGGGCGGTGTCCCCCGGCGGTGCGGTGCGGCTGGGGCTCGAACTGCGCGACTTGCGCTTCCCGGCACAGGTGTTCCTGCTCAAGAATGGCTACTTCCAGGAGGCGGTGGCGGTCGAGCCGACCGGACCGGGCGAGGCGCGGACGGTGACGTTCACCGACACGCCGGATGCGCCGGGCTACTACCGAGTGGAGGTCTATGCGGCGACCCCCCAGGAGCCGCGGGTCTACCGCCAGCCCGCCGCGCTCCTCGCGCTCACCAACCCGATCTTCGTCGCGTAGGGGAGGCACATGCAACTGACCAAGCACCTGCGCGCGGCACGGCATCCCGGCAGGCTCCTGGCGCGGCGTGCCGGGAGCCGCCCGTTCTCGCGCGAGCGACTGACGCCGTTCCTCTACCTGTTGCCGACGCTGATCCTGCTGCTGGTGTTCGACATCTGGCCGATCTTCCTCGGTTTCTGGATCAGCCTGTGGCGCTGGGGTGTGGCCCCGGAGCGCTTCGTTGGGCTGGCGAACTACGGGCGCCTCTGGGAGGAGACTGTCCGCGTCGAGGGGGACAGGATGCTCATCGGCAACCTGGGGCAGAGCTTCCTGGTGACGCTCTATTTCGTGGTCGGTACGATCCCGGCGACCCTCACGCTGTCATTCCTGGTTGCCAATCTGCTCTACCAGAAGATTCGCGGGCGGGCCTTCTTCCGCGCCGCCTTCTTCCTGCCGCATGTCACCTCGACCGTCGCGGTCGGGATGGTGTTCCTGTGGATCTTCAACCCGCAGGTCGGTGTCGCGAACGCCCTCCTCCGCTGGCTCGGGCTACCGGCGCAGAGCTGGCTCCAGGACCCCGACCCGGTGCTGCGGAAGGTCGTCGTGGGCCTCGGCCTCGGCTGGCCTGCGGGGCTGTCGGATACGCTGGCGGGGCCGAGCATGGCGCTCTTCTGCGTGATCCTCTTCAGCATCTGGGCGTCGCTCGGTTTCAACACCGTGATCCTCCTCGCCGGCCTCTCGGCGATCCCGCCAGAGCTGTACGAGGCGGCGCGGCTCGACGGGGCCACGGCCTGGCAACTGATGCGGCGGATCACCCTGCCGCTCCTCTCCCCGACGCTCTTCTTCCTGCTGACGATCTCGGTAATCGGCGCGTTCCAGTCGTTCGAGTCGGTCTATATCCTCAGCGGCGGTGGTGGCTCGGGGAGTCAGGCGGGCGGGCCGCTCCGCACGACGACCACGCTGACCCTCTACATCTTCGATAACTTCTATCAGCGACCGAGCGCGGTCGGCTACGCCGCCGCCGCGTCGTTCCTCCTCTTCGCCTTCCTGGTCGGCCTGACAGCGTTGCAATTCCGTTTCGTCGAGCGGCGGGTCTTCTACGGATAGCGCCGCTTCATCGAGCGGCGAGCCTGTTATGGAGAGGGCCGGACACAGGCCGAAGGGCCGAGCACGAAAGGGGTATATGTACGATGAGCGGAGGGCCAGACAACGTCGCCTCACACCCCACATCGCGCGCCGCGCGCCCCCTGATGGCGGCAGTCTACGTGGCGCTGATCGTCGGGGCGCTGGTGATGTTATTCCCGTTCTACTGGATGGTGAGCACCTCCTTCAAGGATCTCGCGGAGATCAACCGTACCCCGCCGACGCTGCTGCCGCAACTCTGGCACCCGGAGAACTACCTCACAGCCTGGAACAAGCCGGAATCGACCTTCGGACGCTACTTCCTCAACTCGGCGATCATCGCGATCGGCGGCACCGCGCTCCAGATGTTCTGCGCGATCCTGGCCGCCTACGCCTTCGCGCGGATGGACTTCCCCTTGAAGGGGCCGCTCTTCCTGCTGGTGCTGACCACGCTGATGATCCCCTTCGAGGTGACGTTGATCCCGAACTTCGTGACGATCCGACATCTGCCGCTGCTCGGCGGCAACGATATCACCGGGGACGGCGGTCGCGGCCTCTACGACTCGTATGGCGGGATCATCCTGCCGGGGCTCGCCAACGCCTTCTCGGTCTTCCTGCTGCGGCAGGCGTTCCTGCAACTGCCGCGCGACTTCTGGGATGCCGCCCAGATCGATGGTGCGGGGCGCTGGCTCTTCCTGTGGCGGGTGGCGGTGCCGCTGACCATGCCGACGATCCTCACCGCGACGCTGTTCGCGCTGCTGGCCCGTTGGAAGGCGGTGCTGTGGCCGCTGATCGTCACCTCCAGCGAGGATCTGCGCCCGGTCCAGGTGGCGATGCTCTATTTTCGGAGCGAGGAAGGGCCGAACTTCCACTATCTGATGGCCGCCGCGACCCTGGTCGCACTCCCCGGCGTCGTGCTCTATCTGCTCGCGCAGCGTCACTTCACCGAAGGGCTGGCCTCGGCGGGCGTGAAGGGGTGAGGGCGCGAGGAGGACATACGTTCGGATATCGTGCGACAGAGGTAACGGCCCCAACTCTCGTCCCGAGCGGCGTACTCCGTCTGTGTAGACAACGTAGCGCTAGCACCGCCGGACGGAGATAACCCGATGGTTTGGCGAGAGGAGTGCGGGCTATACCGCCAAAACAACCACCGTGCTGTTCCGAGCGCGCGGTAGCTAGAGGGCGTCAAAAACCTTGTGGTGGCGCTTGTGCGTGGGAAACGCATTGCTTGTGCCGTTCGCCACCGCACGGAACGAGAGGGCGAAGGATGCCCCGTTGCCGCTAACGGGCGTTCGCGCCGAGATGGTGCCGCTGGCGACCGGTAGCGGCAGCTCTATCCCGCCGCTACCGGTCCCTGCCCGTCACAAACCCCACAATCGGTAATCACAACCGCTTCAGTGCATCATCATTCGATCCGGGGCGCGGCGGGTGGTCGAAACCGCGCGGTTTGGGTGGGCTGCGGGGAGCCGTGGCTCGCCTCTTCGGCGGGATCGCGCGTGAGGCGATCGGTGGCGAGGTCGGCACCGGTGTTGAAGTTGAGCGAGAAATGGGGGTGGCGCGTCGCCGGATCGATCGCCGAGCGCGTAGCAGACGAACTCCAGCCTCCGGGCCGGACACGGGAGCGCCGAGTGGGCGAGTCGTCGCGCCAGCTCCAACGGCTCGTCGCCGGTGAGGGTGTCCGCGAGCACCACCTGCACATCGAGGTCGCTGTTTCCGGGCCGATACGCCCCACAGGCGGCGGAGCCGAACAGGTAAATGCCAACGACGCGCGGCTCGAGCACCGCGCGGACCGAAGAAGTCAGCGCGCGCAGATACGCGGTCTCGGCAGCGGGTAGCATGCTCATCCCCTCACTCACCGTACGAACCACCGCGCGGCGGCGGCACGTCGGGTACGGGCTGGTAACGCTCGCGCCGCACTGGCGGTATCGCGAGCGCAATAGACCCGGGCGCAGCGTGTGACAAGTACCACCGCGACGGAGACCAGCGACCCGCTCGACACCGCTATGTCCTGTTGTCTTCCCAGCCGACTGGCCGTGTCGATCCTACCTCAGAGACAAGTATCGGCCACTTCCGCAGCTTCCTCGCCATGAATCGCCCCGCTCAACGACCGATATCTCGGAAATCGCGGATACCGCGACTGTACACCGCCACCACCGAGGTCGCGCACGTACGCGGTACGCGGCGACAGACATAGGCGGTTTAACAGCATCCTGATGGCTCATCTTTTTCTCGACCACAGCCATATCTTTGTGCCCTCCAAAACTAAACGACTGCTCCACAGACATACATCACGTCGCCATGCACTCGCAAAAGCGCGCCTTCTGCGCTACGATACCCCCACACAAATCCACCGATGACAACGATGAGGAGCGGCGTGCGTGCGTGAGAACAAGAGCGGCCCGAACCGCCGGGCGACCGACCGATCGAAAGCGGAAGCGGAGACGCTCCCGAACGTCGTCGATGATCTCGGGAAGTCGCGCGCGGCGTTCGAGGAGTTACGCAAATATCCCTTCTTCTTCGCCGATGAAGACGACGATGAACCGACGAATGCGCCCCTGTCGCGCGCCGCGCACGCCGAGCTGGAGCGGAGCGCGACCGCCCCGCCTATCCCCGCCCCGCCGACCGAGATCCGCCCACTGTTGGCGCAGCCCCTGGTGGGCGCGGCGCGCGCGGAGGCGACGAGTCGGGGTGCGGCACCCGTACCGGAAAGCGCCGCACCGGTAGCGGTGGCCTCGCTCGCCGAGCGCCACGCCGCCGCGATCGCGCGCAAGCAGTCCGCACCACCGGCACCGCCCGCCGCACCGGTACCGTCCGCCGCACCAATAGAGTCCGCCGCCGAGCGGGAGACGATAGCGCACGCCGCGCAAGTACCGCAACCCGTGCAGGAACCGTGGTACAGCCGTGTCCCTACCGGTGTCTCGCTCGTCGCGGTCATCGTCTACTTCCTGATCGGGGGCGTGGCCCTGATCGGCACCGGCCTCGTCCTCGGCGGGCTCGGCGGCAGCCTGATGGCTATCTTCGGCCTCGCGGTCACGTCCGTCGCCGCTCTCGTCGCCTGGCAGGAGTTGACCAGCATCAGGAGCTAACGCGCCCAGCCTTGTCTGCAGACCCCGCCGACAGAAATCGGCGGGGTTTTCTGCTACATTGGCCGCGAACGGATGGCACGACACACCACGACACATGTAGAAACGATGGGCAACGATGAAGAAGTGGCACGCGGATGGACCGGCCCATGAACCCCTGATCGCGGCGTTGGCGGGGATCATCTTCCTGATCATCGGGGCCAGGCATGACGGGTCACTCGGGGTGAGTTTCACCATCCTCGGGTTCGCGGTCATCGGGCTCGGCGCGCTGGCCTTCTTCGCGCAGTTCCTTTTCTGGTGGTGGGACAGCAAGCGCTGAGGGCCGCGCGCGACGGCGCGGCGGCGGCGCGGGAGGCAGTGGGGATGGCGACGGACGAGCACGCACCCGGCATGACGCGGCGAGCGACCCGACGCGCGCGCGTCGGGCTCCTGTCCGTGGGGCTCGGTGCCTATTGGGAGCAGTTCCCCGGCCTGCGCCCGGCCCTGGAAGGTTACGCCGCTCGGGTCGCGACCGGGCTGGAAGAATCTGGTGGCACGGTCGTCGCGCGCGCCTTCGTGTCGGGGCCGGAGGAGTCGGTCGCGGCCGGCGAGCAGCTCCGCGCGGCGGGGCTCGATCTGCTGGTGGTCCATCTGGCGACGTACGCGACCTCGACCCAGGTCTTGCCGGTCATCCAACGCGCGGGCGTCCCCGCCCTGCTGATCGACCTGCAACCGCACCCCCAGATGGACCATGCCAACACCGACACCGGGCGCTGGCTCGAATACTGCGGCGTCTGCCCCCTGCCGGAACTGGCCGCGACGCTGCAACGTTGCGACATCCCCTTCCGCTCGGTATCGGGCCATCTCGACGATGCGCGCGCGTGGGCGCGGATCGCGGCCTGGGTCCGCGCGGCTGGCGTGGTGGCCGGGCTGCGTGCGGGGCGCTTCGGCCTCCTCGGCCAGCTCTATCCGGGGATGCTCGATGTCGCGACCGATCTGACCCTCGTCCATCGCCACACCGGCGGCCACGTCGAGGTGCTGGAGATGGACGATCTGCGTGTGCGGGTCGAAGGAGCCGCAGAAACCGCGATCGAGGCGGTCATCGCGCGGACGCGCGACATCTTCGCGATCGCGGACAGTGTCAAGGACGCCGATCTGCGCTGGGCGGCGCAGGTGGCGGTCGGGCTCGAAGCGTTGGCGCGCGACTTCGATCTCAGCGCCCTGGCCTACTACTATCGCGGGCTCGGCGGCGGGGAGTACGAGCGCCTCGGCGCGGGCCTGATCCTCGGGGCCTCGCTGCTCACCGCCGCCGGGATCCCGTGCGTCGGCGAATACGAACTCCGCACCTCCCTGGCGATGCAGATCATGGACCAGCTGGGCGCGGGCGGCTCGTTCACCGAGTTCCAGGCCCTTAACTTCGCGGATGGCGTGGTCGAGATGGGCCACGACGGCCCCGCCCATCTCGCGATCAGCGCCGCCCGCCCGATCCTGCGCGGCCTCGATGTCTACCACGGCAAGCGCGGCGAGGGGGTGGCGGTGGAGTTCGCGGTGCGCGAGGGGCCGGTCACGCTGCTCGCGCTGACGCAGCGGCGCGACGGCGGCTATCGCCTTGTCGTCGCGGAAGGGGAGGTGGTGCCGGGGCCGACCCTCGCGCTCGGCAATACCACCAGCCGCGTCGTGTTCGGCATGGACCCCGGCGAATGGGTCGACGCCTGGTGCGCGACGGGGCCGTCGCACCACTGGGCACTCGGCATCGGCCACCAGGCGGGCGTGCTGCATCGCGTGGCCGATCTCCTCGGCGCGGAGATCGCGCAGATCAAGCCGTAGCGTGTCGCTGGCAATGCCGCCCAATGGCCCCGTCGCCGGTCGGCGACGGGCGCGACGCTCAGCCCTGTCGCCGCGCCATCCGCCCACCGAAGCGGAGCCAGGTCAGTGCACCCTGCTCGTCGCGCAAGAACTCGCCGCGCGCGTCCTTGAAGGGCGGGTCGAGCGCGATGACCGCGTCCTCCGCACCGAGCGCGAGGCGGGTCGGCGGCGGCTTCGGCCCCGCCGGGCTGTCCCGCTTCGGGAAGCCGCCCTGCGGGATCATCTGCGCGACCAGTCCATCCCCTTGCACCGTCAGTTCCAGCTCCATCAGCGCCGCGCGGTAGCGCCCGGCATAGGGGGCGAGTTCCGCCGCCGTCAGCGTGCGCGGCATCAGCGGCTTCTCGGCGATGCCACAGTAGTGGCGCAACGCCCATGCCACGATGGCGGTGTGCAGTTGGCCGCCGCGATCGGCGTTGGTCAGCACGGTCAGCGCGAAGTTGCGCTCGGGCACGAGGACGAAAGCCGAGAGTTGCCCGTTCGTCGTGCCGCCGTGGCGCACCGTCTCGACCCCATCGAGCGTCTTCATCATCCAGGTGATCCCGAACGAACCGAAGGCGGACCCGGCATCCATCCGCCCCTCCTGCATCGCGGCCAGCGTCCCCTGTTCGAGGAGGCGCGCGCCATCGGGCGCGGTGCCGTCGCCGAGGTGGAAGCGGGCGTAGCGCAATTGATCGCGCACGGTGGAGGTGAGCCCACCGGCGGCGTGCGCCGCGCGCGCCAGCGCCCACGGGCGCGCGACGGTTGTCCCGGCGTCCGTCACCGTGTGCCCGACCGCCACACGGCGACTGATGCAATCGGCGGCGAAGAAGAACGACTCGGCCATGCCGAGCGGTTCGAGGACCAGCTCGCGCACCGCCGCCTCGTAGGTCTGGCCGGTCACCGCCTCGATGACGCGTCCCGCCAGGTAGAAGCCCGCGTTGTTGTACGAGGCATACGCCCCGAGCGGCGTCCATTGGGGCAGCTCGACCATCCGCGCCACGATCGTCGCCAGCGCGTCGTCGCCGTCGCCGGTGTCGTCGAAGTAATCGCCGAGCCAGCCGCCGGTATGGTTGAAGAGGTGGCGCAGCGTCACCCGCGCGGCGGCCTCCTCATCCCGCAGGCGCAGATCCGGCAGATAGGTCCGCAGCGGCGTGTCGAGGTCGAGCTTCCTGGCCTCCACCAGGCGCATCGCCACGGTGCCGGTGAAGGTCTTGGTGGTGGAGCCGATCTGGAAGAGGGTGTGGTCGTCGACCGCGACCGGGGCCTCCACGTTGGTGATCCCGAAGCCCGCCGCGTATTCCACGCCGTCCCGCAGTACCCCGACCGCCACGCCCGGCACGCCGAAACGCGCCATCGCCGCCCGAACCTCGTCGCAGAGTTGTCGGAAGTCGGGATCAGCACTCGCGGCGGGCCCTGCCGGAGCGGTATGCAATTCGGTCATCGGATGCTCCTCTCCATCGCTCGCTCGACACGCCGACCGGACACGGCGCTGCTGGCGTGACTGAACCCCTGACGTGCGCGACCACATGGTAGCACACCCGGAACGTCCGCCCAGCGCGCCCGCGCTCCATGCCAGCGCGCGCGATTCTTGCTATACTGTGCCGATAACCGGACACCCGTCCGGTAAAGGTCCGGCGATGGTACGCCGGATGACGACGACCGGACGAATGGGAGCGGAGATGTCACTGAAGGATACGGGGTTACTGATCTTGCGCGCGGGTGTGGGCGGGGCGATGGCGGCGCACGGGGCGCAAAAGCTCTTCGGCGCGTTCAATGGGCCGGGCCTGCAAGGGACCGCCGGTTTCATGGGCAGCCTGGGGCTGCGCCCGCCCCATTACTGGGCCGGCGCGGCGGCGGCGGGAGAGTTCGGTGGCGGCACCCTGATGGCGCTCGGTCTGCTCGGCCCGCTCGGCCCGATCGGGACGATCTCGGCGATGGCGATGGCGACGCAGAAGGCGCACATGGGCAAGCCGTTCTTCGCGATGGCAGGCGGGCCGGAGGTGCCCGCGCTCTACAGCACCGTCGCGCTCGCCCTGGTCGCGACCGGCCCCGGCCTCTACTCGCTCGACAGGGCGATCGGAATGAAGCTCCCACGCTGGCTCTCGGCCACCGCCGCCCTCGCCGCCGCCGGGGTGGTGATCTACGGCATGCTCCAGGAGCCGGACGCGCCGGCGGCCGATGAGGTGCAGGAGTCCGCCGAGGAGCACCAGGTCGCGACCGGCACGGAAGCGTCGTAGTCCGGCACAACTGTTTCTTGTCCCGGGGGCGAGCGCAAAGGGGGGCGGGCACCATTGTGGTGCCCGCCCCCCTTTGCATCCCCCTCCCCCCACTCGCCCCGATGGGTCGCCAGATACCGGACATTGTCGGCAACGCCACGCACCCCCGCGCTCCGCTCGCCGTAGGGCAGGTCGGACGGCGGATAGATCGCCACGCCGCCCGCCGCCAGGGCACGCCGAAAGGTCGCGTCGGTATCCGGCACGTAGACATGCAGGGCGCCCGGAATCGGTGTCCACGCGCCCCGTGCCTCACCCACTTCGCGCAACGAGTCGCCGAGGCGGATCTCGGCGTTCATCGGGGTGCCATCGTCGTGCGCATCGCGCCGGATCACCGCGGCATCGAAGGCCGCGACCATGAACGCGATCACCCCCTCCGTGTCGCGCACCGTCAGGTACGGGGTGACGGCGCGAAAGCCGGGTCGCGGATACGTTTCGGCGTCGGACACCGGGCTCACCCCCTCGGCAATATCACGCACGGGCCGCATCAGTCTGCCGCGCCCCGCGCCAGGTTACCGCGAGCCGGTCGAAAGGGTCCTGAAAAAATGCGCCGATAGCGCGGCGCGAGCGGCGGCGCGCGAGACCCTCCCGCGCCCGCGCCGTGGCGACGATGGTGCATACCCCGGGCGCGAGCGCGCCGAACCGCGCGGGCGATTGCGCCGAAGTGCGCGGCGAGGGCCGCCGCCCTGCTGCCAGATCGCCCCGCGCCCGGCTTGTCCGCGACGATTGGCCGGGTTATGCTGCTCCGTACCGTGCGAGACTCTTGGCGGCGCGGAGCGAAGATGCGGCGATGGGGATCGATGGCGGTCGGGAACGAACAGACGCAACGCCCGATAAACGGACCGGGTGTCGGCCCCGTTACTGCGCCCCAACCACCGCGCGACCCGTATCGTGCCCTGCGCTCGCGCGATTTCCGTTTCCTGCTAATCGGGGTGTTCCTCTCCTCATTCGGGCAGCAGATGCTCGCGGTGGCGCTCGGCTGGGAGCTGTACGACCGCACCGGCTCGGCCCTCGCCCTTGGTGGGATCGGCCTGGCGCTGATCATCCCCGTGATCGTCCTCTCCCTACCGGCGGGGCATGTGGCGGACACCTATAGCCGCAAGCGGGTGATGATCGCCGCGCAAGGGGCGATCGCGCTCGGCGCACTCGGGCTGGCGATCCAGACGCAACGCGGGGGGCCGCTCCTCCCAATCTACGCCTGCCTCACCCTGATCGGCAGCGCCCAGGCGTTCAACAATCCTGCCAGTTCGGCGCTGGTCGCCCAGGTCGTGCCGCCCGACGCCTTCGAGAGTGCGATCACCTGGCGCAGCAGCGTCGGCCAGGTCTCCGCCGTCCTCGGCCCGGCGGCGGGCGGCTTCCTGATCGGCACCTTCGGCGGGGCGGCGTGGGTCTTCGCCCTCTATGCGGTGGCGGCGAGTATCTTCGCCATCCTGCTTGTCTTCCTGCGCGTGGCCGCGGCGCCGCGCCGCGCCACAGCCGCGCGGACGCTGCGTTCGATCGCGGAAGGTCTCCGTTTTCTCATCCGCACACCGGTCCTCCTCGCGGCGATCACCCTCGATCTTTTCGCGGTCCTGCTCGGCGGCGCAACGACCTTGTTACCGATCTTCGCGCGCGACATCTTGCACGTCGGAGCTTTCGGGCTTGGCTGGCTTCAGGCCGCCGCCTCGCTTGGCTCGATCGGGATGGCGTTCACGCTGGCACAGCGCCCGCCATTCCGCAAAGCCGGGCGGACCTTGCTACTGGCCGTGATCGGCTTCGGACTGGCGACGATCGTCTTCGGCCTGTCGCGCTCGTTCATTCTCTCCTTCGGCGCGCTGCTCGTCCTCGGTGCCTGCGACAACATCAGCGTGATCGTGCGCAGCACCCTGCTCATGGTCCGCACGCCGGACGAGCTACGCGGGCGGGTCAGCGCGGTCAACTCCCTCTTCATCGGCACCTCCAACCAGCTCGGCGGCTTCGAGTCGGGGGTGGCGGCCTACCTCTTCGGGCCGGTCCTGGCGGTTGTCGGCGGCGGACTTGGCACCATCCTGATCGTCCTCCTCATCGCCTGGCGCTGGCCCGAGATGCGCCAACTCCGCACCCTGCGCGAACCGGCCCCCGAACCGGTGCTCGTTCCCACGGCGTAGCGGGCCAATAGCGGCCTATCACCGATGCCGAGCCACACGTTCGCGCCGGATCTGCGCCGGGATCGAGGTGCGCCATGAGGGGTATACCTCGGGGCGGTCCGCGGCGGCGTTGCGCCACGAGGATGGGACGCGCGCACGAGAAACAAATCCTCTCGCTCGCGAGGCTCGCTTGTACATGGTGCCTGCACACCGGCGCATGCGATAGTGCCGACGACACGGGCAAGAACCGCGCCCATACTTGCGGCGCGGTTCTTGCGTACCCTGTACGCACAGCAAGGAGGCACGACGATGGGGATCGCGCCGCTCATTATACGGTGAGGCGAGAGATGAATGACATGAGCGCTCTTGATGCGATCGAGCCGGGCATGCCCGTCATCGGGGTGGATGGTGCGGCGATCGGTACGGTCGATTCGGTGCATCCAACGGGCATCCGCGTCGCGGACCACGAAATCCCGAGCGAAGCGATCGCCGACGTGACCGACCGCAGAGTCACCCTCCGCATCGCCAAGACCGCGTTGATGGCCCGACGCGATCCCGACTTGGAGGGATTCGGCGACACTGAAGGGACTTACGCGATGTCGAACGGTGATCACTGACAGCACAATCGACAGCTGGTCGCGCCCGACAAGAGGCTGCGCGTAGGTAGGGGACAACGCCATGAGCGGGCGAATGCCAGATGCGCATCTGGACGATACGCGCGAGCCGCAAATTATCCGCTACGAGCTTTCCTTCCGCACGATCATCACGGTGGTGGCGACCATCGCGGCCTGTTGGCTGCTGATCCGCGTGTGGCAGATCATCCTCTTGCTGGTGATCGCGCTCGTCCTCGCCGGCACCCTCAGTCCGCTCCTTGCGTGGCTCGAACGCCACAAGATCAAGCGCCCGCTCGGCCTCGGGATCGTCCTGATCGGGATGATCGCGCTGATCGGCGGACTCGGGGCGCTCGTCGTCCCCGCGCTCGCCTCGCAGATCACCTCCGTGGTGGATAACGCACCACAGATGCGAACCCAACTCGCGGACACCCTCGCGACGATACCGGGACTCACCAACGTCGCACAAACGGTCCGTGAGGCGGAGCTATCGGGGGTCGTATCGACGATCGGGACACAAGCACTGGCCTACGCGGCGGTGGCGCTACAGTCGGTTTTCTACGCAATCATGGCACTTATCCTCGCCATCTATCTGCTCGCAGATCATGAGCGTGTACAGGGTTTCATCTTTGCGCTCCTGCCGCGCCGTTACCACCTGCGCTCGGCACGGGTGCTGCTCGACATGGAGACGATCGTCGGGGGGTATGTGCGCGGTCAAGCGCTCACATCGATCCTGATCGCCGTCTTCACCTGGGTGGTCCTGGCAGCATTCGGCGTGCCCAATGCCCTCGCGCTGGCCGTCATCGCGGGCTTCGCCGACCTGATCCCGCTGATCGGACCGATCCTGGCGGTCGCCCTCCCCGTCCTGGCAGCACTGACGCAAGGGCCGGTGACAGCGACTATCGTATTGGCCCTCCTCCTCGTGTATAACCAGATCGAGAACCATATCCTGATCCCTCGCGTCTACGGGCAAACGATGCGCCTCTCGCCAGTCGCGGTGATCGTCTCGCTGCTAACCGGTGGTGCGTTGCTGGGGGTAGTCGGGGCACTGCTCGCTCTGCCTATCGCGGCGGGAATCCGTGTGCTGGTCGAGGATCTACGGATCGAACTCCCCGGTGAGCTTACCGGCGAACAGAGCCAGCGTACCAATCAGGATGAGGCCGAGGCGCGGTATGCCGAGCAATCCGAGGGGGCCTCGGCGGTCGAGGCGGCGGTGATCGCCACTACCTTCGCCGAACAGCTCCAGGAAGACGAGCGGCTCACAACCGGGCAACTCGAAGCACCGGTCGAGGAACAGGGCAATGACGGCGCGTCCGGCCCCCGCGACGGAATGACACCGGCCTCGCTCCCCAATCCGGCGCGCTGATCGATCGAGCATAGCAGCGCACAATTTGCGGCCAGACAATTCGAGGAGGAATCATGACAGACCGCTCGATGCAGGGCGCGGTGGGAACGGTTGCGCCGGACGAGCCAATGCCAGCACCGCGATCGAGTCCAGCCGATCGGCGTGGCACGCTCCAGGGTGCCCCCGGCGATCCCGTCGTCTCGATGCGTGGGGTGACGAAACGCTTCGGAGAATTCACGGCGGTCAGCGATCTCGAACTGACCGTGCCGCGCGGCGGCTTGGTCGCCATGATCGGGCCGAGCGGCTGCGGTAAGACGACGACGTTGCGGCTGCTCCTCGGCGTCTATGAGCCGACCGAGGGCGAATGCCTCGTATTCGGGCAGCCCTCGCACCACATCCGCCGTCCGGTGCGCGAACGGATGGGCTACTTGCCGCAGCAGTTCGTCCTCTACCCGACCTTAACCGTGGAGGAAAACCTTGGTTTCGCCGCCGCCACGTACGGCCTCGGCCCGGTACGTCGGCGCCGCAACCAGCAGGCAGTGCTCGAACTCGTCGGCCTGACCGAAGCGCGCAAGAAGCTGGCGCGCGACATCTCCGGCGGGATGCAGCGCCGCCTCGGCCTCGCCGCGACGCTGATCCACCAGCCCGATCTGCTTTTCCTGGACGAGCCGACCGCCGGGATCGATCCGATCCTCCGCGAGCAACTCTGGTCCGAGTTCCGCCGTTTGCAAAGGGATGGTCGGACACAGTTCGTCACCACGCAATACATCGCCGAAGCGGAATACTGCGACACGGTAATCCTGATGGATCACGGGAAAATTGTGGCGAACGGTGCCCCCGATGAGTTGCGGCAGAGCGCGGCGGGGGGCGACCTGATCGACTTGACCAGTCCCGATCTCGACCGACCGATGCGCGACCGTTTGCGTGCGCTCACCGGTGTACGCTCCCTGAAGATGACGCACGAGGACCAGTTGCGCTTAACCGTCGAGGACGCGGCGGCGCTGATCCCGATCGTGATGACGGCGGTTCAAGAAGGCGGCGGTACGGTGCAAGCCATCGAGGAGCGACGGCTCTCGTTCAGCGAGGTCTTCGTCACGATCCTGCAACAGAATGGCCGAACGGATGCGGGAGTGGGTCGTTATGACGAGTAGCCAGCGTAGCGTTTCCACCACGAAGGTGGCACGCCGAGGGGTGTTGAACCGACTCGCCAGCGCGGTCGTCCGCCCTTCGTCATTCGTTGGGAAGGAGCTAACCGAGGTGCGGCGTCAGCCACGCCTCCTGCTCAGCCTGGTGCTAGGGCCGTTCCTGATCCTGTTCCTCTTCGGCATCGGCTATGCCGCCTCGCCGCAGGACATCCGGACGGTCGTCGTGCTGCCCTCCGATTCGCCGCTCGCCAACAACGCCGAGCAGTATCGCGACGCCTTCGCCAAACCGTTCGTCCTGGAGAGCATAACCGAGGATGCTCAGGCGGCGCGCGACCGTCTCGCGCGCCGAGAAATCCAGGCGATCATCTACTTCCCCGCCAATGCGTACCAGACGGTGCTCCAGGGTCAGCGCGCCACGTTGCAGGTCGAGTACAACGAGATCGATCCGCTGACCGCCCAATGGGTCAATTATTATTCCTACGTACAAACAAACGAACTGAATAAACGTATCCTGGTCGAGGCGTTGAAACAGAATCAGGGTGGGCAGACCAATAGCCAGCAGGAGAGCAAAGCCCTCGCGACGCAAATGGGGAGCGATGCGAGCACGTTGCGCGGCGCACTCGCCAGCGGCGATCGCGGCGCAGCGTTGCAACAGATCGCCGCTATTCGCCAAAACAACGCCAAGGCGCAGCAGAATACCCTGACCTCGCTGCAATTGCTGGGGGGGGTCGCGTATTTCACCAACGTACAGAATCCGGGAAGTACCCCCCAGGGTCAGGCGATCACTGCGGCACAAGGGGCGATCACGCGGATCGACGACAACAGTAACCGGCTCCAAGCGGACGTACAAGCCGGGCAGACGGGTCAGAACCAGCAGGATCTGGCGAACACGATCGGCCAGGATGCCGGGGTGATCGGGCAATCCTCCGACCAATTGAAAACGATCCCGCCGGATGTCCTGGTATCCCCCTTTCAATCGCAATCGAACAATATCTCCCCCATCACGCCGGGCTTCGTCGAATTCTACGCGCCGGCGGTGATCGCGCTGCTGATCCAACACATCGCGGTCACCCTCACCGCACTGACCCTGGTCCGCGAGCGGCTGCTCGGCGCGGTCGAGGTCTTCCGTGTCTCGCCGACCGGCGCGGGCGAAGTGATGATCGGCAAGTACATCGCCTACCTGCTCCTCACGGCGCTGCTAGGCGGAGCGTTGGCAGTGGCGATGCACCTCGGACTGAAGATTCACATCCTCGGCGGCTATCTCCCCTTCATCGGCGTGTTGCTCCTGCTGATCCTGGCCTCGCTCTCGTTCGGTTTCTTCATCTCGGCCATCTCGAATAGCGAGAGCCAGGCGGTACAATTCTCCATGCTGGTGCTGCTCGCCTCGGTCTTCTTCGGTGGCTTCTTCCTGGGGCTGGAGTCGCTCGCACCCTATGTGCGGGTCATCTCCTACGCGCTGCCAGTCACCTACGGCATCAAAGCATTACAGGCGGTGATGCTGCGCGGCGAGGCTCCGGCATGGTGGGTGCTCGCCGCGCTCGGCGCGATGGCGTTGCTCCTCTTCATCGTCAGTACCGCACTGTTCCGACGGCAGTTCCGGCGCGGGTAAGGATAGGAATTCATGGCGTTGCTCGCCATCGGCGGCACGATCCTCGGGCTCGCGCTCCTCAGCTTGGCCGTGTTCGATATCTGGGCAACTGTCCTGCATCCCGGATTGGAAAGCCCGCTCAGCAATCGCTTCCACCGCACCGGCTGGCGTTTTATCAGCGGTGTGGCGCGGCGGGTGCCATTCGGCGCGCGGTTGCAAGAAGCGGCCCTGCCACTGCTTGTCGCCGGATTGATCAGCCTGTGGATCATGCTGATTTTCCTCGGTTTCGCCGCCCTCTACGCCCCCTGGCTCGGTGTCACAGGGGCCTTTAACATCGCCCAAGGGGCGACTCGTCACTGGTCGGATGCGTTCTATATCAGCGGTACGGCGCTCGCCACCCTCGGCTTCGGCGATATCAACCCGGAGGCGTGGCCGGTGCGCGCGCTGGTCGTGCTCGAAGGGATGAGCGGCACGGCGACGATCTCCCTCGCCATCGCCTACGTCCTGGCGGTCTACCCGACCCTCTCGCGGCTGCGCGTCTGCGTTACCGCGCTGGAAGCGGAGGTGGCGGGGCGCGCCAATGGCCTCCCGTTACTACGCCGGTATCTCCACGAGGATGGTCGCTGGGATAGCGACCTCGATGATCGCCTTCGCGCGCTGGCGCTGGAGCTCCTGTCGCTCACCGAGAACCACGAGACGCACCCTGTCTTGTATTACAACCATCCCTCACGCGTGCAGCAGAGTATGTTGCGGATGCTGGTGACGACACAGCACCTGATCGGCTACCTGCGCTACGGACTCTCCCCCGAGGACCACGCCATCTTGGTTAAAAATCCCCAGGTACTCCTGCTGGAGCAGGCGTTCGCGTTCAGCCTGCGTCGCCTTGCCGCCTCGCTCCATACCGCCACGCACGAGGCATCCGACAACCCGATGGATAAGAGCCGCTATGCCGCCGACTTTGCACGGCTCTGCGGCGACTTGGAGGCATTGGGGCTGACCTCGGCGCGACAACTCGACGCCGAACCGGTGCCGGTCCTGGCGCAAGGGACGCGCTATCCCGGTCCCGATACGGAAGAGCTAGAAAGTTCGTCTTTTGAGGCGCAACGCGGGATCGGCACCCATCCCGGCGCGACTGATCCGGCGCTCGATCTCGTCTCCGAGTCACCGGTCGGCGCCTACACCGCGTTCCGTCTCACGACCGATCCCTATCTGGTCGCCTATGCCGCGACGTCCGCGTACTCGCTGGACGAGGCGCAGAGCGACGCGGGCTCGGTATGGGAGATCGCCGACGAACGGCTGCCGTGAGGGTTCGGAGGGGTAGGCCGTCGATCGGGAGAGCCGACGCGATCGCGCCGCCATGCCCGGCTACGATCTGCGCGGCACGGCGCTACGGTGATCGCGCCCGCTCGGTCCCTCGGCAACGTAGCCGAAGATGCGCCGCACCGCCGGACGCATGGAGCGGATCGTGCCCCCCGGCTCGCGGATGATCGCCGAATCGAGGGCGTGCCGTACCAGGGTGCGGGAGCGCGACTCGCGAGCGATTCGTTAAGCCCGATCCCGAGGCGGGGCACCTTGACCTCCCCCGATCCCCGGCGCGCCTGGGCCGAACACAACCGTGCCGACAGCGTATCCGCATCGCGACCCAGGATCGCCGTGGCGGTACGCTTCGCGGTGCCGATAATTCGCGATATCCACGATCCACAGACAAACAGCCCCGCAGTGGCCGCCGTGAGGCGCGTGACGAGGATATCGGCAGTACACGCGCGGGCGCTCCGCCCTGGTGGCGGAGGACCCGTAAGTCCTGCCATCCACCCTCAACCCTTGCCGCACCGCGCATCACGCCATGCAATACCGCCCATGCTCCACACGGGCCGAGTGCGACATGATACCGGATCGCGAGGCGAATATCGGCGTATACTTCGTCGATATGCAACCGTCACCAGTAGTGTATTCCGCCGACCGCGCGGCACGAAGGGTTTCAAAGATGGACCAGCACCGCCAGATCGTCGATCCTCGCCGTTTCCTGCGTCTCTACGGCACGACACCGCCGCGTGCGGATACACCGGAGGAGAAGATTGCGCGCGCCGCCGAGCGCCTGGCCGAGCGCCTGCGCGCGCTGACGCTCGATGGGATCGTGGTCTACGATGTCCAGGAGGAGCAGGGGCGGACCAGTATGCCACGCCCCTTCCCGTTCCTGCCCACCAGCGATTCGCGCGCCTATTCGCGGCGACTACGGGAGCTGACCGGGCTGACGCCGATCACCTACAAGTGTATCGCGGACATCACCGAGGAGAGCTGGCAGCCCTGGCTGGACGACACCGCACAGGGCTACGGCATCGATCACCTCTCCCTGGTGGGCCTGCCCACTTCACGCGGGGCCAGCAGCGCCCTGCCCCTGCCGCGCGCGATGGAACTCGCCGCCGCGCACCCGGCGGGCTTCACCCTCGGCGGGGTCGCCATCGCGGAGCGCCACACCGCGAGACGGAGCGAGAGCGAGCGCCTGCGCCGCAAGGCCGAGGCGGGCTGCGACTACTTCATCTCGCAGGCGGTCTACAGCCCGGAGCCGACGATCCGCCTCCTCACCGACTACGCCCGCGAGTGCGCCGAGCGCGGCATCACCCCGCGCCGGATCGTGCTCACGTTTGTCCCTTGTGGACGGGAGAAGACGCTGACCTTCCTCCGCTGGCTCGGGATCGAGATCGCCGACGGAACCGCCGCGACGATCATGAACGATCCGACGCCGCTGACCCGTTCGATCGCGATTTGCCGCGCGCATCTGCGCGCGATCCTCGATCACGACTACATCCGCACGCTGCCGCTCGGCCTGAACGTCGAGAGCGTCTCGATTTTCAAGGACGAGATCGAGGGCTCGGTCGTGCTGACGCACGCGCTCCAAGAGGCGGCGCGCGAGTACGGGCTGCTGTAGCACGGGGAGTGGGAAGGAATAGGAGACACAGAAGCACAGAGGGGGGACGGGAGAGAGAACGAGATTAAAGAACGAGGGAATGGTCACCGCAGAAACACAGAGACGCAGAGTCGCGAAAAGGGCCGGTAGCAGCGGCGAGTAACGGCAGGGTAGCGGCGGCGAACCGGGCGGGAGCGGAGATACCGCTGGGGCGGAGAAGGCGCGAGGAGCGGTCCGCCCTGGCGCTGACGCGGCGTGAAAGGCGCGGGGCCGCTCCCCGATATCGGGGAGCGGCCCCGCTGCGCTGCCGTGAGACCATGCCGTCACTCCGCCGCGGCGCTGGCGAACTCGGCGTAGATCGTGGCGGCGTAGGCGATGCCGCGCAGATAATCGTCGAGGACGATGTTCTCATCGGGCGCGTGCAAGTTGCAATCGGCGTTGGAGAAGCCGGTGAGGACCAGCGGCATCGGCACATGCCGCAGGATCGTCCCCTCCGCCGAGAGGCCCATCACCACCGGCGGCTTTCCGAAGGTGTGGGCGGCGGCGCGCGCGATCGCCCGCGCGACCGGTGCCTCGGGCGGCGTCTTGATCGGCCACTCACCCGGCCCGTAGTGGTGGATGACGATGTCCGCGAAGCCCGCCGCGTCGAGGTGGCGGCGCAGCTTCTCCAGCTGGATCTCCGGTTTCAGGTCGGGCGGCAGGCGGAAGTCGAGCTTCGCCGACGCGCGCGCCGGGATGATCGTCTTCGTCCCCGGCCCGCCGTATCCGGCGGTGAGGCCGCAGATGTTGCAGGTCGGCTGGTAGCGCCGGGCGCGCACCGCGCCGGTCAGGTCGAGGTCGTGCGGGAAGGCATCGATGCCAAGCTCGCGACGCCACGTCGCCTCGTCCACGCGCGCCACCTCGGCCCCCACCAGCGCCTCGTCGGCGTCGGTGGGCGCGTGGTAGCCATCGAGCCAGTCGGGGATCAGGATCGTGCCATCGTCGGCGCGCAGGGTGGCGAGCGCGCGGACCAGCCGCCAGGCCGGGCTCGGCACGATCGCCGCGTTCAGCGAATGTACGTCGTCCGCCGCCCCCTCGGCGCGCAACTCGACGTAGAGGATCGCCTTCAGCCCGAGCGCGACCTCCGGCACCCCCGCCGACTCCACGATCCCGCCATCGAGGCAGAGCATCCCATCGGCGGCGAGGAGTTCGGGGTGGTCGGCGCACCACGGCCCGAGATGCGGCGAGCCGATCTCCTCCTCGCCCTCCACGAAAAGGAGCAGATTGACCGGTGGCCCGCCCGCAGCGACCTTCCAGGCCCGTGCCGCCTTGCTGAAGGCCAGAACGCCGCTCTTGTTGTCGCTCGCGCCGCGCCCCCAGAGGCGACCATCGCGGACGGTGCCGCCGAAGGGCGGATCGGTCCAGCGCTCGACCGGCTCGACCGGCTGCACGTCGTAATGGGCGTAGCAGAAGAGGGTCCGCGTCGGGTCGCCGCTCGGCCCCGCCGCTACCCGCCCGACCACGACCGGCGGACCGCCCGGCACATCATAGATCCGCGCCGGGACCCCGTCGGCGGCGAGCAGTTCTTCGGTCAGCGCGGCGCACTCGGTCAGCCCCACGCCCTGCGCCGAGATGCTCGGCTGCCGCACGTAGCGCGCGAGGGCATCGATCGCCTCGTCGCGCCCCGCCTCGATCGCCGCGAGCACCTTGCCTAACATCGCCGACATCGCCCCTCCCCTGTCCCGCGCCGCATGTCTCGCCGACCGACTGGTGACCGTGTGGCGGCATTATCTGCGAAGGCGTGACGTTTGCCAAAGCGCATTATCGACACATGGATAATCGCCGGGCCGGTGTCGCGGTCGGCAGCGATCGGACGCGCGCCTCACATCTCCCTCGCGAGTTCGTATTCCAGCTTAAAATCCTCGTAAATGTAAAAGAGCGTTTGACTCTCGGCAAGATGCTTTTGTAAGAGTGGGTAGACATCTGTCTCCCAACTCAGTTTTCCTAATCCTGCCCCGATCTTCGGCAGTGCGACCGTCGCGATCCCCTTCTCGTCACAGTATTTCGCCAGGCTACGCAGGGCACGGTTGAGGAAGGTTTTCGACGCATGGTACATGTCCGGTTGCGTCGCAAGATAGAAAAGGCCGGGGTGATCTGGTGTCGGTAGGACCACGAAGAGGTTGCCACCAGCAAATTTACTGCTGTGTGTATGCTTCTTAAACTGCTTCTGCACCATCGGCCACTTCTTGGAAATCTTGAGCGCCAATCCCGTCCCTAGCCCTTCCTGTGAGCCAACAGCCACACCTTGTGCGATATATTCCGCTTCCGCTTGCAGAATGTCTCCACTGATGAATTTAAGCATCTGTTACGTGACTCCCAACTCTATAGTTGAATCTAAAGGGATATGTCATGATAGGCGGGCGGGGTGTAGGGGAGCGGGTCGATCGCGCGGAAGCGGGCCAGCGTCGCCGCGTCGAAGGGCGCGGTCGGGCAGAGCGCCTGCTGCCACAGCAGGAACGGCAATACCTGGAGACGCGCGGTGCGAAACTCGTCGAGCACCAACTCGCCGATCACGCCGCACTTCGCCGCAACGCCGGTATCGGCGAACGCGGCGAAGTGCGCGCGGTTGTCGATCGGGACGCGCCGGAAGGTACCATGCCAGCCCTCGCTGTCGCCGTTCAGCACCAGATAGCTAACGACCAGTTCCCCTTGCAGCGGCACCCCGACCGAGCCGGGATTCAGGATGTGCCAGCGCCCGATCCGCCGGTCCAGCGGCAGGTGCCTGTGCGCCGCCACAACCGTCTCCTCCGCTACTCCGTCCAGCAGGAGCACCAGTTCCGTCTCGTCGACTGCCGGGACGATCCCCTCGCTATTGGAGCGCGCCGAGCCATGCAGGATTCGCGGCGGCGGCGCATCGGGCGGATAGACGCTCGGGGCGTCGGGCCAGGACGCGATGCGCGCGTGCAGCGGCCCCACGAGTTGACGGCGGAGCCAGGAGAGCATCGTATATTGCGTCGGATCGACCCAGGAGGCCGGAGCGTGCGGCGTGTCGTAATCGAGCAAATAGAACTCGTTATTCCCCCGGATGACCGCCCATCCTGCGGCCAGTGCGCGTTCCACGACCGCCGCCGAGAACGGCCCCCCGTTGATCAGGTCGCCCGCTACGACGACCCCATCGATCGGGAAGGCCGCGAGAGCGGCCAGCACAACTTCCAGGCGGGCAAATTGCCGTGGATATCGGCCAGGATCGCCAGTCTGGTCATCGCCCCTCCCTTCCTCGTGCGCCGCGCGCGCACCAACACCGACAGCAGAACGCACGGGTCGGCGCAGGGGTGTAAAGCTCAGGGGGTACGCGGCGTGCCGTAGGTGCCATCGAGCGCCTGCCAGAGGGCGCGCGCGAACCAGCCGCGCGTGGCAGGCCGATCCCACCCCGACCACGCGCCGGACAGGGTGCCATCGGGCGGCGGGCCGACGTAATGGACGTAGGTGGCGAGATCGACGCGGTGGCCGGACGACGCGGGAATTGCGGTGAAGAGTGCCGTGTCGTCGGGCTGCCACGCCCACACGCCCCGCCGCACCATCGCCCTGGTGATGAACGCGATCGTCTGGACCTGCAACACCGGATCGAGCGTGCCGTAGGTGCCATCGCCATAGCCGCGAGCGACCTCGTAGTGCGCGAGCGTGCCGATCGCGCGCCACAGCTCATCATCGACCGGTCCGCGATCGCTGAACGGGTTGGCGTGGTCCTCCCCCTCCCAGCCCATCGCCCGCCCGATCAGCGCGGCCATCTGCGCCCGCAGGGTCGTGTCATACTGTCCGAAATCGCCATCCTGATATCCGCGTACGACGCCGCGCGCCGCCAACTGGGTGATCGCCTCGTAAGGGGGCGGGCCGGGCGGCAGATCGCCGAAGCGCGGACGAGCGGCGAAGGTCGCCAGCACGCTGTGGGGTGCGTCCATCGTCAGGGCGAGCGTGGTCGCCCAGCTTCGGAAGGTGCCATCGATCGTCCAGCCGGTGAAGACCGCATTGCCCGACGTGACAGCGGTGAGGGCGATGATCGTCCCGGTCGGATAGGGCGCACCAGCGGACCAGCCGTTCGTTGCCGTGTCGACCCGCCCGCCGCTCGTCACGGCGAGGGTGAGCGGGTAAGCGCGCACGAAGGTGGCGGCGAGCGTCCGCTCGGCGCTCATGGTGACGGTATAGGGATTCGCGGACCCGACCGCGACCCCATCGAGGGCCCAGCCGATGAAGACGAAGCCGCTCTCCGGCGCGGCGCTGACCTGTACGCGCGTACCGGGGATATAGGGGCCAGGGCTCGGTACCGCGCTCACTGCGCCGCCCGTACCGGCGGAGAGGGCGAGGGCATAGGTCGGCCTGGCGGTCGGCGGGGGGGCGACAACGACCGTAGAAGTGGCCGTCGGCACCGCGCGACCGCCGCCGGTGGGGGTGGCCGTCGGCACTGGGGAGCCGCCAACCGTGGGCGTGACGGTCGGGGCGGTTACCCGCTCAAAACCAGCAACGAGCGAGAAGTCATCGGTTACGACGAAGCTATAGTTTTGTTCGACACTGACTTGCTTCCCACCAAGCAACCAGCCGATGAATCGCGATTCGGCGGAGGGCGTCGCAGTCAGATTAACAACCTCCCCGGCGTCATACGTTGGTTTGTTGGGCGCGATCGTCACTGTGCCACCGCCGCGAATTTCGACTGTGATCGTGTATGCGCGAACAAAGCGCGCGACGATCCGGTGATCGGCGGTAACGGTCAAGGAGAGTGGGCTGGCAGCACCGGCAGCCACGCCATCAATTTCCCAACCGACGAAGCGATAGCCGCTGTTCGGGGCGGCGCTGATGCTGACGGGCGTGCCGGACGCATACGTCGGCCCGGTGGGCGCGGCACTGACCGTGCCGCCGAGTGGGGTCGTTTCGAGCATGAGGCGATAGTCGCAACCTGTATTACTGACGGCATTCGCTACGTTCAAGCGACGGCCCGTCACTGTGAGCCCGCTCAGCGACTCGCGCGGCGTCCCACAGGCGAGGAGCCGCCCTCTTAACGCTTCGACCACGAGCGTCGGATCGGCAGCCAGAGTTAATGCCGCCGCTCCGGCGACATGGGCAGCGGCGGCCTCGCTCCGTCCATAATAGCCATAGCCGTTATTCGGCACGGTCGACAAGTTACGAGTATCGGGTACGCTCTGGGAACCCTGTACCCCACCGGGTGCGCCAAGATGCACGCTCGTCGCGCCGTAATTTCCGCTGTACAGGCGACCATCATTCTTCGAGGTGGCGGTCACGGCGATCACGTTCGGGAGGTTGACGGGCGAGGAGCCATAGCTCGCCGGATAGTACGGGTTCCGGTCGTTATCATTCGCGTCATCACCCGCCGGGGCGACGACCAGGATACCGACCGTCGCCGCCTCGGCGAGCGCCAGGCGCAACGTCTCCGAGGGGCTATACGACCCCCAACCAAGCGCGAGAACACGGAGATTCACCCCGGCCCGCCGCGCGGCGATCGCGTAGTCGAGCACTCGCACCGCATCGGCGAGCTGGACGGCCCCATTCTGATCCTTGCACTTGAGGGCCATCAGGCTGACCTGCCAGTTGACGCCCGCGACCCCGAGGCCGTTGTCGCCGACCGCGCCGATCGTCCCGGCGATCTGCGTCCCCCATCCGAGGGTGTCCAGCGGATCGCAATCGACGGTCGTGCCGACCACCTGATAGCCATGCGTGCCCGGCGCGCACCCGGCCAACGACCAATCCGTCGGCGCGGACCACATATTGGCCGCAAGGTCCGCATGGTGATAGTCGATCCCACTATCCACGACGCCAACGACGATGCCCCGATCGCCGATCGTCCGGTCCCAGGCGGCGGGCGCTCCGATCGTGGCGAGACCCCAGAGTCCGAGATCGGTGTAGCGGGTGTCAACGGGTACGCGGGCGGTGTGATAGCGATAGTGCGGCTCGACATAGCGCACGCCCGCCGCCGCATAGGCGCGCGCCTCCTCGCCGAGCGGTCGCCCGGCACGGCTCGCTACCACCCGCGCACCAACGCCAGCGAGCCGCGCGAGGGTGACGCCGCCGCGCGCACCCACGATGCGATCGCGCGTCGCCTCATCGAGTTCCGGCGCGAAGCCGAGCACGAGTTGACCGGCGACGATGTCCGGAACCACGACCGAGGCCGACACGGTGCGCGGTACAGCGGTCGCCGTTACACCGGGCGGTGGCAGCACGCTCCCGATCACCAAGACGCAAAGCAAGCACACGACGCGCGCCGACCACATCGCCTCATCTCCTACCCTTCACCATTGTGGGTCCCGGAAGTTCCGTGGCGCAGAATATCACAACTGCGGCGCAAGTGCCGATACAACCGCACCCGGCGCGATCGTAGAGACGTCCCTTTTTCGGATTCGGGGATTGGGGGGGCACAGAGCGCGCAAACTGTGTCTGGAGCGCGGTCCAGAGGGCGCACGCGAACCAGCCGCGTGTGGAGGGCCGAATCCCAGTTGGGGAAGCTGGTCGCCGCCCCGACATCGGGCAAGCCGCCGACATAATAGACGTAGGTGACGAGATCGCCGCGATGACCGGAGCTGCCGGGGACATTGGTGTAGAGCGCGGGCTTGTCCGACTGTAGAACCCAATAATCCTTCCCCAGCATCGCGCGTGATGAACGAGATCATCTGCGCGGCGAGGATCGATCACGCGATACGAACACGAGATTCATAACCCGATCACCGTCGTAGGGCCACAGGAAATCCCCGCCGCACCAATCATAACGGCGCGGTCGGGAATGCCTCTCGGTACCACATAGCTTGAAATCCTAATCCGACTGTGCCGCATGCAGCAGCGCGAGTGTGAGTTCGGCCTGCCCCAGATGCTCGGCGGCATGCCGAGCCACGACGATCAGGAGTTCGCGGCCGGTCACCGCGCCACGTCGGGGGTGTACATAGGTGGCATCGAGCGCATCGGCGGGAAGGCACGCAAGATGGGCGCGCAGTTCGGCCCGCAAAGTCGCCCAGCGCGCGGTCACCGCCTGGGTGGACTCCCCTCGCGCCGCGAACTCCCCATCGCGATCGCGACCCACCGACCCACCGGCGAGGGTTTGCAACAGATTCTCCTCCGCATTGCCGAGGGTATGGATCGCGAGCGCATAGAGACCGTTGGTGTCGGGCGCGGCTGGTCGCCAGTTCAGCTGCATCGCGGAGAGACCGTCCAGGCAACCGACGAGGCGATCGAGCGAACTCGCGATATAGCGCCAGAAGATCGACGCCTCATCTGCGGCGAGCATGGTATCCCTCCCTCGGTTCGGCGACAGCGTTTCGACGCGGCGTACGTATCAACGCCCCTCGACGGCGGACACCCTCTCCCCACCGGGCATGATGGCGGAACTGTCCCGATATCCCACCGCATCGATGTCGTTGTCGTTCGCGCGCACCGGGCGCAATGCATCGATCTGCGTCGAGAGGGGTATACCCAGGATACGCGCGCTCTCCTCCAGCAGCATCACCGCGCCCGCCCGCTCCGGGGCGATCGTCGCGGTCACCCCCACCTCGCGCAGCACCAGTTCTTGATCGACGCGTGCCACGCGGGCGAGGATCGGCACGTTGGCGTTCGCGCGCCGGGCGTTCCGTACCACGGCACGCGTCGCCCCGGCATCCGGCAGCGCGACGATGATCAGCCGCGCGCTCGCGGGGTGCGCCACGTCCAGGATGCTCTCGAAGGTCGCGTCACCGTAGATGGCCGTATACCCCTGCCGCTCCAACTCTTGCACGAGGTGCAGATCCTCCTCCACGATCGTCACCGTCAGCCCCGCATCGCGCAACCCCGCCGCCACCGCCTGGCCCACCCGCCCGTATCCGACGACGATCGCATGCTCATGCAGCACCTCTTCCTGCCCGATCAGGGTGACGCTTGCGGCGAAGGCGCGGCGGGTGAGCGGCAGGCGCGCCAATACCGTGGCGACGCGCGGCGCGATCCGGAAGGCACCGGGGGTCAGGACGATCGTCAGCAGCGAGGCGGTGAGGACGAGGCTATTAAGTTCGTCGGTGACCGCGCCCGACTCCCGCCCGGCCCGTGCCAGCACGTAGCTGAACTCGCCGATCTGCAACAGTCCGAGGCCGACGAAGGTCGTGGTCTTCGCCCCGAGTCGGAAAGGCAATGTGGCGACGAACGTGCTCAGCACCTTCACGACGACGATGAAGACGACCAGACCGAGGGCCGCCGGGAGGTTGCGCACGATGAACGCGGGGTCGATCAACATGCCCACGGAGACGAAGAAGAGGGTGGCGAAGAGGTTCCGCATCGGCACGACCTCCGCGATCACGCGGTGATCGAACTCGGTCTCGGTCAGCATCAGTCCGCCGATGAACGCGCCGAGGGCCGGCGAAAGGCCGAGGAGCGCGCTGAGCACCGAGGTGCCGAGCGCCAGGGCCACGGCGGTCAGCAGGAACAGCTCCGACGAGCCGAGCCGCTCCACACGCGCCATCAGGCGCGGCACGACGCGCACCCCCAGGAAGAGCGCGACGCCGATGAACGCGACCGCGCGCAGCAAGGTCAGCAGCAATTCGGTCGCCACGCCGTCCCCATCTGTCAGCTTCGGCAGCAGCACGATCAGCACCACAGCGGCGAGATCCTGCGCGATGAGTATGCCGAGCAGGACACGCCCGTGGGTGGATGCGACCTCGCCCCGATCGAGCAACGTTTTCAGCACCACCATCGTGCTGCTGATGGCGATGATGCCGCCGATGAAGAGCCCGCGCGCGAGCGGCCAGCCGAGAAAGTGCCCGAGCGCCGCGCCCGCACCGACGATCAGCAACACCTGGACCGAGGTGCCGATCAGCGCGACTCCCTTCACACGCGCCAGTTCTTTCAGGGAAAACTCGATCCCGAGCGCGAACATCAGGAAGATCACGCCGACCTCCGCCAGGGAGGCGATCTGTTCGCGGTCGCCGATGAAACCGGGAGTGAACGGGCCGATCGCCATCCCTGCGATCAGATAACCGACGATGACCGACTGGCGCAAGCGATGCGCGATCAGCCCGCCGATCAGCGCGACGACCGTGGCGACGGCGATATTCGCGAGCAGATGGAGTTCGGGACCCACCGATTGACCCTTTCGTGCTGACCCTGCGCTCGAGTGCGAGGAAAGGCGCAAAGGCACCGCCGCTACGGTAGGCGTGATACGGCCCGAAACAGGTGTTACCCCCGCGGGGTGGCGCACGAAGGCCGGGGAGAAAGGTCGGATTAAGCGGCCGGTGGGCTGTAACGACCCGTCAGTGTCCCCGTACATAGGGTAGCAGACGCGCAGTGATGGTGGATCGACGTTTGCGTTACCGTTATCATAGCGAAGGTGACACCGTGCCCGCGCGATGACGGTGCAGTGTTATGATCTTTATCACCGCTCATCCGCGCCGTTCGGGATGCACGCCGGCCACCGAGCCCCACCCGGACGCGCGAGCACGAGAGACGACATGCTGCAACAGCTCCTCGAATTGCTGACAACATACGGATTGGTCGTCCTGCTCCCGGTCTTGCTCCTCTCCGCCGTCGGTGTGCCCTTACCCGGCTCGCTCTTGCTGGTCGCGGCGGGTGCCGTCGCCGGGGGGGGGCAAATTTCCCTCCCGCTCCTGATCCTCGGCGCGACCATCGCCACCCTCCTCGGCAATGGGCTCGGCTACTGGCTCGGCTGGCGCGGCGGGCGCTCGGCGCTCAACCGCTGGGGGGCACGCTTTCACCTCGACGCGGAGCGCATCACCCAGGCGCGCGCCTCGTTCAGGCGCTATGGCCTGTTGTCGGTTCTTTTCTCGCGCTTCCCGTTCTCCCCGATCAGCGCGATCGTCAATATCCTCGCCGGTACGGCGCATTATCCGCTCCGTACCTTCGTGTTCGGCAATATCCTCGGCGTGACGATCTGGTCCAGCGTCTACGCCGGGCTCGGTTACGCCTTCGGGGCGAACTGGCAGTCCGTGGCCAACAACGTCAGCACCGCCACGCAGATCCTCACCATCGTCGCGATCGTCGTGATCGCCGGCGTGTTCGGCCTGCGCTGGCACCGCCAGCACCACGCGCAGGGCGATCAGGCCTGATCCACCCCACTCATTCGTCGCGCGGGCAGCGGGCGAGGAGCAGCGACGGCACCGAGAGACACGAACGGGGGCGGGACCAAGGAAAATATCCTGGTCGCGCCCCCGTTCGTCGCCCCGGCGCTCGCATTAGGATGTGTTTGCAAACCTGGGCTAACCCCGAATATCGGTCCCGCTGACAATGAAATGCTCCTGGCGGTGATGTGGCATGAAGAACCTCCAGTGTTCCCTCGCCAGGGATGAGTGTGGGAAGATATCGAGGGCATACTCTTTATCGAGCACCAGATGGAGGCTGCCGATGTCATCCGTGCGGACTGCCCGTACCGTTAAAGAGGCAGGTGCGTGCCGCTCAATGAGCGCGCGTAGCCGTGCGTCGCGGCGATTTGCTCCAGGTCGATCCCAGTCAAAATCGGGGTAATCCTTGAACGGATCATCACCGGCCGCGAAATGGCGGTCAGCCGACGCGACCTCAACGCCATCGGGCTCGACGATTCGCCAACTACATTCGCCGCGCGGGTCGCCGAGTTCCGCGCACCCGCGCGCGAATTGCCCGGGCGCTGGCTGCGCCGCTACCGCGCCCTCATCACCTCCGCCAACACCGGCGCAGCCCTCCGCGACCCGGACGAGTAAGGGCGGCAAGTTCGCCCGCACGGCGCGGGGCGGCGGGAGGGATTCGTCGCTCGTCCCGCCGCCCCGCGCCTTTTCGGCCATCTCCAGGCGCGCCCTAGTACTACAACGAGAGAACGGCTGTGCTAGGGTGGTGGTCGGCTCGTGACGCGCACCGTGGAGAGGAGGCCCGCCGTGCCCGCTACCGCTACCGCCCCGGTTGACC
>JAABUM010001848.1_pt1 | contig 30236 bp, 35 predicted proteins | sample 5559161 | NCBI WGS metagenome assembly JAABUM01 (sample SAMN10711868, study PRJNA513369) | rock metagenome | isolation source: Antarctica rocks | place: Antarctica: Victoria Land, Siegfried Peak nord
CTGGCCCTCCGCGACGGGCCCCTCGTGGCCTACGACGCGCCGGCGCCCGAGCTCGACCCGGGCGGCTCGCGCTTTGCCTGGCGGGGCATCGAGGTCCGTGTCGGCGTACCCGGTGAGCACAACGCCGCCAACGCCGCGGGCGCGCTCGAGGCCTGCCGTCTGGCGGGCGCGGACCCGGCGGCGGCGGCCGCCGCGCTGGCCGACTTCGCCGGTGCCGCCCGCCGCTTCGAGCTCCTCGGCACCACTTCCGCCGGCGCCACGATCTACGACGACTACGCCCACCACCCGACCGAGGTGGCCGCCACGCTCGCCGCCGCCCGGACCCTGCGCCCGAGCCGCCTGCAGGCGGTCTTCCAGCCCCATCTCTACTCGCGCACGGCCGCGCTCGCACGGGAGTTCGGCGCCGCGCTGGCCGCCGCCGACCACGTCGTGGTCCTCGACGTCTACCCCGCCCGCGAGCGCGCCGAGGACTTCCCAGGCGTGGACGGCCGGCTCGTCGCCGCCGCCACCGCCGATGCCGCCGCTAAGCGGCCGGTCGCCTGGCTGCCCACCTTCGACGACGCGGAACCCTATCTGCGCGCCACGCTGCGCGCGGGCGAGCTGTGCGTCCTGCTCGGCGCGGGAGACGTCGACGCGCTCGGACGGCGGCTGCTCTAGCGGTCGAGGCCCTTTCCGCCCCCGCCGGGGTTAGCCTCGGCGCAGTGGCTCCTCCCCCCGCCTCGGTTCAGCGCGGCTTCCCGCTCGCGCGCCTGACCACCGTGCGCGCGGGTGGCCCCGCGGAGTTCTTCGCGCGCGCGGGCGGCGAGAAGGAGCTCGTCGAGCTCCTGGCCTGGGCCGAGGAGGAGGGCATCGAGGTAGGGGTCGTGGGCTCGGGGTCGAATCTGCTCGTGGCGGACGACGGCGTCCGTGGGCTCGTGCTCAAGCTCGACCGGGACCTCGCGAAGATCGAACAAGACGGCACACACCTCGAGTGCGGCGGCGGCGCGCGGCTGCCCGCGGTCTCCGCCCGCGCGGCGCAGGCCGGCCTGAGCGGGATCGAGTTCGGCGTGAACATCCCCGGAACGGTCGGCGGGGCGGTGCGGATGAACGCCAACGCCTACGGCGGCGAGCTCGCCCGGACGCTCGCGTGGGTCACGGTGGCCACCGCCCGGGGCGCCGCGCGTCGCGAGCCGTCCGAGCTCGGCTTGAGCTACCGGCGCTCGGGGCTGCGCGCGGGGGAGGTGGTGAGCCGCGCCCGCTTCGCCCTGGACCCGGCTCCGAGCGAGAAGGTCAAGGAGACCCTGGCCGGGATGCGCGCCCAGCGCAAGGCCGCCCAGCCCTCGGGCATCAAGACCTTCGGCTCGACGTTCACGAACCCCGACGATCCTCGCGCGGAGGGACGCACCGCGGGCCAGCTCCTCGAGGCCGCGGGCTGCCGCGGACTGCGGATCGGCGGCGCGGGGTTCTCCGAGAAGCACGCGAACTTCGTGGAGAACCACGGCGAGGCGAGCACCGCCGACATCCTCGCGGTGATGGCGGCGGGGCGCCGCCGCGTGTGGGAGCGCTGCGGCATCGAGCTCGAGCCCGAGGTGCAGATGCTCGGCGACGTCCACCTCCCGCCCGACTGGAAGCTCGCGTGAGACGGCTGCTCGCCCTGCGCCCGCTCGCGGGCCGGCTCTCCCCGGCCGCCGAGGGAGTCGCGGCGCGCGCGCTGGCGCTCGCCCCGCGCCCGAGCCCCGGAGTGACCGCCGGGCTCCTCGTCTTGCTCCTCGCGGCGACCGGGGGCTGGCTCTGGCTGCGCGACTCATCGCTCGTGGCGGTGCGCCAGGTGCAGATCAGCGGGCTGACCGGTCCACAGGCGGGGCGCATCCGCTCCGCCCTCGAGGTCGCCGCGCGCAACATGAGCACGCTGCACGTGAGCGTGGCGGCGCTCCGCGACGCCGCCTCCCCCTTCCCGATCGTCAGGGATCTGCGGGTCAGCGCCCGTCCCCCGCACGGACTGCGCATCCTCATCGAGGAGCAGGAGCCCGTCGCGGCCGTGTTGCTCGAGGGGCGTGCCGTGGCCGTGGCGCCCGACGGCGCCCTGCTCCGCGACACGGTCGGCGCAGAGCGACTGCCGCTGCTGGCCCTGGCCGCGCCTCCCGGCGCTGAGCGGATCACCACGCCCTCCGTGCGCCGTGAGATCGCGCTGCTCGTCGCCGCGCCGGCCGCGCTGCGTGCACGGATCGGGAGGGTGACGCTCAGCGGAGCGCACGGGATGGTCGCGCTCGTCCGCGCCGGCCCGGCGCTCTACTTCGGAGGACCGGGTCGCCTCCCCGCCAAGTGGGCGGCGGCCGCGGCGGTGCTGGCCGACCGCACCTCCGCCGGGGCGCGCTACGTCGACGTCCGCATCCCGGAGCGCCCGGCCGCGGGGGGCGTGCCCGCACCGCCGCCTTCCGGGGGTGCGGCAAGCAGCGCGACCGGCGGCGCGGGCGGTGCGACGGGCCCGAGCCCGGGCGCCACGGGGAGTTCTGCCGTCGTCCCGTCTGCGCCGAGCGCTCCCGGCGGCGCCACGGCCACCCCGGCGCCTTCGGGGCCCGCTGCCTCGCCGACGATCCATCCGCGACCGTAGGCGAACAAACCTCAAGTTGAGGGTGAGACCAAGTCGAGTCTCATGCCAGGGTCGAGACTCTGGCCATCTGCAAGAGATCGTGCGCTGGCGCACGAACGTTGACAGCGCGCCGAAACTGCCCGTAACGTGCGAGAATGAGCCGCGGCAGAGCCACGGATTAAACTCTCAACGCTAACTCGAGCGTCGGACGGAGCCCGAACACATGGAAAGCGGCAGCAGCTACCTCGCAGTGATCAAGGTCGTCGGCGTCGGCGGCGGAGGCACGAACGCGGTCAACCGCATGGTGGACGCGGGCCTGCACGGCGTCGAGTTCATCGCCGCCAACACCGACGCCCAGGCGCTCGCCATGTGCGACGCGGACATCAAGTTGAACATCGGTCACGAACTGACCAAGGGCCTCGGGGCCGGGGCCAACCCCGACGTCGGCCACGGCGCCGCCGCGGAGTCGCGCGACGAGATCAAGGAGGCCCTCAAGGGGGCGGACATGGTCTTCGTCACCGCCGGCGAGGGCGGCGGCACGGGCACGGGCGCCGCGCCGGTGATCGCCGAGATCGCCAAGAACGAGATCGGGGCGCTCACCGTTGGCGTGGTCACGCGGCCCTTCACCTTCGAGGGCGCCCAACGCGGGCGCCAGGCCCAGGAGGGCATCCAGGAGCTCCGCGACAGCGTGGACACGCTCATCGTCATCCCCAACGAGAAGCTGCTGGCGATCGTCGAGCGCCGCACGACGATCCTCGAGGCCTTCCGCGAGGCCGACAACGTCCTGCGCCAGGGCGTGCAGGGGATCACCGACCTGATCACGATCCCCGGCCTCATCAACCTCGACTTCGCCGACGTGCGCACGATCATGCACGACGCGGGCACCGCGCTCATGGGCGTGGGCGTGGCCGCAGGCGAGAACCGCGCGATCGAGGCGGCGAAGGTCGCCATCTCCTCCCCGCTGCTCGAAGAGTCGGTCGAGGGCGCCACCGGGATCCTCCTCAACATGACCGGCGGGCGCGACCTCGGGCTCTTCGAGGTCAACGAGGCCGCGGAGATCGTCGCCAGCGCCGCCGACGCGAACTCGAACATCATCTTCGGCGCGGTGATCGACGAGGAGATGGCCGACGAGGTGCGCGTCACGGTGATCGCGACCGGGTTCGACCAGAACCGCCCGGCGACGAGCGCTCGACGCAGCGCGCCGGCGCGTGAGCGCAGTGCCGATCCTCCTCTGGCCCCCGCCGCGCCGCGGCGCGACCGCGACGTCACGCTCGACGACTCGCAGCGCTCGTCGCTCGAGATAGCCGACGAGGAGATCGACATCCCCGCGTTCCTGCGCGAGCGGGACTAGCTTCCGGCGCTCAGCCCGCCTGCTCGACGGCCGGAGGCCCCTCCGCGGCGTAGAGGGCGCGGCGCGCCACGTCCGCTCCGGCCTCGCCGGGGCTCCAGCTCGCGGCGCCGGTACGGGGGCGCAGCCCGTTGGGGCCGAGCTCGTTGCAGAGCTCGACGCCCACCCGCCGGGCCACCTCTTCGTCGACGAGGGGAATGACGAGGCCGAGCCGGCGGCCCGAGTAGCGGCACGGGGTGCCGCCCGCGCGCGCGGAGGCGCGCTGGAGCGCCGCGCCGGCGCGCTGCAGGGCCGCATCGCCGGCGGCGTAGCCCTCGCGCTCGTTCACCTCGCCCAAGCCGTCGAACTTGACGATGAGCACGGCGAAGGGACGCTCCTGCATCGCGGCGCGGCGCGCCTCGGACTCCACCTGCTCGTGGAAGTAGCGGTGTGAGTAGAGCTGGGTCAGGGAGTCGGTGACGGCGAAGGAAGCGGAGCCGAGCATGGTGCCGTCGCGTCCGACGCGCAGGCCGAGTTCGGGATCCTCGAAGACCTGCTCGAGCGCACCGGGCTCGCGCTCCGAAGCAGGGCGCTTGCGTACCGCGTCGACGAAGAGCTCGACCATCCGCGGATCGAACTGGCTCCCCGCGCAGCGCTCGAGCTCGTGGCAGGCGTCCTCCGCGGAGACCAGGTCGCGGTAGGGCCGCGGCTCGACCATGGCGCTGAACGCGTCGGCCACCGCGATCACGCGGGCCGAGAGCGGGATCTCCTCGCCGGTCAGGCCCGCGGGATAGCCCGTTCCGTCGAAGCGCTCGTGGTGGTAGAGCACGGCCGGCCCCACGTTGCGCAGGGCGGGAACCTGCTCGATCAGGCGCAGGCCGATGCGCGGGTGCAGGCGGATGACGCCGAACTCCTCGGGCGTCAGGCCGCCGGGCTTGAGCAGAATCTGCTCGGAGATCCCGATCTTCCCCACGTCGTGCAGAAGGGAGCCGAAGAGGAGCTCCTCGCGCTCGGAGGGCTCGAGCTCGAGGCCCTTGGCCACCTCACTCACGTAGGTGAGGACCTCCTCGGAGTGGCTGCGCAGCGCCGCGTCCTTGGCGCCGATCGCCTCGGTGAGGACGCGCACGGTGCCCACGTAGCTCGAGCGGAGCTCTCCGTGCAGGCGGTGGTTGTCGAGGATGGCCCCGGCGTGATCGCCCAGCGAGAGCAGGACGTCGTCGTCGAGCTCCTCGAATCCGCCCGCTCGATTCGCGCACACGACCACGCCGCTGAACTCGTCCTGGACGTAGATGGGGATGGCGACCAAGTTCTCGATCTCCCGGTCGGTGGCGGTGGCCCGGCCCTCCTCCATCTCCTCCGGCTCGTCCTCGCGCACCGTCTCGTCGGCCTTGAGCACCTGCCCTGCGAAGCGCTCGACGAGCCGGCTGTCGACGGGATCGTGCTCGAAGCCCTCCGTGGCCGCGATATCGAGGTCGGAGGCAATGTCCTGCTCCTCGTGGCCCGGGCGATGGGTCAGCAGCAGCCCCTTCTCGGCTCCCACGAGGCGAACGGTCAGCCGGAGCACGAGCGAGCGGACGTCGGACTGGTCGCCGAGAGCTCCCGCGGCGTGTTGCAGGCCGATCACCTTGGAGCGCAGCTCGCGGTTCCAGTCACGTTCGAGCTGTCGCAGCTCGTTGGCCCTCGCCGCCTGGGCGCGGGCGCGGGCGAGCTCCTGCTCGCGCTCCTGGAGGGCCTCGCGGCGCTCGGCCGCCTCTCGCTCGGAGCGCTCGGCGCTCTCGCGCTGCTCCTCCGCCTCCTCGTGCGCTTGCTTGGACTCCCCTTGCGATCGCTCGAGCTCGGCGCGGGAGGACTCGAGCTCGCGGCCGTGCCCGGCCGCGGCGCGCCCCGCCTCGCGGCGCGCGAGCGCCCAGCCCGTCAGCCCGGTGAGGCCGGCGAGCAGCGCGAGGAGCAGCCAGGGCCACGCCGTGTGACGGTCGGCGCGCACGATGACTCCGGGCTTGACCGGCTTGCCGAGCACCGCGCCGCCGAGCGCGTGGATCAGCAGGTAGCCCAGCGAGCCGACGAGCACCAGCGCCGCGATCGCCAAGATCGCGTTCGAAGCCCTTCCCCTGGCCGTGCCCTTCCCCATGCCGGCCCACCGCTTACCCGTCGAACGCGATAGTTACGCCTGCCCGATCCGGCGCGGTCGCGTGGGGACCCGTTGGTAGGGTGGCGCCGTGTCAGCCGCTGCCGCCGCTGCGACCCTCCGGACCACGCCGCTGCGGGCGCGCCACGAGGCCCTCGGCGCCCGGCTCGTGCCCTTCGCCGGCTGGGAGATGCCGGTGCAATATGCGGGGGTCAGAGCCGAGCACGTCGCCGTGCGCACCGACGTCGGAGTCTTCGACGTCTCGCACATGGGCCAGATCGAGACGCGCGGGCCGCAGGCCGCGTCCTTCCTGCAGCGGATGCTCTCAAACGACGTGGGCGGGATCGAGGTCGGTGGGGCGCAGTACGGCGTTCTCTGCCACGAGGGCGGCGGAGTCCTCGACGACCTCTTCACCTATCGGCTGGAGGGCGAGCGCTATCTCACGGTCACGAACGCCTCGAATCACCTCAAGGACCTCGCGTGGCTCGAGGTGCACGCGGGCGAGTTCGACGTCGAGGTCCGCGACCGCCACGCCGACTTCGCGATGCTCGCCGTGCAGGGCCCGCGGGCTCGCCCGCTCGTGAGTGAGCTGGCCGCCGGCGAGCTCCCGGCCCGCATGCGCACGGCACCGCTGGCCGTCGCCGGGGCCGCGGCGCTCGTGTGCGGCACGGGCTACACCGGCGAGGACGGCGTCGAGCTCCTGCTCGCCCCCGCAGACGCGATCACCGTGTGGGATGCGCTGCTCGCCGCAGGCGCCGCGCCGGTCGGGCTCGCCGCGCGCGACACGCTGCGCCTCGAGGCCTGCTTCCACCTCTACGGCAACGATCTGAGCGAGGAGCGCGGTCCGATCGAGGCCGGGCTCGGGTGGTGCTGTGTGGAGAGCACGGGGTTCCTCGGCGCGGAGGCGGTGGCCGCCGCGCGGGCGGCCGGTCCCGCCGAGCGCCTCGTGCCCTTCGCGCTCACCTCCAGCGGGATCGCGCGTGCGGGCAACGCGGTCCTCGGCGGCGGAGAGGTGACGAGCGGAACGCTCTCGCCCTGTCTGGGAGTCGGGATCGGGCTCGCCTACCTGCCCACCGCGCGGGCCGAACCGGGCACGGCCTTCGAGATCGACGTGCGCGGAACCGTCCGCGCCGCCGAGGTCCGCACGAAGCCCCTCTACGCGAAGGAGCGGCCGGCGTGAGCCGGGCGCGTCGAGGGCCGAGGCGGGCCGTCCGCCTACATTCGAGCGCGCGGCGTCCGGCCGCGCGGAGGTGAACCAGCCCCGTGGCCGAAGCCAGCTACCCCGACGATCTCTCCTACCACTCCGAGCACGACTGGGCGCGGATCGAGGATGATGTGGCGACCTTCGGCATCACCTGGTACGCCCAGGACACGCTGGGGGAGGTGGTCTTCTTCGAGCCGCCGGCCGTCGGGGCCCACACCCTCAAGGACGAGCCCTACACCGAGGTCGAGTCGGTCAAGGCCGTCTCCGACGTGATCGCGCCGCTCTCGGGCGAGGTGGTCGAGGTCAACGAGGCGCTCGGCGAGAAGCCCGAGACGATCAACGACGACCCCTACGGCGAGGGGTGGATGGTCCGCGTGCGGCTCTCCGATCTCTCCGAGCAGAAGTCGCTGATGGACGCGGCGAGCTACGAGAGCTCGCTCTCGTGACCACCTACACCTCCGCCACCGAGGCCGATCGGCGTCTCATGCTCGCGGCCATCGGGGTGGGCTCGCTCGAGGAGCTCTTCGCCGCGATTCCCGAGCGGCTGCGCCTGCGCGAGCCGCTCGACATCCCCCCCGGGCTCTCGGAGACCGAGGTCTTCGACCACCTGCGCGCGCTGGCCGCGCGGAACGTCTGCGCCGAGGACGAGATCTCCTTCGTCGGGGCGGGGATGTACGACCACTACGTGCCGGCGCTCGTGGACTCGATCACCGAGCGCTCGGAGTTCCTCACCCCTTACACGCCCTACCAGCCCGAGATCTCGCAGGGCGGCTTGCAGGTCATGTTCGAGTATCAGACCGCGATCTCCGAGCTGACCGGCCTGCCGATCTCCAACGCCTCGGTCTACGAGGGGCCGAGTGCGGTCGGCGCCGCGGGCTACGTCGCCAAGCTCACGAACGGGCGCACGCGCTTCCTCGTCTCCCGCGGGGTGCATCCCCACTCGCGCGAGACGCTCGCCACGCTCTCGCGCGGATACGGAACCTCGGTCGAGGAGACCCCGCTGCGCGCGGGCGTGACCGACGCCGAGGCCCTCGCCGCCGCGCTCGACGAGGACGTGAGCGCGGTCGTCCTCCAGCAGCCGAACTTCCTCGGCGCCGTGGAGGATCTCGAGGCGCTCGCCGCGCTGGCCCGCGAGCGCGGCGCGGTGGTGATCTGCGCGTGCGATCCGCTGACGCTCGGCCTGCTCAAGCCGCCCGGCGAGTGCGGCGTGGACATCGCCGTGGGGGAGGGGCAGACGCTCGGCAACCGGCTGGACTTCGGCGGCCCGTCGTTCGGGTTCTTCGCGGCGGCCGAGTCGTTTCTGCGCAAGATGCCCGGGCGGATCGCGGGCGAGACGCGCGACGTGGACGGCCGGCGCGGCTTCGTGCTCACCCTGCAGACCCGCGAGCAGCACATCCGCCGCGAGAAGGCGACCTCGAACATCTGCACCGCGCAGGCGCTGAACGCCCTCGCCGGCGTGATCTACCTGAGCTGGCTCGGGCGCCACGGGATCGGCGAGCTCGCCGAGCTCATGCTCCAGCGCACCGCCTACGCGCGCGAGAAGCTCGCGGCCCTCGAGGGGGTCGAGCTCCTCCACGAGCAGCCGGTGGTGCGCGAGTTCGCCGTGCGCCTCGACGCGCCGGTCGCGGAGGTGATCGACTTCTGCGCCGCCGAGGGCATCAATCCGGGCTACTCGCTCGGACGCGATCTTCCCGAGTACGAGGACGGCCTGCTCGTGGCGCTCACGGAGCGGCGCTCGCGGGCGGACATCGACCGGCTGGCCGACGTGCTCGGGCGCGCGGTGGCCTCCGCGGGTGCGGGCGCGCGCCGAGAGCCGGCGGGAGTCGGCGCGTGAGCGCCACCCCGACCGAGCTCCAGCGCGACCCCGGCATCGACACCGGCGCCGAGGCGAGCAGGGGGGCCACGATCCACGAGACCGCGCAGCAGCGCGACCGCGCGCTCACGATCTTCGAGAAGTCCCAGCCGGGCCGACGCGCCTTCGTGGCACCCGTCCTCGACGTCCCCGAGCGCCCGCTCGACGAGCTCGTGCCCGCGCACCTGCGCCGCGCCGAGCCGCCCCGGCTCCCCGAGATCGCCGAGCCCGAGATCGTGCGCCACTTCAACCGGCTCTCCAAGCGGAACTTCGATCTCGACACGGGCTTCTATCCGCTCGGCTCGTGCACGATGAAGCACAACCCGAAGCTCCACGAGCGGGTGGCGGCGCTCCCGGGCTTCGCGCGCCTCCATCCCGCCCAACGTCCCGAGGCCGCGCAGGGCGCGCTCGAGCTCATGTGGAACCTCGAGCGCTCGCTCGCCGAGATCTCCGGCCTGCCGCACGTCTCGCTGCATCCGAGCGCGGGCTCCCACGGCGAGCTCGCCGGCGTGCTGCTCACCCGCGCCTACCACGAGGAGCACGGAGAGCACCGCACCAAGGTCCTCACCCCCGACACCTCCCACGGGACGAACCCGGCGACGGTGACGATGGCCGGCTACGAGGTGGTCAAGCTCGCCACCGCCGAGGACGGCGGGGTCGACGTCGAGGATCTGCGCGCGAAGGCGAGCGAGGACGTCGCCTGCCTCATGCTCACCAACCCGAACACGCTCGGGCTCTTCGACACGCGGATCGAGGAGATCGCCGAGATCGTCCACGGCATCGGAGCCACGCTCTACTACGACGGGGCGAACCTCAACGCGGTGATGGGCATCTCGCGCCCGGGTGACATGGGCTTCGACATCGTGCACTTCAACCTCCACAAGTCCTTCACCCAGCCCCACGGCGGCGGAGGACCGGGGGCGGGACCGATCGCGGTCTCCGACCGGATGGAGCCCTACCTGCCGCGCCCGGTGACCGTGCGCCGCGCCGGGGAGAACGGCGAGCGCCCGAGCTTCGAGCTCGACTTCGACCGGCCCCGGTCGATCGGCCGCCTGCGCGGCTTTCAGGGCAACTTCGGCACCTTCGTGCGCTCCTACGCCTACATACGCTCGCTCGGCGCCGAGGGGCTGCGGGAGGCGAGCGAGGTCGCGGTGCTGAACGCGAACTACCTGCTCGCCCGGCTGCGCGAGCAAGGGGTCGCGGAGTACCTCCCGGTCGCCTACGACCGCCTCTGCATGCACGAGTTCGTCCTCTCGGGCGCGCCGATGAAGCGCGAGCTCGGGATAAAGACGCTCGACCTGGCCAAGCGCCTGCTCGACTACGGGATGCACCCCCCGACCGTCTACTTCCCGCTGCTCGTCGAGGAGGCGCTGCTCGTCGAGCCCACCGAAACGGAGACCAAGGAGACGCTCGACCTCTTCGCCGACGCGATCGCGGAGATCCTACGCGAGGCCGCCGCCGATCCCGAGCTCGCCCGCAGCGCCCCCTACACCACGCCGGTGCGCCGCCTGGACGAGGCCGGAGCGGCGAAGCGGCCGGTGATCCGCCAGGCGCTGTAGGTCTCGGAGGAGCCGGTACGCTGTCCTCGCCATGGCGGCGAAGCGCAAGCGGCTGACGCGCGCGGAGGAGTGGGAGCGCACCTGGTGGGTCGTCGTCCCGACGCTGACGCTGGGCATGCTGACCTGGGCGGTGTTCGTGTACGTCGGCGTGAGGACGCGGCGACGCCTCTGGCTTCTCTTCGCGGGCATCTACCTCGTGGCGCTGGTCGTCGCGTTCCTGGTCGGCCACGGCCACCATCACGACTCGCGGAGCACGATCACGGTCTCATGTTGGTCTGTCTCGCCGGCGGAGGCTCGGCGCACGCGGTGGGCATCCGGCGCGAGTTCCTCGCCGCGACGGGAGTGTCCGACCGCCGCCTCGAGACGGCCGAGCACCGCTTGGCCGTGCAGGACCGCGGCCGCCGCCTCGTGGCTGAGGACCCGGTGCGCGCCGGCGCCTGGGCGTCGGTCGGCCCGACGTCCCCATGTCCTTCGACGCCGCGCTCATCGACGTCAACAGCGCTCCCGTCGAGGTGCTGGGCCGGCTCCCGGGAGTCGACGAGGCGCTCGCCCAGCGGATCGCGGCGGCGCGGGACGACCTCGGTGGGTTCTCCTCGCTGGAGGACCTGGACGTCGTCCTCGACCTGCCGGAGCCCACGCTCGCCCGCCTGCGCGACGTCGCGGTCTTCGTGCCCGTTTGACAGCGTCGGTCATGAGGTTCTCGCAGCTGGCGACAGAGCTGCGCCGCGCTCCGACGGCGAGGGGCGAGCGGCGGCTGCGCGGCCGTCTCCGTCGCCTGATCCTCTGATGGTCCGCCGGGCGACAAGCGCCGAAGCACCCGTGATCGCCCGGATGCTCGACGCCTTCAACACGGAGTTCGGAGAGCCTACGCCCGGCCCGGCGGTGCTCGCGCGCCGCGTTCGCGCCTTCGTCGAGAACGACTCGAAGATCTACCTGCTCGCGGGAGACGGGCCGGATGGCGTCGCCGAGATGTCCTTCCGCACGTCGGTCTGGGCCGACGAGCCGGTCGGCTATCTCGAGGAGCTCTACGTAGTGCCCGAGCGTCGCGGGCAGGGCATCGGCCGGGGCCTCATGGACGCCGCCCTCGGACTGGCGCGCGAGCGCGGCGCCGCCGGCATGGAGGTGGTCACGGGGGAGAACGACACGGCGGCGCGCGCCCTCTACGAGAGCGTGGGGTTCTCCAACGAGATCGAGGGCATGGACAACGCGCGCTCACTCTTCTACGAGCTGGAGTTTTTGAGTCCGTCTATACTCAGGGTATGGCCAAAGTAATGATCTCGCTCCCCGACGCGATGCTGGAGCGGATCGATGCCGAAGCGGGGCGTCGGGGCGTGAGTCGGAGCGCGCTGCTTCGGGAAGCGGCCCAGCGTGAGATCGGGCATCGCGACCCTGCCGCCATGCAGTCCGCGCTCGATCGGGCCAGCGCCCTGTTCGCCGACGCGCCGCCGTTCGACTCGGCCCAGTTGATCAGAGCCGACCGCGACGCTCGAGACGCGCGTGACCGCGGTCGTCTGTGACGCGTCGGTCGTCCTCAAGTGGTTCAACCGCCGGGGCGAGGAGGAGGTCGACGCAGCCCGCGCGATCGTGCAAGCGCATATCGCGGGAAGCCTTCGCGCACACGTGCTCGACCTCACGTACTACGAGGTCGGCAATGCCGCGCTGCGCTCGCTGCGATGGTCAGGTGAGCGCGCCGAGCAGATGCTCGATGAGCTCGAGGAGCTGTGTGGAGCCGGGATACCCGTCGCCGGAGGCGTGCGGGGTACCGCCACGCGACTCGCCGCGGTTCACGGGCTCACGCTTTACGACGCCAGTTATTGGGCCGTCGCCCTGGCCGGCGACTGCATGCTCGTCACCGCCGATCGCCAGCTCATCGCCGCCGGCGCGGGTCTGTCCCCCCGTGCCGCGGCGGCGGCTCTCGGGCTGCATGTCTGATTGGACCGCCGCCCAAGGAGCCGAGTGACCCGCATCTTCTCCGGTATCCCTGGCTAAGCGCCTGCTCGAGCACGGCCGGCGGAGGACTGTGTATTGCCGCGATGCCGTTGTGCTTGGGGCGCCCGGCGCGTAGTCGCTGCCAGCGGCCGTGCAGGCGTCGCTGGGCGCGCCAGGAGAGGTCGATGACCCAGGGCTCGGCGCCGTCCTGGCGGCGGATCAGCGCGCCGCCGACGCGGGGCGGGCGGCGGTAGTGGTAGGCGGCCTCGACCAGCAGCCGGCGCGCGAGCGTGGGAGCCGGCCTTGGTGATCGAGCCTAGAGCGCCAGAGCCAACCCACGCGCGCCTCCGCGCGGTCAGTTGCCCGGCGCGTCAGCGACACGCCCGCGGCTTTGGCGGCGCCGGCCGCGTAGATGCCACGCGGCGAGGATCCCCATGACGAGCAGCGATACCGCCACCGCGACGAGGATGCCGCCGGTGCCGAAGATGCGCTCGGCGGCCGCGCCGAGCAGGTAGCCGGCCACGCCGACGGTGACTGCCCAGCTGACGCCGCCGAGCGCGTTCCAGAGCAGGAATTGCGGCCATGGCATGCGGGTCATGCCAGCGAGCCAGGACGCCCAGATACGTAGGCCGAGGACCCATCGGCCGAAGAACACCGCCTTGGGTCCGTGGCGGTCGAAGAACGCCTCGCCGCGCTCGAGGGTTGCGCGGCGGTGCTGTTGCCACGGTCCTGGCCGCACGAACGCGGTGCGCCCGACGCGGCGGGCGACCAGGTAGCCGACGTTGTCACCGATGATCGCGGCGGCGGCGGCGATGGCGATGACCCAGACGATGCTCAGCGACCCGGCTTTCGCGAGTGCCGCCGCGGTGATGAGCGTCGTCTCGCCGGGTACCGGCACGCCGGCGGACTCCGCGCCCACCAGTCCCGCGAGCGCGAGATAGCCGACGTTGTGGGGAATCGAGAGCAGCCCGAGCGGGAGGGTCATGGCTCTCCGCCCTCGATGGCGCGCAGGCGCCGCGCCTGCGGCTTGGGTTCGTCGAGCTCGTGGGCGAGCGCCTCGGCCTCGAACTCCGCGAGCGCCTTGGCGCAGCGCTCGACGGCGGCGAGGGCCTGCTCGTACCCGTTGGCCTGGAAGTAGTCCCGGGCCCGGATCGACGCGAGCCACTTGCGCAGCCGCTCCAGGTCGACGTCTGACTCCTCCACTTCAGGGTAGGTGGCGCGGTCCCGCTCGCGCTCCATCGTGAGGAACTCCTGGGTGCGAGAGACGACCTCGCCGTACTCGTCGTCGCGCTCCGCGCTCATGGTCTCGACCAGCCAGCGCTCATCGCTCTCTTCGGTCAGCGCGAGATGCAGGACCCGCCCGTCGCCGCCCTCGTCGTGTACTCGGTCGAGCAGCCGGGTCACCGCGCGCACGGTCTCCTCGCGGTCGGGGAGAAGGCAGACCGACTGCTGGACGTAATGGGCACCGAGTCCGCGCAGGCGCCGCCACACGTGGACGCGGAGCGACGGGCGAGCGCCCGCGGTCGTGACCGAGACGAGCAGCCACCGTTTCCCCATCAGCCCGCCCTCGTATGAAACGTCCGTATCATCAACGGGGAACGGTAGCAACCGCCGGCAAGACGCTTCAGCGCGCCAGGGGCGCTTGGGCGAAGACACGCGCCGCGCCTGCCGGCGTGAGCTCACGCCTTGAGACAAGCCGGTCGAGGACCTCGCGCTGGCGGCGCCGAGCGAGCGCGTAGTGGGCTAGCGGGTCATACGCGGCGGGTGCCTGGGGCAAGCCGGCCAGCAGGCTCGCCTGCGCCCAGCTGAGCGCACCGGGCGGGCGGTGAAAGAACGTGCGGCTGGCCCGCCCCACGCCGTAGGCACCGTGGCCGAAGTACACGGCGTTGAGATAGAGCTCGAGCAGTTGGGCCTTGGTGTGGGAGTGCTCCAGCCTGGTGGCCAGCCCGACGGCTTGCACGCGACCGATGAGCGTGTTCGGGTGACGGACGTAGAGAACCTTGGCCAGTTGCTGGGTGATCGTGCTTCCCCCGCCGTCGGCTTGCGTGGTGGCGGTGCTCCATAGCGCCCGGAGGATCGCGATCCCGTCGACGGGCCCGTGGTCATAGAAGCGCTCATCTTCGGTGGCGATGAGCGCGCGGGCGATCCGCGACGAAGGCGAGACCGACGCGAAGTGGCCGTGGTGGGCGCCCAAGCGCCGATGAACCCGAGCGAGCGCGTCGCCGACGCCCGGCAGGCTGGCGCAGAACACGCTGGTGGCGGTCGCGAGCGCGGCAAGCGCTGTCGCGGCGACCATGGCCAGCGACTTCAGATGCAGACGCCGGGACCAGCGCGAAACCCGAGAAGCCCGGCTGGGGTCCGTGGCCTCGGGCGCCGTGGTCCCGGGCGGCCGTCCTGCCACCGCGCCCGCCGCTAGCCGCCGCCGTCGCCCGTGAAGGTACGCACGACGGGGGCGATCTCCGGCCAGAAGACCACGACGCAGACCGCGAGCACGACGGCCAGCACCAGCAGCAAGAGCGCGAACGCTCCGAGACCCAGGACCAGCCGGCGGCTCAGATGTGCCCGCACGGCCGCCAGGAGCTCGAACAGCGGATCAAGCGGACTCGGCCCAGACCGCGCGCGTTCGGCGTCGCGGACACGCTCACGCCACCGCGCGACCATGTCGGCTGCCTCCTTGCGCTCGGCTCGTCGATGGATCGGCAGCTCGGCGCCTCGCCGCTGCCAATAGGCGAGCGCCTCCCGCGCCTCGGCGAGCGGCGGGGCGCCGTCAACTCGGCCAGAAGGGCGTCGTCGTCGCTTCGAGTCCGCGGCGCGGGTGCTTGCGGCTCTGGGTGAGGGTGGGTGGTCGGGGTCGGTCTCAAGGCGTGGCTCGTCGGTCGTGATCTGCTGGGCGTCTGGGGGTACACCCCTCCGCTGTTCGTGATGATACAGCCGTTACACTCGGCGGCCGTGGCCAGCGACACTGCGAGCAGCGACATGGCCGTGAGGGGCGCGGCCGGTGTGACGCGGTGAGCACCGTACTCGCGGTAGCGGCGGTGCTTCTCGGCCTCTATGTGCTCGAGGAGGCCGCCGAGCGCTTCACCGCCGCCATCGGCGCGCTCGCCCGCCGGCTGCGGGCCTCAGAGGGAACCCTCGGCCTGCTCACCGCCGGCGGGGAATGGGAGGAGCTCGTCGTCGTCGTCCTCGCCGTCGCCACCGGCCATCCGGGCGTAGCCGCCGGCAACGTCATCGGCGCATGCCTCGCGAATCTGATCGGCTCGATGCCGCTCGGGCTCCTCGGCCGCCGCCCGCTTGCGCCCGACCGCAGCGCTCGCATCTACGGACTCGTGCTTCTCGCCGTCACCGTGTTCGCCGGCGCGCTCACCGCAAGCGGGCGTGTCAGCCGCCCCGCCGGCGGCGTCCTTATCGCCGTGTTCTTCCTCTATGCCGCCTCCGTCGTGCTCGTCATCCGCCGCGGCTGGCTGCGCCCACCCGAAGGCGAAGCCGACGAGGGTCCAGCTGGCCCCGAGCCGTCGGCCCGGCGCACCCTACTGGTGCTGGTGCTCAGCCTGATCGTCATCTCGGCCGCCGCGGAGGCGATCGTCCAAGGCGCCGTGCACATCGCCCACCAGATCGGCCTCTCGGAATACGCGATCGGCGCGACCATCGTCGCCGTAGGCACCACCCTGCCCGACAAGGCCATCAGCCTCATCGGCGGCGTGCGCGGCCAGGGCGGCGTCGTCACCGCCAACGCCCTGGGCTCGAACATCTTCGTGCTCACGCTCGTGCTCGGCCTCGCGGCCCTGCTCAGCACCGGCGGCCTGCACATCGGCGCGAGCATCGTCAACGTCGACCTGCCGCTACTGCTCGGCGCCACCGCGCTCGTCGTTGCCTTGTTCTTCCGCCGCCAACTGCACCGCGCCACCGGCATAGCGCTACTGGCGCTCTACGCCGGCTACCTCGCGCTGGCCCTCGTGCGCGGCTAGGTACGGTGCCGCGTCCTCGACGAGAACCGCCCTCCTCCGGTCGGGCGGGCAGCGCGATCACCTCCTCGCGCCATCCCGCCCCTCGCCTCATCGGCGGTGGCTTCGCCGGGGCGCGGGCTGGGGCTCCGCGCGACCCAACGGGCGGAAGGCGGGCTCGGAGCCGATCCGACGTGCCACGCCCCGGCGGTCGGACGGGACGGCGCGTGTCGCCTTGGCGCGGGTCGCGGTGGTGGATCGTCGCGGCGCTCGGGGCGCTGATCGCGGTGGGATGGGCGCTCGGAGAAGTTGTGGTGGCGGTGGCGGGCACCTTCGATGAGCGCGCGGTGCTCGAGCTCGCGGCCGATCGCTCGCCCGGACTCACCACGCTCGCCCACGGCGCCTCTGTGCTCGGGCGCAGTGCGATCATCGTCCCGCTGGTGCTCGTGTCCGCGCTGGTGGTGGCCACCCGCCGCGAGCGCGTCCTTCGGGCGTGGGCGCCGGTAGTCAGCGTCGCGGGCGCGCTCGTGCTCTACAACGTCGACAAGCTCCTCGTCGCCCGCCCGCGCCCCGTCGGCCATCGCCTGGAGATGATCAGCAGCGCGAGCTTTCCGTCGGGACACGCAACGCAGGTGACGGCGTTCTACGTCAGCCTGCTGCTGGCGTGCTGGCCGCTGATATCTCGACGTGTCGTGCGAGTGACCCTTGCCGCGGTAGCGATGCTCCTCGTGGCAGCGATCGCCGCGTCGCGGGTGTACTTGGGCGTGCACTACCCCTCCGACGTCGCCGCCGGTGCAGTCCTGGGCGGGGTGTGGGCCGCGACGGTGTGGGCTCTGCTCGTGAGACCACTCTTGGCCTCGGGATCCTCGTGACCCTCGCCCGCGCGGCGCGGCGCGTAGATCGGCGCCTCATGCGCACGTCCGCGGCTCGGCGCTCGCGACGACTCGACGCGATCCTGGTGGCGGCCAGCCGCTGCGCCGATCACAGCGCGATGTGGCTGGCGATCGGCGCCGGACTGGCGGCCGCGGGCGGGCCTCCCGGGCGCCGCGCGGCGCGACGCGGCCTCGTGGCCATCGCGCTCTCCTCAGCGACGGTCAATGGGCCGCTGAAGTCGCTGCTGCCGCGCCGGCGCCCGGTCTCACGGGGGCGGCGTTCGCTTGTGCCCATGCCGCGCTCGTCGTCGTTTCCCTCGGGCCACGCGGCGTCAGGGTTCGCATTTGCGACCGCGGTCTCGCGCGAGATCCCCACCGCGGCGCCGCCGCTGTTCGCCCTCGCCGCCGCCGTGGCCTACTCGCGCGTGCACGTCAGGGTGCACTACCCCAGCGACGTCGTGCTCGGCGCCGCCATCGGCGCCTCCGCGGGCGCCGCATCCGGCCTACTGGCAGGCCGCACCCGGCACACCGCCGTTGCCGCCTCGCACCTCCAACAGCTCGGGCTCGCACCCGACGTCGTCCTGGTCACCAGCCCTCACGCCGGCGGCAGCAGCAGCCTCGACCCAGCCCTCGCGGCAATGACTCACGTCGGCCTGCGTGTCGCCGAGCGCCTCGACATCAACGAACTTCACCGACTCCCGCCGCTCACGCGCTCCGCCGACGGAGCGCCGCGTCTGGTGATCGCGGCGGGCGGCGACGGGACCGTCGGCGCGGTCGCGGACCATCTGGCCCGGAGCGAGGGCGGCGCGCTGGGCATCATCCCCGCTGGGCACCTCCAACGACTTCGCGCGGTCGCTGGGCATCCCCATCGACCCCGAACGCGCCGTCGCCCTGCTCGGCGAAGGGAAGATCGCCACCGTCGACCTCGGACGTCTGCTCGTCAGCGGCCAGCCTCCCCGGCACTTCGTGCACGCCGCCACCGCGGGGCTGAACGTCAACTTCGCTCGCCTCGCGACCCGCGCCTCGCTGCGCCAACGCCTCGGCCGGCTCACCTACGCCGCGTCGGCGATCGCCGTCATGCGCGACCGCCCCCAGTTTGACTGCGAGCTGCGCTACGACGGCCACCTCGAGCGCCTGCGCCTCACGCAACTGTCGGTCATCAACGCGCCGATCTTCGGCGGCGCGCTCGGAATGCGCGTCACCGGCTCAAACCCAGACGACCGCATGCTCGACATCCTCGCCCTCGAATGCTTACCGTGGCACCGGATCATGCTCGCCGGCATCTACCCGATCCTGCGCATTCGCCGCGAGCTCCGCGGCGTCCGTGCCCTCCACGTACGCAGCTTGCACGTCCACACCGACCGAGCGCTCGACGTCGCACTCGACGGCGAAGTCCTCGGCACCCTCCCCGCCGAATTCGAGGTCGCCGCAGAAGCCCTCCGCGTCATCACGCCAACCGACTTCGAGGACATCGACGACTGACATGGATGTCGGTTTATCAAGTGCGCTGCGCGAGATGCCTGCGCGGTGGCGGGCATCTCGTGTCGGTCGAGGAGCGGCAGGTCGGGCTGGTGCGCGACGGTGTGGTCAGCCTGATATGCGCGGATCCGGGTGGCCGCAGGACGGCAACAAGAAGGGGGATTTTCTCGTTCGCCTCAATCGACCCCCCACCCGCGGCCATGATCTGCGGATCGTGCTGGAGGCCAAGGACCAGCCGAAGACCGAGCATGGGATGCTCGCCGAGCTCGACCAGGCCTTCCGCAATCGCGACCGGCCTCAGGTCGGCGCGCCGGGGGGCTCGACACGATCGAAGACGGCTGCGAACAGGTATGTCGCGATGCCCGCGCCCTCATTTGCGAGCTAGAGCATGAGCTCCTCCCGTAGCCGCGATGGACTCGTCGCCTCGTATGCAGACCGCGTTCGAAGGACGAGCGAAGCCAGCGCGTAGGGACCGGTCCGGTCCGCCGGTCGCTGACTACGGCTCGTGCGCGAGCCGCCCGGGCCGGCGCTAGCCTCCGTCGCCCGCATGACCCGCATCTTCTCCGGCATCCAGCCCACGGGCCGCAAGCACCTGGGCAACTACATCGGGGCCATCACCCAGTACGTCGAGGGCCAGGACCGGGGCGAGGCAATCTACTGCATCGTCGACCTCCACGCGACCACGGTCGCCTACGAGCCGGCGGTCCTGCGCGAGCGCCTCTACGACACCGCGGCGATCCTCCTCGCCGCCGGCCTCGACCCCGACCGCTGCATCTTCTTCCGCCAGGGCGACGTGTCCGAGCACGCCGAGCTCTGCTGGCTGCTGTGCTCGGTGACCGCGCTCGGCGAGCTCAACCGCATGCACCAGTTCCGCGACAAGTCGGTCGCCCAGCGCGAGCTCGTCTCCGCGGGACTGCTCTTCTACCCGGTGCTGATGGCCGCCGACGTGCTCGCCTACCGCGCCGAGGAGGTGCCCGTGGGGGAAGACCAGCGCGAGCACCTCGAGCTCACGCGCGACATCGCGGTGCGCTTCAACGCGCGCTTCGGCGAGACGCTCGTGGTGCCCGAGCACCGGATCCCCGCCGTCGGGGCACGCATCATGGACCTGCAGGCGCCCGAGCGGAAGATGTCGACCACGGGGGGCGGCGAGCAGGGCACGGTGTACGTGCTCGACGAGCCGAAGTCGGTGGTCAAGAAGGTCAAGTCCGCGGTGACCGACTCGGGTGCGGAAGTGGTCCGCGCCCCCGAGAAGCCGGGGATCTCCAACCTGATCGACGTCCTCGCCGCGGTGCGCGGGGCGGCGCCCGCGGATGTCGAGCGCGAGTTCGCCTCCGCCCGCTACGGGGAGTTCAAGCAGGCGGTGGCCGAGGCGGTCGTGGAGTACCTGGCACCGGTGCGCGAGCGCTACGCCGCCGCGCGCGCCGACGAGGCCGAGCTCGAGCGGATCCTTGCGGCCGGCGCCGAGAAGGCGCGCGTGATCGCCGCCGAAACGCTGGCCGACGTGCGCGCGGCCATGGGCGTCGGACCCCCTCGCTAGCGTTCGGAGCAGTATGCGCGTCGCCCAGCTCGAGCTCGACCTCGACGTCTTCGCCGGGCCGTTCGACCTCCTGCTCACGCTCGTGCTGCGGGAGGAGGTCGACCTGCTCGAAGTCGACCTCGCCGAAGTCGTGCTCGCCTACCTCGACCACCTCGAGAGCCAGGGCGAGCTCGACCTCGAGGTGGCGACCGAGTTCCTCGTGCTCATCGCCGCGCTGCTCGAGCTGAAGTCGCGGCTTCTCCTCCCCGGGGAGGAGCTCGAGGAGAACCTCGACCTCGAGCCTGGCGAGGCGGCGGAGGAGCTCCTCGCCCGCCTGCTCGAGAACCACCGCTACCGCGGCGCGGGAGAGCACCTCGCCGAGCGCCTGGCGGCCGAGGCGGGCTTTCGCTTCCGCGCCGCTTCGCTGCCCTCCGAGCTCCGTCGCGCCCCGCTCGCGGAGGCGCCCGCCGGCGCCTACGACCCCGCGCTGCTCGGCCGCGCGCTCGGCGGCCTGCTGCGCACGCCCGCGCCGCTCGACCTGCGCCACCTCGCCGATCCCAAGGTGAGCGTGGCCGAGCGCCTCGCGCATCTGCGCGCCTTGCTGCGCCGCGGGCACTTCTCCTTCGAGGAGGCCGTCGCGCGCGCCGACCGGGTCACGGTCGCGGTCACCCTGTTCGCCCTGCTCGAGCTGCACAAGCTCGGCGAGGCGACGTGGACCCAGGAGGAGCCCTTCGCCCCGATCGAGGTCCAGGCGCGCACCCCGGCCGCGGCGGCGCTGCGCGCATGAGCCCGCTCGAGCGCATCCTCGAGGCCCTGCTCTTCCTCTCGAGCGAGCCGGTCGGCCTCGAGGCGCTGGCCGAAGCCGCCGAGGCCGAGCTCCACGAGGTCGCCACCGCGCTCGAGAGCCTGCGCGAGGGCTATGAGTTCGACCGCCGGGGTCTCGTGCTGCGCGAGGTGGCCGGCGGCTGGCTCATGTCCTCCCACCCGGCCGCCGAGCACGCCGCGCGCCGGCTGCTCGCCCGCCCGCGCACCCCGCCGCTTGCGCCCGCGCAGGCCGAGACGCTCGCAGTGATCGCCTACCTCCAGCCGGTCTCACGGCCGGAGATCGCCCGCATCCGCGGGGTGGGCGCGGAGTCGGCGGCGGCCACGCTGCTCGAGCGCGGGCTGATCGAGGAGTCCGGCCGCTCGCCCTTCGGCGCGACGCTCTACCGCACCTCGGAGCTCTTCCTGCGCCTCTTCGGCCTCGGGTCGCTCGACGAGCTGCCCGACATCGGCCAATGGGACCCGACCCCCGAGGTCGAGGCGAGCCTGCGCGAGCGGCTCGTGCGCGCCGGGGAGGCGCGGGCCGGGGTGGCCGGGACGCCCCCGCCGGCGTAGAGCCGCCGCTCAGGCCCGAGCGGCGAGCTGCCCGCACGCCGCGTCGATGTCGCGGCCGCGGGTCAGGCGGATGGTGGCGCTCAGCCCGTGCTCCTCGAGCGCGGCGCGGAAGGCGGCGATCGCCTCGGGGCTCGAGCCCGCGTAGCGGGACTCCGTCGGGTTGAAGGGGATCAGGTTGACCTTGAAGATCCGCGAATCGAGCATGGCGGCGAGGGCGAGCGCCTGCTCGTAGCGGTCGTTGACCCCGGCGAGCATCACGTACTCCACGAAGACCTGCCGGCGCTTGGCCGCATAGAAGCGCTCGCAGGCCGCGAGCACGTCGGCGAGGGGGTAGCGCTCGTTCACCGGCATGATCTCGCTTCGCAGCGCGTCGTCGGCGGCGTGGAGGGAGAGGGCGAGGCGGACGGGCATCGGCGCCTCGGCCAGGCGGTCGATGCCCGGGATCCAGCCCACGGTGGAGATCGCCGTGTGCCGGTGCGAGATCCCCAGGTCGGGAAGGCGCGCGCACGCCGCGAGGACGTGGTCGAGGTTCAGCATCGGCTCGCCCATCCCCATGAAGACGCAGTGGTCGACCTCGGTGGAGCGCCGGAAGTGCAGCGCCTGGTCGAGGATCTCCGAGGAAGTGAGGTTGCGCCCGAAGCGCATGGCGCCCGTCGCGCAGAAGGTGCACGTGAGCGGGCAGCCCGACTGGGAGGAGAGGCAGAGCGAGCGCCGCCCGTCGCGATAGCGCATGAGCACGGCCTCGACCGGCCGCCCGTCGGCGGTGTGGAAGAGCGCCTTGACCGTCCCGTCCCGCGCGTGAGCCTCGTGGGTGAGCGTGAGCGAGGAGAACGGCACCTCCGCGGCGAGCGCCTCGCGCAGCGAGCGCGGCAGATCGGTCATCGCCTCGTAGCCGGTAGCTCCCCGCGCCGCCCAGGACCACACCTGGCGGCCGCGAAAGGAGGGCTCGCCGCGGGCGGCGAGGGTCTCATCGAGGAGGGAAAGATCCATGCGCGGCCTATGGTGGCAATCCGATGCGCCTGGCCAAGTACCTAGCGCACGCGGGCGTCGCCTCTCGCCGCGCGGCGGAGGAGATCGTCCGCGCCGGCCGGGTGCGGGTGGGGGAGGAGGTCGTGCTCGACCCGGCGCGCGACGTCGACGAACACAGCGGCGTCACGGTGGACGGCGATCCGATCCGGGCCGACGAGCGGCGTGTGGTCTACGCGCTGCACAAGCCGGTGGGCGTCGTCTCGACGGCGAGCGACCCGCAGGGACGGCCGACGGTCGTCGAGCTCGTGCCCGACGGGCGCCGGCTCTATCCCGTGGGGCGGCTCGACTCCGATACGAGCGGGCTCATCCTGCTCACCAACGACGGCGAGCTCGCCCACCGGCTCACCCACCCGAGCTTCGAGGTGCCCAAGGTTTACCGCGCCACCGTGCGCCGTCCCCCGGTGCGCGATCGTGCGCTGCAAGCGCTGCGCGACGGGGTCCGCCTCGAGGACGGGCTCTCGGCGCCCGCGCGGGTGCGCCGGCTCGGCCCCCGCGAGCTCGAGCTCACCCTCTACGAGGGCCGCAAGCGCCAGGTGCGGCGGATGTGCGAGGGGGTTGGGCATCCCGTGACCCGGCTCGTGCGGGTGCGCCTCGGCCCGCTCGAGCTCGGCGAGCTGGGGGAAGGGCGCCATCGGCGCCTGTCTCGGCGCGAGGTCGAGGCGCTCTCCCGCGCGGGTCCCGGTGGAAGCGGGGCCTAGCCGCTCCGGCGCCGGCGCTCGCACCCGCGGCTGCCACAATGCCGCCGCCATGCGGCTCTTCGCTCTTCGCGGCGCCACCACTGTCGCGGCCAACGACGCCGACCTGATCCTCGCCGGCACCGACGCCCTCGTGCGCGCGGTCATGGAGCGCAACGCGCTCTCGCCGGAGGCGATGGTGAGCTGCATCTTCACGCTCACCGAGGACCTCGACGCGGAGTACCCGGCGGTCGCGGCCCGCCGGCTCGGCCTCGATCGAGTGCCGCTGCTGTGCGCCCGGGAGCTGCCCGTGCCCGGGTCGCTCGAGCGGGTGATCCGTCTGCTTCTGCACTACTACGCCGCCGAGGATCACGTCGCCCAGCACGTCTACCTCGAGGGGGCGAAGGTGCTGCGGGCCGACCTCGAGTCCGCCCAGTAGTGCCCCTGCTTCAATGGGCCGCGTGGCTCTCGAGTTCAACGAACGCGTCCGGCGCATCCCCACCTATCCGGCCGCCGCGGGCTACTCCCTCGGGCCCGAGGTGGCGATGCTCGCCTCCAACGAGTCGCCCTTCAAGCCGCTGCCCGCGGTGCTCGCCGCCGCCGGACGGGCGCTCGAGGGCGCCAACCGCTACCCCGATCCGCACTCGAGCCGGCTGCGGCGCGCGCTGGCCGACCGCTACGAGATTCCCGTCGGCCGAGTCGCCGTGGGCAACGGCTCGTGCGACGTGCTGCTCGCCGCCGGCGAAGCGCTGCTCGAGCCGGGGGCGGAGGTGATCTACGCGTGGCCGTCGTTCTCGATCTACCCGCACCTCGCGGCGGCTTCGGGCGCGCGCGCGATCGAGGTGCCGCTCGACGCCGAGGACCGCCACGACCTCCGGGCCATGGCCGCGGAGGTCACCGCCGCCACGCGGCTGCTGATCGTCTGCAACCCGAACAACCCGACGAGCACCGCCGTGCCGCTCGCCGAGATCGAGCAGCTGCTCGGCGACGTGCCTCGCCATATCTGCGTGATCCTCGACGAGGCCTACTGCGAGTTCTCGGTGCAGGAGGACCCTGACGCCAGCCTCGAGCTGCTGCGCGCGCACCCGAACCTCGTGCTCCTGCGCACCTTCTCCAAGGTGCACGGGCTCTGCGGCCTGCGGGTGGGCTTCGGGCTCTGCGGTTCGGAGGACTTCCGCCTCGCGGTCGACAAGGTGCGCCAGCCGTTCTTCTTGAACGCCGCGGCCCAGGCCGCGGCGTGCGAGGCGTTGCGCCACGGCGACGAGGTGCTCGACCGCGTCGAGCGCACGATCGCCGAGCGGCTCGGGCTCGAAGAGGAGCTGCGCGAGCTCGGACTCGAGCCCGCCGAGTCGCAGGCGAACTTCGTCTGGTTCGGGCTCGGGGAGGAGCGCGAGGAGGCGCAGATCGTCGCCGGCCTCGCCGAGCGCGGCGTGCTCGTGCGCGCCGGCGGCGCCCTCGGGCGTGAGGGCTTTCTGCGGGTCACCGTGGGCGCCGCACGCGAGAACGCACGCCTTCTCGCCGGCCTGCGCGAGCTGCTGTAGCTGGCGCGCCGGGCGGGCGTCTGCTACAAACCTCCGCGGAGCCATGTCTCGCCGTCGCGACACCTATCCGCTCACCTCGTGCGCTCGTCGCGGCGCCCGCTCCCCGCTCGCCTGGCGATTTATCTAGGCGCTCGGCCGGTGCCCGCGCGGCACCGCCTGCTCCGGCCGTTCGTGGCCGAGCGCCGTTTCCCTCCGGGCCCCTCGTGCCTCCGCAGCACCGCCTTTAAACTCCAGCACGTAGACGGGAAAGGATCGAGACCCATGGAGATCGAGACGACGACGCGACCGAGCGGGGAGGGACCTGCCCGCGAGGTACCGCTCCACGCCACGGGGGTGCGCTGAGATGCCCGCGTCACTCCCCAAGCGACACGAGGCGGTCCGCGATCAGCGGATCGAGCGCACTGAGCCGCTGCGCACGCCCGCCGAGCTGCTGAGCGAGCTCGCGCTCTCCTACGAGCAGGCGGAGGTGGTGCTCCGAGGGCGCGAGCAGGTCCACGCCATCCTGGACGGCGAGGATGATCGGCTGCTGGTCGTCGTCGGACCCTGCAGCGTGCACGACGTGCACGCTACGCGGGAGTACGCGCAGCGCCTGGCCGACGCGGCGCAGCGCCACGCGGAGGAGCTGTGCCTGGTCATGCGCGTCTACTTCGAGAAGCCGCGGACCACCACCGGGTGGAAGGGCCTGATCAACGATCCTCACCTCGACGGATCGGAGGACGTCAACACCGGCCTGCGGCTGGCACGCACGCTGCTGCTCGACGTGCTGGGACTCGGGCTGCCGATCGGGTGCGAGTTCCTGGATCCGATCATCCCCCAGTACATCTCCGACGCCGTCTGCTGGGGCGCGATCGGCGCGCGGACCGCCGAGAGCCAGATCCACCGCCAGCTCGGCTCCGGTCTGTCGATGCCGGTCGGCTTCAAGAACCGCACGGACGGCAACGTCCAGGTGGCCGTGGACGCGGTCCGCGCTGCCGCCGTAGCGCACGCCTTCGCGGGAATCGACGTGCAGGGCCGCTCCGCGATCCTGCACACCCGAGGCAACCGGGACTGCCACGTGATCCTCCGCGGAGGCAGGGACGCGCCGAACTACGGCCGCGAGGAAGTTGCCGCCACGGCGGCGCTTCTCCGTGCGGCGGAGCTCCCGCCACGGGTGATGATCGACCTCTCCCACGACAACAGCGCCAAGCGCCCCGAGTGCCAGCCGGCGGTGGCGCACGAAGTGGCCCGGCAGATCGCCGATGGGAACGGAGAGATCGTCGGGACGATGCTCGAGTCGTTCCTGCTCGGCGGCCGGCAGGAGCTCGAGCCCGAGAGGGAGCTGATCTACGGACAGTCGATCACCGATGGTTGCCTGGGGTGGGAGCCGAGCCTCGGGGTGCTCGAAGAGCTGGCGGCGGCGGTGGACGCCCGTCGTCGGGGTTCCGCGGGCCCGTAGGCCCGATGCGGCTCTCCGTCGTCGGGCTGGGGCTGATCGGCGGGTCGGTGGCGCTGGCGGGTCGCGAACGGCTGCAGGCGACCGTCACCGGCTTCGACGCCTCAGCGCAGGCGATGGAGCGGGCCGTGGCGCGGAGGGTCGTGGATCGCACCGCCGGCTCGGTGGCCGAAGCCGTCGCCGACGCGCAGGCGGTGTTCGTGGCGGTGCCGGTCGGAGCCCTGGCGTCGGTCGTACAGGCCGCCCTGGCTGCCGCGCCCGGGGACTGCGTGGTCACCGACGTGGGCTCGACCAAGCGCGCGCTGGCCTTCGCCCAGGCCGATCCGCGCTTCGTGGGCGGCCACCCGCTGGCCGGATCGGAGAGCGCCGGGATCGAGCACGCCCACGCTGAGCTCTTCGAGGGCGCCACGTGGTATCTCACGCCCGCCGCCCACACCTCCGGGGTGCTCTACGAGCGCCTGCATCGGCTGCTACACGGCCTCGGCGCCCGGCCCGCCGCGATCGACGCCGAGACCCACGACGCGATCCTCGCCTCGGTCTCCCACCTTCCCCACGTGCTCGCCAACGTCCTCGTGGCCCAGGCCGCTCACGCTCTCTCCGAGGACGAGGAGCGCCTGCCCGCCACCGGCCCGAGCTTTCGCGACGCCACCCGGGTGGCGGGCGCCAACAGCACGATCTGGACCGACATCTACCTGGCCAACGCCGACGCGCTGCTCGCCCAGCTCGACGAGACCGTTCGTCGCCTCGGGCTCGTGCGCAGCGCTCTCGAGGATCGCGACCCGGTCGCCCTCACCGCGTGGAACGAGGCCGCGCGGGAGGACCGCCGGCGCCTGCTCGAAGCCCACCTGGCGGGGGGGCCGGTGCACGAGCTGCGCGCCTCGGTCCCCAACCGGCCGGGCGTCGTAGCCGAGGTCGCGCTCGCCCTCGGGCGCGCGGGCGTCAACATCACCGACATGGCGCTCTATCCCACCCCCGACTCCTCCGAGGGGCGCGTCGCGTTGTGGATCGCCGGCGAGGAGGCCGCGTGCCGGGCGCAGGAGCTCGTCGAGCGGCTCGGCTTCCCGGTGACGCGCCCGTGAGCGCGGGCATGCGCTTCGAGCCGGCCGGACCGCTGCGCGGTGAGCTGATCGCCCCGCCCGACAAGTCGATCTCCCACCGTGCGGCGCTGCTCGCCGCGATGTCGGGCGAGCCGGTCGCGATCCACAACTACCTCGACTCGGCCGACACCAACGCCACGCTGCGAGCGGTGCGTTCCCTCGGGGCGGTGGTCGAGTCCCGACCCGACGAGCTGCTCGTGCGGGGCACGGGGCTGCGCAACCCCGCCGAGGTAACCGGCGCGATCGACGTGGGCAACGCCGGGACGCTCATGCGCCTCCTGCCCGGTTGGCTCGCCGCCCAGCCCGGCGGGTTGTGGCGAATCGACGGCGACGACTCGATCCGCCGCCGCCCCGTCGATCGCATCGCCGAGCCACTCGAGCGCATGGGCGCGCGCATCGAGGCCCGCGAGAAGCGCTTCGCGCCCTTCACGATCGCCGGGGCGGCGCTGCGCGGGATCGACTACGAGCTCCCGGTGGCCAGCGCCCAGGTGAAGTCGTGCGTGCTGCTCGCCGGGCTCACGGCCGACGAGCGCACGACCGTCCGGGAGCATGCGCCGAGCCGGGATCACACCGAGCGCTTGCTCCTTCGCGCCGGCGTCCCGGTGAGCCGAGCCGGCGGCGCGGTGAGCATCACCGGGGTCGACGAGCTCGAGCTCGACGAGATCCGCGTGCCCGGCGATGTCTCCTCCGCCGCGTTCGCACTCGCGGCGGCCGTGCTCGTGCCCCGCTCCCGGGTGACGGTGCGGGGGGCGGGGGTCAACTGGACGCGAACGGGATTTCTGCGCGTCCTCGGGCGCATGGGCGCCGGACTCGAGGGGGAGCTCGAGGCGCCGAACACCGAGTCCGACTTCGAGCCGATGAGCGACATCACCGTGCGCGCCGGTGCCCTGAGCGGCACGGTGGTCGAGCCCGCCGAGGTACCGCTGGCGATCGACGAGCTGCCCCTCATCGCGCTGCTCGGTTGCTTCGCGGAGGGCAGGACCGAGGTGCGAGGCGCGGGCGAGCTGCGCTTCAAGGAGTCCGACCGGATCGCCTCGGTGGTCGAGGGGCTGCGCGGTCTCGGCGCCGAGATCGAGGCGACGTCCGAGGGTTTCGTGGTAAGCGGCACGGGTGGACTGCGCGGGGGCCGGCTCGAGTCGCGCGGAGATCACCGGCTCGCGATGCTCGGGGCGATCGCCGGGCTCGCCTCCCGCGAGGGAGTCGAGGTGCTCGGCATGGAGGCCGCCGCGGTCTCCTACCCGGGCTTCTCCGACGACCTGGCCCGGCTGACGGCGCGCTGATGGTTGTCGCGATCGACGGGCCCGCGGGCGCGGGCAAGTCCTCCGTCGCGCGCGGGGTCGCGCGGGCGCTCGGCTTCACCTACCTCGACTCCGGCGCGCTCTACCGCTGTGTCGCCCTGGCCGCGCACGAGCGCGGGGTGGAGCCCGCCGAGGCCGCGCCCGGCCTCGCGATCGAGCTCGGGGAGCGGGTGCTGCTCGAGGGCCGCGACGTGAGCGCGGTGATTCGCACCCCGGAGGTCAGCGAGGGCGCTTCGCGCGCCGCCGCGGACCCTGCGGTGCGTGCCGCACTGCTCCCCATGCAGCACGAGCTGCTCGCGCACGGCGACTGGGTGGCCGAGGGGCGCGACATCGGCACGGCGGTAGCACCCCAGGCCGAGGTCAAGGTGTTTCTCACCGCGACGCCGGAGGAGCGCGCGCGCCGCCGCGCCGCCGAGCTCGGCGCCGACCCGCAGCAGATCCTGGTCGAGCAGACGCTGCGCGACGAGCGCGACGCCGGCCGCGCCCACGCCCCGCTCCGCGCCGCGCCCGACGCGCTCGAGCTCGACACCACGACGCTCTCCCGCGACGAGGTCGTAGCCCGGGTCGTCGCGGCCGCCGAGGCGGCGCGCCGGGGCGGGTGAGCTTCAGCGGTCGGCGAGCCGGCCGTGGCCGGCTCATCCGGTGGCGGTCTCGTCAGCGGAGATGCGCGTCGAGCGCAGCCGCGATATCCGGCACCTCGAGCTCGCCTCGGGCCACCCCCACCACGAGAGCCTCGGCCTCGCCGACCGCGAAAGCAAGGTCGTGGCCGTTCAGCAGGCAGAAGACGCGGGTCGCTCCCCAGGCCAGCCGCTTGTTGCCATCCATAAGCGCGTGATTGCGCGCGAGCGAGTGCATCAGCGCGGCTGCCTTCTCGGCGAAGGTCGGGTAGGCGTCCTCACCGAAGACCGCGCTCTGGGGGCGCGCCGCCGCGGAGGCGAGAAGGCCTCGATCGCGCACGACGGGCTCACCGATGACGCCGACGGCGACGTCAAGCACATCCGAGACGCTCAGGTACTCGATCCCCGGATTCCGAGCACTCACCGGCTGAGCCGGTCGAGGAGCTCGGCATCCTCGGTGCGGACCTTCTCGATCGCAGCGCGGAGCCGGTGGGGACGATCCGAGACGTAGTCGGCGATGGCCGACCTGGCGACCTCCTGCATCGAGCGCCCCTCCTCGGCGGCCTTGCGGCGAAGCGCGTCCGCTTCGCAGTCGCTGAGTCGCAGGTTCATGGCCACGGCGGGATGGTACCGTGCCGGTACCGAACGGCGGTGCGGGCGCCACCGCCGGGTTAGACTGCTGGGTATGACCTACCGCGTGGGACCCAAGGGGCAGGTCGTGCTTCCCAAGCGCATCCGCGAGCACCTCGGCATCCGGCCGGTCGACGAGGTCACCGTGGAGCAGGACGAGGGCGCGAT
>JAABUM010001849.1_pt1 | contig 30207 bp, 27 predicted proteins | sample 5559161 | NCBI WGS metagenome assembly JAABUM01 (sample SAMN10711868, study PRJNA513369) | rock metagenome | isolation source: Antarctica rocks | place: Antarctica: Victoria Land, Siegfried Peak nord
TCCTTCGCTGCGCCGCGATTCATCACCGACTGCAGCTTCATCGCGACCAGGGGCCCCGGTTCGGCTACTTCGACGGTCAGACCGGGCATTCCGTCGGCGCGGATCACGACGGGCGTGGCTGTGGCGGCCGCCCAAGCGTGAGAGAGCACGTGCAGGCGGTCAGTGGGATCGTCCGGGAGGTTAGCCAGCTCGGCGTCGGTGACCTCCAAGACATCGACCTGCACCAGCCCCGCCGGCGTGGGCACCAACACCCCTGAGACACCGCTGACCTCCGCGCCGCTGGCCACCAGAAGCTGCAACTGCGGTGCTTCACCCGTCCCGCGCCGACTCACCGTGTCCAGGTCGCTGGTGACCCGGTAAGGGCGGGACAGCCGGCACACCACGGCCAGACCGCCGATCACCCACCACCTGCCGACCGGTCCTGGACACAATCGCCGGAATCGCGCATGCCAAGGCCGACATCGACGTGCCGACCAGGTCAACGACCGGGATCGGATCGCTACCAGACACGTCGGCCCCCATGATGTGGTGTCCATCCGTCCAACACTTCTCGACCTCGCCCGGCATCCTGCGCTAGGTCGAGAGCGACAAACAGTGGCAACGCAAGCGGCCACACCGGATTCGCCCAACCCGCCGGGTCGACTCGGTTGGCGCACACCATCGGGACAGGAGCGATCCGGAGCGTTGCACCTCGACTATCGTGATCGGCGGCCGTGCCCAACAGGTGAACGGCGCGTCGCAAGATCCCCGAGTCGGGAACGTAGAAGTCGGGCGGGTGATCCGATCGCAGGGCGACAGGTGCGCCGTATGTCGCTGCTGCCACGGAGTCGCTCAGCGCCCAACCACTGGTCGTATCAATGGTGTCAAGGCCGATCTTCAGCGCATGGTTCACCGCGCCGTCACCCTGTGCCGGAACGGTTTTGACGTCCGCTTGGATCGGTCGCCAGATAGCGGCGAGCTCCCAGAACAGGTCCGGAAAGGCGGCCCGCCGATGCGCGTCGACCAGCCCAGCTGCCTGCAGGGCGGTCAACGTGTGAGAGACCGAGCTCGGTGCCCGGCCGAGTTCGGCCGCAATTTTCCGCACCCGCGCGGGCTCGTCCGGGCTCAGCAGCAATTGTGCGGCCACCTCAACGCCCACCCGACCGGCAAGCGGCGCCGACCGGACCGAAGCCTCACCCATCGGCGGGACGTCTGCGTCTACGAACAACCCAGGACCGGCCAGATGCAGATGCCCCCGAAGATCCAGCCACCCCCAGCCGGCTTCTTTGAGCACCTCGCGGGCCTCGCGAGTCACGCGATCGGCCACGACTACCCGCAGACCCGAGTTGCCAGGTGCTTGACTCATCCACCGGGCAAGACGCTGATTCAGGCCCTCCGCTGATGCCAGTGACTGCTGCTTGAGCTGCAGCGGGACTCTGTCCCCGGAAGGCGTCACGACGACCAGGTCCGGACCAACATCAGGATCGGGCCCTTCGGGTTCCACGTTCAGCCCCACCGCGGCTGCGGCATCGCGCAGAGCTGACATGCCGTCGGCGCCAAGACTGAAAGTCATGCTGCAAGACTCGCACCGAATTCGGTGTTCGGTCAATACCGAACACCGAACACCACCTGGCTACATGCCGATGACTCCATGCTGGTCGATCGACGATGTCGCGTTCTCACCCGGCTCAGCCGCGCCTGAGAACGGTCTTCGCGTTCAGACTGAGTTCGTTGGGAGGCTCCGAACCGTGGGTACGCGGTCAAGCATGAGGCAATTGACCCTCCCTCCGCAATCGGCGCGACCGAGGCGGCCGGCGGATCATCCCGGCCCGCCCGTCTCGGCCTGATATTGGGCGGCATCCTGACCGCTACCAGGGCTCGAGCGTCCCCGTTCTACTGTGCGCCCCCTGGCGACGGTTCCGGTGCTGTCGGAGTGACGACCGGTCGCCCACCGCGGGAGGGGTCTGCAACGTCCCGGCCCTCAATGCGCTGAGCCAGAACAGATATCGATTGCACCGATCTCGTCTGTGTAGTTCACAGGCCCAGCATGTGATCCCGGCGCGCATAGGCTATGTGTTCCTAGCATCGACCATTGACCCGAAACATGTTATAGTGGAACATGTTTCGGAGCTGGTGCGCATGGAGGGATTCGAACCCCCAACCTTCTGATCCGTGCGAGACTCGTTGCACCGTAACCAATCTCGACTCATATAGGTTGAGGCTTGCTCCATGTGAGACGCTATCAAATTATGGTAGTGGGACTGTTCTGGCGTTCGCCCCGAGGTCCCGGATAATCTCCCCCAGACGCTCTCGCTGGATTGGTCGATCCGGCCCTGGTGATCGAAAGCGGCACCTATTGAGCCGCCCGCAGAATCCTTTACCAGTAACAACAACCTACCCATGCGCCTCCGTTCTCGTTCGCCACGTGCGAACGGATTAATCCGCCGATGTCGACGATAGTGAGACGATATTCTCAACTGCCCACCGACATTCTGACTCAATCAGATACTCAGGAGCAACTACTGCAGGACTGGGTGCTCTGGCAACGCGGCCGCGGCATGTCCGACAAGACCATCACCGACCGCCTCACCATCATCCGCCGCATCCCCGACGCCGCCACCATCACCCCTCAAGGCGTCGACCGGTTCCTGACCTCCGCCGCCTGGGCCAAGGCCACCCGGGCCAACTACCACGGCGCGATCCGCGCCTGGTGCAAGTGGCTCATCATCACCGGGCAACGGCCCGACGACCCCACCACAATCGCCACCACCCCGAAGGTCAAAAAGGGCCGACCACGCCCGGTCGCTAATGAGCACCTCACCATCCTTCTCGACACCCGCATGTACCGGCGGACCCGGGCGATGATCCTGCTCGCCGCCTACGCCGGACTGCGGGTCAGCGAGATCGCCGCCATCAAAGGCGACGACGTCGACACCGTCATCAACACCATCACCGTCATCGTCATCGGGAAGGGCGACAAGGAGAGGCAGATACCGCTGCACCCCATCCTGAAGGACCTCGCCGCAGGGATGCCGCGTAGGGGTTGGTGGTTGCCCACCTACGTCGGCAACACCAAACACCTCGCCGGCGGACCCATGCTCGGCAACTCCGTCTCAGCCAGCATCTCCAACGTCATGGACCGCGCCGGTATCCCCCACGCCCTCCGCCACTGGTTCGGCTCCGCGCTCCGAGAAGCCGGCGTCGACTCCCTGGTCATCTAAGAGCTCATGGGCCATGAATCCCTGGCCACCACTGCCATCTACGTCGATGTACCACTGAAGCAACGAAGCGCCGCCGTGGAGCGACTTCCCCGCATCAACTCGGGGTGGGCCCGATCAACTTTCGCGGACGAGCAAAGTCAACTTTCGTTGTTCGACTGACAAAGGGCTCTGGCTGGCGGGCGGGCGAAGGCGTTGCGTTGCGTGCCGGTTGCCAGTGTCATCGGCAGTCGATTCAGTTTGACTACCGCAGAGGTCGATCCCCACCAGGGCGACACGGCGGACCGACTTTTGAGTGGCTGGCGCGGTGCCGGCCGCGCCGTGAGTAGCAACTACGGTGACACTGCCGCGGAACTCTGTCCGCGACACTGTCTGGACGACCGCACGGATGGCCATGCCCGCGACGTGATGGGTACGGCTGCTGGCGGATTCTGCTTCACCGGAAAGATCGAGATAACACTTCACATGATGAGGGTTCGCAGATGAGTCAGGACTTGCTTGTCGCCGGTGTCGACGTGGGCGGCACCAACATCGAGGTGGGCCTGGTCACGGCCGACCACCAGGTTCACGCCAGAGCAAAGACCGACACCCCGACCGGTGGTCCCGTCGAGGTGCTCGACACCATTGCCACCCTGATCCACTCGTTGGAGCAGACACCGATCGCCGTCGGGGTGGGCATACCCGGTGTGGTCGATCAGGGCCAGGTACTGACCGTTCCCAATCTGGAGAACTGGCACGAGCACGTCGATCTCGTCGAAGAGTTGGGATCACGAATCGATCTGCCCATTGCTCTGGGCAACGATGCCAACGTCGGTCTGCTGGGTGAGTGGGTGGCCGGCGCCGCCCTCGGCGTCCGCAACGTGCTGGGACTGTGGATGGGCACCGGGATCGGCGGGGGCCTGATCCTGGACGGTCGGCCCTTCACCGGATCCCACGGCGGCGCAGGCGAACTGGGTCACATGATCATCCGGCAGGGTGGAGCGTTGTGCACCTGCGGCCGGCGGGGTTGTACCGAGGCCTACGCCGGGCGCCGGTCGATGAGAGGCACCGCTGCGGCCATGGTCGACGCCGGCCGCACGACGTCGTTGTTCCAGATCCGCGACGACGAGAAAAAGGGACACCTGACCTCCAAGGTGTGGGTACGTGCGTTGGACGAGGGTGACGAACTCGCCGAGCAGCTGTTCGACACCGCGGTCGAAACTCTCGGGGTGGCCGTCGGTTCGGTCGTCAATCTGCTCGATCTGGAGCTGGTGGTCGTCGGGGGCGGCCTGGCCGAGAAGTTGGGGTCGAAGCTGGCCGATCGGATCGCCGAGGCCGCCGCACCCTGGATGCTGCAACCCAACCCGGAGCTGAAGTTCGTCGTCTCGGCACTGGGCGACGATGCCGGTGTGGTCGGCGCGGCCGCGCTCGGGCGGGCGTTGGTGGTGTCCGCCTGATCTAGGTAGTTGGCATAGTTGCTGCGGCTGAGCTGATCAGGGGAAGGGAATAGATGCCAAACCTATGGCCGAACGTCCGCGATACGGTCCGGAGTCAGTTGTGGCCGCTGCCGGTGGCGGCGGTCGCTCTTGCGCTGGCCGCCGGGTTCTTGCTGCCGCAACTCGATGCGCACGTCGATGCCTCGGTTCCCTCGTGGTTGGCCGGTGTGCTGTTCGGCGGTGATGCTGATGCCGGCCGGACCGTGCTGGACGCTGTATCCAGCTCACTGATCACGGTGACGTCTCTGACGTTCTCCCTCACCGTGGTGACTTTGCAATTGGCCAGTAGCCAGTTCTCGCCCCGCCTGCTGCGTACCTTCACCAGCGATGTGTTTGTGCAGGCCACTTTGGGTCTGTTCCTGGCCACGTTCACCTATTCCCTGACGGTGCTGCGAGCGGTGCGTAGCGGTGGCGACTCAGCCGAACCTTTCGTGCCGAGAATCTCCATTACCGTCTCGTTCGTGCTCGCCGTGGCCAGTGTGGTCGGCTTGGTCGTCTTCTTGGCGCACCTGGCTCGACAGATCCGGGTGGAGACCATGCTGCGGGACGTCCACCAGGATGCCTCCGCCACGGTGCGCGTCGTGTTCGATGACGAAGGAGCCGAACGTCCTCAACCACCGGAGACCCCGGAACGGGCCGCAGTGCTGGTGGCGGGCAATTCGGGTTTTCTGGTCCGGATCGACCACAGCGATCTACTCGCCGCAGCACGAGCGGCCGACGCCGTGGTGGTCATCACCGCCCACCCCGGTAGTTGGGTTATCGAGAAAACCCCGATCGGACAGGCCTGGTACCCCGCGGGGGTTCTGCGCGCAGAGGGCCTGCAGGGGCTCCGAACAGCAGTGAAAGATGCGATCACCGTCGGATTTGAGCGTACTGCCGCGCAGGACGTCGGCTACGGTCTGCGGCAGTTGACCGATGTGGCCAACAAGGCGCTCTCACCAGGAATCAACGACCCGACAACCGCGGTGCACGCCCTGGGACATATCTCCGCATTGTTGTGCGAGCTTGCCGACCACGATTTGTCGCCGGTGGTGCTCGCCGACGAACAAGGGCACCCGCGAGTGGTGCTGCACCGTCCGGACCTGGCGGAGATGGTCGATACTGCGTTGACTCAGCCCCGCCGCTACGGCGCGTCCGATCCGCAGGTGATGGCCCGCCTGTATGCGCTGCTGGCCGAATTGGCGTGGCGGTGCCGACCGGATCAGCACCATGTCGTGGCCGACCAGCTCGCCCGCCTCCGGGATACCGTGGCGGTGCAGGATTTCGATGCAGTCGAAGTCCGGCAACTAGCCGCCGCCGCCGCCTCCCGGGTCCAGAGCATCTTGAACCATCCGCCGACCTCGAACGGAACTCGATGATGGTGGCCGCGGTCTCGGACCCGATCCAGGTCGTCGGGGTCACGCTGGTGGGTATCAGCCGCACCAGCGGAGTGAAGTTGTTGTTCACCGTGGCGTTGGTACTCCTGGTGTTGTTGCTGCGCCGCGTGGCGATCGGCCTGGCTCGCAGACTGCTCGGCGGGGCGGTGGCCGACAACCGCCGGTTCTGGGCCCGGCAGGGCATCCAGGTCATCGCGGCGGTCGTCCTGATCCTGGGTGTCGTCTCGGTCTGGGTCACCCCGACCACGAATGTCTCCACCGGCATCGGATTGGTCAGCGCGGGCTTGGCCTTTGCCCTGCAACAGGTGATCACGGCTTTGGCGGCATACTTTGTCATTCTGCGGGGGGACACGTTTTCCGTTGGTGACCGAATCACCCTCGGCAGGGTGCGTGGCGTGGAGATGTGATCCGGCTCGGCTTCCTCAAGACCACCATCATGAAATGGGTCAGCCACCGTCGGTGTCCAGCGCGGACCCGGCTGGGTGGGTGCATTCTCGGCAGTACACCGGCCGGTTGGTTACCGTGACCAACGGCGTCATCTTCTCCGACCCCGTGTACAACTACACCCGCGAATTCCCGTACCTGTGGGAAGAGATCGTCCTCCCGATCAGCTATACCGACGACCGCCAACAGGTGGAACAGATCCTGCTGGCCGCCGCCCGAAACCACGCAGTGCACGACGACCCCGCGGCGGAGCATGCCCTCACCTCGATGCAGGCGCGATATGCCCTGTCCGACGCATCATTGGATCCGGCGGTGTACTGGCGAATTACCGACAACTGGTTGGAACTCTCGCTCCGTTTCCTGGTCCCCCACCGCGGTGTCCGCGAAATTAAGGACCGGATGAGCCGCGAGATCCTGGCCGGTCTAGACCAGGCAGGCATCGGGATCGCCTCGGCCACCTACGACATCGTTGGTCTGCCACCGGTGCAACTCCGCAACGACATGCAAGGCACCGACACAGAACAGCCCTGACGCGAGCGCTGCTGGGCGGCGCCATGTTGGCTCACCAGCGATGTCCACACTGCCTCTTCGCACCCACCACAACGCAGCGGCTCACCGGGCACCTTGTTCCTTGGATCGAGACGTCTCGGTCCGAGGGAGGCAGGCTTTCCGGGCGGAGCGCACGACCGTGGGCGCCTCCGGAACTTGTCGGCGGGCATCAGGCACGGCATTCCCGTGGATGTCCTCCACCCCGGTGACGTATTTGACGGCGGCGGACACCGCGGCGGCGAGCGGGATCGAGATGATGGCGCCCGTTATTCCCGCCAGCACGGAGCCGGCGGTCAAGGCGATCAGGATGACCACCGGGTGCAACTTGACTGTGCGGCCCATGACCAGCGGCTGGTAAAGGTGTCCTTCCAGCAGATCTTCCACCACCAGCACCGCGAGCAGGATCACCGCCGGCCACAGTCCCACGGTCAGCAGGGTGACCACTACCGCGAGGCCGCCGAACACGAACGCACCGACGACCGGGATGAAACTGCCGAAGAAGACCAGCAACGCCAGTGCGAGCACCAACGGTGTACCGAGCAGCCACATGGCCACACCGATCACCACCGCATGGATCACCGCGATGATCGCGGTTCCACCGACCCAGCCCGCCAACACCGAGAAGGCCCGCTGGCCGGCGCCGTTGACCGCTGGACGGGCACGGCTCGGTAGCAGCCGCACCACCCAACCCCATTGCCTCTCACCATCGGTGAGGAAGAACAGCGTCAAGAACAAGGTCAGCACCAAGCCGACGAGCAACTCGGCGATCGACCGCCCTGCAGACAGCGCCACAGACAGCAGACTCGAGGAGTGCGCTTCCACCCACGTCTGAATCTTGTTCAACAGGTCGGTGGAGCCGCCGCCCGCACCGGGCAGCCGTTGCACCTGGACGCGCACCTCGTCGAACACCTGCTGGATCTGTAGGACGAGGGAACCCGCTCTGCCTTCTATCCGGTAAACAACGAAACCGATCACTCCGCCGATCACCACTACCGCACCGAGCAGTACGAGCAGTGCGGCCAGCCAGGCAGGCAGGAACCGGCGCAGAAATATCGCGGGCCGGTGCAGCAGCGCCGCCAAGAGCAAGGCCAGGAAGACCGGCACGGTGACCACCGGGATACCCGCCAGGAACATGATGACCAGATACAGCACTACACCGACGATCAGCATCCGCCACGCCCACGCAGCCGCCAGGACCAGCGCAGGCGGAACCGCCACCCCGGTCCTGGCGGCAGTGCCCCCAACCGGCCGTGCGGTTGCGTGACGGGTTTGCATCGGGGTCGAGACCTCCTGCTGACCAACGGCTTGGCGTCGCAGAGTCGCCAGCGATGCGGCGTCCGATACCCGCGGCCCGCGACGGTGGAACTGCGAAGAAGTCACCATCAAACGATGGACTCGCTGGACCAAGACTGAGCGGTATTCATAAGCGGGAAGGTACCCATTTGTACAGCCGGCACGCACACGGTCAGCCCTCTCCTGAATTCACCGCGGATTCTACAAGTCGGGGCGATGTCGGCTGACAGATCCTCCGCGCCCGACACCCGGGGTCACGGCAGCGGCCCTGGGAGGGTGGAGCTCTCCCCGTCCGGGACCTCCGAGCCCGTCCGGCGCATACCACCGCATACCGGTGGTGGCGGTCAGCGTGTGCACGATCATCGACACCACAACCACCAGGCTCACCACCGCGAAGAACCGGTTCTCCTGCGGCAGGTCGAACCGCTGGACATACGTGGCGTAGTAAATGCTGCCGACGCCCAGCGGACCGAACCAGGACAGGAACGCCACCGATGAGGCCCCGGTGCGGGTAGGGGTCAACGCGGCCAGAACAGCGACCGGCCGGCGGAGCAGCAGGATCCAGGCGGCGAAGACCGAGGTCACCCGGCGACAGCTGGAGGGCTTCGGCGAATTGGTTGAGTGCTTGGGTGAGCCGGCGCTGATCCGCCGTGGGCATCTGGACCAGGATTTTCTGTACCGCCGCCCGGCGGCGCTTCATGACGCCGTCCACCAGCCGCCGGCCCTTGCGTGTCAGGGTCAACTGCAGATGTCGCCGGTCGGCGGGGTAATCCCGCCGGTCCAGCAGTCCGGTGGCCACCAGCCGGTCGCAGGTGCGGCGGGTGGCGTTCGACGGATGAACTCCCATTGCCCCGGCCAGGGCTGCGGAATGCATCGGCCCGCGGCTGGCGATGATGACCAACGCCCGGAACTGGTTCACTCCCACCGATTCTTCGGCGGCGGCGATGGAGTGCGCCGCCACCCCGACCAGCACCCCGGCCGCGGCCAGCACGGCGTCGGTCACATCGTGCAGCTCGTCGGCTGCGACCTGCGGCTCGATCAAAACCTCTCCACCATTATGTGCACAGTGTGGAGCAACAGTCGCACAGGTGCGATGGGCAATCCCAAACCTGTTGCGAGCCAGCGGTAATCCGCTCAAACCAAGGTCTGGCGTCAACTCTGCTCGTCGACATAGCTTTGGGGATCCGTGTCCTGCGCGTCGATACCTTCGGCATGTTGGGCCTCGAAAGTGGCGAATGAGACGGCGATGTCGTGGCGTAATTGGAGGCTCGCATGCTGCCTGAAGTCGGCGAGGTCCTGCCGCTCTTCCTCTGCCATATGGTCGCCGTTTGCCTCGCGGGCGTTGACGACCGCTGCCCGCCAGGCGTCGCTACCGACCTCGTGCTGTCCCACCTCGGCAACTGCGTCTCGGATCTCGTTGTGATCCTTGATGACATCTTTGGTTTCGCTGGCCGCACTCGTTTCGCCTCCGCCGCCGGTGCCGATTTTCAGCAGTTGTGGGTAGAAGAGCGCCTCCTCGGCGGCGGCATGCACGTCCTGCAGGATCTTCAGCCGTTCCCACACAGCGCCCAGGGCTGTGGTGTTCGTCTTCTCGATTTCGTCGAGGTAGGCGAATAGGCGACGTTGCTCATGATGATCGTTCAAGATCAGGTCGGTGATGTCCATCGTTACTCCAAGTCGGCTGGGAAAGGTTGGTCGGTCGGCTGACCAGCATTCGGCGTGCGGCGTATTCGTTCGAGAGCTGGCGGATCGGGCCCCGGGGTGTTGACCTCCGGGCCGGGTGCGCGGAATGCGTTTCCCAAGGCTGCGAGGGGAAGCGGGTGGGCCGTCATTCGCGGTTGTCGGCGTCGTCGGGGATCCCGATATGGACGCTGGCTTCGAGACCGGACAGCATTCCGGAGCTCCGCGCGGGTGAGCTTCGGCGTGCAGTTGTTCGACCAGGTGCGGGTGGTGCAACTCGAAGGCGGGGCGTTCGGAACGGATGCGGGGTAGCGAGTCGAAGTTGTGCCGCGGCGGCGGGCTGCTGGTGGCCCATTCCAGAGAGTTGCCGTAGCCCCACGGGTCGTCGGCGGTGGTGACCTCGCCGTACCGCAGGGATCGGAAGATGTTCCACAGGAACGGCAAGATCGATGCGCCGAGGATGAAAGCACCGATGGTGGAGATCGTGTTGAGGGTGGTGAAACCGTCGGTGGGCACGGCCAAGATACCGGTCGAGCAGGCCGGGGGCGATGGCATTGGCGGCAAGGGTACCCAACGTGCTGGAGCCGACCCAGTACTCTCGGCGCTTCGGGTGGTCCGCGGCGTAGAGGACACCGCGGGCGGCGAACTCCGGCTGGTAGATCGGCGGCACCGGTTGGGCCTGATGGGGCAGCCGGGACAGCACCCAGGAAAACTGCGGAGTATTCACCCCGGGCATCTGCGGCATCGTGACGCGGACGTTGCTCTTGTCGTGCAGCAGTTCGCAGCGCAAAGCCTCGTGGAACCCCTGGATGGCGTGCTTGGCACCGCAATAAGCGGTCTGCAGCGGAATCCCCCGATAGGCCAACGCCGAGCCGACCTGCACGATGGTTCCGCGGTCCCGGGCCCTCATCTTCTTCAGCACCGCCATCGTGCAGTACACGTAACCCAGGTAGGACACCTCGGTGACCCGCCGGTACTCCGCCGGCTCGATCTCGCCGAACGGGGAGAAGATCGAGGTAAATGCCGCGTTCACCTCACAACCACGATCTGCTTTTTCATCGAAGTCCTTTCGCGTAGGGACGACCAGACGCGTGTTCCCTGCTCAGCCCACTGTGAAGCTGATCGGCTACCGACGGTTCCGCCGGCCGTGCTGCCGGTGTGAGGCGGGGATCGAGAATTGGGGAAACGGACACCGGGTCCACGGCCCGCGGGTGGGCTGGCGCCAGCTGGCTGGGGAGTGACCTGTTGGTAGAGCAGGGTCCCGCGCGACCAGCCGTGCAGAGGCGGTGATGCCGTTCCTGGAGTGCCGACATACAGCGTAAGCGCGAATTGCGGTGACAGTCAACGCTCGGAATTGGTGCACAATCGCCGACCTGTCGACCGACGCCGAGACGTCGCTGCCATGGCACCCAGTGACCCGCGAGTACCGACTCGACCGAATGTCGAGTGGTCCGCGATCCGCCGGGCTACGCCGCGATCACGGCGATGGAAGGTCCGGGTACATGGCTCGATTCTCGCGCAAACCTTGCGCACGTGCAAGGGTTGACCGCACCGTGCAACGGGTATAAGACGTCCCATAGTCCGCGCGGCCTCAGTGGGCGAGCAGGCTACCGCCGTTGCCGGACACTGTGCAGGACAGGAGAAATCTGGTGAGCCATCGTAGCGATCAGGTAGCTGTCCAACGGTCGGACCTGAGTGACCCGGTCGCCGGGCGAGGGAACAGGAACCGACCCTGCAACACCACCCCGGGCAACCTGGTCCGGCCTCTCAACGAGAGCGCCGCACTGACTCTGACCACGAGTTGCCACTTCCGGGCGAGCGCCGCACTGACTCTGACCACGAGTTGCCACTTCCGGGCGAGCGCCGCACGGCCGCCCACTTCGACATGCAGATCCTTCCGCGCTACTCGCCTTCTTGGAGCCGGCAGACGAATGGGCTGAGAAGTTCCCACCGGGGGTCGACCGCGCGAGCAGTGCTCGACGGGGCTGACATCCGTTACCACGGGGCTCGTCCGCTACGTACAGCGATGAACAAGGTCTTTCCCGACCACTGGTCTTTCATGCTGGGCGAGGCGGCGCTCTACTCATTTCTGGTACTGCTTCTGTCGGGGGTCTACCTGTCGCTGTTCTTCGACCCCTCCATGGCCTACACCGTCTACAACGGGGTGTACAACAAGCTCCGGGGTGTTCCGATGTCCATGGCCTACTCCTCAGCACTTGATCTGTCCTTCGAAGTTCGCGGCGGACTGTTGATCCGGCAGATCCACCACTGGGCCGCTCTGATCTTCAGCTTCGCGATGATGCTCCACATGATGCGGGTATTTTTCACCGGGGCATTCCGCAAACCTCGCGAAGCGAACTGGATACTCGGAGTGCTCATCCTGGTGTTAGGAATGGCCGAAGGTTTCCTGGGATACTCGCTACCCGACGACCTGCTGTCCGGAACAGGACTCCGGGCGGTCAGCGCATTCCTGCTGTCCATCCCGGTCATCGGGACCTGGGTGCACTGGGCGGTCTTCAGCGGCGACTATCCAGGTGATGTCATCATTTCACGTTTCTACTCGCTACACATTCTGGTCATCCCGGGTGTCATCCTGGCATTGATCGGCTTGCACATCGCCCTGGTCTGGTTCCAGAAACACACCCAATTTCCGGGCGTGCGTGAAACTGAGAAAAACGTCGTAGGCGTTCGGGTGCTACCCACGTTCGCAGCCAAAGGTGGCGGATTCTTCGAATTGGTCACCGGGACGGTAGTCATCATGAGCGGGTTATTCCAGATCAACCCGATCTGGACCTACGGACCCTACAACCCGGCCATGGTATCCGCCGGTACCCAACCCGACTTCTACATGGGCTTCCTGGACGGGATGGTCCGCATCTGGCCGAGTTGGGAGATCCGCAACCTGTTCGGCCATTATCTGATCCCGGCGGTCTTCTTCTCCTCGATCCTGGCAGCGACGTTGTTGATGATCCTGGTCCTGTCCTATCCATGGATCGAACGTTCCTTCACCAAAGACCGTGCAATGCACAACCTGCTGCAGCGACCCAGAAACGTACCGGTGCGTACCTCACTGGGTGCAGCGTTCATAGGATTCTGGACCGTCAACCTGATGAACGGAGCCAATGATCTGTTCGCATTGAAGCTCCGCATGTCACTGAACGCGCTGGTCTGGGTCGGTCGCATCGGGTCGATCGTCGTGCCGGTCATCACCTATGTGATCACCTATCGCCTGTGCCTGATATTGCAGCGATCCGACCGGAAGGTCCTGGAGCACGGCATCGAGACCGGCATCGTCAGACGGCTACCGAATGGCGCATTTATCGAAGTTCACCAACCGCTGGGTCCACCTGACGTGCACGGTCGAGCGGTCCCGCTGGCATATCAAGGCCCTCCGGTGCCCAAGCGGGTGAACCAGATCGGCGCGGCCGGCACCGCCATCCCCGGATTGATCCGGCATATCGACGAGTCCGGACGATTGACCGACCAGGACGTCGATGTCGGCCGTCACCGACCCCATGATCCCCTCTGATGCAGTAGCTGTCCTGGTCGGCCATCCATTGGACGCCGAGGACCTGATCTTGGTGCGCCGCACATGCTCTACTGGTGAGGTTCTTCTTTCTGGGTAGGCAGGTAAGTGGCGGTGTTCCTCAGTACTCGTCGTCATCCTGATCCCCGCCGGTCGTATGATCCGAGATCACTGGCCGACGTATCAGCCGGGCCGGATTGGTTCGGGAGGTATGAGCATGGCGGTATTGGTCGGCTTGACCAGCATGGCGCTGGTGGCGCTGGCCGGAATTCTCGGCCTGTGGGGGGCGCACCGGTGGCTCACCGCCGGCCGGGTCACCGATCCGGCCGTTTTGCCCTTCCTGTCCGGTTTCCCTCCGGTGGCGCACGCGCTGTCCCGCTACCACGTCCGCTGGTACCCACTGACGTTGCTGTTCCTGGCTTTCGACGTCGAGATGCTGTTCATGTATCCGTGGGCGGTGGTGGTCGCCGAGGTGGGCGCGAGCGCCGTGATCGAGATGTTCGTGTTTCTGGCTCTGCTGATGGCCGGCGTCTTCTGGGCCTACCGCGAAGGGGCGCTCCGGTGGGTCTGAGAAACCGGATCGCCGCGCTGGCCTTGAGCGAGGTGCATGTGCTGCTGGTCGAGCGGCCTGGTTGGTCGCTGACCCGGATCGCCGCGGAGCGGGCCGTGGCCGCCCGCGGCTGGCGGGTCGCCGACTCGGCTGCCGCTGCCGATGCGCTGCTGTGCTGCGGGGAACCCGGCCCGGAGTTGAGTCCGCTGGTCGAAGCCATGTTTGCTCAGCTCCCCCCACCACGAGCCAGGGGACGGGTGGACCATCCGGGCGAGGTGGCTGCCGTCCTAGATCAGGTCCTGGCCGCGTTGCGAGCTGATGATCCTGTTCCCGTGCCGCCCCGGGACCGGCCGGCGCGTTCCGTGCACGCCGCCCAGCCGGCCGCCGACCACGGCGACATGGACCACGCCGATGATCCGGCCGCCGACCACGGCGACATGGGCGGCGGCGACCAGGACGACATGGGCGATATGGACATGTCTGGGCCGGGTGGGATCCCGCTGGCCGGCGGAGATCAGGACCGCGACGGCCTGGAGATGGACGTGCTGCCGGTGCGGCTCGGTCCGGTGCTGCCGGCCTGGCCGGCCGGACTGGTGCTGTCGGTCGTCCTGGCCGGCGACCTGATCACCGACTGCCACGCCGACACGGTCGACGCAAGAGCCGAAAACCCTCTGCCGCTGCAGCTGTCGCAGCGTGAAGACGCCGCGCTGGCCGTCGACCGGATCGGCCCACTACTGCTGCTGGCCGGCGCCGGACGGGCCGAGCGCCGGCTCCGCCGGGTCCGCGACGCTCTGCTCGACGGTATCGAGATCCCATGGTGTACCGCGCTATTGTGGCGACTGACCGACAGGCTGTCCCGGTCGCGGTCGCTCCGTTGGTCGCTGCGCGGTTTGGGCCGCATCGATCAGGTCGCCCTGCAGGAGACGGACTGTCCGCTCGGCTGGTCCGGTGATGTCCTCGATCGGTTGCACCGACGACTGGCCGGCCTGTCCGAGTTGCTGGCCGAGTTGAGCAGTCCAGCGGTGCCCGGCTACCGGCTCGAAGGGCCGTCGATGACTCGGGCCGGATTGGATCTCGTGTGCGACGCGGTGCGCGGCCTTGACCTGGGGGCGGCTCGGCTGGTTATCGCCAGCTTCGATATCGACCTGTCCGGCAGTGTCGGAAGCACCCCGGCCGCGGCGACCGCCGGGCCCGGTGCGTAGTCGTGACGTTCCCGGCGAGCATCGCGGCGGCACTGGCGCTGGCGGTCGGTTTCGGGTTGGTCACCCTGGTTCCCGCGATCCTGGGCGCGAGGTTGAACGATCCCGCGCCGCCGGGGGCCGGCCGTTGGCGGCGGGCCGGGATGGTGCCGTGGGTGCGGCTGGCCCGGACGTTGGGTCAGCGCCGGGCCCCGACGCTGGCCGCCGACCGGCTGCTGGGCCGGACCGCGGTGGTGGCTTTGCCGGTGGTAGCCCTGTTGATGGTGGCGCTGCTCCCGCTGGGTGGTTTCCGGCTGGCCGATTCAGCAGTGGGATTGGTCTGGTTCAACGCGCTGGATGTGATGGTGTGGGCGCTGTTCTGGCTGATCGGGTGGGGACCCAACAGTGTGTATCCGCTGATCGGTGGTTACCGGTTCCTGGCCCAGGCGATGTCCTACGAGCTGCCTTTGATGTTCGCGATCACCACGCCCGCGGTGGCCGCGCACAGTCTCCGATTCGCCGATATCGTTGCCGCGCAACAGGGTTTGTGGTTTGTGGTGTGGATGCCGGTGGCGTTCGTGGTGTTCTGCCTGGGCGTGGTCGGGTTCTCGTTGCTGCCGCCGCTGAACCATCCGGGCGGCGTGGACATCGCCGGTGGAGTCGGCGCCGAATTGACCGGGCTCGCCCGGGTGCTGGTCGGCGCGGGCCGATATCTGTTGCTGACAGCCGGTTCGGCCACCGCGGCGACCATGTTTCTGGGCGGCGGGGCGGGACCGGTGTTGCCGGCTGGGGTGTGGCTGGTGGTCAAGACGGTGGTGGTGGCGTGCACCCTGGTCGCGCTGCGCACCCTGGTGCCGACGATCCGGGCAGATCGGTTCGTGGAGGTCGGCTGGTTGGTGTTGATACCCGCAACTCTGCTCCAGTTGTTGCTGGTCAGCGTGCTGGTGGGCATGGGGGTGCTGCCGTGATGGGTGGTGGTTGGGTGGTCGGGGTTGCGTTCTGGGTGCTTGCTGCGGTGGCGGTCGCGGGCGGGGCGGCTGTGTTCGTGGTGGACTCGATGGCCAGGGCGACCTACGCGTTGGCGCTGTCGTTCGTCGCGGTCGGTATCCAGGTCATCCTGCTCGGGATGAACTACGTCGGGGTGATCGTGGTGCTGATGATGGTGATGGAGATGGCGATCATGGCCGTCTACATGATCATGTTCATGGGGATGAACCCGGCGCTGATGCCGATGAGCATGGTGCACAGCCGGCGGTGGTCGCTGGCCACCGCGATCGCGGTGTTCGCGGTTCTCGCGGTCGGGATCGTGTTGACGCCGTGGCCGACACGCTCCGGGACGCCGGCCGCTGACACCACCGTGGGGCTGGGCCGGGCCCTGATGGAGGGCAAGATGCTGGTGATGATCGGGGTCAGCGCGGTGCTGCTGACCACGATGGTGGCCGGGCTGGTGCTCGCCCTGCCACGGGGTCGTTACGACCGGCTCGGCGGGGACCTGCGCCGCCGGCCGCCGTCCGATCCGCAACCGGGTGGGGTGGGCCGGTGACGCTCCAAGGGGTCTTGTTGGTGGCCGCGGGACTGTTCTCGATCGGGGTGTACGGGGCCATCTCCCAGCAGGTCGTGGTCATGGTGATGATGGGTCTGGAACTGATGATCAACGGCGTCATCCTGGCCGCTGTGGCCTTCTACTGGTTCCTGTCTCCCGGCCCATCCGCGCAGGTGGTGCTGCTGGTGGTGATCGCAGCGATGACCGTGGAGATGGCGATGGGTTTCGCGGTGACCACCCTGCTGCACCGCTCCCGTGACTCCGACATGACCGACATGGCCACGGACCTGTCCGGATGAGCGGGCTGTGGTTGTGGCTGCTGATCGGTGTCCCCGGTGCGGCCGGGATGTTGCTGGGTGTGTTCGGCCGCCGGGTGGATCGCGTCGCCCCGGCCATCGGAATAGTGGTGGGCGTGGGGGTGGTCATCGATGCGTTCGCGTTGGCCGCGGGCGGGCCGACAGTGAGCGCACCGTTCGTGGCCGACGCCCGGTTCGCTCTGGCCGTGACCGGACTGTCGGCGGTGATCGTGCCGAGCGTGGCGGTGGTGGCCCTGCTGGTGTTGGTGTTCGCGGCGGCCAATCCGGAGGGCGGGATCGCAGCGGCGCCGGCCCGGTTCTTCGGGTTGATGTTGCTGTTTCTGGCCGCGGTGCTGGTGACCGCGGCGGCGGCGACGCTGCCGGCGCTGCTGTTCAGCTGGGAAATCATGGGCGCCACCTCCTATGCGCTGATCGGGTTCCGGTGGCAACAGGCCGACCGGGTGGCCGGCGGGATGGTCGCGTTCCTGACCACCCGCACCGCGGATTTGGGCTTGTATGTGGCGGCGGGCGCGGCGCTGGCCGGCGGGAGCATGGACCTGGACCGGCTGCCGGAGCTGACCGGGCCGTGGCGGGATGTCGCCGCGGCCGGGGTGCTGTTGGCCGGGCTGGGTAAGGCGGCGCAGCTGCCGTTCTCGTTCTGGTTGTCCCGGGCGATGTCCGGGCCCAGCCCGGTCAGCGCGCTGCTGCATTCGGCGGCGATGGTGGCGATGGGTGGGTACCTGCTGCTGCGGACCTCTCCGCTGCTGGCCGCCGTCGGTTGGGCCGGTACCGCCGCCGCCTGGGTGGGGGCGTTGACGGCGTTGGTGCTCGGCGCGGTCGCTGTGGCCCAACGCGATCTCAAGCAGTTGCTGGCCGCATCGACCGCCGCGCAACTAGGTTTTGTGGTGCTGGCCGCCGGGGTGTCGGCGACCGCGGCCGGGTCGGCGCAGTTGGTCGCCCATGCCGCGACGAAGGCGCTGCTGTTTCTGGTCGCCGGGGCGTGGCTGGGCGCGTTGGGCACCAAGGCGCTGCCCGCGCTGACCGGTGTGGCGCGGCGTTGGCCGGTCGTCGGCGTCACCGCCACGGTGGGTCTGCTCGCGTTGGCCGGGGCGCCGCCGCTGTCGTTGTGGGCGACCAAGGACGGCATCCTGGCCGCGGTGCAGGACCGTTCCACGGTGTTGGCGGTCATCACACTGGCCGCCGCGGCCATGTCCGCCGCGTACGCCGCGGTGGTGCTGCGGATCATCTGGGCGCGTCCGACCCCCGACGCCCAGGCCACGATCGAGGCCCACTTCGACGAGGAGGAAGCCGGCACCCGGCGGGTTCCCGCCGCGGCTCAGACGGTGCTCGTGCCGTTGGCGGTGGCCGCGGCCACCCTGGGGGTTTTGATGTTCCCGCCGCTGGCGGGCCGGTGGGCCGCCACGGTCGGTGACCCGGGGCGGCCGCAGCCTGGTGCGGTCGAGTTGATCGGATCGGCCGTACTCGTGCTGGTGGTCATCGCCGTGGTGGTCTGGCGGCCGCCGCCCAAGCCGGCTTGGGCCACCGGCTGGCTAGGCCTGGAAGGCGCCGCCCACGCGGTGGTCGTCAGACCCACCCTGGCTGTGGCGGCCTCGTTGGCCCGGTTCGATGACGCGGTCATCGACCGGCCGGTCGCCGCCACCGGCCGGGCCGTGTTGGCGCTGGCCCGACTCGCCGACCGGGTGGACCGGTCCGGTATCGACGGCGCGGTGACCGGGGTGGCCCGGGGGGCGGCGCGGCTGGGCCGATTGGCGCGGCGGCCGGAGACGGGGCAGATCTACCAGTACTACCTGCAGGCCGTGCTGGTCCTGCTGGCCACTGCGGTATTCCTGGTCTGGGTGGCATGAAGTGCTGACCGTCATCATCTTCCTGCCGCTGTTGGCCGCGGCGGTGCTGGCGCTGCTGCCGAACACGGCGATCTCCGATCGGGCCGCTCGTTGGGGCTGGTTGGTGCTCACCTTGGTCGAGGTGGTGCTGGTCGGGCTGCTGTGGGCCGGTTATTCGACCCCGCCGGCCGGGCAGCTGACCGCCGGGCAACAGGTGGCGTGGCTTCCTGGTGTCGGCGTGAGCTACACCGTCGGGGTCGACGGCCTGTCTTTGCCGCTGATCGCGCTGACCGCGGTGATCTTCACAGCGTGCGCGGTCTACGCCTGGCGGGAGCAGCGCCGCCCGCGGGCCCAGGCCGCGTTGTTCTGCTTCCTGCAGTCGATGTGCCTGGGCGTCTTCGCCGCCGGTGACCTGATCGTCTTCTTCGTCTTCTTCGACCTGTCCATCGTCGGCATGTACTTCTCGATCCTGCGGTGGGGGCACGGGCAGGCCGCCCGGTCGGCGCTGAAGTTCTTCCTCTACACCTTTCTCGGGTCGTTGGTCATGCTGGCCGGGTTCATCGGCCTGTACGTCTCCGCCGACCCGCACACCTTCGACATGGCCGAGCTGGTCCGGCAGGCCCCGCTGAACGGATCGGGGTGGACCGGCGGGGTGGTGCTGGCCGCCATCGTGATCGGGCTGGCCATCAAAACCCCGACGGTGCCGTTCCACACCTGGCTGCCCCCGGCCCACACCGATGCCCCCGCGGTCGGATCGGCGGTGCTGGCCGGGGTGATGCTGAAGATGGGCACCTACGGATTCTTCCGGATCGCCATGCCGATGCTGCCGCAGGCCTGGCGGGATTGGGCCTGGATCCTGCTGGCCGTCGGTATCGTGTCGGCGCTGTACGGCGCGCTGGTCGCGCTGGCCCAGAACAATTTGAAGCGGATGATCGCCTACACCTCGGTCAACCACATGGGCTATGTGCTGATGGCGTTGGGCGCCGCCGGGCTGCTGTCCGGCAGCACCACCGGCCGGCAGATTGCGGTGACCGGAGCCGTGGTCCAGATGGTCAGCCACGGCCTGATCACCGCGGCGTTGTTCCTGCTCGCGGGCGTGCTGCACGACCGGAAAGGCTCCTACCAGCTCGGGGACTACGGCGGGCTGGCGGAGCCGGCGCCCCGGCTCGCCGGACTGATGGCGGTGGCCGCGTTCGCCTCGCTGGGCATCCCCGGCTTTTCCGGTTTCATCGCCGAGTTCCAGATCTTCACCGGCAGTATCGGAACCGCGGCGGTGACGGCGGTGGCGCTGCTGGGCATCCTGATCACCGCGGCGCTGTTCCTGCGGGCCCTACAGCGGCTGCTCGTCGGGCCGGTGCAGGGACGTTCGGTGGGCTTCACCGACCTGCGGCGCCCGGAGATCACCGCCATAGGCCTGCTCATGGCGGTGTCGCTGGCCATCGGGGTCGTACCGCGTCCACTCAACGACGTCATCGAACCGGCGGCCCGGGCGGTCCTCACCCAGGTCGACCGGTAACGGCCGCCATGGACATGGGCGCGAGCCTCCCGCCGGTGCTGCCGGAGATGGTGCTGTTGGCCGGGGCGGTGGGCACCCTGCTGGCCGGGTCGTTCGCGGCCCGGGACCGGCAGTGGATCGTCCGGATCGTGGCCATCGGGGTGCTGCTGGTCTCCGGAGGCTTCGCCCTGGCCGGTCCGGCCGGACTCATCCATCCTGGGAAGTCCGTCTTCACCGGCACCTTCACCCCGGACGCGGCCACCGGAGCGGTCCGGCTCACCGTCATCGTCGCGACCCTGCTGGTCATCGGTCTGGGCCGGGCCGAATTGGCTGGGACACCCAGGGAGTCCGAGACCTACACCCTGCTGCTGCTGGGCGGGCTGGGCGCCGATGTGGTCGCCGGGGCCAGCGACCTGCTGGTGCTGGCGGTCGGGTTCCTGCTGGCCAGCATCCCGCTGTACGCGCTGATCGGGATGACCCGCACCCGGGCCGCCGCCGAAGCCACCCTGAAGACCTACCTGCTCGGCGCACTGCTGGGCATCGTCATGCTCGCCGGGGTGACCATCCTGACGTCGGCGGCGGGCGAGAGCCGCTACACCGACCTGGCCGCCCGCCTGCCCACCGCACCGGCCGGGCTGGTCGCCGCCGGCGGTCTCGCCGTCCTGGCCGGGTTGCTGTTCAAAGCCGGTGGGGTACCAGGGCACTTCTGGGTACCCGACGCCGCGCAGGGCGCCAGCACCCCGGCGGCCGCGTTCGCCACCACCGTCCCGAAAGTCGGTGCCCTGGTGGCCATCTACCGGCTCATCCAGGCGCTACCCGACGACGCACATCTGCGGCTGCTGGTCGCGGTCCTCGCCGCGGCGAGCATGACCCTGGGTAACCTGGCTGCGTTCTTCCAAACCGACCCGCGCCGGCTGCTGGGCTGGTCGACGGTCAGCCAGGTCGGGTACCTGCTCATCCCGATAGCCGCGCTCGGGCACAGCGACCTGGCCGAGCCGGCGCTGCTGCTCTACCTGGCCGGCTACGCAGCCAGCAACATCACCGCCTTCGCAGTCATCGCCGCCGAACCCCGACGGCGCACACTGGCCGACTACCGCGGCCTGTCCGCGCAGCGGCCCTGGCTGGCCAGCGCTTTGCTGGTCGCGCTGCTCAGCCTTGTCGGCACCCCACCCACCGCGGTGTTCGTCGGCAAGCTCACCGTTTTTACGGCCGGCTGGCAGGGCGGCTACGCCTGGCTCGTCCTGGTTGCGGTGCTCAACTCGGTGGCCAGCCTGTTCTACTACCTCAGATGGATCGGGCCGGTGTTCACCGCCGGCCACACCCACTCGGATCCAGATACCTCGCCGAAGCCGGCCATCTTGGCGACCGCGCCGATCGTCGGAGCAACGGCCGTCCTAGTGCTGGGCCTAGCCGCTGGGTTGGTCCTGAGGGCAGTGACCGCATCGGGCTGACGCGCCTCCGGCTCGATGGCCCGCTCAGTCGTCGGTGTGGGGCATTTCGATCATTCGGCGTGGGCAGGTGTCGCGCAGCGGTTCCGAAAGTCGTCGGCCAGTCGGTTGTAGACGACGCGGCCCTGTTTGCGGGTGCTGACCAGGCCTGCAGATCAATAGTCGCAGAAGGGCGTCACGTCTTCGAGCAACTCCACACCAGCCGTGTCGGAAACCTTCTGCAGGAGGCCATGTTCCACGCCGATCATCAGGTGGCAGGTGACCTGATGATCGGCTGATCGGCACACTCATTTTCGGTTTAGGCCGGTACCGTCAATGCTCCCTCGCCAATGGCTGCTGCGGAACTCCCTCCGTGGGGCGAACACCGGCCGATCGTCGGGCTGGCCGTCGCCGCGGTCGGCCACCAGGCCGGAGGGAAGGGGATGGTGAGCAGGTCGTACTGCGTCCGTGTCGACGCACCCCGGCGTGCGGTGGCCCGTGCATCCCGTCCAGCGGAAAGACATCCAGGATGCCCTCGACGTGCGCCCAGCCCAACGCCGACCGAAGCACCCGAACCCGGCCGGACACCGTGGGCTCGGGAGAGCCTTCGGTTCGCCAGGCTGCGCACGTCGCGGTCATCACCTTCGGGGTCAGGCCCACCGCTCGGCGGCCGCTGATCCGATCACCCGCCAGCAACCTCGCCACCGACCGGTACCCCGACACCGTCGAGGGCCGCCAATCGTGGTCGGCGGGCAACCACTCCCCCAGTAACCGGCCGATGGCGATGCCCGGCCGTGACCGGCCCGTGGATCGCACCAACTCGGCCTTCGCGGCCCACCGGGCTCGCGCCGTCTCGGCGGCCGTGCGGCTGCCACGTACTGTGATCGACCGGTACCGCGATCGGCCACTCACCAGGTCCGGGCCCAACGCCACCCGAACCTCCCAGACACCGGCCCGACGCTCCCGCACCGAGCCACTACCTCGCGTATTCCTCATCCGACAAGCGTAGAAGCACCGCTCACGGTCCCGAGCAGCGCCAGGGGTCTGACCTGCGACAACAGGGGGCTCAATGGGATCGTCAATGGGATGACGAAACATAGCATACATGCTAGATGACGTCAGATCAGCTGCGTTGCAGCCACTTTGGGGAGTGCGCCTGGAGGGATTCGAACCCCCAACCTTCTGATCCGTAGTCAGATGCTCTATCCGTTGAGCTACAGGCGCATGTTCAGTTGTAGTGGTGCAACTGGTGTGACGGTGCTGCTGGCTCCGACTGACGGGTCCCGCGGCAGCCCTCGAAAGGACCAGCCAGCGCGGAAGCGGAGGGATTTGAACCCTCGGTGCAGTTGCCCGCACAACACATTAGCAGTGTGTCCCATTCGGCCGCTCTGGCACGCTTCCCAGGGCCACCGCAGGGAGGCCACCGGGTCGTAACTCTACCCGGCTCCGGGACCGGTCCGCAAAACGGCCGGTCGGCTCCGTCCGACCCGCTCAGACGGCGGATCAGGACAGGCAGCTGGTCATCGCCAGGGTCTGCTGGTCGGGCACCGGCGCGCCGGTGCACCCCTTGACGGCGTATCCGCTGCCGTCCCAGGCGTAGACGACCCACACCGTCGAACCGTCCGCCGCGTCTTGCACCGCTACCTCGACATCTCCCCCCACCGTGAGCGTGCGAGCCTCCGAAGTGACGGACTTGAGGCCCGGCTGTCCGGTGACGTCGGCCCAGTCGCCCCCGGCGTGGAGTTGATATACCGAAGCGATGGCGGTGCCGTCGTCCTGCTTCGCGAGAACGATGCAGCGGCCGGCCGTATCACAGGCCAGCTGGCCGCCGGGCGGGTTGGGAAACGAGTTGCCGTACAAGACATTCGCTGCACCGGAGACGCTGCCGTCGGCCCGCAGCGACAACAACGCCGCCCGGCGCTGACCGGTCGACACGAGCGCCGCACCCAGGCTCGAAGTGACCCCGGCGTGCGTAGCCAGCACCATGCAGTTCGGGCAGTTCGCCAGCTGCACGCTCAAGGTGCTGGGCGCCCCCGACGTCACGGACGTCACCGACGTCACCGACGTCGAGGAGCTCGGAACCACCGAGGACGACGACAAGGACTGCCGCGTTGCGGCGACCGTTGAGGAAAAAGTTGCCGAGAAGGTCGCCGTGCTGGGGCTCGAGGGCGGCAGCTCCGCGCGCTTCGTGGACGCCGAGCCGCCCGGCGCGGACGGAACAGGCCGGGTCAACGCGGGCGGAGATGTCCTCCGTGAGGTGGATTGCAAGGACGAGCCGACCGCAGTGGACGGATCGGGCGCACCGACTCCAGATGCGGCACCGGGCCTCGGCGCGCCGGCTGCCGCGGAAGTCGTCACCGACGGCGAGGAAGCGCTGCTCGCGCCTGCTCTCGAACCCAGTTCAGGAACGGTGACCAGGACGGTGGCGCCGGCCGGCGCTGCGACTGCTGCCACGGCCACCGGGGAAGTGGAGCGGGTGGACGTCGTCGGGACGTCCGCGGTGCAGCCGGCCACCGTGAACGTCATGATTGCCGCACAAATCCAGACCGAACTGCGAAGTCTTCTCGCGACACGAGCGCGCGTACTGGGTCCCATCCACCTTTCCTAACACGCGCGCCAGCCCTGACCCGGCAAGCCGGCGATCCGGCTGGTCGCGCCCGCACCGAAATTCTGTCGAATGAACCGGACCAACTACAGTCCGGCAAGGAGGCAGGCCCATCGCCTGGGCCCGCCCACGAGATCATCGAGGTGACCATGACGGTGCAGTTGCGCCCCACGCTGGATTCGTTGCCCGCCTACGCCCCCGGCCGCACCGTTCCCGGTTCGATCAAGCTGGCCTCCAACGAACTGTCGTTCCCCACCCTGCCCGCGGTGGTCCAGGCGATCCACGGCGCGATCGGCACCGCAAGCACGGCCGGCATCAACCGCTACCCCGACAACGGCGCCGCCGCCCTCACCGATTCGCTCGCCGACCTGGTCGGCGTGGAGCGCGACCGCGTGATCGCCGGGTGCGGCTCGGTCGCCCTCTGCCAGCAACTCGTGCAGATCACCTGTTCCGAGGGAGACCGGGTGATGTTCGGTTGGCGCTCGTTCGAGGCCTATCCCATCGTCACCCAGATTGCCGGAGCGCAGGTGCTGCCCGTGCCGGTCACCGCTGGACACGAGTTGGACCTACCGGCGATGGCCGCAGCCATCACGCCGACAACCCGGCTCATCTACGTGTGCACGCCCAACAACCCGACGGGCACCGTGGTGCATCGCCAGGAATTGACCGCCTTTCTGGACGCTGTTCCGGACAATGTCCTTGTCGTCATCGACGAGGCGTACGGCGAGTTCGACATCGACCCTGAATCGGCAGACGGTCTCGCCGAGGCGACCTCGCGGCCGAACGTCATTTCGCTGCGCACTCTGTCGAAAGCATATGGTTTGGCAGGTTTGCGAGTCGGATATGCAGTCGGCGACCCGACAGTGATCAGGGCGCTGAGCAAGGTCGCCATTCCATTCGCTGTCAGCTCGATTGCCCAGGCGGCCGCCGTGGCAGCCATCGGAGCACGCGAGGAGCTCAAACCGCGGTGGCAGCAAGTCATCTCGGAGCGGGTGCGCCTCGTCGCGGCCTTGCGCGAGGCCCAATTCGAAGTACCGGAATCTCAGGCTAATTTCGTGTGGCTACCGCTGGCGGAGCGGGCGGCAGAATTTGCTGCGCACACCGAGGCCAACAAGGTCATCGTGCGGGCGTTCTCCGATTCCACCGGTGGCGTCCGCGTCACCATCGGCTCACCTGCGGAGAATGACGCATTTCTTGCAGCAGCGACGTCGTTTCCGCTGTCAACCTGATCGTTGGCGGAGGCGACAGGATTCGAACCTGCGAGGTTGTTACACCCGGCCGCTTTCAAGGCGGCTTCCTTAGGCCACTCGGACACGCCTCCGTCCGTCAGCCTAGAGGCCGGCCGGAGCGGGACCAAACTGCCATCGGACGGCTCACCGCAAACGGCGCGGCTCGATCACGGTTTCGACGGCCTGGTCAGCGGGACCGCGCCTGACCGAATACGCGAAGGCACCGTCGCGATCGGCAACGGCCTCCCGCAACTCGGTGCCCGAGTAGACCAGGCCGACCCCGTCGTCGGTGGCGTAGCCGTCCGGCAGCGCGCCGTCGGCGATCAACTGATGGTAGAGCGGACGGCGCTGCGGTTCGGAGTCGTAGTGGACGCCGTTCGAATACGGCAGAAAGGCGAGACCGTTGTTGACCGGTCGCAGCGTCGGACCGAACGAATCCGTGGTCCCGCCGATGTGCCAGCACAACGAACCCGCCGACACTCCGGCGAGCACGACACCCGCCTGCCACGCCTGGAACAGAAGCTCGTCCCAGCCGTGCAACTTCCACAGCGCCAACAGGTTTGCCACGGAACCGCCGCCGACCCAGACCACGTCCTGATCGAGTAGGTGCTCGCCGACGTCGTCGATGTTGGGCATCGAGAACAGTTCCAGGTGGGAGGGCCGAAATCGAGGTGCGAGCGCCGCGTAGACGCTCGCAATGGTCGCCTTCTCATCACCGGTGGCAGTGCCGATGAAGCACACCTTCGGCGTTCCGGTCGCTCCGGAGAGCTCCGCGCACAGATCGAACACCGGTCCAGGGTCCAGGTCGAACCGGTCCCGTCCCCGCAACTTGAACCCCATGGACGTCGCGACGATAGTCGGTGAATCGGCTGGCATATTCCGACCATAGGGCACCGCATCGCCTCGCCTGCGTCAGAGGGCGACGGGTGTGGTGTCAGTCGGTCGGCTCGAGGACGAACAGCGGTATCCGGCGATCGGTCTTGCGCTGATAGTCGGCGTAGTCCGGGTAGGCGGCCACCGCCCGTGCCCACCACTGCTCGTACTCGGCACCGAACACCTCGCGGGCCGTCATCGAGCGGTTCTGTGCGCCGTCGCGCAACTCCAGCGCCGGATTCGCCGTGAGGTTGTAGTACCAGACCGGGTTCTTCGGTGCGCCACCCAGCGAGGCGACCGCGGCGTAGGCGCCGTCGTGTTCCACCCGCATCAGCGGCACCTTGCGGACCTTGCCGCTCTTCGCTCCGATGGTGGTCAGGACGACGACCGGCATACCGCGCAGGGTCGTGCCTTCCTGCCCGTCCGAGGCCTCGTAGGTCTCCACCTGGTTGCGAACCCACGTCTCAGGACTGGGCGCATACTCTCCGTTGATCGGCATGCCCCGAGGATATCTGCGATCCGATCACCCGGGGCCGAGTGCCGCCCGGATTAATTCTCGCGCCAGACGCCGATGGCTCAGCGAGAACCTCGATCCAGATCCCTCGGGCACAACGATGAAACTCAGGTGGTGAACCTGAGGGAGGATGAACCCATGGCCAGACATCGGGAGCACAGCGGCCGGAAGTCGCGGCCGCCCGGACCGACGCCGGGGCTCTACCCGATAGATTCCGGCACCGCAGAGCTCGTCCAGGACCGGGACAACCCGGACGGCTATCTGTTGATGGTCAACGGCGTTCAGAGCTCCCACATCGACCTTTCTGACCCCCGACGACTCGAATTCGAGTACATGCGATGGATCGCCTCGGTTGTCGAACAATCGTCGGAGGCTGCGGAACCGATGCGAGTGCTGCACCTGGGCGCCGCGGCCTGTTCCCTGGCCCGCTACCTGCTGCAGGTCCGGCCCGCATCGCAGCATCTGGCGGTCGACTCCGACGGCGAACTGGCCCGGCTCGCGCGGGAATGGTTCGACCTGCCCAAGGCGCCGGCGCTCCGAATTCGGGTGGGCGATGCCCGTCTGGTCACCGAATCGCTGGCCGACGCCAGTTTCACGGTGGTGGTGCGAGACGTATTTGCCGGCGCCGTCACGCCACCGTCCATGACCACAGTCGAATTCACTGCACAGGTTCGGCGAATATTGAAACCCGGTGGGTTGTATCTGCTCAACTGCGGTGATGCACCGGACCTCAATGGCAGCAGGGCCGAAGTCGCGACCGTGGGCGCCATCTTCCCCGAGCTGGCGGTTATCGCGGATCCGCCGATGCTCAAGGGACGCCGGCGAGGGAACGTGATCGTCGTCGGTTCGGACGCACCCATCGAAAGTCCGGCGCTGGTACGGGAACTGCTCGGCGGGGCGGTGCCCGCACAATTCTGGAACGATGGCCGGACGCGCGAATTCGCGGCGAAGGTGCCACCCCTGCGCGACGCCGGCCATTCCCCCCTGCGCCCGGCAGGTGCGGATATCGAAGATACCTGCGCTCCAAAGCTGGCGGACGATCGATGACCGGCGTCGGAAGTGTGCTGGTGACCGGACCAACAGGCACCGTAGGCGCACCGCTGGTCGATCTGCTCCCCGCAGCCGGCGTTCCGACGGTGGCCGGAGCCAATCGGCCTTCCAGGTACAGCGGTGCCCAGGAAAGCAGGACGCTCGATTTCGAGCGACCGGAGACCTTCCCGGACGCCTTGGCGGGCATAGATCGGGTCTTTCTGATGCGGCCGTCGGCCATCTCGGATACCAAGCGCTACCTGCGACCATTCCTCGAAATGGCTGCAGATCGGGGGGTGCGACACGTGGTGTTCCTCTCCGTGATGGGAGTGAACCGGGTGATGCCGCATTGGCAGGTCGAACAGGATCTCAAATCGTCACCCATGACGTGGACGTTTCTGCGGCCGTCATTTTTCGCCCAGAATCTCCAGACCGCCTACGGTGACGATATTCGCCGACGCAGCCAGATTCGGCTGGCCAGCGGAAACGGCCGCACCAGCTTCATCGACACCCGGGACGTCGCTGCAGTTGCGGCCCTCGCGCTGCGCGAACCCTCCGCGCACGCGAACCGCATCTACACGCTGACCGGGCCGCAAGCCCTCGACTACCACCACGTGGCGTCGATGCTCTCCGCGCAATTGCAGCGACCGATCACCTATGAGCCGCTGACATTGCTCGCATGTCGCAAAGAGCTACTGCGGCAGGGCCTTCCATCCGGTTACGTCACCGTGCAGCTGTTGATCAACGTGGTGGCGCGGCTCGGCCTGGCTGCGAAGACCACGGACACCGTCGAGCAACTTCTCACCCGGCCACCGACCGATCTGGCAACGTATCTGCGCGAGTACCGCAACTGCTGGCTCGACTCGAGCGGCGACGACGGCGACGAGGGCGACGACGGCGACGGCGACGAGCAGGAGAACGAGCAAAAATCGCGCTGACATCAGCATTCGCGCCTGGATATCAAGGCGCACCACCGACAGGCGCCACACCCGGAAGGCGGCTCTCTTCAACAGGAAGTTGCCACGGACAAGGAGCTCGCCCGGCGAGCGGCTCCGCTCACCGATGGGCTCCTACCCAGCGATCAGCGTAGAAAGGCAGCCGCAACTCCCGAATCCACTGGAATCAGCAAACCGGTGGTGATCGGCAGAGTTCCGTTGGTCAACGCCAGCACAGCCAGTGCGATGTGTTCGGGCAGCACCTCCTCCTTCAGCACCGTGCGTTGGGCGTAATACTTGCCGAGGTCCTCCTCCGCGACGCCGTAGGTCGCAGCGCGGGAAGCCCCCCAACCCCCTGCGAAGATGCCGGACCCGCGGACGACACCGTCAGGATTGATGCCGTTGACGCGAACGCCGATGTCCCCCAGTTCCGCGGCCAGCAACCGAACCATGTGCGCCTGTGCTGCCTTCGCCGACGAATAGGCGATGTTGTTGGGTCCGGCGAACACCGAGTTCTTGGAACAGATATTGATGATGTCACCGCCCAGACCCTGAGCGCGCAGGGCACTCTCGGCGGCCTTCGCGACCAAAAAGGACCCACGCGGCATGATCTGGTATTGCAGATCCCAGTCCTGCAAGGAAGTATCGGCCAGCGATCCGGCCCGGGTGATGCCGGCGTTGTTGACGATCAGATCGACGCCGCCGAAGGCGACGATGCCCGCGGCGATTCCCGCTTCGACGGCCTCGTGATCGGTGACGTCCAGAACAATCCCGACAGCCCGGTCCGGGCCGCCCAGCTCCGCCGCGACCTCCTCACAACCTGCCTTGTTGATATCCCCGATGATGACGTTCGCACCGTGCTCCGCCAGCAATCTGACGGTGGCCAGCCCTATTCCGGAAGCGCCGCCGGTCACCAGCGCGATGCGCCCGGCCAACGCCTTCGGCGCCGGGCGGCGCTTGAGTTTGTCCTCCTCCAGCTGCCAGTACTCGACGTTGAACTTCTCCGCCTCGTCGACCGGCTGGTACGTGGAAACGCCTTCGGCGCCGCGCATCACGTTGATGGCGTTGAGGTAGAACTCGCCGGCCACCCGTGCGGTTTGCTTGTCCGCGCCGAAGGAGAACATTCCGACGCCGGGCACCAGTACGACC
>JAABUM010001852.1_pt1 | contig 30169 bp, 46 predicted proteins | sample 5559161 | NCBI WGS metagenome assembly JAABUM01 (sample SAMN10711868, study PRJNA513369) | rock metagenome | isolation source: Antarctica rocks | place: Antarctica: Victoria Land, Siegfried Peak nord
GCCTGCCGATCTTGGCGTCCACCGGCCAGCGCCGCCAGGTGCCGGCCTGCAGCAGGCACAGGATGTACTTGATTACGAGGTACGAGGTTGCCTTCCCGAAATGAGAGTGTGCATTCGCAGGGCAGCCGAGGGCGCAGCCCAGCGCCAGCAGCCTGCCGATCTTGGCGTCCACCGGCAGCGCCACCAGGTGACGGCCTGCAGAAAAGAACACACTTGGTGTTCGATATTTTGCACGTAGCCCAGCACTGTGACAGCGCCGGCTCAAGACGGTCCGTGAACTGACATGGGAAAGCCCGAAAGGCTTTCCTTTCGGAAAAACCTTTCGGGCAAACCTTTCGGGCGTTCCTACCTAGCGGTGTTAGCTGCTCGTCGGCTGCGAGCGCGCCCACGGAGCGCAGGGTCTTCAGCGCCGCCTCCACCGCGGCGGCCGGTGGCGGCTGCAGCACCGTCTGCAGGAAGGCGCCCGCTGGCCCAAGCGCCAGCAGGTGGATCTGCAGCACCAGCTCCTCCAGCGGCACGCGCACCATCTCCGGAGCCTGCGGTCACAGACAGTGCCGTGATCTCCAACGGGTGTCCGCACTATGCGGTGTCTGTGAGTGTGTCCTGTTTGGGTTTAGGGTTTAGGGTTTAGGTTTCACCCGCAGCAAGCGCCTCGGCAGCACGAGCTCCTCCATCGGCACTCGCGCCATCCCTGGACCCTTGCGGGTGGGCACCACATCGAACTGTGACACGCAGCGATGATCAAAACGAGAGGCGCCCACACGAGCAGACACGGTTGACCGTGCAGCTCGGCACGGACCTGGAAGGGGCGCATGCTGTCGAAGCGGTCCCGGGTGTAGAGCGCGAAGCACACGCCAGGACGTACCCGCCCCGCCCGACCGGCTCGCTGCCTGGCCGCCGCCTGCGGGAGTTGAGGGCAAAAAAGTCAGCAGCTACATGTCAGCTGGTCGTTGCAGCACTCTAGGGTTTAGGGACTGCTGTCTATGTCAGCATCTCGGCCTGTGACCGGCAGTGGTACGGTTCGCGGCGCCCAACAGCTGCCAGCCAAGCTCTGCTGGTGTTGTGAGGCGTGCCGGGTGCTGACACACAGCTCCATAGTGAGCTGTGGAAAGTCGAGACCAATTAGGGTGTCTCCGCAGAAATGCTGCGGCGTTCTGCCGACGTACACGGGAGGCAATGTCCTCCACGAGCATCCTCCACGAGCATGCTCATGCTCCGCGCTGCGCTGTGGCGCCGCACATTGAGCTTGCGGGCGCCGCCCCACAACTCCTGCTTGTTCTCGGAACTCAGAGATGGCATCCTCCCCGCGCACCTGGGAGACAAAGTCCTCGACAAGCAGGCTCATGCCGCGCGCCGCGCTGTGACGCCTCTCCTTGAGCTTGCCAGCGTCCACGACGTACACCACGTCCGAGATGGTGAGGCTGGTTTCCGCGATGTTGGTGGCCAGCACCACCTTGCGCACCCCCGGCGGCGGCACCTGTGCTCGTCGGAACAGGGCCGACAACCATGGGATCAGAAAGCAGGGAGCTCATGGAGTCGGCAACGCTTGTGTGCAACATCGACTGGCACGCTGCGCTTAGTTGCACACTGCTGTGTGGAACGTGAACACTATGGCGTAGTCGCCAAACCGCGCAGATCTGAAGGAACCACCGAGACCACCAGTCCCTTGTCGCTTGTCAGCTGAACTCGGTAACATCCCAGCATTCAAGAGCGCACCAGGAACACACGGCGCTGCTGCTGTTGAGACACCGAGGAGTGCAGCGGCAGCAGCCACGATGCGGCCGCCGGGGATCTGAAGTTCTTCGTCGCCGCCAGCGCCTCGTGTGCCTTCCGGATCTCCGCCATGCCTGCAGCACAGTTGCCCAGTAGGCTGCTCAGGACATGCGCAGGACACCTGCCCTAGGCCAGTGCCTTCATTCTCACGATGCAGGGGACTGGAGCAATTGATTGCAATTGATTGCAATTCATTGCCGCCACCGCCTCATGCGCCTTCTGGAGATCCACCATGCCCGAGACAGCCACACAGTAAAGTGCTCGAGATTTGCAATACGAACTGCCATCGCAGCGCAACTGAGCCCGACAACGGGCTCTCTGACAGCTCTCGCCGAGGTCCTCATGGGCTGCAGGTGCTTTCCAGCCCCAGACACAGGCAGCTGGACGGCACGGGCATCGAAAGCGACCGAGCCGCCCAGTCTCCCAAAGTGAGTGGGCTGCGCAGGTGGCAGACACACCAAGATGGCGCCCTGGTGTACTGCGCGTCGAATGCAGCATAACTGCTTCAAGCAGATCGATGGCCGCCACCGGCAGGCATGTCAGGTTCTGCCGTGTGTCCCCGAGTAGAACTGCGTAAGCGTAAAGCGGCAGCGGCAGCTCTGACACTGAAAACTGATCTGTTCGAGAACACATTATTGTGGGACAGCGCTGCGCACCTGGCAGGAAAACCAGCACCGCACCCTCTGGGTGGCTCTCATCAATGTGCAGCACCACCGCTTCGAGAAGCTCGTAGTCGATGGCAGCCTCTGCAAGTCGCGCCAGGTTCTGCCGCGTCGTAACGGAGTAGGCGGCGTAGGCGTCGGCGTCGTAACGCCGGTTGAGCGGCCCCGCGTCCGCCTCGTCGTCGCCCCAGCCAGCCTGCGCGGGATGATTGTCAAATGCCGATGCCGTCACCAGCATAAACACCAAAATGACAAGCATGACAGTCCTGCTGTCAGAGCTTGAAACCTCTGGGAATTCTCGGTGTAGTGGTGAAATATGTAGATATCGAGGCAGCAAGTGACCTCCAGCAACATGCAGCATTGCCGGCTTCAAACCATGCATTCCAATCGCTGAAGTTGCTGTCTTCATGAACCCAATTCATGCCTAAAACCTAAACCCTAACTTGCGGAACCTCTCCACCTGCACAAGGCGCTGGTCGCGCTGCGCCACGGTGCTGCCGCCGCCGCGCCGCCGGCCGCCCGACACGTGCAGCGCCGCCGCCGAGTCAGCCGCCAGGCGGTACCCTGTCGCCTGGTACACATCCTCCAGGTACAGCTGCACGAATGCCGGTCAAGCCAGGAGTCGACATTGCCGCTCGTGCTCACTCTGTGACTCCCTTTCCCTGCTTGCGTGTCACACCCCTGCCCTAGCGGCGGGCCTTGGCATGCGGAAGCGCGGTTGCAACCCCGAATTGGCGAGCTTGGGTAACGCGTATCTCAATAGCTTCGGCCCCCTAGATGCAGGAAGGAGCAACGGGTTTTGACGACGTCTGAAATTGCTGTGTTACTACGACATCTGCAGTGTGATGTCGCACCTGCTGCACAGGGAAGGTGCGGCCGCCGGCCGCCAGTGTGGGCACCCCGCCGCCGCCAGCCGCGTCCCTGAAGTATGCCGCAAACATCGCCGCGTCCAGCGTCGCAGACATGAGGATGACCTGTCATCATGTCACGGGTTGCGCTTTCGGCAAGCGTGTCTTCTCCACTGACATCATCGTGCAGACACTGCCCTGGCTCCTCAGCGAAGGCTCTCATGGCGAGATCTGCTCGCCCCCAGCTGTGGGAATCTCGGAAAAATACTCCATTCTTCTGCACCTGGGCAGATTGCCTGCTCTGGCTGCGGTGGACATTGCAGCAGCCCCAGTCGCAGCAACCGGGCTGCAACAATTGGAACTGGAAGAGACTGCAGCCCCACTGCTCACCTTGAGGGGTTTTGCCGGCGGCGCGGCGGCAGGGCAGCGGGGCTCTTCAGCGCACCATCAGAATCTATGAGCAGAGAATCTATGAGCAGATCTGAGTTGTACAGATCAATGCAGGAATGCGTACCTTCAGAGGGTTGCCGGCGGCGCGGCGGCGGGGCAGCAGGTCCTTCATGAGCGCCATCAGGAAGTCGCCCTGTAGTGTCCGCTCGTGCACCTGACAGCACGCATCAGCCGGGTCAGCTACAGGGACAGGGTGTGCATGCGCGATGGGGGGCGGCGCTGACCCTTTTGCAACTTATCGATAAGTCACAAGCATTCCTTGCGCACAACCCCTTCCAACTTCCAACTTCCAACGTCCAACTTCCAACCTTCCAAAACCTCTTCCTCCCCAGCAGTCATGTGATCCCAGTGAAGTCGCCTTGACAGGTGGGCTGACATGGCAACATGATAGGGAGCCTGATGTGGCATACGAGAACTGCAGCCACCACTGAATTTGCGGCCGGGTGCGCCTGCAGGATGCTTTCCTTCGAGCAGGCTTGCAGCTCACCTCGTCCACGACGACGTGGGAGACTGACGACAGCAGCGCATCGCCTGCCAGCCGCCGCAGCAGGATGCCGGTGGTGCAGAACAGCAGCCGCGTGTCGCGGCCGGCCGCCGCATCAAGGCGCACGTGGTAGCCCACCTGCACACCGCGCGAGAGAGGAACTGTCGAATGCCGAATCAATTCCTGTGGTGTGTCATCCACCCACCTTGCACCAGGGAAAGGACGCTGCCCGAAGAAACGAGACAGAAAGAAGCGTCTGGCACCTTTCGGGCTGGCATCCTAGATGGAGTACCACAAACCCTGGCGTTGAGCTGCTGTAGGTGGCCGCTCATAGTGCATCCGCAATCATCTAATCAACGGGTGGTGTGGACAACTATCAGAACATCACGCACCCTGGCGCCGGGCTGCCCGGGCGGCGGCTCCCCCCGCTCCTCGGCCACGCGCTCCGCGACTGAAATTGCCGCAATCCGCCGCGGCTGTGTGCACACTACGCTGCAGGCGCCGCCGGCGCCGGCCTCCGCCGCCGCCTCCAGCAGGTATTGCGGCACCTGTTGATTGTCGATTCATCCTGTCAGTGCAAAGGGTTTCCTCGCTTGGTTGCGCGCCATACACGCTGCAGGCGCCGCCCGGCCCGGCCCTTGTTGCCGCCTCCAGCAGGTACAATGGCGTCCTCGGCAGAGGATCGCAGCCCAACAGCAACGTGAAAACCTGCCGTGAGTCGGTTCAGCCACTCCAGCTGGTGCGCTGGAATGGCTTGCGCATCCGTTACACCAGCTGCTGCATGGCTGCCGCAGGCGCTGCCCCATCCCACGCCCCGGGTCGTCTTGCCCAAGCCATTGTTGCCGCTGACGACCGACACAACTGCTGTGATAGTGCCGCCGCCCATGGTGCCCAGGTTGGTGCTCGAACTAATTCAGATTGAGTCATGTCTGACGGTCCGGAGTCACACCTGGGTGGTCTTGCCGCAGTCGGTATCGCCGCTCGACGGTCATGTCTGCTGTGGCGAGCGCGGCCCGCAGCAGCGCAACCAATTCTTGCTTGGTTTCCTTTTCTTTGCTTGGTTCTGAAGCCTACCTGAGTAGTTTTGCCGCAGCCAGTGTCACCACTGACAACCGTCACGTCTGCTGTGGCGAGCGCCGCCAGCAGCGGCGCCCGGATCTCCGCAACCGGCAACCCCGCCCGCTGCGCCGTCCATTTTGCGCCGTCCGTCGACGCCCGGAAGTCTGCCAGCTCCGCCGCCAGGCGGCGCGACTCTGCGGCTTCGGCCGAGGAATTCGAGGCGGCTGTCCGCCGGCCAGCCTGCGGAGAAATGATCAAGGAAACGTTCTTTAATGGTGGATTAACTGTCGGTGGAAGAAATCAAGAGTCTACTGGTTTTGCTTGGTGGGCTGGTAGTGCCCAATTGAATTCTTTCTGGTGAGCTATTAAGAGCTCATGTAGCTCGCGCAGGACTTATTGGTTTTGCAATGATCTTATTTGAAGTTGTGCATTTTGTTCCTGAAAGGAAATGCAATAGGAGCGCCTTCTGGTGATTGGTCACGGTTCCTCCAGGGTCCGTCACCAAGCTCCCGTCGATGGCCTTGCCTTCGTTGCCAGCAGGTCTTCACGTCGGTCGGGGAATGACTGGCATTGGGGTGCAGCATGCCTCTGTGAGGAAGTCTGTCTTGCACGAATGAGGTTGAGGAATGCTGAGTCTTGCTGGTCTCACCTGCGAGCCCGCCCGTGCTGCCGCGCTTTGAGCCGTCGCCCCGCCGCCGAGCCTCGACGCTGCTGCTGGCCGCCGCCGCTCCACGTCTGCAGCCAGCCGCTCTATGAAAGCGGCGCGCTCTGACTGCTTGGACTCGTCCGTCGGCGCAGGGCCTGCACCGCCTCAAACTTCAAAAAAGATAAAAAAGAAATTGAGGCAGCGCACGTTCAAGATCACGCACTTCCTTTTACTGCACCAAGTCGGAGAGTGTGTTTAGGGTTTCAGAGGTGACTAATCAATGAGACAGATTCTCAATCATTGAGTTATCGATGTCAAGGAGTCGCATGTACGAGCAATGCCTGGTGATGGCCGCCGCCAGCATGCGCCCTGAAGGCCAGGTTTCATCATGTTATAATCATGTATTCCATCTTCCCAGCCATCAGCCATCTTCGCACCTGATGTGGCGAGCTCCGACCATAGGCGCTGGAAGCCATCAGGCAGCCGGCCGCCAATCTCGGCGGCGGCGCCGAGTAGCTTTTGCAATGCCACCGTTGCCGCAGCGTTCTGGGCGTCCTGCAATGCGATATATCCATTGCGCATATATGTGACACATTTACGTATATACATATACATATACATATACATATACATATACATATACATATACATATACATATACATATACATATAGCAGCGGTAGTGCTGTGGCTGTCCCACAGCTGTGTGCTAATCAGCATCAGCGTAAACAGGCGCTGGGCTGCAGCATGCACAGACCAGATATACGAACATATACATATACATATAGCAGCGGTAGTGCTGTGGCTGTCCCACAGCTGTGTGCTAATCAGCATCAGCGTAAACAGGCGCTGGGCTGCAGCATGCACAGACCAGATATACGAACAGCCATGTCCGCTTGTGGTTAGCGCTCACGTTGATGGTCGCCCAGCCGTCTGCTGGCTCCGGAAGCTGGAAGCAGCGCGGCGGCGCAGGGGCGCCCCGCCTGCCGGCTCCGCCGTGGCCACCGCCACCCTTCCTGCCGGCGCTGGCGGCCGCCGCCACCGTCACGGAATATCTGACCAGGCCCGCAGGCGGATCTCCAGCTGCCGCTGCCGCCGCAGCGGCCTTGTCGCTGGCCAGCCGCAGCGCCGCGGCTTCCGCTGTGTTGGCTGCAGTCACGGTGCCGGCCTCGGCGGCTTTCGCGAGCGCCGCGGCCGCTGCCGCCGCAGCTGCCACAGCGGCGGCGGCGGTCGTCTGCAGACCTGACACGGCCTCCTGGCGGCCGCCGCCAGGCGCCAGGCGAGAAAACTGCGGCTGCGCGAGGTTGCCGGATTGGCAGTGCTGCTGCAGCGCCGCCTTGGGCTGCTTGGGCGGCACCGCCAGAGGCGGCGCCGCCTTGCCACCTGGGCAAGCGGGATCAACAGCTTGAGAAGCTAGCGGAATCGGGATTGGTAAAGGTTCGGACAGGTCAGAACTCGGGTGTGCGGCCAACACTCGGGTGTTGGTCGCACAATTTATGCTATGCACCGGCATTTCGCAACAGCAGCAGGGACAGACGTGGCTGCGTGCACAGCAGCTCTTGTTGCATGCTGCAGCAGTGTCCAGCACCCAGACAGGACTGGGCCGCCGCCGATAAACACGAGCGCCTCACCTTTCTTGCCCTTCTTCGGCTGCACTGGCCGCGGAGCCGGCTTTGGCGTTGAAGCTGGGACTGCCGCCTCCCAGGCCGCACCGCCGGCGTCCTCGTCGAAGAAACCGCCAGCAAACTCGTCGCCACTGTCGGAGGAAGTCGCTGCCGCTTCTGGCGGACTCTGCGCTGCCTGCACAAACAGCAACCACGTGGCTGCCTGCCTCTGGGGGTCTGCTGAGTATCGTACCTGACCCATCTTGTCGTGGATCGCTGCAACATTCGTAGTCAGCCTAGCACTCCACATGCGCGGCTTGTTTCTTCTGCCCGACTCGAGCTCCGCAGCAGAAGTCCTCGGCAGGAGCACAGGAGCGAAAGGAGAGGAAGGCACAAAACGGCTGCACGTCTCCTGCCTTCAGTTGCGAAGGTGGCGCCTTCCCCCGCTGCACCAAAGCACTGCCGGCATCGTCATCCCAGTACGCCGCATCCGCATAAACGTCCGAAAATGCGGGATGCGCTGCGGGCGCGCCGTTCGCCGCCGGCGACCCCCCGTCACTGGCTACTGGCTCTGCCAGATCCCCTGCTGCCGCCAGCCCAGCCAGAAAGCCATCGCCAGCTGCCTCGCCTGTCTGGCCGCCGCTGACGCTGCCGGCTGCTGGCTCGGCGCATTCAGACGGCGCTGCCACTTGCGGTGGCGGCGCTGCCAGCGACTCCTCGCTGACGCCTGCGAAACAGGCGAAATATTGTGACGGGCTGTCATGAACAGCGTCATACTGGCGTGCAGCAGATTGCGCTTCTGTGATGACCCGCAGTCCAGCTGCTCCCCAACCTTCCAGCTGCACCTCCCATTCATGGACGAAAACCTCTATCAATCGCCTCGGAACGGCCAGAGCAAGACAGCGCGGCGGCAAACCTCACCCAGCTCGGCCATCTCCTGCTTCAGGGCGCGGATCAGCTCTCCCGCCATCCGCTGGCGGGCCTTATCGCCGTCCGCCTTGGCGCGCGCCGCCTCTGCCTTTGCGGCCGCAAACTCCGCGCCCACCATGCCCCGCCGCGCCTGCCGGGCGAAGCGCAATCAATCCAAATGCAGGCAAGGGTTTGACTTTCCATCACGCCGGGGCCCAACAACAACAGGACAGCCGTTTCTCGCAGTTGGATGCTGGAAGCTGACCTCTGCCGGCAGGGCAGCGCGCCTGCGCTCCGCTTTCCGGCGCTCGATCTCTCGCGGGTCCGCAAACAGCTCCCAGTCCTCGATGACTCCGTCCGCCTGCAGGGGTCAGCCGCCACGGGTTGTGCCACATATGTGACGACACCAACGCCATGCAACAGGCAGAATATCTACCATCTGTTCAATCGGGTTTTGGGCAGTACCATCCTGAACCCATTCCGGGCATTTTGGAGGACCACGGCTGCATCAGCAGACGGTAAACCTGAGCCTGGGCCCAGCAATCCTGAGCCTGGTCCCCAGCAAACCTGAGCCTGGTCCCCAGCCAACCTGGGCCTGGGCCCAGCAATCCTGAGCCTGGTCCCCAGCAATCCTGCCAATCCACAGATTCCACTTGTGTGACACCTCATGCTCGCGCAGTCACCTCAGACTCCGAGGTGTCAGACTCCGACGCCTCCTGCAGATACTGCATGATCCAGCGCTGCTGGTCGGGCTTCGGTTCCGACGCTGCCGTGCTGCCAAGGGGGATGAAGAAATCTTCATCGCCCTTGGTGCTGCCGCCGCCTCCCCGGCCAGGCGCCGCAGCTGCCGGGTCACCCGATGTGTTGCCGGGGAGATTTGCGGCTGCAACATCTGGCTGCGCCGGCAGGGCCCTTTCGCCGCCCCATGCGGCGTCCGCATTGCTTGTGTGGCTGCGGGGCACGCATGTGAGGAACCTCCGAATCTCAGCCTGCGATGAAAGCTTTGGTGCGATGAAAGCTTTGGTGGCAGGCTCGTGCAGGGGCACGCGCCTTGCAGATTGGCATGCGCACATGTGCAGCAGCTTGTGTCTCAGCTCAGCAGGTCTACCCTCAAGCTCATGCCATGATTTGAGAGAGAGTGCAATCTTTACCCAGCCTGGGGTGCTGTGGCGCCTCGGCTTGCGTCGCTGGCAGCCACCACCTTCACAGCGCCGGCAACAGCGGCGCCGTGCGCGCCCGCTGCAAAAGAGCGCGGCAGCTGTCCCGGCTGCAGGTTGAGGCACAGCCAGTCCAGAGCCCAAGCCCGGCTGACATGCGGCGCCGTGGCCTGTGTCTCACGGAAAAAACCCTATCTGTTTATCTCTATAGCAGATCCGTTCGTTGTGTAAACATTCCACGGTTGCAGGCGCTTTCAGCGCTCGGGCCACGGACGCCATGGGCTCGGTCCATGGGAAGGATACAGCGCATGTCGGCATGAGCTCATGTCGGCAGGACAGGCGGCGCCTTCGAAGCTGCACGTCCTCCAGTTTTGGTTTTTGTGCCGCAATGGACCTTGAACACGATGAAGATACTGACAATGACACTCCTACGAGCCGTGAGGGCCACCTTCCACCATGTGGGCCTGCTGCTTTTACCTGCAGCGCCTGCTCGATGTGGGCGGTGTCGAACCCCAGCGCTGATAGGTCGTCATGCAACTCCTCGAGGTACGCACGCAGCGCTGCACCCGAGAGTGTCGCCGCCACCGATTCCGGTGCCGCGAGCTGCGGCGCGTCGCCCAGGCCCTGCAGCCGGCAGTCAGACCTCGTGTTTGTGATTGTCTTTGCGCGCTCAAGAATGCATGCAGGCACGCATTCCTGCAGCTGATGCGTTCGGAGGCATTTCGTGAAGCCAACTCTCGTACGATCACCGCTGAGCGCGACGGATCGATACCTTCTCTGAAACGGCATGGCAGCAATAGCGCATCGGAAGACTACTGCAGAATGGACATCATGCCACTGGTCTCGCAAGCGCACCAGCATGAGACGGAAGAGCCACACAACAACAGCGAGATATATGATCTGTCTACAGCTTGCACTGGAGATTTATTGTTGGCACATCTGCGTCACAGCTTAATTAACATTGGGGAGCACCTTGAGCAGGGATCGGATGCGAGACTCGCTCTCCGGAGTCAAGCTGATCGACGCCCCCTTGCGCTTCGCAGCTGCGAGAGCGGCCGCAACTGCAGCGGCCTTGCGGCCCTGCTCCATGGCTGGATCGAAGGGGCTGCTTGTTCCGAAAGCTGCTCAGTGCCAATTGGCATGTCGGGAAATTTGGCGTGTCGGCCGAGCGACCGCAGCACAGCCAGTCTGATTGGTTCCTGCTCACAACACAGGATGCAAACTCGGCGTGAGGCCTGGTGAGGCTTGCGATCGCTGCCAACATGCAAGCCTCAATTTCAGCGCCCTGTACCAGAATGCGGATTGAAAGTTGGCGGCACGACATGAAGTGTGTTTGGAGACAGGAGCACTCGCTCGACGCCTCGTATGACGCCATCGGAGAAATCACAGCGTCTATGCAACCGGCTTTCAGTCTCAGCCATGGCGCCGCAGCATCACGGCGCCAACACCGCCGTCACAGAGTCACGCCGCTACTGCAGGGTGCGCAGGTGCGGCGCACGGCGCAGAAGTGGAGGGATCGTACTTGTCGCACGATATAGTAGATCATACAACAGAAGCAGCACCAGCGCTGAAGATGATATTGAGTTTGATGAAATTTGCTGCTGAAACATAAACATCCCGAAGGTTACCTGCACAATAATCTGCGACCAAAGAGATAGCTAGCGAATCTGCCAGTATGAATAAATGTGATATTGTTCACTACCAACGAAAGCAATCGAGATGGCCGCCACAAAACCGGCAACATTGGTCACGTCTGTATGCGTAAATGTCCTTGTAAGCATTCGGCCCCCCAAAACGTTTGCTGTGATCCTCCGTCGCCCATGGGGCATCAGTGCAACGTCGGCAGCATCATCGGCAGATGAAGCATCATTTAGATGCCCGCGACACCCTTCGGAATCGCAGTCTCTGCAATCAAACTTCCTGCAACAGCTTGCGGCCGAGCACGGTGCCGGCCGGCGGCGGCATAGCAGCGGCTGGCGGCTGCATGCCCATGACCGGCGGCGGCGCTGCGGCCGGCGGCATAAGGGGGACCAGCGGCGGCGAAGGCGGCGCGGTGTAGTTGGAGCCGAAGAAGGGGCGCGCCGCCGCGGCGAGCACGCCGTTGCCCAGGATCCGGTGCACGCGGCCTGTTGGATGGAACTGGTCCCAGAAGATGTAGTTGTCCGGGTTGGCACAGGTGGGCCCGTACATCGCGCCCTGCCCGATGTTGAGCACCTTGTGGCAGGCGGCCTTGGTCTCCGTGAAGTTCATGGCCGCCGCGTTGGCGATCAGGTTGGCGAAGGAGGTGTACACATCCACATACTGCACCCTGGAACCTGCAAGCATCGAGTGCCCATTACTAAATACGAACACAGCTCACAGCATGTCGAGAGCCATTTGAGCAGACCCAGCTTCTGCAGACCCAGTTGTGACGATCTGCAGGCCCGGATGTGCGGGCCCAGTTGTGCAGACCCGGCTCTGCAGATGTATAGACCCAGAGGTGCAGACCCAGGTGTGGCCGCACGTGCCGGCACAACAGGCCTAGGGCTCTCATCGTTTCTGTGCTATGCCTGAACATGCCCTGCCATATTCGGCTACTGCATCCGACCGCTTGCGTCATTGAAAGTTTGGGCGTGCGCATTGTACTGGTGAAACAAAAGTGATGTTGTATGGCAGCAGTGTGCTGACGCGCTGCTCACCCGGGTGTGTATGGTTGAACGTCTGCGCAGTGGAGTTCAGCAGCACGTTGTGACGCAGGTTCTGCACCTTCACCAGGTTCAGCGTGTTTTTCTGCATAGAATCATACACCGTGTCAGCCCATGTGTCATATGCAATGTCGCCGAAAACGGACATCAACATCTGCCTCTATTGCTGTGTATCGCCAGCCTGTCACTAACGCTGTTTGACACTGCTTTTGGTGCTGGGGTGGATGGCGACTCTGTAGCAAGGAAGATCGAGTGTGGGCCTTGCAGAGGAATGACAATGCCGTGCTGCCGCCCCGTGTGCGTATCATTGTGGGGTCAGTAGCATCGTATGGGATGCATTTTCAAATGTAGTTGATAGTAGGTCGCACCAGGATCTGGCCATATGAGGCCTGATACATGGTTTGTGTGAAAGCCGGCAGGCCTGTGAGGTCCGGCTCGTTGAGCAGCAGGAACCTGCAGAGCGAACCTAATGGCTGAGCGAGCTGTTGGCGCACGGGTGTGCACAGAGGGGTGGCTGTATGACACACCAGGCTGGTGATGGGTGTGGCGCAGGCGAGCAGTCCAGCAGACAAATGCTTGATTGTTCCACCGCTTTTGCAACTGGGTCGATGCACCCGGTTAAAGTCATCAAAGGCGCACTTCCGGGCGCCGGCGTTGTACAGCCGGTCCATGCCTTGGCGAATGTTGCCAACCACGATGTCTGCCGTGGCGTTGTACTGCTGCAGCGCAATCGACAGGTACCTACAAATGCACATTGCAATGGTTGAGCGGCATTGCGGTGCTGCTTGATCGTCATGGAGAGTTCAGCTGCAACGTGTGCTTGCACTCTTGGTGTTGTGCTTCGCTGAAGATGAAAATCGTCCCTCATTTTTGCCAGCACTCGTAACAGGCAGCCGGCACTCACATATAAATTTGCGGCAACTTGTTGACTCGCAGGGGGCTTATGCCGGCATCGCGTTTGGCATTGAAAATGCGCAGGCGCCATGTCGTGATCGCACGAGATGCGTGGCCCTATCAAGCAGCGCACTCGTTGGCGCCAATGAAGATGACATAAAAGTCGTCGGGGCTCAGCACATCGGTGGTGGAGGTGTTGAAGAGCGGGTCGTAGCGCAGGTGCCGGTTGATCTGCAGTTGGTTCACAAGGCAATCGTCATCGTTCCTTCGATGACGAAGGAACGGGCTTATCATCAGGTCTGGAAACAGCCGGCTGTTGGCAGTAAGGCTCCGGTGGATGAGTGACACAGACAGCAGACACCGCAATCTGCGGCGTTGCAATGCGCGGGGCAGACATGATTCATAGAGCAGCACACCTGCTGGAAGATGTTGGGTGACAAGACGGTGGTGGGCTGGGACAAGTTTCCAAAGGGCGGCATGATGGGCGGCACCTGCACAGAAAACGAGGCTCAGATCATGAGCTGGAGTACCGAGGAATGCGAGATCCGCACGCACACTCTTCCATGCTGGATGTGCAACCAGCTCGAAAGTGTGTAGCTCAATAACGAACAAGTGAGTGCGCGCACTTTCTTCACGCCGAAACTGGCTGCCGCCAGACGTCGTTCGGTCTTCTTGAGAAATCTTAACGCATGAACCAGCCTGAAAGTGCAAAGCAGGACATGCTTGCCTGCGCTGGCGCGAAGCCGGTCGTGGCCCCTGCGGCCGCGTAGTCGTACAGCGGCAGGTTGAGTGCTTCCGCAACGTACTCGATGTAAACTCGACCGTTGCTCCAGCGCCCGCGGAAGTAGGGCGACTCTGGGTACTCCTGCATCAGCGTGCGTCCGAGACGGATCAGTGGGAGAATGCGCTCACGGTATTGGCAGAATGCGCTCATGCAAGAAAGTGGAGGCTCGCCTGAAACACATGCGCTGAAGATACAGAGCCCTGGCCGTTTGTGTCGGCTACTCACCGCCGGTGTGTTGAGGGCTTCCTTCACGGCCAGTGCGTACCCGTTGCCTGTGTGCAGCAACAACGCGTTATGGTCTGAGCTCGCTCAATCGCTCGACAGCTGGCTACCACGAGCAATTAATGCGATTTGATAAGACGCGTAGTAGTACAACACATTAAGAGTCACAGCACTTGCCATTGTCGGAGAAGGAGTCGGCAATGACCACAATTTTCGGACTCGTCTGAGCTCGCACTGACGTGCACAAAAGCGCTGCCGCTGCAAGCAGCGCAGCAAACATACAGCAGCGCGCCATCCTAAATACCTGCAAATTGGACAAATATCGTGTGTTTCGCATAGGATGATGTCAGGCGCGGCAGAACTGAGGTGCACCTCGAGTGACGACATGCCGCTGCATGCACGAGATGCTGACGATAGGTTCAGCGCACCAGACAGAGTACAAGGCGTGCTGGCAGATGTGACTTTCTGGGACTGTAGACGAGACCTGGTGATGCTGTGAGGCGATTGACTGTTCACGGCAGCGGACGAGCAGCCGGACAAATGGGACAAATGGGACACTTTCCGGATTTTGTGAGTCATCACACACGTGAGAGGACGCCCAGCTTCCTTCAGCTCTGGGGCGTCTTGCATCGAGTTGTAGCTTCAAGTTGAATTATTGCAACGTGAAACAAAAGTTTAAGCAGATCCCCGCAGACCAGGTGGTTTGATGGTCGCCATCGCCACGCCGGTGATGCATCGCCGCGGCTGACGCACCCGACCTGGACTGACAGGCCAGGCCAGTCAACCCCACACAGCATGCCGTCTACGTCCTGCAGCATTACATGGGCCTCGCTCAGCTCAGCGAGGCCTGGACCTTCACGCACTGGACCGAGACATTATTTATGACGCGGCTGCGCCTCCGCCGCTTAGCGTCTGTGAAGCGGTGCACGCATTGTACTTATTGCAGAGCAGCTGCGGAATTCCTGACTGCCGGCAAGTTTCCGAGCGTGTACTGGAGGCGTATACATTTGTTACTTATATTTACTAGTGGAGCAAGCTTGTTGACGACAGAGCCCTGAGCGCAGTAGTGCCGCATCTGCAAGCTGGCGCAGCGGCACCTCACCTGAGTGCATGCGTCAGCAGGCTGAAACTAGCAGCAGCAGAGGACGGTGTTAAATCGGGGTCAGGAAGCATATCTGGCAGGTGAACTGTTATGAAGCACAGGTCATCTGTAGCGTGCTTGTCACACCCCTGGCAGTCGCTGGCGGCCTGAGTGAAGACATCCAGATTACCTATAGATTCCATATGAAGTTGCACCGTTGGCCGCCACATCAATAGTATAAAGGGGTGCACATCTGAAAGCGGGCTAACGAGCCAGCTGCCTGCAGATACGCGGCCCACTGCTCATCAGCGGCTGGTCAAAATGGTGACTCAAGGCTACTAGCCATACTAGTAGTATGTGTGCCGCTTTCTGCCCATGGCTAAATGCCTAAGTATAGGCTGATCTCACATGGCGGCTGACACAGGCGTCGCCTCGCAGATGCTGTGCACTGTGAGGTCCTCTCTACATCAATCTAGATCAATGGCGCGCCCTGCATATAGTGGGTGGGGTCCCTCGAAATCGCATTGTATGGAAAGAGATGCACGTTTCGCGTCGCCGAGCCAGTAGAGGCACCTTCGTGTGTAGCGGCCCGCAGCATTGAAAGGTATGAACCGCTAATCAGATCGGCGGCTTCCGCTGCCCGAGTCTATCAGCCGGGTCCCGGAGCCCCCACACAACCCCCAGGTCCGCTGACGCCCGCCCGGCTGCTCGTAGGCGGGTCAGACAGTCGCGCGCGGGCCCCTGGCGCGTTCCAGAATTGTACACTGTGCCGTCGCTGGCTCAGCAGCGGTGGCAGGGCACCTCGTGCACACCCAGCCAGGACTTACCTGCAGGGCAACAGACATAATAGCATCAATCAGCTGGCTTCTCGACTCCTGGCAGAATGACGGCGTGAGCGTCATTTAGCCGTGTGCAGAGCCCAGCAGAGCCCAGCAGAGGGCAGGAACCAGGGCTGTCGTCTGCAAAGGCGTTGGCAGCCGTGCTGGAAGTTGCGATTAGAGCATCAACCCTGCTGTGTTGTCGTGGCCACTCGCTGGGGACTGAAAATGAACATGTCGAAAGGGCAGCTTTGCGTCAGGCATCACTGCAGGGTGTGTGATGACCGAAGACGATGGCAGCCACATGGCTGAGGAGCCATTGGCGGGCGGAATTGTGATGCGAGGAAGCTGGGGAGATGTGACGGCGCAGCAACGCCGCCGCTTTGACATCGTACCTCGCTCGAAGACGGTCCAGGAGATGGCGGCCGCAGGCGCAATCTTCGCCATGTCCGGGCCGAGCCCCTTGTACAGTCCGCGCGCCCCTGCAGCATGCAGCAGGGTTTCGTCTCAGGCTATTGTCAAAGAGTGACGATGACGCATCGGGACACTTCCGGCAATGCAGCAGTTTGCCGCAAGACCGCCTGCTGACTCTGTAGTGGAGAGGCACAGCTGCAGTGTGGCTGTCTCAGACAGCGGCACACAGTGCACGAAACAGTTTTGAGCTCGAGTGTGCTTGGCGCAAGTCCGACTTCATTGTGTCGTTCGACAACCCCTGCTCAAGTCTCCAAGCCGGCTGTCCATCGCACAGCGGCACAGCAGGGTCGCTGAAATCACGGGCAATGAGCTGGCCCACCACAGGGTGGCTGCAAGGGCACGCTCGGGGCGTATCGCACCCTCAGTGCTCAGAATCTGGCGGAAGCAGTCGAGCATGCCCGCGTAAACCACCGGCCGCCCTCCCATGCCCTGCGCCTGCGTAGGCGCAACAATGCTGGCATCAGTAAGTTTGTTCTGAGTTGTCGATCCGGCCACCCGAAGACTGGCGTCAGTCAATCCTGTAGAAAAGCGTTTGCTGAGTCGATATGACGAACCTGGGGGCGGGTGCGCACGAGGCGCAGCGGGTGGGACACCAGCTGCGCATTTCTGATGAAGTCAAATGAGATTGCAAAGTTATCAGTTTTCTACTCACCTGTAGCCGCGTGCGCACGAGGCCCAGCGGGTAGGACACCAGCTGCGCGGTGGTGGAGGACAGCATGCCAGCTGCGAGCAGCGCGCCCGCTGGCAACTGCTGCTGCGTGACCGCCTGCGCAGGCCACGATGGGAGTGACATCGGGCAGCGTCTGGGCACTTCCTCAAGAGCGACCTGATCTCAGCGAGGAGCGTCTGGGTTCAGGTGCAAAGGAGCAGATGGTCGACTGCACATCGTCCATGTGAGCCTGAATATTGACTTCCACTCCACTCTGTCGGGCGTGACAAATGCCGCATGTGCATGACAGACCTCTGCAGGCTCAGGGCTCGCCGCTCGCAGCCGCGGACTGTCGCCGCCGTCTCCGTCACGTGGAACGTCGGAGATCGCCTCGGCAGCGGCGGCAGTCTCCGGCGCGGCGGAAGCCGCCGCCACCACGGCCAGGTCGGCGCGCCTTGCCTCGGCGTCGGCAATGCGCTCTCGCAGCAGGCCAAACACCGCGATGTCGATGCCTGCAGGCAGCGTGAACAGTCGGAACAGGCTGCCGAATCCTGCGAAGATGGCAGCTCTACTGCAGTCCTCGAAAGGCGCAGGCCGTGATTGGTGGCGCCAGGACAAAGCGGCAACTCCATGCAGGTCCCTGATCTTGTGGACCACGCTTCTCGCGGTCACGCGATTGCAAAGACGTCTGCTCAAGGAGACAGCACGGCCGCGTGGATACGCATTCCAGCCATCAGCGGCGGCGCGCACCCGCGTAGGGAAGGATGCCGCACATGGTGGGCACCAGGCCGCGAAACAGAGCGCGCGGCCCCTCATGCGCGACCGTCTTGGCCAGCGTGTCCCAGATGCCTGCGTGCAGGACATACATCTTGATCAGCCTCCAAGCAGGGCAGATGTTGGTAAGGCAGCCACACCGAAAGCGGGCCCGCTAGGGTTTTCAGGTTTTTTTTGGGGGTTTTATGTGACGCGTACGAGTGGATGCTGCCCCAACGAGTCGTGCATGGCAGCTGACGCTTTCAAAGAGCAGTTGGGCCTCGCAGCCGAGTGCGCTGCTCCTCTTCGCTTTTTCGAATCACTGCGCCCTGCCGGAATGCTCCCAGCAACAGGGGAAGCTGGCGAGGCTGCCAGCGTTCAGCATCTCACCCGAGTAGGTGCCTGGCGGGCTGACGGCCAGCCGCGTCTGCACCACCTCCAGCGGGTAGATGGCCGCCTGCGCAAAGGCGCCTGCGAGGCCCCCGATGGCCAGCCGCTGCGCCAGCGTCGGCCGGCGGCCGTCCGCCTGCTGGCACAGGAGCGTCTATGTCTTCATTTGGCACCTCTGCCAGTCGGACAAGTCAAATCCAAAGGTCACGGCCACAGTTCGGTGCAGTCGTTCGTGTCCGATATTCTGACGTTGTGCTGCAACACAGGGTGTGATGCATCGAGTTGCAGACGGAACAGAGCGCGCACTGAGAATGCCTGGCGGGCGTAGTCGGCTGCGCCCAGCTTGAGGCCCATCTCCGGGATGTTTTTGACCACGTTCGCGCCGTTGCCGCGCCAGAAGGCACGCAGGCTGCCCTCGCTGGCCATGCGCGCCAACCCCTGCGCAGATGGTGCAGGGTGACACCATAGGCGTGGTGCCTAGGGGAGGGTGACAACACCTAAACATTACGAAACGAAAACGAGTGCCTTGAGGACTTGCCCTGCCTGACGGGGATGCGCATCTACACCACACGCTATGGCCCAGGCCGGCGTGTGTTCTGGTGTGTAGCTATAAGGGTTTAGGGTTTAGGGTTTAGGGTTTAGGGTTTAGGGTAGCATGCCAGAAGCATATGCACCTCCGGGAGCCCTCGCAGCAAGCGGCCTCTGTGTCCTCACCTAGCGCATCACCTGGCGCACGATGAGCTACTTGATGCTGCGGTGCACCTGCTGCGGCACCTGCTGCGGCGTGCGCCTCCAGGCTTCATGGGGTGCGCTCCCTGACAGTGCCGCTCACCTGGCGCATGGTGAGCCGCTTGGTGCTGCGGTGAACCTGCTGCAGCATGCGCAGACGGTCCATGGGAGCCGTGGCCGTTCGGCTGAGAGCGCCTGCCACGCCGCCTGCACGCGGATACGGACCATCAGCGCCTTTAGGGTTTAGGGTTTTGGGAAGCCATTGCCTCAGGCTCACGTGCCGCTGCCAGCGCCACTGCATTCTCCAGATCGATCTGCATGCCTGCTGGACTTAGAAGTCTGAGCAGCGCACGCGTGGGTGCGACGGGCCTCAATTGGCGCAGGGAGCAGCGGTTTTGCCTTTGTCTGCAGGCAGCTTCAGCACAGGTGCGCCGCAGCCGAAAGCTGTCCTGTCACCCACGGCACATCTAACTCACCTGCCAGCAGCAGCTTGAGCGGGCGGCTGCCGCCGTCGTCGCCGTCGCCGTTGGGCTTACGCTGCCGCGGCGTGTGGTGCTCCGCCTTGAGGCTGTCGCCGAGCGCTGTGGACGCCGGGCCATGCGCTGCGGGGTTGGGCAGGTGCGCCAGCGGCCAGGCGGTGGAGGCGCCGTACACCACCGCCAGCTGCCGCGGGGTGTCCTGTGCATGCAGAGAATTCAAGTCGAAACCACGACGTAGGGCTCACTGGAAAGGAGCAGGTGCGCCAGGGGCTGGGCAGTGGACGCGCTGTACATCAGTGCCAGCTGTTATGGAGTGCGCTGCGGATCCAAATGCACATGGTGAATCACACACCACCGCAGGGTTGCTAGGTTCGACATTCATTCCAGCAGCCCTGCGGTGGGGGCGCCACGAACCACCAGCTGCCGCTGCGATTGCTGCTACAATGGACAGCACAGAATATGCTGCAGGGTAGGTGTGTTCTTGCCTGTGTGCTGCCGGCAACGGCGCCGCCTGGCCAGTCCCGGGCATGCTTCGGGATGGCGGCGCCGAGCGCCGTCCCCGCGGCCGACTGCAAGGCGTCAGCTTTCGCTTCCGTTGCCTCTGCCGTCGCGGCATCCCTGAGCACGTGCGAGCCGCCTTGGGTGCTTGCGCCGCCGTCGGGCCCACCGGCCCTGTTGCCGCCATTGCCGCCTCCGCCATTGCCGCTACCGGCGAGCGACGCATGCGGCGGGAAGGCGAAGACCGCGCTGGAACGCGTGTTTCTGCGCTCGTTGTCTGGCACCTGGTAGTGGGAGCTGGGCGTCTCCGGCCGCCCTGCGGAGGGGTCTGCGCTGCTGGCTGCTGCTCTGTCTGCCTGGTGCCCGACAGCGGGCGCTGCTACTGGCGCATCACCACTGTACCAAGCTGCAGCGCCCTTCCAGCGGCCTTCAGCCTCGCTGGGGTGGCGCATGCCGGGCAATTGGACAACTCGGCCTTCAGCTGCCAGTGATGGTCTCCTGCTCCACTTGGCTGCCGATGCTAATCTGGCGCCGAGCTGTTGACTTGGTGTCTGAGCTGCTGCCGGTGCAGGTCTGCTGGGACGAGCTGCTGCCGGGTCAGCCTATCGGAAATCGGTTGTGGAAGCTAGCAGGAGGGTCACTCAGCCCGGAGGCAGAGTGTGCAACACCGCATGGCTGTGAGTGGCATTCACTGTTGCGGGCTGCTCAGTACCGCACATGGTGCTGCCCGCGACTGACGTGGATGCTGTACCTGCAGCAATGCGTGCCAAATCAGCCATGAAGTCGTGAGGTACACTCTCAGTCGACCCCTGCACCGCAGTCCGGAAATTTGAAAACTGCATCGGACTTCCCATCAAGCAAGTACTGGGGCCCCAAGGCACCCGCGCGGCAATACCCACATGCACAGAGTATGCATCATGCCTTCTGCCTTCCATTGCACCACACCAAGTGCCTTGGGCTGCTCACCTGTCTCCGCAAGCGATGACGAAAGTCGCGAGGTTCGTTTTGAAACTGAACGTTGCTCAGATAGCACAGCCCGGCGTGGGGCGGCTGATGTGCCTTTGATTGAGCCTTCGAGCAGTTTTGCCGCCACCCCGGCTGCTGTAGTCAAGCAAGGCTGCACTTCAGTCACGCGCGCCTCCTCCGGGTGTCGCCAGAACACCTCCGTCACCTGATGCACAAAAGCTGCGATTGCTGCTGGCCGGAAGGCCGCCTCTCTGGGATCATAGAAGCAGCAAGTGTGTGTGTCCTGTGCTCTGTACCACTTGGCCAGCGGATCTGGCGTCAATCTGGCCGAGTCAGCCAGCTTTTTCAGCTGTGCCAAGAAAAGGCCAACTAAGAGTCCCTATAGGGGTGATCATGTGTTAATCACCCCATACCCTACAGAGCCCCGTGTGCTGCAATTCGCATTCCTGCGATATTGGATCGCATGGGATTTGCACACGGGGGCAGTTTTGCAGAGCAGATTTGGTTTGCAGGTAGTAGTTGACCGTGTGTGCTTTGACACTTGAACCTCCTCTCAGCTGAGCTTGGGTTGCATCTGCGTAGGTTTTGCTCCTCTACACCGCACTTGAGTTTTGTGCATCGGCAGACGGTGGAGCTCTCTGGACTTCTCGGCAGCGTTCAGCATTTAAACCTGTTTCAGTATTCACCAATTCTCACCTAAGACTCGGTGCTGCATACAAACACGGTGCATCTGGGTTTGATCTTGGTGAGTTGCACATCCATAAATTCAGTCGATCGCAGATGTCGTGTGTATTTCTGGCATGCGTATGCTAGGGTGCGCGAGGCTATCGCCAAGCTTACCTGAGAGCACAGCCCCTGTTTCTGGCTGCAGACCAGACCACAGGACGATGCAGCAGGCTGCCACGCGGCAGATTACCAGCGGGATATCAGGGCCGCACCTAGCGCAAGCCCCGCCACAGTCCGCATGCCGCCGGGCTATGCAGAGAACCCGCGGCGGCGCCGCAGTCACGGAGCAGCCGGCGGCAGCCGAGCCCAAATCCGCTCAGCGAACGCGGCATGTACAGCCTGTGTCGCCAACAGCCGTCAGCGCCGCCGCCGCCTCCGCCGCCAGCAGACTCGCGAGCCGCAAGGCCGCTGGTTCCGCAGGAGCCGCCAGGATGCCGCAGGGATCCCGCAGCCAGGCCGCGGCGCAGGCCAGGCGGCAGGGCCCGCCGGCAACGGCGGCTGCAGACCGGAGCCGGAGTCCGGGCCCAGATGCGGCAGGCACGGTGGCCGCGTCACGGCCGCAGAAGCCGCGGAGTCCGGCGGCCCAGCTGCGCGGCCCGCCACCGCGCCTGCAGCGCGGTGTCTATGACGAGGCGACAGTACGTCACTTTGGTCGCTTAGGGTTTATCTAAGCAGCATGGAGGCACAGCCCGCATGCAAGTGCATTCGACAGCATCCACTGCACCCTGTGCTGTGTGGAAGTGCGCCATTGGAGTCACAAGCACAGCTTCGTGAGCAGAGACTGCGGTGCTCCACACCTCCTGTGGAGTCCCGTTGAGGTGCCCTATAGGACAAGTAGCGCCTGAAAAGTTTGCGCTGCGGAAATCTCCGCTGGCGCGGCCGGCAACGCCATCGCACCGCCGCAGCGCGACGGCAGCTGTATTTTGGAGCATTTTGCACGCCTATCCAGAATGTATCGCTACCCCTCTGTATGTCAATCGCCTGGCGCAGCCGGAGGTGCCGGCATTTAATATCAGTCGCCGTCGATCAGATTAGCCGCTTGCTCCAATGACGGCTGCGTAGGGTTCGCCGACGCCTTTCTCAGAAATTCTTCTGAAAAACGTATGCTCAATCTTGTGTCATATTCCGTCATATTCCGCAGGAGGATCCGATGGCGCTGCCGGAGATGCCGGCGTACCAGCCGCGGCGCGACGCCGGCTACGTTGGGCGCTCCGAAGTGACGGCCGCCATCACGCACGCGTCCCGCTGGGAGGAGGTGGCTTCAGTAGTGGACCGCAGGGAGCTGGACGGCGTCACGCTCGGCGCCGCGTTTGGGCACCTGGCAAAACTCCACGCCGCGGCGGGCGCCACCAGCGACATGCCCCAGGCGCTCAAGTGAGCTCTTTGCTGGCAGCAGATTTGAAACGACCTCGCCCTGCGTTAGGGCACCTCGCCGACCTGCACGCCGCGGCGGGCGCCGGCAGCCCCTAGGTGCACAAGTGAACTTTTGTTTGGGAAAGCTTGCTAGCAGTCAAAATGTCGTATCGTGGCAGCCTGAGAACCTGTCCGAGGTGCACGCTGCGGCGGGCCCTGGCAGCAGCATGCCGGCAAGAAGCTTCCTTGCCAACTGCGCTGCAGGTCTGCGGAATTGCTGGACTGCACTACGGCGCGTGCCGTGGCGCTCGGTGCAGCAGCAGCCGCTCCTGCCCACATGCCAGGTCCAAAACTGCGATCGAATGCGTTTCAACGTCTTGCAGGGCGTCGGGGCTGCTGGACCGCATGACGGCGCGTGCTGTGGCGCTGGCGGGTATGCGGCAGCCGCTCAAGGGCCGCAGCATTGCCGTCATTTTGGCGGCGTACCCGAAGCTGGGCGTGTTCCCGGAGGAGGCGGCGCTGTCGGCGCTGGCAAAAGCCGCGGCTCAAAATTTGCACACCTTCGCCCCTGGTGGGCTACTTCTTGAACTGGCTTGTGCTCAGACCTTCAAACTGAGTGGCTCACTCGAGCGATGGCTTTGCATACAACCTCCGTCCATCAACTCTGGCCAGGGCCGTAGGGCAGACCCTGCACACGTCGCGCCTGACGCCGTGCAACCGCCGTGGACATCACAGCCAGCGATGGCAGCATCAGCAGCAGACTCCTGGCGGCCATCGACCGCTTTCCTGAGCGCTGAACGCTGGCTCGCTCGCCCACAGGCCACATCGCCAACACGGTGCGAGCGTTTGGTGCGCTGCGCTTTCGCCCGGAGGGGCCGCTGGTGGCGGATCTGGCGGACGCAGCCGCCGCCGCCGCCGCCAAGCTGTCGCCCTACAATATCGGCAGCCTGGCATGGGGCTACGCGCGGCTGTGCACGCACCCGGGGGAGCTGCTGCTCGAGGTGAGGCCTTGTTGTGGGAGCGGAATGACAATCATATGCGGCCGCCTCCCGCATGCCGTGCACTGGTCGCCCTGCATGCGGACTAGGCCTGTGCATGGCTGTGTGCATTGCAGGCAGCTGAGTGGGTCAGCTTCAGCACTTGTGTGGCCTGAAAAGTGGCAACTCATGAGTGAAAGCACTCAGGCAGTTGGCACCTAGAAGCCTCGGCAATCAAAGAAGCTTCTAAAGAAGCCCTGGGGGGCTTGTCTGCACCCCATTCTTGGTCCGGTCAAACACATCTCAAGCCTGCCAGATCTGACAGTGCGCTGCCGCGCCCCGCAGGCGCTGGAGCGCCGCATCGCGGGCAGCGCCCCCGACTTCAAGGCGGCGCACCTCGCGGAGGCCCTGTGGGGATTCGGGACCCTAGGCCACACGCCGCGGCCCGAAACCCTGCAGCTGCTGCTGGCCGGCGTCGCGGCGTCGGACGGGCGTGACCCCCCGTTCGGCTTCAGGGGACAGACCGCTGCGACGGCGCTCTCGGGCCTCGCAAAGCTCGGCGTCGGGGAGCTGGGCTGGACGGGAGATGCACAGATGCCGCCGGCGGGCGGCGCAGCCGCTGGCGCGGCGGCAGAAGGCGGTGCGGACGGCAGCGCGGCCGACGACGGTGGCGGCGGTGGTGCCGCAGATGCTGTGAGGGTGCTGACAGCGGCGCTGGCAGCGGGGGCTGGCGACCTGAACGCGGCGCAGCTGTCCCAGGCGTGAATTTCCGCAAGATCCCGCTGGACTTGAAAAGATAAGATGGTTCATTTTCCAGAGATCAAAAGGCTGTCTTTTGTCCATGATGGATGTTGGCTTAGCACGTTAGTCTTCCTCTGTGACGTGCGTCATCGCACTCCCATTTGCTGATGCGCAGGCGCTGTCGGCGCTGGCGAGGCTGCCGCCAGAGGCTGCCGCCGCAGCGCAGGATGCAGTGCTGGCGGTCGTTGCCGCTTCCGCTTCCAGCTTCCCACCACCCCTGGTGTGCAAGGCGCTGACGGCGGTGGAGGCGCTGGCGGCGGCAGGCAGCACCGCCGGCAGCGCGCCTTCTTCGGCATGGCCGGCACTGGCAGAGGTGGGCGCAAGATTGCGTGGCTGAACTGGGCGGGAGACGTCTGATTGCACGCTAATTGGTCAGCGCTCACAGTGGACCCACTGACAGGGACGTGCCTGCGAGCCTGCACACCAGTTTGCTCTCACGGCTCAGTCAGCTCGTCCAATCGAAGGTTCATGGTCCCCTGGATGATGCATGTTCCAAGCACAGCTTGTTGTGATTCTCCATTGTCAAACGTCTTGATCTGTGTTCACAGGGCGGCGCCCGCAGCCGGCTGTCGGCGGCGGCGATGCAGACGGTGGAGGACGAGAGCAGCGACGAGGATGCCGCATCCATGCACCGCTTCGTCGCCAGCCTGTCCGATGCGCGGCAGGTGCTGACTTGGGTTATGGGTGTCACAACGTCTCATTGTGCTGCCTGGTCGCCAGCCTCCGCCCATGCTCAGCGACATTCGGTGTCAGCGGAGGTGCCGCAGTGACATGTCATGCCGTGGGAGGCAGTTCACATGCACTCGGCGGGACAGGTTGCCGTGCATTGTGCTCTAGCTGAGTGGCAGCACTGTGCTCAAGCGGCTCAACAGAGGCAGCCTCTGCTGCGAAAGGAAGCACACAGGCTTCCTTTCGCACACAGGAGCACGAGTTCGTTGGGCCGAAAGCATTTGAGGTCGTGGCCAGTCGCAACTAACAGTCGTATCTTCTTTCACGCTTGTGCGTCGCTTTGCAGTCGCTGGCGGCCGCAGAGGCAGCAGCGGCCGGCGGTTCCAGCAGCGGCGAGGAGGACCCCGCCTTCAGTTCTTCAGACGTTGAAGACTTCCCGGTACGACTCATTCTCATCTCTGGCATCTCTCAACGGCTCCGCGGTCGCATTCGCATGTGGACACCCTTCATGTTGCAGCCTCTGCTCGCTCTGCAGACACAGCAGGTCATCACAGTCTGCATTGGAGCAATGCCAACGTGTAGTGTTTGGCTCCCAGACGTGCGTGTAGTCTTTCATTCCCAGACCTGCCCTATGCTCCACCATGCTCCATGCTCCTCCAAGCAGCTGGAGGGCTTCCCGCTGGACAGCGGCTTCCCGCTGCCTTCCGACGAGGACGGCGCCCCCACGGCTGGGCTTTTGGACTCGACCCCATCTGAAGGCGCTGCACACGAGGCGCTCACAGCCCTGGCGCGGCAGACGCGGCTCACGGCGCGCCGCTTCGAGCCTGCCGCCATGCTGACCGCGCTGCGGTCCTTCGTGGTGCTGGCGGAGCTCGCTCCCACACCATCCGTTGCCGTGGCAGGGTCGGCGGCCGCCGCCGCCGGCTTCCTGCTGCCGGCAGACGTGGTGGACGCGCTGGCGGGCGACATCGGCGTCAGGCAGCTGCAGTTCAGCCGGGTGGAGCGGTCGGAAGCGGGCGCGCTGCTAGGGCGGCTGGCAGCGGCGCATGGCGCGGGCCTCGCCTCTGTGCAGGCGCTCGCGCAGTGATGTAGTGGTAGTGCAGAGGGGCCAAGGGACCGGTGCTCAGTTGCAGCCGCATACCTTGGGGGTGTGTCTCAATCCAGACGGGTACATTGGAGGGACGGTGCGGGCAGCATGATGTCCACGGTGGAGGCAGTGGTATTGAGATTAGGGTTGGCAGAAACCGGAAGCTAGGGCCGGTTACGGTTACGGTTTCCGGTTACTACGGTTACTCACCAAATCCCGCCGTTTTACCACTGCCTTTCGTATGAAACTCCTCGGAAATAAGCTCCTCTCAGCTTGCTTGATCACTTTGTATGGGGCATTGTTTTTTCCATGCGAGGTTGCTTGTTGCATATATCCAGGTGGTCTTCGCCATGGATTGACACCCAACACCATGTATTGCCTCCTAGAAGCGTGCAATGGCACGGCAGAGGGAACAGACCCCACTAGGATATGCATCTTCGTCTTCTGGAGCATTTGTGGCGTGTAAGGCTCCATTCGGCGTGCCGCTCGAGGAGCCCGCCGCGGCGGGCCTCGTCTACGATGAGATTCCACTGGTTTAGAATGGGGAACGACCTTGGAGATCGGAACTAACCGTAAATCCTGGCCCGGTTACGGTTGGTAATCGCGGTTACTTCGGTTGGGGTAAGCCAAGTTTCCGGTTACCATAATTGAGATTTGAGCGTGCAAGGGTTTTGGCGTGGCAGGATGTTGTTTGTTGAGTCATCAAAGTCCGAAGCACCATCTGCAGTGCCGCTCACACCTGCTCAAAAATCTTATAGCTTGCAGCGTCTCTGTCGTGTGGTTGCGTAGTATCTCTCCGGCAGCTTGCTATCCTGCACACTCAGGTCTTGACCTGCAGTGATCTGTGGATCGTCAACGAACCACCGTTCGCCGTGCCGCACGCAAACACCTCCGAGCTTGCAGCGTCGTGGTCGTGACATATCGCATAGCGCTCTACTGCGCATCGTTCTGAGCAGCACAGATAGGACGGCCTCTGACGCCCGACCTGATGGCATGCTGCTCACCCTTGTGCGCGCGCCGCTCGTCACTGCCAGCAGCAGCATTCCACGAGCCGGCATGCAGCCATTTGAAGGCCAGGCACATTTGTGCCGACCACATCATTCGCAGATCCTCAATCGGCGATCTGCACCAGCGGAAGGAGTGCAGGTCCCTCCACCACCTCAGCTTGCGGCCTGCGGTGAGCGCGCTGGTTGCTGGATCCGCCAGGCTCTCTGGCAGCACGTTGGACGCTATCATGCTGGTACATCTCTTGACGCCCTTCGGCGCAGTCTGCACTTCATCATGTCGACAGCGGCGGCCCATGGCCCAGCCAGCTGGCCATGGCATAGCAGACTCCTTCTTCTCAGTCTGCTTTTCATCGTGTCGACAGCGGCGGCCCATGGTCAGCTGGCTGGGCCATGGGCCAGCTGACCATGGTAGCAGAGCCCTTTTTGCCCTTCATCACATCGACACTTGCGCCGTCTGTTCTACATCATGTCGACAGCGGCCGGCCCATGGCCAAGCCAGCTGACCATTGTATAGCAGAGCCTTTGCACGCAGCCTACTGCACATACCATGCAACTCACCGTTCTCCCACACTGCGATCGGTTGGACCGCTGCTTGAGGTGCCGCACTTCGCTTCTGCGTCTTCACAGTGTTGGCCACCTGATGCACATCATGGCTCCCTGTGCTTCACATCCAGCTGCAAGCTTCTGAGCAAACTATATCAGTCTGATTTGACCCCCGGGGAGAGTGGAAGCACCACTTCAGTGGAAGACACCTCAGTCAGCCGAAATGACTCTTGAGGCCGAACTGGCTCAGCCGAAATGACTCTTGAGGCAGAACTGGCTCAGAAACCTCAGTCAGCCGAAATGACTCCTGAGGCAGAACCCGCAAGCCACAAGTAGCACGTTTCCTCGCCTCGGTACAGCTTGTGTATAGATTTCACAAGAGCAACATGGAGGCTTCTGCGCCCGCAGACGCTCAAATGAGCGGCGCAGAGCTTGCGGAAGGTGTGCTGACTCAGCTTTGACCGGAAGCTCCCGCTGTTCGTCTGCTGGCTCCGAAGAGCGGCGAAGCCGTCCAAATCCTCTGCAAAGTGATTCTTTCCGAGCTGCAGCGAAATTTGGCGTGCAGCGTGCTTCGTTGCTGTAGGAGTTTGTTTCCTGAGACTCTCATCACATTTTAATCCAGTGCTTTGTGATGAGAGCCCAGCACTTCAGCAAAGAACACGACTTCAAAGGGGCCATGTTTGTGGTCTCGCGAGGGATGGGCAGCCTGTGCTCTTAGCGAGTGTCAGACTTGTCAACTAGCAACTAGGAGATTTGGGGATCGTGTCGCTTTATTCATGCCTGACGCCCTTCTAGGCGCAGGCGGCGTCAAACATACAACTTTCCAATAACCGTCTGCAATGCCGCACTTGCACACCTTCCAGCTCGCAGCGTGATTATCGTGCTGTTCGTGGTGCTCTCTCCGCGGCTTCTCACCCAGCAGAATTGGCTGTGACTTGAGTGATCTGAGACCTGATGGCGTGCTGCTCCTCACATATGTGCGCTCAGCGCTCATCGCTGTCAGCAACAGCACCCCATAGGTCATCATGCAGCCGTTTGCAGAACACCAGGCACAGCTGTCCCGACAGCGCTGTTCGCAGAATGCCGATTGGCAGTCTGCACCGGCGCAGTGAATGCAGATCCTTCCGCCACCTCAGCTCGCGACCTGCGGTGAGCACGCTGGCTGGACCTGCAAGGATGTGTGATAGCAGGTTGGAGGCCAGCTTGATGGCTGCATCCAGCCATGCGCCATGTTGCCCTCTTGACGCAGTTGCTGTTCTGTGCAGGCTGGCAGACAGCAGCCTCGCACGGCGGCTGTAGCAGCCGCAGTCAACGGTTTAGCTGACGCTGAGAAGGCGTGCGAGCGGTGTGGGGCGAGCCATTCGCTATTCTACTTCCCGCGCACGGCGTCGCAGCCGGACGGCCACTGGGTGCACTGCTTCGGCTGCCGCTACGCGCTGAAGCTCATTGCCAAGCCGTACCGCCAGTGCGCCGTTTCGCATCGCCGTTTCATGGACCGCCTCCAGACTCGTATGCCCGCTCTGCTCCACCCACTGCCAGCGCCTCGGACCCTGATTGCGGACCAGCATGCGCTCTGCACGGTCACCGCTTGGATCGCTGAGCTGTTGCCTGCGACTGCAGGCTGGATGACAGCGAGCATGCGCCGACGAACGAACCGAGGCGCTGCAAGCGCTGCGGGGAGCGGCTGCCTGCAGATTTCTTCAAGTTACATCCTTTGGTGCTTGGCGGTAGGAGGCGAGAGTGCTTGGCGTGCGAGTCGGTCCGCCAGCGAGGCTACGGCACGAGGGAGGTCACGGTGCCAATTGAGAAGCAGTGCAGCAGGTGTCAGGAGACGCTGCCGGCTGCGCAGTTCTGGCAGAGCGCTCACTCCCCCAACGGCCTGACCTGGCGCTGCAAGCAGTGCAGCAGCGCCCGCATCCGAGCGCCGCTTGTCGCCGTCCCTGTGGCCTCGAAGAAGTGTGGGCTGTGTGGGCTTGCCCTGCCGGCTGCCGCCT
>JAABUM010001853.1_pt1 | contig 30167 bp, 31 predicted proteins | sample 5559161 | NCBI WGS metagenome assembly JAABUM01 (sample SAMN10711868, study PRJNA513369) | rock metagenome | isolation source: Antarctica rocks | place: Antarctica: Victoria Land, Siegfried Peak nord
GCGGCGGTCTCTCCGGGAAGGACGAACCCGACGAACAGGGCGTCCTCGGCGAACACGATCAGCCCCACGGTCAGGATCACCGACCAGGCGGGCAGGGTCAGGATGTGCGCGACGATGCCGCTCATGCGACCTGCCCTGTCTGGGTGCGGGAGGCGACGGTGGCCCCGTGCTGCTCGGGTCCGGTGAACACGGCGCGCAGGCCGGGCGCTCGGCGCAGCCAGGTGGTGGCCGCGGTCAGCGGGACCGCGAGCAGCAGCCACCCGAGCAGGGTGACCGCGGCGCCGAGGACCAGCCCGCCGGCGACGTCCCACGGGTAGTGCGCGGCGGTGTAGACCCGGGCGAACGCCAGCAGCAGCGCCGCCACCAGAGCGACCCAGCCCAGCCGGCGGGAGACCAGGAACAGCCCGGCAGTGACGGCCCCGGCCATGACGGCGTGGTCGCTGGGGAAGGAGAAGTCGCTGCTGCGGCTGGCGAGCACCAGCAGCTGCGGGTGGCTGGTGTACGGGCGTGGTTCGGTGAACAGGTGCCCGACCGGCTGGTTGAGCGCCACCGCGACCAGCGTCGCCAGACACGCCCACCCGGCCGCGGCCAGGGCGCGGGCTGAGCTGTTCCGGGTGACCCACAGGCCGCCCAGCAGCAGGGCACCGAAGAGCAGCACGCCGTATCCGGCGTACGCGACCATCGGGGCGTGCAACCACCCGGTATGCCGGGCGAGCGAGTTGACGTCCAGCAGCAGCTGGTCGTCCAGGTGACGCAGCGAGTTCATGGCCGGTGCTCCTGAGCGGTGGGTGGGGTTGGTCCTGGTCCGAGCGCGCAGCCTGCCCCCGAAGTTTGCGGCCGGGTCTGCGGTCGGAGTCTGTGGCCGGAGCCCGGTGACGGGCGAGGTGTGGCACCCTTGGGTCACTACATCAAACCGTCGTATTACATCACAGCGTAGTAGCGACCGGGTGCGGGGGTCTGGAGGACCGAGATGTCAACGGCAAGGGTGTCAGCGGTGTCGACGGTGTCAGGGGTGTCAGGGGTGTCAACGGTGCGGCGTGGGGGTTTGGAGCAGCGGGTGCTGGGCTGCTTGGCGGCGGGGCGACCGTTGACGGCGGGGGAGGTGCTGGCCGGCCTCGGTGGAGGTTTGGCCTACACCACGGTGATGACCACGTTGTCCCGGCTGCACGCCAAGGGGGCGTTGACCCGGGAGCTGGTTGGCCGCGCCTACGCCTACGCCCTGGCCAGTGACCCGGCCGCGATGGGGTTGGCGCTCACGGCGCGCCGGATGCGCCGGCTGCTCGAGGATGGCGGGGACCGCGCGGGTGTGCTGGCCCGGTTCGTGGCCGACCTGAGCCCGGAGGATGAGCGGCTGCTGGCTGATCTGCTGGCCAGCGGTGAGCGCCGCCCGGAACAGCCGGGCCGGTGAGCGTGCACGCGCTGATCTGGCTCCCGGTGGCGGGTAGTGCGCTGCTGGGTGCGTTGGCGCCCCGGTTGGGGCGGTGGTTGCCGCCGGCCACGGCGGTCCGGGCGCTGAGCGCCGCGGCGTTGGTGTCGGCGTTGGGGACCGGGTTCGTCCTGGCCGTCGCCGGGTTCGTGGTGCTGGCACAGGTGCCGGTGGTCGCGGCGCTGGGGCACTGGTCGGCCGCCGTGGTGGCGACCGGGCACCTGGTCCCCGTCGCCGCGGGAGGTCTGGCCGGGCTTACGGTGACCGTGCTGCTGGCCTCGGCGCTGTGCCGTGTGTTGCGCGCCGGGCGTGAGCTGACCGTGGCTGCGCTGGTCTGCCGCCGGCTCGGCCGGGGTGTCGGCGGGCTGGTCGTCGTCGAGGACGAGGTCCCCGAGGCGTTCGCGTTACCCGGCCTGGGCGGGCGGGTGGTGGTCTCCACCGCGATGCTCGCCGCGTTGCCCGCGGACGAACGGGCGGTGCTGCTGGCGCACGAGGCGGCCCACCTGGCCCACCGCCACCATCTCTATGTGCAGGCCGTCGAGCTGGCGGCCGCGGCGAACCCGCTGCTGCGACCGGTTGCCCGAGCGGTACGCGCGGCGGTGGAACGCTGGGCCGACGAAGTCGCCGCCGCGCAGGTCGGGGACCGGGCACTGGCCGCCCGCGCTCTGGCCCGGGCGGGGCTGGCGCGGGCCCGGGCGTCCCGGGCGGCCCGGTCGCGGCTGGCGGTGACCGGGGCGCTGGGCGGGGCGGCGTTGGGCGGGGCGCAAACGCAGGTCGCCGACCGTGCCCGGGCTCTGCTTGCCCCCCCGGTGCCGCCGCGGCGGGCGCTGGCCGGCGCAGTCCTGTCGCTGACAGTGGCGTCCGGGGCCGTGGTGGTGCTCAGCGAGCACCTCACCGAGACCCGGTTCGAGCTGGCGCACGCCTCATACGGCCACCCTCGGCACCCGCTGCGCTACGGCGGCGCTGTTCGGGTGCTGGAACGAGACGCCGCTGCCTGGGCGCGGCGCGTCCTGACATAGCCGCACAGCGCGCCGCCTGACGCCGCCAGGGACCGTGCGGCCGGTGACCGTCCCAGAAAGGCCAGTCGTCGCAAGGGAGCACAGTTGGCGCGGAGAGAGCAGTCGTCGCAGGGGAGGTCAGTCGGCGGGGGCGCTGCGCGAGCGGCGCAGCTCCGTCAGCACCGGGATCAGGGACAGCACGATGACGAGTGCGATGATGGGCAGCAGGTAGCGGTCGATGTTCGGAACTCGTGAGCCGAGGGCGTAGCCGGCCAGGGTGACCCCCACAGACCAGAGCACCCCGCCGGTGACCTGCCACCGGGCGAACGTGGCGGCTGGGACGCCGACGGTCCCGGCCAGCGGGTTCAGCACCGTGCGGACCAGCGGGATGAACCCGGCCAGGACGATGGCCTTGCCGGTGCCGTACCGCTCCAAGGCGCCTCGGGCCCGGGTGACAGCCCTGGTGCAGCCGGGGCCGGTCCGGGCGGTCCAGCAGCGGGGGGCCGGCCTTGCGGCCGATCAGATAGCCCGGCCTGCGCCCCGAGCAGCGCCCCGCCGGCGGCGGCGACCAGCACCGCCGGCAGTGCCAGGTGCACGGCCGACCCGCTCGCGGTGGTGCAGAGCAGCCCAGCGGTAAACGGCAACGAGTCCCCGGGAAGGAAGAACCCGACCAGCAGCCCGGTCTCGGCGAACAGGGCCAGGAACACCCCCAGCGGGCTCAGGGTGGCCAGCAGGCTGTGCGGGTCGAGCAGGTTCAGCGCCGTCAGAGCGGCGACGCCGACGTGCATCAACGGGCCCTTTCTCGAGTCAGCGGGACGGTCATCGCCCCCACTACTACCACACGGTTCGTACTACATGTTGTTGTGGTATCCCTGGTGCTCGATAACCGTCGTAGCTGTGAGGAGTCCTTCGATGTCGAGCAGTCCCACGCCGGGAGCCGGCCCGGCCCCCGTGCGCCGTCGGTTCGCCGTGTCCGGAGTGGGTCGGTCCTGGATGGCAGCGGTGCGGATCGCCAGCCACGACGCTCCGGCGTCGTCTTCGGGGGCCGATGCCGCGGAGGCCGGGCAGCCGCCGACCGGCGGCGCTGGGCGTTCGTGGCCGCTGCTGGTCCCTGCGGTGGTGCTGCTGGCGTTCGCGGCGCGGCTGGTGCCGATGCTGGCCGGCGGCGGTCTGGGCGGGATCGGCGGCTACGACGACGGGGTGTACTACACGGCCGCGGCCTCGCTGGCCCACGGCCGGCTGCCGTACCAGGACTTCCTGCTGCTGCACCCGCCCGGGATTCTGCTGGTCCTGGCCCCGTTCGCCTGGCTGGGGTCGCACACCTCTGATGCCGCCGGTTTCGCGGTGGCGCGGGTGGCTTTCATGCTGATCGGCGCGCTGAACGCCGCCCTGGTGGTGGTGCTGCTGCGCCGGTACGGGCCCACCGCCGCCGCTGTCGGGGGGATCTTCTACGCGCTGTTCTATCCGGCCGTCTACGCCGAGCGGTCCACGCTGTTGGAGCCGCTGGGGACCCTGGCGCTGCTGGTCGCCTTGCTGCTGTTGGGCCGCGCCACGAAGGCCACGCAGGCCGGGCAAGCCACGGACGCCACGGGCGACGCCGGGATCGGTTGGCGGTGCTACGCCGCCGGGGCGGCGTTGGGCGCGGGGGTGGCGGTGAAGATCTGGTATGTCGTGGCGGTGCTGGTGCTCGTGGCCGTCGTGCGTGGCGCCGCCCGCTGGCGGGTCCTGGCCGGTGCGGCCGCGGCGGCCGCGGCGATCTGCCTGCCGTTCTTCGTGGCCGCACCGACCTCGATGTTCCGGTACGTCATCACCGACCAGGTCGGCCGGCCGGGAGGGCACGTCTCGGTGGTGAAGCGGATCGAGTCCATCGTCGGCCTGGACGGCGTGGCCGCCGGGAAGCCGGGGTCCTCGGTGCTGATCCTGGCGATGCTGATGCTGCTGGCCGTGTTCGCGGCCTGCGCGGCGGTCACCCTCACGGTGCCGGCGGCGCGCATCTTCGTCTGGCTGCTGGCCGCCAACGCCGTGGTGCTGCTGGTCAGCCCGTCGTACTTCAAGCACTACTCCACCCTCACGGCGGCGCCGCTGGCGCTGATCGTCGGTGTCGCGGTTGCGCGGGTGAGGCCGAGGCTGCTGCGGCGCACGCTGGGGCGTCCGCTGCTGGGTGGTGTCGCTTTGGTCGCCGTCGTGGGGTTCGCGCTGCCGGGTCCGCTGAACCCGCTGGGCACTTCTTTTCCTGCGCCGCCGATGCGGGCGGCCGCGGCGCGGGTGCACGGCTGCGTCACCGCGGACGACCCGACCGCGCTGGTCGAGCTGAACGTGCTGACCAGCGACCTGGACCGCGGCTGTCTGCTCTGGCCCGACGTCACCGGATGGACCTACGACACCGCCGATGTGCGCACCCACAGCGGCAAGGAGCAGTCCCGACCCAAGAACACCGTCTGGCAGCGCCTGGTGCTGGGCTACCTGAAGTCCGGTTCGGCCGTCATCCTGGCCCGACCCGACACCGGCCTGAGCCAGGCCACCAAGGCCAGCATCGACGCCGGGCCGGTGCTCGCCCACGCCGGCGGGTATGCCCTCCACGGCGTCCCCGCCGGGTCCAGGTGAACCACCGGGGCAGCGTCGAAGGGGTTCGCCGATGATCCTGGTGACCCGGGCAGCGGCGCTCGGTCGCCGGCGGCAGGTGCTGGAGACGCTGGTGGTCCGCGACCTGAGAGTGCGCTACGCGCGCAGCGTGCTCGGCTACCTGTGGACCCTGGTGGACCCGCTGGCCATGTCCGGCATCTACTTCTTCGTCTTCGTGCTCGTCTTCCACCGCCGCGGGTGGGGTACGAGCCGTACTTCCTGTTCCTGCTCACCGGGCTGCTGTCCTGGCAGTGGTTCTCCGGGTCGGTCACCGAGACCTCCCGGGCGTTGTTGCAGGAAGCCAAGCTGGTGCGTTCCACCAACCTTCCTCGCGAGCTGTGGGTGGTCCGGGTCGTCATCGCCGAGGGCATCCCCAGTTGGGGTCGGCCACTATCGCTGGGGCCGGCACCCGGCAGAGGCCGCTGCACCGGCCCCTGGTCCGAGCTCACCTGCTCACTGGGGCCACTCACCGCACCACTGTGCCGCACGGCGCACCAGACGCGGCAAACCAACGGCCGACGCGAGAACCCGTCGGACGCGATCGGCCCGGCGTGGTCGCCCCCTGTTCAGCACGCGGTTCTGACGTTCGTGACCGCGTCGATGCGTGCCGAGGTGGCCTGCTTGGCGAGAACTGCCGCGGCGGCCCCCGGGCTCGGCGAGGTCGAGGTCGAAATCCCCGAGGTCGGTGTCCCGGCGGTCGGGGTGGCAGGCGCCGCGGCGTTGAAGGCGGGTTTCGGGGTGAGCGGTGCTGGGGCGTTGGAGGCGCTCAGCGCGCTGGTGACCAGGACCCGGATCGCGGCGAAGTTGGGGTGCACGACGTTGATGTTGGCTGGGGTGAACGGCAGGCTCGTGATTTTCGCGTGCTTGACCCGCTGGGCCAGGACCACCCACGCGGGCAGGTCACCGGCGGGGATGTCGACGCTGATGTTGGTCTTGGCGACCCTGGCCAGCTGGGGGTACTTGCCCAGCAGAGCGACCGGGTTGGCCTGGGTCAGCAACGCGCCGACCATGCATCGTTGCCGCCGCATCCGGCTGTAGTCATCGGTGGTCGCCCTGGACCGGGAGAACCACAGCGCCCTGTACCCGTTCAGGTGCTGGGTGCCCTTCTCGATCCACCCTTTGATGCTGCCCGGGATGATTCCCCCGGAAACGTCGTGGGAGCCGCCGATCGGGATTCGCTCATGCACGGTCACCGTCACCCCGCCCATCGCATCGACCAGGGAGGTGAACCCGGCCAGGTCGATCACCGCGGTGTTGTCAATCCGCAGCCCCAGGGTCTGGCTGATCGCGTCCCTGGTCGCGGTCAGCCCCGGGTTCGACTCACCAGTGAACAAGCTCCTGTGGTTGTACGCCTCGGTCCAGACCGCGTTCAGCAAGCACACCGACCCGCAGTCGTACCCGTGCGGCCAGACACGGTGCAGCGGGTCGCCGGCCGGGAAGCGGACCCGCTCCAGGTTGCGGGGCAGCCCAAACAAGACCGTGTTCCCCGTCGAAGGGTTGATGCTGGCGACCATCATCGAGTCGGTCCGGACCCCAGTCCGGTCAGCGCCAGCATCGGAGCCCAACAGCAGCACATTCACCCGCGCCGTACCGGCCCACGGGTCGGACCGCGACGGGTCCGGAGTCGCCCTAGCCCCCGGCCTTGGCCCCGCACCCGCTGCTGGTGCCGACGCGCCGGACGGGGCAGTCGGAGCCGGGTTGGCGAACATGGACCCCACCAAGTCCCGTTGGATGGCCGCGTACTGGATCGCCGCGACCGCTGGCCCCAGCACCATCAGGCACATCGCCGCAGTGAAACCCTTAGTCAGCGCCCGCGCTCGGGAAGGTCGGGTCGCGGCGTGTGTCGCGACGATCGAGACGGCCCAGATGATCGCCGCGACCCCCACCCCCAGCGACAGCAGCACCAGCCAGGTGTTGCTGACCGCCACGCTCAACGCGGTCACCACCAGTCCCCGGCGAAGCGTCACCGCCGCGAGCAGCGCTACGACCAAGACGGACCCGGCCAGCAGCGGCACACCGGTCCGGCGTCGGCCGGCGGCCACCAGACCGGCACCCGGGACCAGGGTGCCCAGCGCGGTCAACCCCAACGACCGACCAACCGTCCGCCCGCGACGGCGGGTGTCCACCAGCAGCACCGGCGAGCCACCCTGCCGCGGCCGACCACGCTCCTGCGGCTGCGACATCACCACCTCTTCCCTCACCCTGATCTTGTGCGTGGCACCGGTCGGCGCCGCCACCAAGGACCAACCGATACCCCACCAGACTGACAACAGGCAGGGAATACCACTGCAACGCTTGAGCCTTTCCGCTCGGATGCTCGCCGCAACAGGCCGCGGCTTCTGGTGCCCCGAACAGCAGGGGTTGCTCGCCGGCTACGTGGCCCGCTTCTATGCCGCCGCCATCGACCTCGCACATCGCCGTGGGGACGTCATCGCAGAAGTCCTCGGAACCGACGCCTACCCCCACTACGCGGTCGACCACGAGACCCTCACCACTGCCCAACAGGATCTACACCACGACAGCCCGACAAGTGCCATACGCCGGCACCTAGACGACCGGCTCGACGACCTACGCCGGGCAGTTCACGTTTAGACGATGGAGCCAGTCCCAACCTGGCTAGCGCAACCGGGCCCCAGCTCCATACGTCTCACTTCCAGGCAACTGGATATCGGCCAGTTTGACCACCACGTCCCGGACCGTCAGCCCAGCGCGGGCGAAACCTGATCCGGATGCGCCTCAGCGCAGGTACAGGCGGCGCAGCTCACTCCGCTCGTAGGCCGAGATCTGCGGGTACCCGGTCAGCGAGGGATGCATCACGTCGTGGTAGTGGTCGTGGCCCAGACCCAGCCCGTGGCCCAGCTCGTGCTTGACCACGTCGAGGCGCTGACTGTAGGTGTAGTGCTCGCCGTAGTACCGGTTCAGCCGGATGCTCATCGAGGTGAAGTGGCCGCCGGATTGGGTGTAGCTCGTGTCGGCGTCCCACCCGGTCGGGCCGTAGTCGCCCTCGTACACGTGCACGCAGCGGTAGCCCGTGCAGGCGCCGTACCGGTAGCCGCTGCCCCAGGACCGCGTGCTGGCCCGGACCGGCCACAGAACACCGGTGTGGTCCTCGACCCGCACATTGGCCCAGTGGTGGGCGCGGTGCGACCAGTCCACCCCCAAGGTGCTGGCCTGTGCCGGGGCGGTGAAGAACAGGGCTGGCGCAATGGCCGCGGCCAGCGCAAGGGGAATGCGAAGTCTCATGCGGTCATTATCGCCCAGTTTCGGCCGAGCTCATCGTGGGCTACCACCCACGAAGTGGCGATCCCGAAGCTCCGCTCCGGTCGCCTTTCCCCGACTGGCTGCCGAAGCGCCGCCAGCGCGCCGAAGGGGCGCTTGACCACCGTGGTCGCGACCTGCTACCCGCGCGGGGGTCGCCACTTCGCCGGATGAAGAAGGTGGTCGAGGCCCTGGGAGTCACCCGGCTGTCGAAGTCGCACGCCCAGCACCCCACGCGGTCACTACTCGCTCGCCTGCCTCGAGGCCGCCCAGGACGGCCATCGCCAGTGCCGAGGAGAGGCCGCGGTCACGCTAGCGGACAAATGGTAAAAAACGGACATTGGGTTATGCGCCGGCTGCCACTATCGGCGTCAGGACCGGGTCCCAGCCCCGTGGCGAGAGAGCGACCTCGACCTCGCGCTCGATGAGGTAACCGCAGCTCATCGCGATCCCCAGCCCCTCCAGTGTTCGCGCCGCGACATGACTCGGGCCCGCCGCCAGTCGTGCGGTGCACAGCGCCTGGGTCGCGAGCATGACGATCGGGGCCGAGAGCGCCGTCCCCAGCAACCACGAGTCGCGGGCGACGCGCTGCGAGGAGCCGGCCCAGCGCAGAGCAGGGATGTCGAAGGACCGCCGATCACGTAGCGCGATCAGCTGACCCGCCACCCCCGCAGCGAGCTGCACGGCCGAGACGAACACCAGAGCCCGACGCGTCTGCATGCGCCGACGCTAGTCCTCGAACCACCAGCTCACTGGAGTCGCCCACGGATGGGCGCCGGGTGGCGTAGAAGGTCCCGAAGTCGATCCCGGAGTGGGCGGTGAGGTCCTCGGCGCGAATGACGTTCGAGGGCCAGGTTGAGCCCCAACGTCGCCGCCCATGCCGATGCGGGCAGCTGCGACGTGCGGGCCAACCACGACGGTCAACAGCTGATTTTCGAGGTCGAAGACGACGGACGCGGGATCCCCGACCACCACCGCCTCGGCATGGGTCGAGAGTCCATGCGGGAGCGCGCCGAGGAGCTCGGCGGGAACCTCACGGTGACCCCGAATACGTCCGGCTCCGGCACGATGGTGGGGCCGTGCTGCCGTGCGCTCGAAGCGCAACACCGCCAAGGGACTCCGGGCAACGCATCAAGCACGACGGGCCGAGGAGGGCTATTGACACGCGTGAGCGTCCTGAATCTGCGATGACCACGCCGAGTTCCGCGTCAGCCTAGCAGCGCTGCTGGTCGGTGGCGGCGAGATCGACGTCGTAGGCGAGGCAGCCGACGGCGCCGCAGCGGTCGAGGCGGTCCGCACCCTGCAACCGGACGTCGAACTGATGGACCTGACGATGCCTGGCATGGGAGGGGTGGAGACGACCCGGCGGATCCTTGCCCATTCGCCACACGTCGGTGTGGTCGTCCTGACCATGGTCGAGGACGACGACCCGGTGTTCGCCGCGATGCGGGCCGGTGCTCGTGGTTACCGGCTCAAGGGTGCGCGACGCGCCGAAATCGTGCGGGCCGTGCGGGCCGTTGCCGACGGCGAGGCAGTGTTCGGCTCAGCGATCGCCGGGCGGCTCATCCGCTTCTTCGAGGCCCCGCGGTCTCCACGGAACGCGCAGGCCTTCCCCGAACTCACGACCCGCGAGGTGCAGGTCCTCTCGCTCATGGCAAGACACCTACACAACCCGGCCATCGCCGAGCAGCTGTCCGTCACCGAGAAGACAGTGCGCAACAACGTCTCCTCGATCTTGACCAAGCCGTCTGTGACCGATCGCGCGCAAGCAATCATCGCGGCACAACGCGCCGGCTTGGGCAGGTGACTCCGCCATGTAGACCAAGAACAGCGCGGACAGCCGGTCCCTGGTCACGAGCCAGAAGAGAAACTAGGCCCGGGCGCTCTGCGACTCAGAAACGTTGCTGCGCAGGCACTGCCGCAAGTCCTCCAGCGTCACGTAGCCGCCGAGGCGAGCGGGGCTGTGGTTGGCGAGCACCTCAACGGGCGGTCGGCCGGGGTCGGACAGCTCCGAGACGACGAGCACGGCTTCGTCGAAGGCCTCATGACGGGTGTAGCCGTTGACGGTGACCAGACACGGCAGCCCGGCGCCGGTCGCAGCCAGCAACCCGTTTCGGGAGTCCTCGACCACGAGGGTGTCGGCCGGATCGAGCCCCAGCACCTCCATGGCCATCACGTATATCGCGGGATCGGGTTTCTTGGCAGGCACGACGTCACCGGTGAACAGCGGCACCCGCTCGGCGGTCTCGGTCCCTACCGCGTTACCGAGGACGGCGCGGACCGACTCCTCGGCTGACGTTGAGGCCACCGCCACCGACCAGCCCGCCGCCAGCGCCTCAGGGATGATCCGTGAGATACCCGGCCGGGGTGGCAGCTTCCCGGCCGCGATCAGCTCCTTGAAGTGGGCGGTCTTGCGTTTGTGCCAGGTGAGCAACAGCTCTGCCCGCTTCTCCTCGTCGTCCGGGATGCCCGCCGCTTCCAAAAATCCGGGGTCGCGAAACAGACTGGCCATCCGCTCCTTGCCGCCGCCGATCTTCAACCGCTCGGCGTACTCATTCTCGTCCCAGCGCACCGGCAGGCCGAACTCCGCGAAGGTGGCGTTGAACGCCGGGAGGTGCCCGTACCGCTCGGTGTCCGCGAGTACCCCGTCACAGTCGAAGATCAGGGCGGGCATCACGCCTTCCCCGAGCTACCGAACAGGCGCATGTGTTCCCGGGCCACGCTCATCACGGCGGCGGACTGGTGCCGGAACAGTGTCGGCGGGTCCCACTTGCCAGTCTCCTCGGAGGCGCGCAGCGACTCCAGGCCGGACTTCATGTACGCCTCCTTCAGTGCGGTGGAGATGTTGACCTTGGCGCATCCGCGACCGATGAGGTCCTGGAACTGCTCCTTCGACAGGCCAGTGCCGCCGTGCAGCGCCATCGGCACCCCGGTGGCCTCGACCAAGTCACTCACACGCTGGTGGTCGAGTACGGGTGCCTCGGTGTACTGCCCGTGCGCGTTGCCGATCGCGGGCGCGAAGCAGTCGATACCGGTGCGCTTGATGAAGTCCACGGACACGTCGAGGGACTGTTGCACCGACGCATCGTCCGAGCCGATGTCGTCCTCCACACCCTGGATTCCCTCGATCTCACCCTCGACGTGCGCGCCGTACCGACGGGCCTCCTGAACCACCTCAGTGGTCTGCCGCAGGTTCTCGGCCACGTCGAGCTCGTGGGCGTCGAAGAGGACGCTGTTCCAACCCGCCTCCAGGCACGAGCTGATGACGGCGCGGTCGGGGCAGTGGTCGAGGTGCAGCGTCACCGGCACGTCAACCTTGCGGACGAGCGCCGTGAAGATGCCGAACAGCTGCTGGCGGCCATACATCCTCACCGTCTTGACGGACGTCTGCAAGATGACGGGCGACCGTTCCTCTACGGCGGCAGCCAGCACCGCCTCCATGGTGAGATCGTTCACGATGTTGATGGCGGGCACGCCGTAACGTTCCCCGAAGGCACGCTCGAGCGTCTCTTTCAGCGAAACCACAGGCACGAAGACCTCCTCAGGGTCGATGCTGCCCGCATCAGTAGCAGGCCGCGGGTGACAGTCAACTCTGCGCGGGTCGGGGGCGCATGGGGGAAGTCCCGGCCTGGACCCCTCAGTTGGCCTCAGGGGGGGCCTGGGTGGACAGCGAAGACCACGTTCACGCCGATGATGTCACCGCGCCACCAACCGGGGAAAGCGGTGACCGCAGGGTCAAGAGCCCTGATGCCCCGCCGGCACGTGTCCGATCGAGATGTCGCCGGAGGGCTACCGCGACGACGCGGACGGCCGCCGGCTGTGCCACCTCACGCACGGTCCGCTACGCGACCTCGAACTCGCCGAGCCGGTCCCAGTGTTCTCCGGGGATCTGCATGTTCCGGACTCTCGGCGTCTCCTGCACGTACTGTGGCAGGTCGGCCTGGGCCGCCTTGAAGTGGTCACTGGTGACGTGGGCCTCGGCCGCGTCGTCCTTGAACGCCTCGACGAGCACGTACTCGTTCGGGTCCTCGACGCTGCGCGACCAGTCGAAGAACAGGTTGCCCTGCTCGGCGCGCGACGCCTCGGTGAACGGCCGGGAGAGCTCGACCCACTGGTCGGCGTACTCCGGCTTCACCTTCCACCGGACACAGATGAAGATCATCGCTGCGCTCCTTCGTGAACTTGCCCGAGGCGTACCCAAGGTCTAGCCGGGCGCACCAAGGGGCGGCGGAACGGCCCCGCCGCCCGACATCGTTGCCGGTGCGGGTTCGGAGCATGCCATCCCACCTGCGGGCGGGCTACCGGGGCATATCGCCCGGTGATAATCGCGTACGCTCGGCGGCGTGGCGTCGAGGGCGAGGCAGCCGGCTCCAGACAACATCGTGCCCCGCCTGCCTGACACCACCCTGCCCGCGACTGGAGGCTCTCGGGCCGGGTCGGTGCGTCGCACCCTGGAGATCCTCGAGGTGGTCGCCTCCGCCGGTGGGGCGAGCGCCAAGGAGATCGCCGACCGTACCAGGCTGCCCCTGCCGACCGTCTATCGTCTGGCCCGGGAGCTGGTCGAGAGCGACTACCTGGTCCACATTCGTGAGGAGCGGCGCTTCGAGCTGGGCTACAAGCTGCACGAGCTGGGCGTGTCCTTGCACGAGCAGCTCGGTGTCCCGCACGACGTCCGCGGCGAGGTTGTCGCGCTCCATCGCCAGCTCGGTCTCGCGGCCTACTTCGCCGTCCACCGCGGCACGGACATCGTCGTGGTCTTCACGGCGGCCTCGGCCCAGTGTCCACGGCTGCGGTCGCTGAAGTTCGGCTTCCACGAGGCGCCGCACGCCCACGCGCTCGGCAAGATCCTGCTGGCCAACATGGACGCGCGGCAACGCGCCCTACACCTCCCCTCCGAACCCATGCCGCGACTGGCGGCGGACACGATCACCACCCACGCCGAGCTCGCCGCGCAGCTTACGGTGGTCTCCGACCGCGGGATCGCCTGGGAGCACGGTGAGCTCCAAACCGGTGCCACGTGCGCGGCGGCAGCGGTCCGGGGCGCCGCCGGGACCATCCTGGGCTCCGTCGCCGTGTCCGGGCCGGACGCGCGGTTCGCGTACGACCGAGACGAGGTGGAGGCGGCCCTGCGGGCCGCCGCGCGCCGCGTCAGCCGCTGCTACCGCGCGGTGGGAGCATCCGTTCTCACCAGCCGATAGCACCGCTATGTCCGGTTGACACTCCCTCCTAATCTGACCGTCAGCACGGCTCGCGGGCCCCGCGCGCCTTGGTCGCGCGTGGCCGTGCACCGCAGGTCACCACGAGGAGAGGTCACCGATGAGCGAAACGGCGGCAGAGGCAAATGCCAGTCCGCAGGCATATCCGACCACGGAGGCATCGGGCCCGACAGCCGTCTTCGGTCCCGACGCCAAGCGCACGTTGGTCCGGCTGCTTCGCGCGGCGTACCCGCATTCCCGTTTCCCGGACGGCCCCTACGAGCGCACCGCAGAGGACGTCTTCGCGCGAACGGACGGATCGGTATACCAGCGCCTCTCCCTGATCCAGGGACTGGCGAGCCTGGACGCGAGGGCGAAGAGCGCGTTCGTCGACCTGGACGACGACGCCGCGTTGGCGCTGCTGCGCGAGATCGAGACCACGGACTTCTTCCGGTTCATCCGCAGCGTTGCCGTCGTGAGCCTCTACAACGACCACGAGACCTGGGGGCTCCTGGGCTACGAGGGCCCGTCGTTCGACCAGGGTGGCTACGTCGACCGTGGCTTCGACGACCTGGACTGGCTCCCCGCCCCGCGCATCGAGGAGTACGACGGCTCGACCCAGCTGGTCGAGGTCGCTCCCGCCGATCAGCCGCAACATGACCAAGGAGGACAGGCCCGATGAGCGAGCAGACTGACTGGCGGCACGGCAGCAACCTGGGCAGCCAGGCCGGCACCCAGCTCGGCAGCCGGATCGCCGAGGACGAGCAGGCGGTGGTCATCGTCGGCTCCGGCGCCGGGGGCGGGACCCTGGCCTACGAGCTGACCTCCCGCGGCATCCCGGTGGTGCTGCTGGAGGCGGGGCCGTTCCTCAAGCCCGCGGACTACGAGAACGACGAGTGGGCGGCGTTCAACCAGATGGCCTGGCTGGACTCGAGGACCTCCTCCGGTTCCTTCCGGGTGGCTACCGACTTCCCGACCCTGCCGGCGTGGATCGTCAAAGCGGTCGGCGGCACGACGACCCACTGGTCGGGGGCGACCCCGCGGTTCCGGGCATACGAGTTCGCCGTGAAGACCTACTACGGCGAGATTGACGGCGCGAACCTGCTGGACTGGCCGATCACGCTGGACGACCTGGCGCCGTACTACGACAAGGCGGAGCAGGCGATCGGCTCCACCCACCGGCACGGCCGACCGCCGATGCCGGCGAACAACAACTACAAGGTGATGGCCAACGGGGCCGAGAAGGTCGGCTACAAGTACTACGCGACCGGCCCGTACGGCACGAACGCCACGCCGTATGACGGCCGGCCCGCCTCGAACCAGGACGGGTTCAACTTCCAGGGAGACAAGTCGACCGCGAAGTGGAGCACGGCGGTCCGGGAGATCCCCCGGGCACTGGCGACCGGGATGTGCGACCTGCGGCCGGAGTCCCACGCCGTCCAGGTCACCCACGACGCGGCCGGGCGGGTCGACGCGGTGCTCTACCTGGACAAGGCGGGCAACCTGCACCGACAGGCCGCCAAGGTCGTCTGCGTCGCGGGCAACTCCATCGAGACGCCGCGGCTGCTGCTGCTGTCCGCCAGCTCGCTGCATCCCGACGGCCTGGCCAACTCCTCTGGGCAGCTGGGCCGCAACTACATGCGGCACACCACTGGATCGGTCTACGCGCGTTTCGACGAGCCGGTGCACATGTACCGCGGCGAGACGATGGCCGGGATCATCGCCGACGAGGCGCGCCTGGACACCTCGCGCGGGTTCGCGGGCGGCTACTACATGGAGACGCTGTCGCTCGGGCCGGCGTTCCTGGCGGCGTTCGCCGAGCCGGGCTCGTGGGGACCGGAGTTCACCGAGATCCTGGACGCCTACGAGCGGACGGCCGGCATGTGGATCGTCGGTGAGGACATGCCGCAGCAGTCCAACCGGGTGACCCTGCACCCCAGGCTGAAGGACCAGTGGGGCCTGCCTGCCCCGGACGTGAGCTTCACCGACCACCCCAACGACGTGGCGATGCGCGAGCACGGCTACAGCCGCGGCGACGCGGTATACGAGGCGGTCGGCGCGGTGGGCACCCACCACACCCCCCCGTACCCGGCGACGCACAACCTGGGCACAGCCCGGATGAGCGCGCGTCCGGAGGACGGCGTCACTGACAAGTGGGGCCATACCCACGACGTACCAGGGCTGTTCGTGTCCGACGGGTCGTTGATGACCACCGGCGCCGGCGCGAACCCGACACTGACGATCGTGGCCCTCGCGATCCGCCAGGCGCAGTACATCGCCGACCAGCTCGGCACGGGTGCGCTCTGAGCCCAGCCACGACCGGTATGCCGCCCCTCGCTGAGCGACTGCGCGCGCAGCTGGGAGGACTGGCGGCCGACCCGCCGACCCGCGCCGGGTGCGGGATAAGCGGACGGGCGCTGGACCGGCTGGCGCTGGCCCACGACGCGTCTCACTACCTGTTGCACCCGCAGGCGGTGGTGACCCCGCGCGACACTGCGCAGGTCGCGGAGGTGATGCGCGCCTGCGTGCGGCTCGGCGTGCCACTCACCTTCCGCGGCGGCGGGACCTCGCTGTCTGGTCAGGCGCTTTCGGACTCCGTGCTGGTTGACACCCGGATGGGGTTCCAGGGCGCGGAGGTGCTCGACGACGGCACCCGGGTTCGCGTCCAGCCCGGCGTCACGGTGCGACGGGTGAACGCGCTGCTAGCAGCTCACGGCCGCAAGCTGGGACCCGACCCGGCCAGTGAGGGCGCGTGCACGCTCGGCGGGGTCATCGCCAACAACTCCTCCGGCATGCAGTGCGGCACCGAGCTCAACAGTTACCGCACGCTGGAGTCGATGGTCTTCGTGCTCCCCTCTGGCACGGTCGTCGACTCGGCGTCGCCGTCGGCTGACGCATTGCTGCGCGCGCAGGAGCCGGAGCTGCATGCCGGGCTGGTCGCCTTGCGCGACCGGGTGCGCGGGTCGTCGGAGTCGGTGGCGACCATCCGGCGGCTGTTCGCGATCAAGAACACGATGGGGTACGGCGTCAACGCGTTCCTGGACCACGTCGACCCGGTGGAGATCCTGACCCGGCTGATGGTCGGCAGCGAGGGGACGCTGGGCTTCGTGGCGTCCGCAGTGTTCCGCACGGTTCCCGTGCTGCCCTATGCAGCAACAGGTCTGCTGGTGTTTCCCGATCTGTCCGGGGCTGCGGAAGCGGTGCCGCAGGTGTCGTCGGCGGGGGTGGTCACCGCGGAGCTGCTGGACGCGGCGGCGCTCGCGGTCGCACGGGCGGACCCGAACTGTCCGGCGCAGGTGTCGCGTCTGCCGGAAGAGGCGGTGCGCCCCGGTGGCCTGGCGGCGCTGCTGGTAGAGCTGCAGGCAGAGTCGACAGAAGAGCTGGACCAACTGCAGGAGTACGCGAGCCAGGGGTTGTCGGGGCTGCCACTGGCGTCGGCAGCGGCTCTGACGACAGTCGCGTCCGAGCGGGCATCGTTATGGCACATGCGCAAAGGCCTCTACAGCGCGGTCGCCGGGGCGAGGCCCTCGGGGACGAGCGCGCTGCTGGAGGACGTGGCCGTGCATACAGGGTCGTTGGGTCCGTTGTCCGTCGGGCTGACCCGGCTGTTCGACGCGCACGGCTATCAAGGGTCGGTGATCTTCGGGCACGCGCGCGACGGCAACCTGCACTTCCTGCTGAAGGAGCGGTTCGACGACCGGGCGTCGATGCGGCGGTACGAGCACTTCACGACCGACATGGTCGACCTGGTGCTCGGACTGGGCGGAACGCTCAAGGCCGAGCACGGGACGGGTCGGATCATGGCGCCGTTCGTGGAACGGCAGTACGGCGCGGAGCTCACCGACGTCATGCGGACGGTGAAACGGCTTGTAGATCCTACAAGCTCGCTGAACCCTGATGTCGTGCTGACGCACGACCCGGGCGTGTGGCTGCGTGGGCTGAAGTCGGCCCTACCGGTGGAGCCCGAGGTGGACCGGTGCGTGGAGTGCGGCTTCTGCGAGCCGGTGTGCCCGTCGCGGTCGCTCACGCTGACGCCGCGGCAGCGGATCGTGCTGCGGCGGGAGATGGCTGACGCCGCGGCCCGCGGCGACGGCGCGCTGGTGGCTGAGCTGGCGGCGGACTACGACTACGACGGCGTGCAGACGTGTGCGGCCGACGGCATGTGCGCGACGGCCTGCCCGGTCCACATCAACACCGGTGACCTGGTGCGGCGGCTGAGGACGTCGTCGGCGTCCTCCCTCGCGTCCCGCACGTGGGCTGTGGCGGCGGGGCACTGGGATCTCGCGTCGCGGGCAGGGTCAGTCGGGCTCTCCGTGGCGGACGCACTGCCTTCGGCGCTGCCGGTGGGCCTGACGCGCGCAATGCGCGCCATCGCCGGAGCCGAGCAGGTGCCCCTGTATGACAGTGGGTTGCCCAGCGGTGGGGCACGGCGGCCGGTGGTGTCGTCGGTGGCCCCGTCAGCGGTGTTCTTCGCGGCATGCGTGGGGACGATGTTCGGTGGCGATGCGACACAGGCGTTCCTCGATCTGTGCTCGCGGGCTGGTGTCTCGGTGCGCACGCCGGAAGGGCTGGACGGGCTGTGCTGCGGGACGCCGTGGAAGTCCAAGGGATACCAGCAGGGCTACGCGCGGATGCGGGACCTGGTGGTGACAGCGTTGCTGTCGGCGAGCGACGGCTGCCGGCTACCGGTGGTGGTCGACGCCAGCTCGTGCGCGGAGGGGCTGGAGGTGCTGCTGCTTGGCAAGGGGCTGACGGTGGTTGACGCAGTCGACTTCGTGGCGACCTCGGTCGCGCCGTCGCTGCGGGTGAGCCGGAAGGTGCCGGCGGTCGTGGTGCACCCGACCTGCTCGACGAGTGCGCTCGGGTCGACGCAGTCGCTGGTGGCGCTCGCCCGCCTGGTGTCGGACGACGTGACCGTGCCGGTGGCGTGGGGCTGCTGCGCCTTCGCCGGCGACCGAGGGATGCTCCACCCGGAGCTGACCGCGGCCGCGACGGCACCGGAGGCGGCCGAAGTCGCCGCGGTCACAGCACGGGCGCCCAGCGGCACGGCATACGTCTCGTCGAACCGCACCTGCGAGATCGGCATGGGCCGCGCCACCGGCCAGACCTACCGCCACATCCTCGAAGTCGTCCGCGACGCCACCGGGTAACTGTCCAGATCCAAAGAGGAGCGCACCTCCACGTACGAGACCGACTCCGCCGCAGTCACCTGTGGTGGGTCCTGCGGTGGCTCGCCAGGGCGTCCAGCCCGAAGTCGGCGACAGGGTCGCGCCACACCGAGTGAGCGTGGTTCACGCTGCGCTGCGTGTTGTCCCACTCGACCAGCAGGCGCGTGGCCTGCAGTCGGTAGTAGTGCGGCCGGCCGGGCTCGGTGGATCCTGCCCAGGCAAAGTGGACAGCGTCCAGCACCTCCTCGTCCGCGTACTGGGCGGTCGGGGACACGCCGGTCGGCACCCGGTCGAAATAGGTCGCCAGCAGCGCCCGCAGCAACGCGCGCTGCTCGGCGTCCAGCTCGGCCGCCGCGACCCCCTTCGCCGTGGCGGTGTACTCCAGCGCGGCGTGGTCGGCGTCCTCGTACGCGGCCGCGTCGTCGATCGCGTCGCTGAGGGCCTGTAGCTTGGCCTGCTCGACGGGGTTGCGGAACCGCTCGTCTCGCCAGATCCCGGCGAGCGGGATGACCCGGTCACCGGCGGAGACGACAGTCCGGTTGGCGGTGACCACGTCGGACGGGGCGCGGGGCGACAGGACGGCCCGGTCGCGCACATCAGGGGGCATCGACCGGATGAGGTCTCGTGCGAGGTCCTCCACGGCGGCGAGCGGCCGGTTCACTGCGCCACCCAACAGCGGGCTGGCAGCCGGATCCGCGCCGAGGAAGCATGGCGTGGTGGCGACGAGCGCACCGGCGCTGATGACGTTGTTCAGGGACACGTGGTGGCCGCCGAACCGCCAGCCCCACGCCTGCGTACCGCCCGGCTCGCCGAACACCCGCAGGTAGTACAGCCCGGGGTCGCGGCCGCGCTCCCGGTCGAATCTGGACACGAACCCCTCAACGTGGTCCAGCACGTTCTCCAGGCCCATGATCGTCGCCACGGTCACGTAGCCGGGCGTAGACAGCCCGGTACTGACCAGCCGCATTGCCGCTCGCTGTTGCGCAGGGCGTTGCTGGTGCAGGGTGAGTCCACCATGGTCGGTCGGGGTGTAGAACCAGCGCCGCCGCTCGGCGTCGGACGCGTCATCGGCCGGCGCCTTCCCGACTGCGGTCTCGCGCTGTTGCCGGTCGAGGGTGTCCAACCACGCGTTGGCCGCACCAGCCATCACGCCCGCCAGGTCCCGGCGAGTGGACAGCTGGTCTTTGACGATCCCCGCATCGGCCACAGCTGTAATGTAGCGACGACCCGACAGCGGTTCTCTTCGTCCCGTAGAGCGCTCCAGTGGGCCGGCCCGGGCCGTAGCGCCGAAGAGGCCCCGGTCGGCGAACCTCGTCCGCCGCCGTCCACACAGAGGTGACCGCCTTGACCACACCGACCGATGATCGCCGCGATCTGCTCACCGTCTTCGCCTACATGCGCGCCGCTCCGGGCAAGCGCGACGACCTGCGCCAGGCCCTCGAGTCGCTGGTCGAACCCACCAGCCAGGAGAAGGGGTGCGTCAACTACGACCTGCACCAGAGCATCGAGGACCCGGACCGCTTCTTCCTCTACGAGAACTGGCAGTCCGGTGAGGACCTGGACGCCCACCTCGCAGCCCCCCATCTCGAGCAGTTCGCAGCCCGCATCCCCGAACTGCTCGACCAGAGCGGCTTGACCCTCAATCGGGTGCGCCGGATCGCCTGAAACCCGGGGTGGCGAGCGTTGGCCGGTCCAAGGGCGGCGACTCATCGGCATACCGGCGCGTATGGCGTCACCGCCGCGATGGGCAAGTCCAGGTCGCCGCGGCGAGATCAGTCCATCCGGATCGCCGTGGGCTTGACAGCTGTCAGCGAAGGTGTAGCGGCACAGCGAGCAGTCCGATCGGCCACACCTCCCGGGATGACAACGATCCGGCGCAGAGCAGCGCCCTCGCGCCTTGGTTGGTCATCTTGGGCTCAACCCGAACAGTCGACCGCAACTGTCAGAGCGGCGCAAATGGCCCGCATGCGGACGTCAGCCAATCGGCCAAGGCGGTTCACAAGCACCGCGACCGACACACTTTCGACCGAGTCCAGGTTGACCGCCGAGCGCCGTGGCACCGGGTCATCGCCAGGCTCGAGAACGACCTCGCTGGCAAGACCTCGGATCGTCGTCGTGCAGGGAGCGACCAATGCACGTCCAAGCCGCGGTATCGCGGCGTCGCGGGACAGGACGACGACCGGCCGCCGACCGATCTCGGCGAACTCACACCACCACACTTCTCCTCGCATCGGCAGCGGGCTCACGATGCGGCTGCGGCTCGCCGAAACGACGCCAGGTCACCCCACTCATCCGGCTCGTCGATCGGGTGCTGGTCGTAGGCCTGATAACTCGCGTCGACTTCCGCGGACCGGTGACGAGTGAGCAACGCTTGGAGTGCCTCATCGATCAGTGCGGCGTCGGTGATCCCCATGCGCAGTGCTCTGGCGCTGCGGAGAAGTCCCTCGTTCACGGTGGTGCTCAGGCGTGTGCGACCCATGCCATAACTATGCCACGAATGGGCAAGCCTCGTCTCCACCAGCCGATGCCCTGTTGGCCCATCCGGGGCTGCGGTCTCGCTCGCCACAAGTCTTGGCCCCGCGAATGACCGGGGCGAGGATCGAGCTTGTGGCAACGATGATCCGGCTGAGCCGCTGCAGCGGCGGCCGGGCGAAGGTCAAGTCATGGCGGTCGCCGACTCGGGTCACCGCGAGCCGCGGGGCTCGGGCGCGAAGCGCGCGGCGATCGCGAGAAGCGTTCGGGCGGGCCCGGCGGGTGGTTCGTGCCCGTATGCCCAGACCGCGCGTAGCCGGCGCCGCAGGTCGACGCCCGGCAGGGGGACAGCCACCAGCCGGTGCAGGGCCAGGTCGTCGGCAACGGCGAGGCCGCTGAGAGCCCCGGGTCCGACGCCAGCAGCGATCGACGCCCGGACGGCGGCTGAGCTCGACAGCTGCAGCACCGGGGCGGCGAGCTCGGCGCCGGGCCGCAGGTGCGGTGTCAGTGCGTGGGCGAGGGCGGCGCGGGTTCCTGAGCCGCTCTCCCTGCTGACGAGGGGCGTCGCGGCGAGCTCGGTAGCGGTGAGCGGGGACCTGCGCCCAGCCCAGGGATGACCGGGAGCGACGAGGACGACCAGTTGGTCGCTCCCGATGGTGCGGTGACGCACTCCCCTCGGCGGGGCAGGCCCCTCGACGAAACCGAGGGCCGCGGCCCCGTCCCGGACCGCGGCGACGACGGCGTCACTGTTGGTGGCCACCAGGTGGACCGCGGTCGCCGGCTGTCCTGCACGCAGCCCGTCCTGCATCGTCACGAGCCACCGCGGCACCAGGTGCTCGGCGATCGTGAGACTGGCGAACAGGCGCAGCTCGGTGTCCCGGTGGGCCCGCAAGGAGGCGATCCCGGCCTCGAGGACCTGTGCGGCGTCGACGACTCCACCAGCCCACTGGGCGACCAGCTCCCCTGCCGGAGTGAGCCGTGAGCCCTGCGGGCTGCGGGTGAGCAGCGGCACCCCGATCAGCGCCTCCATCGCACGGACACGCCCCGATACGGCCTGCTGCGACACCCCAGCCGCAGCGGCCGCAGCGGTCAGGCTGCCGCCGGACTGGACCGCCAGCAGCAGCTGCAGACCGACGAGCTCAGGCACGTGCGGGCTCAGCACGCCGGGTCGCCCGCCGGAGACGTCACAACCATGGGTTGTGACGGTACAACCAAGCGGCCTCTACCGGGCTACCGGCCGGACAGCCAGGCTGAGGCCGTGACCACGATGACAGCTGGCAGGGACTCCCACCCCGCGAACAGCCGCCCCCGGAACACCCACACCGGGGACCCGGACCCCATGGGCGGTGGTCGGCCCACCGCCCTGGCGCCGCACCGGCTGGCCCGGCTGGGGCTGCTGACCGCTCTGGAACGCCCCGGGCAGCTGTTCGAGCAGATCACGCCCAACTGGTTCGCCTCCGTCATGGGGACCGGCATCGTCGCCAACGCGGCGGCGACGCTGCCCGTGCAGCCGCCGGGGCTGCGGACCTTCGCCACCGGAGTGTGGGTGATGGCCGCGGCCGCGCTGGTGCTGCTCGGGGCTGCCTTTGCGGTGCACTGGACCTGTCACCGGCAGACGGCGCGGGCGCACGCAGCCCACCCCGTCATGTCCCAGTTCTACGGCGCCCCGGCCATGGCGATGCTCACCGTCGGCGCGGGCGCGCTGCTGCTCGGCACCGACCTCATCGGGCTGCCGGCCGCGGTCGCCGTCGACGCGGTGCTGTGGACTGCCGGCACCCTCACCGGGCTGGCGACCAGCGTGTGGCTGCCATACCGGATGATCACCGCCCACGACCACGACAGCGCAACCGCGCTGCCGGCGTGGCTGATGCCGATCGTGCCGCCGATGGTCTCCGCCTCGACCGGGGCGCTGCTGATGGCCCACGTCCCCGCCGGGCAGGTCCGGCTGACGCTGCTCCTCGGCTGCTACGCCATGTTCGGCCTGAGCCTGGTCATCGGCCTGATCACGATCACCCTCATCTACTCACGCCTCGTCCACGGCGGGATGCCCGCCGTGCAGGCGGCGCCGACGGTGTGGATCACCCTGGGCATGATCGGCCAGTCGATCACCGCGGCGAACCTGCTCGGCGGCCAAGCCGCCTCCGCCATCGCAGCGCCCTACGCCACCGGCTTGCACGTGTTCGGGCTGGTCTACGGCATCTGCATGGGGGGGTTCGGCGCGCTCTTCTTCACCCTCGCCGCGCTCCTGACGGTGCACGCCAGCCGGCGCGGACTCGCCTTCTCGCTGACCTGGTGGAGCTTCACCTTCCCCGTCGGCACGTGCGTCACCGGGGCGACCGCTCTGGGCACCACCGCCTCCTCACCCGTGATCCACGCGGTGGCCGTCGCCCTGTACCTCGTCCTGCTGGGTGCCTGGGCGACCGTCGCCGTCCACACGCTGCGCCGGTCGGCCACCGGCCACATCTTCGTCGCCGCCTGAACGTAGGGGAGGACCCGCCGATGGACCGCGATGTGGGGTCCGTAGCACGGTCACTTCGCGCGGGGAGCCGCCGGCCGGACGACGACGGTCCTGGGGTCATAGACACCGAAGAACTGGGTGAAGGCGAGTGCCTGCGGGACGGCGCCCTTGTCATCCGTGGCGAAGGTGAGCAGCGGGATCCGGTCGTCGCCGTGCCGGCCGTACGCGGTGTACCGGCTCAGAGGCGACAGGTGGGTCGCGGAGATCTCGACCATGTCCAGGCCGTCGACCTGCCGGACGGTGACGAGCGCCTTGCCGGGGCCGCTGACCACGGCAGGGGCGTTGACCACCCGCTCCCCCGGCCCTGTCGGGTCAGGCCCTGCGTGCCCGCGCCGGAGGGAACGGCGTCCGCCACGTAGACCAGGGCCTGCCCCTCCTGCCCGACGTGCAGGGTGTCGATGACCGTCCGCGTGGCCGTGTTGATGACGTCGACCGTGTCGGAGTGCTCGTTGACGACGTAGACCCGGGTGTTGTCCGGGCTGGGCCAGATGCCGTGCGGCTCGGTCCCACTCGAGCGGACCGCGCCGACGAAGGTAGGAGTGCCTGAACCGTGCCGGCGGTAGATCTTCGTCTCGTTCAGGCCTCCCACGGTGACGTAGACGAAGGCGCCCTGTGCCGTGGTGACGAAGTTGGGGTGGTTGGTCGCCGGCCCGGTGTTGAGCACGCTGGTCACCGTGCCGGTGCGGGTGTCGATGACGCTCACCTCACCCGTCTTCTTGTGCGCCGCCCACAGCTGCTCGCCGTCTGGGCTCAGCGCCTCATCGGAGGAGAACACGTCCGCCAGGCCACCGATCCGGGACACCACCCGCCGCGTCGCCACGTCGATGACATCCACGGTCGCAGAGCGGATGTGGTTGACGTAGGCCCGCTTTCCGTCGGGGCTGAACACCACCTTGGAGGGTCCGGCGTCGGTGGCGATGTGGCCCACCACCCCGCCGTGCAGGGCGTCGACGATGTCCACCTGCGACAGGGCCCGGTCGGCGACCCATACCTGCGTCCCGTCGGGAGTGAAGAAGCCCTCGTGTGACGCGCGCCCGACGTAGGTCTGGGACACCACGTGGTTGTCCGAGGTACGCAGCACGGTCACGGTGTTGGTGGTGACGCTGATGACGTCCAGATAGCGGCCGTCGCGGGAGAAGCCCAGGCCGTGGACGTCGACGGCGTTCAGGTACTGAGGGCTAAGCACGCTGCCCAGGCGCTGCGAGCCGAGCGGGAGCGTACCGAGCACCCGGTCGGTCGCGGGGTCGATCACCGTCACCGTGTTGGAGGTCTGGTCCGCGGTGTAGACCCGGTCGCGGGAGGAGATCGGCTGCGCTCCCGGAAGCGCCGGGGCCTGCACCACCCGATGCGTCTGGGCACCCAGCGACGATGCGCCGCTGGCGGGCAGACTCATGGTCAGGGTCATTGCCCCTGTCGCCGCCGCGGCGGCGACGCCCATCAGAACGGGACCACGAGAGCGTCTGGACAGGTGCATGAGTCTCCTTGGAGGGTCGTCGCTGCCGGCGGCCCCGGATGGGCTGCCCGCTGTCAAGGAAAGAGGTAAGGCTGCCCTCATCGCCATCTGCCGAGGGCCTGGGGCGTACCAGCCCCCCGTGCATCCGGCGGGGTCAGGACGCCTCCGCCACGGCAAGAGGCGCCCCATCGGGCCCGGTGACGGTGAGCGTCGCCACGTTCGCCGTGACCAACGGGCTGGCTCCCTGGACGATCGCCCGGCCGTTCCCGGTCGGAGCCCAGGTCGCGGCGGGGTCGGCGTGCCCGTGGCCGTCGCTGACCTGCAGGGTGAACGGACCAGCAGCAGGCAAGCCGGACAGCTCGATCTCCACAGCGGTGCCCCACGGCTTGCCGGTCAGGGTCGCCCGGCCGGTGACCGCCTCCCCGTTCATGGACACCACCGGCAGGGTGCGGCCCCGCGTCGGCAGGGTCGTGCCCCGGACGACGCCGAGGCTGACGCTCAGTCCGACGACAAGCGCGCAGGCTGCGGCGATCCCGGCATACCAGCGGGTACGGGCGCGGCGCCGTTCCCGTGCGGCGACCGCCTTGAGCAGTGTGCCCAGCATGCCCGGAGACGGCTGGCGGAAGGCGGGGATGGAGAGCTGACCGAGCAACGCCGGGATCGGCGCGGCGGCGGCGAGCTCCGAACGGCACCGGCCGCAACCCGGCAGATGCGAGTCGAACGCGTGGCGCTCGTCCGCGGTGAGACCCCCCAGGACATAGGCGCCGAGCAGCTCGTGCACGTCCTCACTCATCGCACCACCCCCATCTCCTCGAAGGCCACCCGCAAGGCACGGACCGCGTAGTAGCTGCGCGACTTCACCGTGCCGGGCGCGATGCGCAGTAGGTCGGCGGTCGCGGCGACCGTGCGTCCCTCGTAGTAGAGCGCCTGCACCACCGCCCGGTGGTCCGCGCTGAGCCGGTCGAGCGCCTCGGCGATCACCCAGCTGTCGAGGGCTGCGTCGACTTCACCGTCGGTGGGCACCCGCTGCACGGCGGCCTCGTCGGACACCAGCCGGGGACGCCTGCTCTCGCTGCGCCACTGGTCCGTCATCACGTTGCGGGCCACCGTGAACAGGTAGGCGCGTGGGTTGCCTGATTCGGCGTCAACCGAGCCGATGTGCTTCCACGCCCGCAGGAACGTCTCCTGGACCACGTCCTCAGCGCGCTGCCGGTCCCCGGAGTAGTGCAGCACGAAGCCCAACAGCGCCGAGGAGTGCTCCTCGTACAGCGCCCTCATCAGCTGTTCGTCCACGCTCGGCGCAGGTCCCACGACCGGGGGCGTGGTTCTACCCGGCACCCGCCGATCCGAACCACGCCCGAGCCTCACAGGGCGGAGCCGTCACCGGGGAACGCGGCGTCGGCGTGCACTCGCGTACGGGTCGTGCGCGGGGTGGTGACCCCTGAGGCGGCCGCGCCCAAGCAGGTGACAGGAGCGGTTCGACGCGGCTTCACGGCATCTCCTCAGGAAGGGTCCGGAGCAGGTGCTCCACTAGGCTGTACGCCGCCCACGGCCGGCCGGTTCACCGCCGCGGGCGTGTGTCACTGTCCGAACCGACTGAACCCGCCGTGCTGTGGGGAGTCGACCTCAGAAGGCCTCGTCGATGGTGCGGTCCTCCGGCTGGGCTGGCCGGTCGCCACGCCTGGTGCTCTCTCCTTCGGCCGTCGAAGCCGCCCCACCGTCGAACTGGTTCGGTGCGTCACCGATCGCTGCGTCCTCCAGCACCTTCGCCAGGGTGTCGTCGGGATCGGCACCTACTGGGTCGCCGGCACGCCGTGACGGCGCATGCCTGTCCTCGTTCATCTGCCTGTCCCTCCCGAAGCTCAGTCCCGCATCTGCATCTACGCAAGATTTGCATTGTCGCAAACGTATGTCAAGATATGGCTGTGCGCGCGGACCGCTCATCAAGGCTTCCCGGGTCCACCCTGCCCGATCAGGTCGACGCGGTGATGTCCGCCTCGAGGGTCCTGGTGGCGCTCAGCGCACGAGCGATGGTGGAGGTCGACCCCTCCTTGACCCCGATCCAGCTGCGGGCCCTCGTCGTTCTGCGCAGCCGCGGCTCTGTCGGGCTCACGGAGCTGGCCGACGCGCTGGGCGTCCACCCGTCCAATGCGACTCGGGCCTGCGACAAGCTGGTCGCCGCTGACCTGTTGCACCGGCGCGACAACCCTGAGAACCGGCGGGCACTGCTGCTCGAGCTCTCGCCCACAGGGAAGCAGGTGGTCCGCTCGATCGAGGGCTACCGCCGTCAGGGCGTGATCGAGGTTCTGCGTCGACTCACCCCTGAACGCCGCGCGCAGGTGGCAGCGGCGATGGGCGAGTTCGCCGCCGCGGGCGGCGAACCCGTCGAGGGTTATCTCTGGACGATGGGATGGTCCACCTGAGACTTCGGGCCCGCCCCGCTCGGCGAGCCGGCCGCCTCCCAGCCTGCTCCTGCACCTGATCGGCGTCATCGGTCTCGCTGCTCTCCCCGGATGGCTACTCCTGGGGGCCCCCACTCCGGTCGACCGCCCCGCTGCCGGGCGCCTTCGTTGACGGTGGCCGGTCGGTGTAGCCGGTGGACACCTGAAGCGCCACGCTCACCAGCGGCGGGACTGGACCTTGGTCGTGCGGCACGATTGTCAGACCGCCCTTGGACTCGTAGAGCACGTAACGGATCTCGCGGATGTCGAACACCCCGCGCAGCCGGAGCTCGGCGAACAGGTCATTGTCGGTCAGCCCGCACCACCGCAGCTGTCGCCGACGGACCCGACCCTCTGCGACCAGGACCCTGACCCGGTGGTCCGCGAGCTTGCCCAGCACCGGGTGGAACCGCAGGACGCTCGCCAGCCGGTGCACCGCGATGATGGAGAGCAGTGCCACTGCGCCGGTGGCGTATGACTGGGTCCCGGCGACGGCCGTCCGGCCCACGATGGAGCCGATCGCCACAGCCGCCGCGAAGTCGATGATCGTCCACTGAGCCAGAGTCCGCCGCTCCCCCAGGCGCAGCCCCACCAGCGCCGTGGAGTACATCAGCACGGCCTTGGCCGCGACAACGGCCAGATCCGGCCACGGACTGCTCAGCCACGACATGAGTGGACTCCGATGGCGCGTGTCGCTCCCACGTTCGGCACCCGGCGTCCGGTCCCGGAATCAGCGCTTCCGGCGCCGCCCAGGCGCCGAGGGGCGACGGAGGGACCAGGTCGGGCGCTGGCCGGGGCCAAACGCGGTCGTACCGTGGGCCAGACGCCGGAGTACCGGGTCTCCTGCGCGGCGATGCCGACGAGGTAGCAGGTCATTGCGACATCTTCGTCGTGCTCGAGGAACCGGTGTGCTGCGGGGGTGCAGTGTCTCGGTCTGGCCGGGGTGGTGGTGCCTTGTGGGATGGCAGCTGCGGCTGCCAGGGTGGTGGGCATGGCAGAACAGCTCATCACGAGCGCCGACGTGAAGGCGTTCTTCGAGCGGGTCTCGCTCGACTGGGACCAGATGCGTTCCAGCTTCTACAACGCCGGCGTGATCGACGCGCTGCACGACCGGGCCGCTGTGACGGCGCGCAGCACGGTGCTCGACGTCGGGACGGGCACCGGTTTCGTCGCGGCGGGACTGGCCCCGAGGGCCGCAGCGGTGATCGGGATCGACAACTCCGCCGCGATGCTCGCCGTCGCCGAGAGCAACCTGGCCGCACTCGGGATCAGCAACGTCGACCTTCGCGACGGAGAGGTGGACGCACTACCGCTGCCGGATGACGGCGTGGACGCCGCGGTCGCGAACATGGTGCTGCACCACGCCGTCGACCCCGGCGCGATGCTGACCGAGATGGCTCGGGTCGTCCGTCCCGGCGGCATGGTCGCGGTCACCGACGAGGTGCAGCACACCTACGAGTGGATGCGCACAGAGCAGGCTGACCTCTGGCTGGGGTTCACCGAGCCCGACGTCGCAGGCTTCTTCCAGGCGGCGCGACTGGTGGACTACGGGTACGCCTCGTTGGGCATGCAATGATGCATCGCGTCGAAGACCTCGGTCGGGGTCACCGCGAACATCGGCATCTTCGCCGCCTGGGGCCGCGTCTCGGCTGGCCCTGCCCGGGTGAACCCGCTCAGCCCTGACGCGGACGCGGCCCCTTTGACCCGGTCTGCCGCGTGCGACTGAACACCGTGCATCGGGTGGCGGCCAGGCTGCTGACGGCGACTTTCACGCGGTGTGCCGCGGCAGAAAGACGCACGCGCCGCGCGCTCCGCGCCCTTGTCAGCCGGCCGTACCGGTCAACAGCCACCCACCGGTCGGCACGTCGTACCAGCCTCGGGCATCTCGATACTGCTGGAACTCGCTCAGCACGCTCAGCCGCAGCTCTTCCACCAGAGTGGATCCCAGGTCCTGCAGCGGAATCGCGCGACGGTCGGCGGTATATAGCGGCAACGTCAGCGACAACCAGTCCCACAGCTCGGCCGAGGTCACGGTCCGGCGGGTGTCCGCGGGCTCGACGCGCACGTCGGCCCACCCGGCCTCGACAGCCACCCGGCGCAGCATCTCGGGATCCGCGAACCGCAGGTGCGGGTACGCGACCGGCGGCGCCGCCCCTGGCACAACCGCCTCAGCAGCGGCCCAGAACCCCGCGAACGCCCTCATCCGCTCGGGTCCGCCGACCACCGCAGCACGCAGCAAACCCCTGGGGCGCATGAGCACGCGCAGAGCGCGCAGCTCATGCGCAGGGTCGGTGGTCAGCGACAGCACCAGCTGGCTGAAGACCACATCAACGGCGACCCCGACATCGACGGTGTCGACGGTGCCCGTGACGACCTGCAGCCACTCGGCGTTCGGACCGGACTTGGCCCGCAGTCGGTCCAGCAGCCGAGCATCGGGGTCCACGGCGGTGACAGCCACGCTCGGGAACCGGCGGTGCACCTCCAGACTTAGAGGCCGCGAAGAAATAAAATCTGGTCGCTATGGCGTGTCGCTGGGGAGCAGGGTGTAGTTCCAGTCGCCGTGGAAGTCGTGCCGGAGCAAGGGTAGTGCGGCGATGTCTTTGTCGCTGTAGCTGA
>JAABUM010001854.1_pt1 | contig 30153 bp, 30 predicted proteins | sample 5559161 | NCBI WGS metagenome assembly JAABUM01 (sample SAMN10711868, study PRJNA513369) | rock metagenome | isolation source: Antarctica rocks | place: Antarctica: Victoria Land, Siegfried Peak nord
GAGGGGGTGGTGAGGACGCGGTGACAGCCGCGGCACTCCGGTGACCGCGTAGCGAAGATTGTCCTGTGCTGGCTACCGTCATCATCCGTGGCTGCCTTTCAACTGGATGACGACGGTAGCCAGCACACCCCTTCCAGGGCTGGCTCCAGGATGCCATGCGGGGCCCCACCCCCGTCTCGGCGCTGCTGCACGCGGCGACGCTGGTCGTGGCCAGGGCGATCCTTCTGGCGCGCGCCCTGCCGCTGTTCCCGGCCGGCGTGCTCACCCTCGTCGGGCTTGTCGGCGGGCTCACGGCCGTGGTGACCGGCCTGATGGCCCTCGCACAAGGCGACCTGAAGCGCCTGTTGGCGGCCTCGACGTCAAGTCAACTCGGCTTCATGTTCCTCGCCCTGGGCGCGGGCTCCCTCGGCGGGGCCATCGCCCATCTCGTCGCCCACGCCGCCATGAAGAGCGCCCTCTTCCTGGGCGCCGGCATCTATCAGGAGGCCTATGACTCCACCGCCTTTGACGACCTCGCGGGCGCGGGCCGCGCGCATCGCGCGACCTTCGCCCTGTTCGCCGTCGCCGGCCTGGCTCTGGCCGGCATCCCGCCGCTGGCTGGCTTCTGGTCAAAGGATGCCGTCGTCGCCGCGACGGTCGCCGCGCCCACAGCGGGGGTGCTTGCCCCCCTGGCCCTCGTCGGCACGCTCCTGACCGGGGGGTACATCGGCCGTGCGCTGCGGCTGTTGTGGCATGGTCCCGCGGACAACAAGCCAATCGCGGGCATCGGATGGATGATCGCGGGGCTGGCCGTCCTCGCGTTCCTGGCCGCGACGCTCGGCCTCGCCGTGCGGCCGATCGGTTCCCTCCTCCACGTCCCCATCCCCGGCGACCCGACGAGCCTCGTCCTCGACCTCGTCGCGGCCGTGGCCGGCCTCCTGGCCGGGTGGCTCATCCCCCTCTCCAGCCTGTTCGGCCTGTTTGGACCGGCGCGCGTGGGCCGCGACCGGGTTCCCCGTCGGGGGCGGGTTCGACGGGCTCGTGGCGCGCCCGGCCCTCGCGGTCGCCCTGCTGGCCGATCGCACCGACGGGGCGATCCACCGGGGCGTGCGCGGGGTCGGGCGGGCAGCGTTGGCCGTGGCCCACGCTGCCCGCGTCGTCGATGAACGGGGGATCGACGGGTTGATCCGGGCGCTCGTGGGCGGCGTCAGCGGGCTTGGAGGCCGCGCCCGCACCCTGCAAACCGGCCTTGTCTCGCGCGAACTGGTCGTCACTCTGGGTGGCGTCGCCCTGGTCGTCGCCGTTCTCCTCGTCATTCGGTAGAAAGGCGGTCCCATGGTCCCGCTCGTCTCGCTCACCCTGTTCCTCCCGCTCGTCGGCGCCCTCCTTGTGGTGGCCTGGCCTGGCCGTACACCCCGCGCGACCCAGGCGATCGGGGTGGTGACGGCGGGGCTGACACTGCTCGGGGCAGTGGGGATCTGGGCGCGTGGAAGCGGCGCGGGCTTCGCGCAGGTCGAGGAGGTCCCCTGGATACCCTCGCTCGGGGCCGCCTACCGGGTCGGCGTCGACGGCATCAGCCTGCCGCTCGCCCTGCTCACCGCGGTGCTCTTCCTGGTCGCGCTGGTCTACTCGCTGCGGGTGATCGAGCGCACGCGCTCGTACGTCGCCCTGTTCCTGCTGCTGGAGACGGCCTGCCTCGGCGTGTTCCTGTCCCTCGACCTCGTCCTGTTCTATGTGTTCTTCGAGGTCAATCTGGTGGCGATGTACTTCATCATCGCGGGCTGGGGCCACGAGGGCCGGCAACGCGCCGCGCTCACCTTCTTCCTGTACACCCTGCTCGGCAGCCTGCCCCTGCTGCTGGGCATCCTGGCGCTCTACCTGGGCGGCCATCCGCGCACCTTCGACATGCGCGCCGTCATCGCCGCGCCGCCGCTGACCGGCCTCGCCGCTACGCTCACGCTAGTCGCCTTCCTGGTCACCTTCGCGGTCAAGACACCCGTGTTCCCGCTCCATACGTGGCTCCCGGCTGCCCACGTCGAGGCCTCGACGGCGGGGAGTGTGGTACTGGCGGGGGTGCTCTTGAAGCTGGGGGCCTACGGCTTTGTGCGCTTCGCCTTGCAGATGACGCCGGGGGCCTTCCACGCGGCGGCACCCTCTGTCGCCGCCCTGGCCGCCTTCTCCGCGCTCTACGGGGCCTTCGTCGCGCTGGCGCAGACCGACCTGAAGCGCCTGGTCGCCTACACCAGCGTCAACCACATGGGCTACGTCGTCCTCGCCGTCGCGGCCGCCGCGGCCACGACGGACGCGCGCACGCGGGCGCTGGCGATCGACGGGGCTGTGTTGCAGATGGTCAGCCACGGGCTCGTCACGGGAGCGCTCTTCCTGTTGGTCGGGACGCTGCAGGATCGCACCGGGACGCGCGAGATGGGCGCGTTCGGCGGGTTACTGCGCGTGACCCCCCTCATCGGGTGGGGCTTCATCCTGGCCGCCTTCGCCTCGCTGGGGCTCCCCGGGCTGGCCCACTTCCCGGCCGAGTTCCAGATCTTCCTGGGGACCTTCGGCGTCTACCCGCTGGCGGCGGCGCTCGCCATCGTCGGGATCGTCGTCACGGCGGGGCTCTACCTGCGCGCCATCCAGGCGACCTTCCTGGGGGCGCCCGGCGAACGGTGGGCGCGCCTGCCGGATTTGGAGCCACGCGAGGGCTGGGCCGTCGTGCCTCTGCTGGTCCTCGTTGTCGCTGTCGGGATCGCGCCAGGCGGCCTGCTGACCGTTATCCACGCGGCAGCGAGGATCATCGCATGAGCATGATGGCGCCGGTCGGACCCGACCTCATCCCCCTCATCCCCGTGTTGGCGGCTCTGCTGACCGCTGTCCTCGCGCTGGTGGCCGAGATGCTGCACCGGCCCGGCGTCGGGCTGGTCGTCACCGTTACCGGCCTCCTCGTCGCCACCGTGCTGGCCGTCCCGCTCCTGAGGACGCGCGCGACAATTTTCGGGGGGACCTACCGCATCGACACGCTCTCCGTCTGGGCCATGCTGATCCTGCTGCCGGCGACGGCGCTCTGCGCCGTCCTCGCCTACCCGGAGGTGCGCGGGACCGACCACGAGGGGACGGTCTACAGCCTGCTGGCGTTCACGACGCTGGGGGCGCTCGCGCTCGCTGGCGCCGGTGACGTGATGTTCCTGGTCCTCGGCGTCCTCCTGAGTTCGCTCGGCTCGGTCGCGCTGGTGGCCTACCCGCGCGACGACCGCGCCACCGAGGCGGCCATGAAGTACGTCGTCTTCGGCTCGGTCGCCGGGGCGGTGATGATCTTCGGCCTGACCTACTGGTTCGGGGCCACGGGCTCGACGCTGCTCTCCGACCTAAGCCGGCTGCGGGGCGCGCACGGCGCGAACGGGGCGCTGCTGCCCGCGGCAGCCGGTCTCGTCGCCGTGCTGGTCGGCCTGGGCTACAAGGCAGCCGTGGCGCCGTTCCACTTCTGGGCCCCCGACGCCTACGACGGCGCGCCCGTCGCCGTGGCAGCCTACCTCTCCATCGTCCCCAAGATCGGGGCAATCTTCGGCCTGGCGCAGGTTATGCGCGACCTTCCGGCGCCGGCCGTCAACTGGCCACTGGTCGTCACGGCGCTCGCGGCCGTGTCCATGACCTACGGCAATCTGGCGGCGCTGCCGCAGACCAACGTGGTGCGCCTGCTGGCCTACTCCTCGATCGCGCAGGCGGGGTACTTCCTGCTAGGCGTCGTGGCCCTGGGACGCGGGACCATCGCCCTGCAGGCCCTCGTCGTTTTCGCCGTGGCCTACGCCGCGATGAACCTGGGCGCGTTCGCCGTCGTCGCCCGGGTCGGGCGCGATCTGTCGGCGTGGGCGGGCCTCGGGCGCTCATCCCCCTGGACAGGCGCGGCCATGGCCGTCTTCCTCTTTTCCCTCGTGGGTGTGCCGCCGCTCGGCGGTTTCGTGGGCAAACTGCTGCTCTTCGGCGCCGCGCTCGACGCTGGATATACCTGGCTCGCCGTGATCGCCATCCTCAACAGCGTGCTCTCGCTGGCCGTGTACCTGCGCATCATCGTGCCCCTCTACCAGCCGGCCGGGACGAGACAGGCGGGCGCGCGCTCGGTCGCCGTCGTCTGGACGATTGCCCTCGTCCTGACCGTAGCCATCGGGCTCGGGGCGCAGACGCTCGTGGCGCACATCGTATGAGGAACGAGGATAACCGCATCCGCCTGCGTCCTGCAGTTGCCTTTGTGTCGGAACGAACAGCGGCCGCACGTCTGGCTTGTATGGCGTGGATCAACGACGGCCTTGGATGCAGCGCGCCGCGTGGGGATCGACGAGGCCGTTTTCCTGCGCCACTCCGGCGGCGACGTGGCGGACACGCGGACGGTGCACAATGTCCGCAGCTACAACGCCGGGGCCGTCGCCGGGCCGCGCTATGCGCTCTGGAGGCCAAGGCCACCGCGACGGCGGCGCGCGGCGTCGCCAATGAGCACGAACAGGCCGGCAATCACGATAAGCGCGGTCCCGGCGGCCGCGACTTGTGGTGTCTGGACTTGCGTGGCCGCCGCGAGCGTCGCGTTCGAGAGCGACTGCATCCCCTGCATGCGCGGCTCGTAGAACCACTGGTTGGGGATGGACGCGATCAGTCCGCGTGCCGTCGTGCGGGTTGGATCGAAGAGGATTTGGGCCACGCCATGCTGCCAGTCGACGGAGGCCGCGTGGACGCCGTGCAGGCCGAGGAGTTTGAGGCGCAGCGACGCGGCGCACCCGCTGCAATTCATGTAGACGTGAATGTTGGCCTGGCGCAACGGGACGATCTGTCCCGCGGCTCCGATCACCACGCCGCCCGCCGTGACTGCCTGCTGGTCGCGCGCCACCAACGGTTGGTACAAGCGCGGCGCGACCACGGAGTTCAGGAGACTATAGCCCCCGAGGAAGCAGATAGCCATGATGAGTGGGGCCATCCACAGGCGGCGTAAGGAGGGCGTGCGGGCGCACGCCGCTCGCCTACCTATGAGCACGAGGCCGCCGATCAGGAAGAGCGCCGCCACCGCCAGGAAGAGCGGACGCAGCGAGAGCCACGCGACGAGGAACGCGGCGCTCCCGATGCCGAGGAGAGCCATCACCACGGGGGCAACGCAGCAGGTGCTGGCCAGGATAGCCCCACCAACGCCCCAGAGAATCGGTGTCTTCGCATCGACGTTCACAACTAACCCGCTCCTTCCCGCGCTGTCCACGCTATCTACCGCGGCATCGCGCGACACCGTGGTTGTTCCGTGACGATCCACGATCCAGTAGGTCGCCACGGCTTATCGGGGCCACGCCCGTTACATCGACGCCATCATCCCCTTGAACACGATGCGTGCGGACATCGTCTTGTACGCGACGGGATACTGCGTGCCGGCATGGCAGGACACATCACGAACTAGCAGTTGCACCATGTAGGTTCCGGGGTGGATCATGGGCATGGTACGCTCCGTCAGCGTCCCGCTTCCATGGCTATTCACCGCCAAGTCGCCCACCGAGCTATCGTCGCGGACGGCGTTCCCCTGACGCATGATCGTTTCCAGCTCCCAGCGCGCCGCTCTGCGGCTCTCCGTGAGCCCCACCTGCAGGATCATGTGCGGACCATGCATCTTGCCGGCCACACCTGGCGTGAAGAGCGCGTATCCCGTGCCGGTCGCGGCATGGCCACATGTGGCCGCGAAACGTAGCAACGATTGACGCACCGCGTTACCCGTCCTGGTAAAGCCCTTATAAGGATCACCGGCCATGCCACGCGTCGCCATGCGATCACTCCGTGGCGCTACGATAGCGGGCGGGCGGGCCATGCCGCGCTGGGGGGAGCCCGCCAGGACCGGCCCCGATAGGGTCAGAGGGACAAGCGACGCGAGGACGATTGCGATTGCGGTATGTTTCATAGTCAGGGCTCCTTCAACGACGCTCGGGGATCTTACTGATGGATGATGCCTAACACCCATCTTAGCACAGGGCGGGCGCGCGGTCCAGCGGTCAGCGTGTCGGGGGTGTGCCCCACGATTGTGAGATGGAGCCTGCGACTGCGGTCGCCTAGCAGCAGACGGGCACTGCGGTGCCGGGAGCGGACGGGACGCCCGCGCGCCCAACCCCGACCGCAGTCGGCGGACGCTGCCATGCGACCGCAGTCGCAGGCTCGTGACGAGCGCCATCACAATCTCGGGGCGCGCCCGCGTGTCGGCGTGTCGGCGTGTCCGTGCAGCCAGGGACATGCCGTGCGCTGGTCACCTGCGCGCCCGATCGTAGCGTAAAAATCTGTGGCACGGATGACCACGGTCGATACCACAACGCCTTCCCACGCATGCGCCCGATGAACGATGTATCTTATAGGCTGGTGGACCGACCGTGAACTGGCGATGCACACACTCAGGGTTAGTTTAATAGGGGTGGTAGGGGATGCCGATCGACCTCTATAGCGCAGCCGGCTGCCCGCACAGCGCGGCCGCGCGGGAGGACCTCGAATGGAGGGGCCTCGCGTTCGTGGAGTACGACGTAGAACGGGATCGGGAGGCCTACCGGCGGATGCTCCAACTCACAGGGGGGTCCTCGGTGGTGCCTGTGATCGTCGAGGAGGGCAAGCCTGTCACCGTCGGCTGGATGGGCCACGGCTGCATGGTCCGCAACGCCGACTCCACTCCCTGACGGTGGCGGTGTCCTCTACCGCCCTAGCCCGCTCTAGGGCGTCCGCGCGTCCTCAATCACCCCTCCATGACGTGATACGCGGAGGCTTGCACCTCACGGATGTGCGGGGAGTCGTCCGAGTACACCACGACGGCGTGGTCCACCAGATGCTCGGCTACGATCCTCCCGCCGTCATAGCCTACTAATCCCACCGTCAGCAGACCGCGCTTGCGCGCCTCGGCGAAGGCGGCCAGAATGATGGCCGAACCGCTGCCGGTGGAGATGCCAACTGGCCGCCATCATCTCGATGGCCTCGTATACAGAGGCGTCCGGCGCGACGGTCCACACATCAAGCCCTTTGTCTTGCAAAAGGCTCGTCACGCTTGCCATGGGGTACCTCCTTCGGGTCGCCACCAGTGCGACTCCTCTATCAGGGCGCGCAAGACATGATAGATCGAGGCTTGCGCCTCCTGGATGCGCGGGATGTAGTCTGAGCGCACGACGATCGCATGATCGACAAGGCGCTCGCTCACGATTTTCCCTCCGTCATAGCCCACCAGTCCCACCGTGAGCAGCCCGCGCCGGCGTGCCTCCGCCAGCGCGGACAGGATGTTGGCCGAGCCGCCGCTGGTGGAGATGCCCACCGCGATGTCCGCGCGCCGGGCGTGCGCGATCAACTGGCGCGTAAAGATGGCCTCGGCGCCGATGTCGTTGGCGATGGCCGTGATGTTGGCCGGCTCGGCCGCCAATGAAACCGCTGGGATGGGCGTGAAGCCGGGCGGCGGGTCCACGCAATCCGCGACAAGGTCGTTGGCGTCGGTGGCCGAGCCGCCGTTGCCAAAGACGATCAACTGCCCCCCCCGCCGCAGCCGCTCGGAAATGGCCGTGGCGGCCCGCGCGATCACGCCTGCTTCCTCGCCGGCTACCAGCGCGCGCAGGCGGTTCACCTCCTCCATCTTCTGCAGCATCGAACCCTGCACATCGTCCACGACCGTTGTGAGTTGCTGCTCCTGGCTGCCCAGGAAGGGGTAAAGGAAGGACGATGCCCCCACGTCGTGCCCCTGCTCACGGTGCTCGAAGTACACGTGGACCGTTTCCCACAACATATGGTACAGGATCTCGAACACCTCCTGACACACGAAAGGGTCATCATCAGGCGGTGCAAAGGGATAGTCCCCCGCCTCACCAGAGAGCGCGAAGGTAAGCGCCCCATGCTCGCCGGCGAGGCGCAACGCGCGCGCTATCGCCATCGACCCAGGGGAGGAGGCCCGCTGGCACGGGAACGAAAATCCCATCACCATGTCCTCGGGGCGCACGATAACCGGCAGGCGCGTGGCGAAATCGGGGCCGAGATCGAGCGACGGCAGGGCGCGCTTGCCCACGATGACCGGGTGCACGAACTCGACCGACACATGCTGCGCGTCGGTCGCCGCGGCCCCCCGCCCGAACGCTAACAGCCGGCCGCCCGCCAGGAACCGGCGCGACATCTCCTGACAGGCCGCGGCCAGGCGTGGCGCTTCCGCGGTAAAGAAGGCCGCGCAGACGTCGTTGCGCCGCAGTAGCGCTGCTCTGCCGCGCGCCACCAACGTGTCCATCGTGTCGGTATCCAGCAGCATCACTGCCTCCTTACGCTGTCAGCTATCAGCTAACAGATCCTGGGTAGCGGATCACCGACCAGCATGTCGATCATACGGGTGCCGCCGAATCCCGTATGCATGAGAACCATGCGCGCCGGCTCCTCGCGCACCTCCCCAATCACCGCGGCATCCTCACCTCCCGCGAGGCGCCGCAGCGCCTCAACCGCGGCGTCAGCGGCCCCCGGCGCCACCACGGCAAGCATCTTGCCCTCGTTTGCGACGTAGAGCGGGTCAAGGCCCAGTATCTCGCAGGCGCCATGCACGGCGTCCCGGATCGGCAATTGATCCTCCCAGAGCGCGATCCCATAGCCGGAGTCGCGCGCCAACTCGTTCAGCACTGTGCCAACTCCGCCACGTGTCGGATCGCGCATGAAGCGCAGGTTCGGCCCCACCGCACGTTTGAGCGCCTCGACCAATGGAGTCAGTGCCCGTGTATCCGAGATGATCTCCGCCTCCAGTTCCAGGTTGCCCCGCGCGATCATGATAGCCATCCCGTGGTCGCCCAGTGTCCCCGAGCAGATGATCTTGTCGTCCGGCCGTACCGCTGTCACGGACAGGCGGAGCGCGGGGTCCGCGACACCTATCCCCGTCGTGACGATGTAGAGTTCGTCCCCTTTCCCGCGCTCGACCACCTTGGTGTCCCCGGTTATGATGCCGACACCGGCCCGCGCGGCCGCTGCCGCCATCGCTTCCACCTCGCGGCGCAGCACTGCCGTGTCCAGCCCCTCCTCGATGATGAGAGCCGCGGAGAGACCAAGCGGCGTGGCCCCCGCCATGGCGAGGTCGTTCACCGTCCCGTTGACGGCCAACTCCCCGATCGAACCGCCGGGGAAGGCCAGCGGATGCACCACAAAGGCGTCGGTGGTCAGTGCTACATGGGCCTCGCCAAAGGGCAGCAGCGCGGCGTCGCCGAGTGGGGCCAGCGCCGGGTTGGTCAGCGCCGGCAGGAGCAGCCCCTCGATCAGTTTGTGCGTCGCCTTACCCCCGGCCCCGTGGCTCATATCGATCCACGGAGCCGTGAACGCCGGCGGCCGGCGACGGCCCTGTTCGAGCCGCTCCAGCACATGCTGTTCGCGCTGGTCGTTCATACCCCTGCCTCCACCGCCGCCACCGTCGCCACCGTCTCCGCCTGCTCCATGCGCGCGTGCGTGCGCCCGAAGTTGAAGTAGGCGGCGCAGGCGCCCTCGGAGGAGACCATGAGCGCGCCCAGGGGGCGCTCCGGGGTGCAGGCCGTGCCGAAGACCTTGCATTCCCAGGGCTTGAGCACGCCTTTGAGCACCTCGCCGCACTGGCACGCCTTCGGATCGGCCACCCGCACACCGGGCGAGGCGTAGCGCAACTCGGCGTCGAAGTCCGCATAGGCCGGGGACAGCTTGAGTGCCGACTGGGCGATGAAGCCCAGGCCCCGCCACTCGAAGTACGGGCGCAGCGTGAAGACCTCGGCCATACTCTTGAGGGCCTGTAGATTGCCCTCCCAGGGCACGACCCTGCTGTACTGGTTCTCGACTTCACAGCGTCCCTCGGCCAGTTGGCGCATCAGCATCAGGATGGACTGGATGAGGTCCAGCGGCTCGAAACCGGCTACCACGACCGGCTTACCGTAGTCGCGCGGCATGAACTCGTAGGGGCGGCAGCCGACCACCGTGGACACATGCCCTGGCCCGATAAAGGCGTCGAGGCGCAGGTCCGGCGAGTCCAGCAGCGCCCGCACCGGCGGCACAATGGTGACGTGGTTGCAGAAGACGGAGAAGTTTGTGATGCCCTCACGCTTGGCCCGCTGCAGCGTGAGCGCTGTGGACGGGGCCGTGGTCTCGAACCCGATGGCGTAGAAGACGACCTCGCGGTCCGGGTTCTCGCGGGCGAGGCGCAGCGCGTCCAGCGGGGAGTAGACCATACGGATGTCCGCGCCCTGGGCCTTGATCTCCAGCAGATTTCCCTTGGAGCCCGGCACGCGCATCATGTCCCCGAAGCAGGTGAAGATCACGTCCGGCCGCTCGGCGATGGCAATGCCGTCGTCGACCCGCCCCATCGGCAGCACGCAGACGGGGCAACCGGGTCCGTGTACTAACTCAATCTGAGGAGGCAGCAGGTCCTTGATGCCGTGGCGATAGATGGTGTGGGTATGCCCGCCGCAGACCTCCATGATCTTGTAGTGCCGATCCGGGTCCGCGAGCGCGGCGATCTCTGCTGCGACCGCGCGCGCGATGTCAGCGTTGCGAAACTCATCGACGTACTTCATCTAGGTTGCCCCTTCCCCACGCACTCCCACACGTTCCGTATGTTCCGCACGTTCCGTATGTTCCGCACGTTCCGTATGTTCCGTATGTTCCATACGCCCGATCGCGACCCCGCCATGCGTCAGGAGCACATCGCCCTCCCGCACGGGAGCCACCAACTCCACCGCGATCTGTGCCCGGTTGCCGACGGTATCCTCACACAGGGCGTCATCGCCCGCCAAGGACACGACGCGCACGGGGATGCCGGCGTCGGAACAAACCACGCAGCCGTCGTGGTCCAGAGTACAGGCGTCTACCATCAGATCGTCGTTGCGTCGAGTCATGATCTCTACTCGATCCGGGAGGCGGTCAACTCGGCCATCTCCTGCTCGTACGCCTCGCCGATATCCGCAAGCACGCGCAGGGTTGATTGCGCCTCGGCCTCGTCTATCTTGGCCATCGCGAAACCGACGTGGATCAGCACCCAGTCCCCGATCCGCACCTTCTCCTCATCGCTGTTCACGAGGCCGACATTGATGTTCCGTCGCACGCCGCTTACGTTCGCCTTGGCGAGCTGGAGCGTCTCGTCGACGATCTCGACGATCTGACCTGGGATGCCTAAACACATGGCGCTACCAATCCCTTTCTATCCCTGCATCATGCTGTCGGCGAGCACCACCTGCCCCAAAGACAGCCCTCCGTCGTTGGTCGGTACCTGTCGATGGCGATAGACTACAAAGCCGCTCTCCCGGAGTAGCTCTGTCACCTGCTCTAGCAGCAACCTGTTCTGGAACGTTCCCCCTGAGAGCGCCACGCCGCCGCCCCCACCCTCCTCGCGGAGTCGCGTGCACCCCGCGACGACAAGGTCTGCCATCGTCCGGTGAAAGCGGGCCGCTATCTCTCCCGCCGGCCGCGCGGCCAGCAGGTCCTCGGCCACAGCGGCAATGATCCCGCCGGTCTCGATCACCCATCCCGTTCCCTCCGGCTGGAGTCGGACGGGATATCCATGGTGCGCCGGGCCGCGCGCGATAAGCTCCAACTCCACCGCGGCCTGCCCCTCGTAGGTGGTGCGCTCCGACCCTGGCACGCCAACCAGGGCCGCCACGGCATCGAAGAGCCGGCCGGCGCTGGAGGTTAGCGGCGTATTCATCTGATGCTCGACCAGGCGGGCGATGAGCCGGACATTCCGCTCTCCCGCAGCCCGGACCAGCGCGATAGGAAGGCGCACGACGTCCTCCTCCCCGTACAGCGTGAGGAGGCGCGCGAGCGCCATCCGCCACGGCTGCCGGATGGCGGCCTCGCCACCGGGCAGTGGCGCGTACTCTAGATGCGCCTGCCGCGCGAACCCCTCCCGGATGCTCCCCACCAGGAACTCCCCGCCCCAGATCGCGCCGTCGGTCCCGTAGCCGGTTCCGTCCAGCGCCACCCCGATGACGCGCTCCTCGCCGGGCCGCTCGTTGTCGGCGAGGCAGCTCGCGATATGCGCGTGGTGGTGCTGCACACCCACCGCCAGGAGTCCCGCCTCCTCCAATTCGTGGGCGTACGTGGTGGAGAGATACGCGGGATGCAGGTCGTAGGCCACCAGCTCGGGGTGCACGTCGAAGAGCCGGCAGTAGTGCGTCACCCCTTCCCGGTAGGAGCGCAGGGTCTCGTAGTTCTCGAGGTCGCCGATGTGGTGGCTGAGGAAGGCGTGGTGATCCTTGGCCACGCAGAAGGTGTTCTTGAGCTCGCCGCCGCAGGCCAGCGTCGGGCGGACGACGCGCTCCACCATCCTCAGGGGCGCCGGAGCGTAGCCGCGTGAGCGCCGCACGGGATACGTCTCCCCTCCGATGACGCGCGCCACGCTGTCGTCGCAGCGCATGTGGATCGGGCGGTCGTGAATCAGGAAATAGTCGGCGATGTCACGTAAGTGGTCGACGGCATCGTCGTCCCGAAAGGCTATGGGCTCATCAGAGCGGTTGCCGCTGGTCATCACCAGGGGGATCGCCGCGTCATGGAGCAGAATGTCGTGCAACGGCGTGTAGGGCAGCATGACACCCAGTGTCTTCTGGCGGGGGGCCACGTCGTCGACCACCCCCGCATCCTCCCGGCGCTCCAGGAGCACGATCGGTCGCCCGGGAGCGGTGAGGAGCGATTCCTCCTCGGGCCCGACGTGGCAGAGGGCACGCGCCTGATCGAGGTCTCGCACCATGAGCGCGAAGGGTTTGTCCTGGCGCGCCTTACGGCCGCGCAGCGCGCCGACGGCCTCTCGGTTTGACGGATCACAGGCCAGGTGATATCCGCCCAGGCCCTTGATCGCGACGATAGCTCCGCCGCGCAGAAGATCCGCGGTGCGTAGGAGTGGGTCTTCCTCTCCGATGTCAAGCGCGCCGCCTGCACAGTCGCACAGCCGCACCTGGGGCCCGCATAACGGGCAGGCGTTGGGTTGAGCGTGGAACCGGCGGTCCCGCGGATCGTCGTATTCCCGCTGGCAGGCGGGACACATCTGGAAGCCGGCCATTGTCGTCATGGCCCGGTCGTAGGGGACGGAGCGCGTGATGGTGAACCGGGGTCCGCAATTGGTGCAGTTCGTGAATGGGTACCGATAGCGCCGATTGACGGGATCGAACACGTCGTCACGGCACACGTCGCATGTGGCCGTATCCGGCGAGACCAGGGCGCGCCGACGGCCACCGTCCCGACTCTCGTCAATCCGGAAGTCATGGTCCCCGCACACCGCGAGCGGTCGCCACGCGACATCCTCGACCAGGGCCAGCGGCGGTGCCTCGTCCCGTATGCTCCGCAGGAAAAGATCGAGGTCCGCTGGAGCGCCTTCCACCTCGATGTGCACGCCATCGGCGTCATTGCGCACCAGGCCCGCCAGACCATGGTGTCGTGCCCGGGCATAAATAAAGGGCCGAAATCCCACCCCCTGCACAATGCCCCGGACGGATATCTCCCGGCGCTCATGTAAGGCTATGCTCATATGCTCATGTACCGCGCCTCTCTGTCGCGTGTGCAACCCGTGCCCGGGCACACTGGGGGTGCGAGGCTGCGAAGGGCGCTCTCCCGGGTCGCGTCTGTGTTCCTACTATACCGTACCCTATTCGCTACGGTCCAGGCACCCTCCGCTCTCTGTCAATCAGGGGTTGTCTTCGCGCCCATGACCCATGACAGGCGCGGCAAGCAGGCAGAGAGCCTCAATGGGTGTTGGCCTCATCCCTTGATTCCACTAACGACAATGCCCTGGATGAAGACGCGCTGGAACAGAAAGAAAATCACCACGACTGGAATGGTCGCCAGCAGCGAGTCGGCCATGAGAAGGTTCCACTGCGTGTTCCCGTAGATGTCACGAAACGAGGCGAGACCCACGGTCAGCGTGTACTGGTCCTGATTCGCGAGGTAGATGAGCGGGCCGAAGAAGTCATTCCAGTGACTGACGAAGTCGAAGATACCGACGGCGCTCAAAGCCGGGATGGACTGCGGCACGATGATGTGCCAGAAGACCTGAAAAAAGGTGGCCCCATCGACACGCGCCGAGTCGTCGAGCGCGCGCGGGATACTGCGGAAGAACTGGCGCAACAGGAAGATATTGAAGGCGCCGCCGCCAAAGAAGCTGGGCACGATGAGCGGCAGGTCTGTGCCGACCCAGCCGAGCCAGCTAAAGATGAGGTAGCCCGGCACGAGGGTCACCGCGTCCGGGATCATCAGTGTGGCCAGCGTAATGACGAAGAGGAGCCGCGACCCAGGAAAGCGCAGGCGAGCGAAGGCGTAGGCGGCGCACGCCGCGCTGAACACCGTGCCCACGGTCGCTGGCACGGCGATGAGTAGGCTGTTGCCGAGGTAGCGCAGGAACGGGATCGCCGTGAAGGCCGCGACGAAGTTGCCCCACGCGGGATGCGCGGGGAGAAGGTCCGGCGGGAAACGGAAGATGTCGACGTTGTCCTTGAGCGCACTCGAGAGCATCCAGGCAAGCGGTACGATGACCCACAGGAGCCCAACGACGATAAGGACATAGGTGATTCCCGCCTGCCAGCGCCGACGGCGACGCTGGCCCCAGACGGGACCGCCTGCGGGCCCCGGTGGGTGGTCGGTGGGCTCCATCACGCTCATCCGCCCGTCTCCTGATCCTGATAGAAGACCCAGATGGCGCCTGTCCTGAACAGGATGATGGTCAGGACGGCGACGACGGCGAACAGGATCCACGCCAGCGCCGACGCATATCCCATATTGAAGTACTGGAACGCGTTGAGGTACAGGTAGAGCGCGTAGAACATGCTCGCGCCGGCTGGGCCCCCCTTCGTCGCCACATACGCTGTCGTGAAGAACTGGAAGCTGTCGATCAAGCCCAGCACCATGTTGAAAAAGACGGCCGGCGTCACCAGGGGCAGCGTGACGAATCTGAGCCGGCGCAGGGAGCCCGCGCCGTCAATCTCGGCCGCCTCGTACAGGGGCGTGGGAATGGCCTGCAGCATGGCCAGGTAGATCAGCATGGTACGGCCGATCCCCCACAGGCTGATCAGGACGAATGAGGGGATGACCCAGTCGGCCGAGAACATCCATCCTGGTCCCGCAATATGGACGAGGCTCAGCAGGTAGTTGACCAGGCCAAAACGCGGATTGAGGATCCAGAGCCAGAGCAGCGTCACCACCACGCCGCTGATCACGGCCGGTAGGTAATAGAGCGAGCGAAAGAGGGCGATCCCAGGGAGGTTCGTGTTGAGGAGTTGGGCCAATCCAAAGCCGATGATGAGATTGAGTGGCAAGGCCAGGGCGCTATAGTAGAGCGTCACGCGCAGCGTGTGCCAAAACAGGGGGTCCTGCGTGAACGCGTTCGCATAGTTCGCCCAGCCGACGAAGCGGGTCTGACTTGGAGTGAGGATAGCATAATCGGTGAACGATGCCACCAGTGAGACGACGACCGGTCCCAAGGTGAACACGAGCAAACCGACAATCCAGGGCGCCAGAAAGAGATAAGCCGCCAGGGCCTCACGGTCGCCGGCCGTGAGACGCCGCCGCGACAACGCTCGCAGTACCGGGGCGGGCAGGGCGCGTAGAGACGGCCGCCCCCGCGCGGGCGGGACATCGCCGGCGGGCGCAACGTCCGCGCCTCGCGCAGGTCGGTCGCGTCGTGGTGACGCAGCCGCTGCAGAGGCGCGGCGTGCAGACGAGGCCGACGAGGCCGTACGCGCACGCTCTCTCGCGTCCTGCCGCTCGTCGCTCATCTGTGTGGTAGTGTATGGGTCGCGGACCATGCGCTCACGGCCTTCTCGGCGGCCCTCTGCATCAGCGGCGCCGCCTGAGCAGCCGTCATTTGGGCCGTCATCACACGGTCCCAGTAGGGTCCCACCGCGGTATCGATCTGCGTGTAGGCGGGGTGCCAGATCTCCGATTCGGGCGTGCCATGGGCGACCGATGCGGTGATAATGCTTGCGTCGAGTGTGGGATAGTCCCGCTTCACGGCATCGCTGAAGACGTGGGTATTGCTCTTGAGGGCCGGGATACCGCGCAGGCTACCGTAGGAGAATTGCCTCTGGTTGGCCGCGTCGATCAGGAAGCCTTTGAGCACTGTCCAGGCCCCGTCGACGTTCCCATTGTGCTTGTCGGCGGAGACGATCGCGCCGACGTCGAGATTGAGATACGAGAAGCGCCGTTTCGGCCCGCGAGGAATGGCGATGACCGACCACTTGAAGTTCTTGACCGCGCCCCACGTGGGCAGGTCGCAACTACACAACTCGGCCATGGCCATCTGGCCCGAGAGCCACGCCATCTGTCGGGCGTCCTGACTCCCGGTCGCGCCACTCAACGCGGCTGCCGCGGCATTGTCGGGGACGACATGGTGCTTGTTCTGCATGTCCGCCCCGAATTGCAACCCCGCGATGAACGCAGGCGTGTTGTAGCCGGGCCGCTTCGCCGCCGTGTCGTAGGGGAAGGTAGCCCCATAGCCGCGCGCGATGATGTCGGCGTCGAAGCGCGCGAGGCCATACTGCGTGATGTGCGACGGGTCGAAGCCCCGCTGGCTGGCGCGATGACCGTTGCCGTCGAGCGTGGTGGCCAGCGCAAGCTCCAGCATCTTGTTGTAATCCCACGCATTGTCATCCCAGCCGTACGTGGGAACGCGGACGCCCGCCTTCTTGAACAGATCGTGATTGACGCCCAGGAAGTGGCCATGGACCACCGTGGGCAGGCCGACGACATGCTGCGATCCCGCTCCGTAGTAGGTCACCGCGCGCGCCGCGTTGATCGCCTCGGGGAGAAAGAGATCCTCCAGCTTGAGGCCGTCGGCGGTTAGACGCGGGCCAAGATCCTGCCAGACGCCCTTGTCGACAAAGAGATTGATGCCGTAGAGGCCCGCGGGCATGATGACTTGTGGCGGATGACCGGCCGCGATCTGCAGGGTCAGCTTCTGGTTAGCTACATCACTGTCGAGCACGCGGTCAAAGCTGATCTGGAGCCCGCGATGAGCGGACATGAGCGAGGAGGCGATGCGCTGCTGGCTGGGGATCTGGTCGGGACCATTCCCGGTGCCGAATCCGACAAGGATGTCGACGAGGCCTGTGCCGACACGCGTCGCTGCATCGGCCGACTCCGCCGCGGCCAGGACGGCCGACGCGGCCGAAAGACTGAGCCCAAACGCGAGGGCTTGGCGGGTAAAGGCGCGGCGCGAGATCCGGTCGTGCAGTGCATCATCAATGAGTCGAGCCACCCGGTCAGTCCTGAGCATGATAACGTCTCCTTACTAGACGAGCGGTTATGTCGGGCCTGTGCCGCCCCGCTTACAGTGCTGGGGGAGACCGTGCCTACGTTGCCGCTATCATAGCACAGCCGTCGGCGCTGGCAAAGTGCCCCCGCAGCTCTATCCGATCGGGCGGAGTGCTCCACTGATAGTACACTGGACGCACGGTACGGGCATACGGTACGGACCTACGGTACGGACCTGGCGCGGTTCGATCTATTGGGTGCGGTGTTCACCTGCATGTCAGGCCGACTGCTCAGCGCAGTCACGTCGTTAGCGGCAACGGTCGGCGCGCGGCGCGCGGCGCGCTGTGGTCCCTCCGGCGACAACGAGGCTGCCATGAACCCGAGCTGATGACGCGATCGCTGGTGACGCGATGACGACAGACGCAGGGAAAGACCAACTCCGCCTGAGCGGCGCCTTTATCGGCAAGGGCGGAGTGGGCAAATCTGTTGTCGCCGGTACTCTCTGCCGGCATCTGGCGCGTCACGGGCGCTCGGTGGGCGAGGGCATCGTGGTAAACTTGGGTCATCGTTCCGCCCCCCATCGTTCAGGATAGAGGTCCCATCATGACCCACTCTGCCCTCCTCGTCGCGGCCGGCGCCGACCGCTTCGGCCTGCGGCGCGGCCTTGGCATTAGCACCATCGCCTTTAAGGTGACGCCGCAAGACAGCGCCGGTCTCCTCATCCTCGAGAACACCTTTCATGCGAAGGGCGGGCCGCCGCGCCACCTGCATCACGCGCAAGACGAGTGGTTCTACGCCGTGGAGGGCGCGTTCCTGATCGAGATCGGGGACGACCGGATGACGCTAGGCCTCGGCGATGCGGTCCTGGCGCCGCGCGGTGTGCCCCATGTCTGGGCAGCGGTGGGGGACCAGGGCGGCCGGATGGTGATCGTGTTTCAGCCAGCGGGGCAGATGGAGGATTTCTTCCGGGTGGTGACGGCGGCCGACGCGATGCCGCCGCAAGACCCCGAGTTGTGGCACGCCCATGGCATGGACCTGCTAGGGCCGCCTCTGGCGGTCGAGTGCGGACAGCGTTGGCCATCTCGTCCACGGTCGCTCACGGGGGAGCCTGCCGTGACCACGCCGTCGTGCACGCCGTCTTGTCTCACGGTCGAACATGGCCCAACGGGCGTGTGGACCGGGGCGGAATACCGTCCCAAAGGCAACGTGACAAGCCACGCAGCGACCCCGCGACTCAATACGTAGAGGGCCGCTGCTTCTCCTGACAGAATGGCCAAGCCGGCCGTGCCGACGATCGCCCCTGGCCTGGTCAGCGACCTGCGGGCAACGGAGCCTCGAGCCGCTCGATGAGACAGTCGGCCAACCCCTCAAGCGCGTTGACCATGGCCGCGGTCGGCGCGTAATCGATCGTCGCGCGGCCGACGTGGTCCGCCTCGGTGACCTCCTCATCGAACGGTACCACGGCGACGATCTCAAAGCCTTGCTGCGCGCAGTACGCGCGGATCGCCGCCTCGTCGCGGTCGCCGCGCACCTTGTTCGCGACGATCCAGATCCGCTCGAGCCCTAGCTCGCGCGCGAGCGGAACCGTGCGCCCCACCGTCTCCAGGGATCGATAGTAGGGCTCGGTGACGACGAGGAGCACGTCGACGTTGCGGACGGTACCGCGCGTCAGGTGCTCGATCGACGCCTCCATGTCGAGGACGGTAATATCGCCGGGACGGCTTGCCGGCAACTCTCCCATGACACCGCGCACCGCGGCGTGCTGACCGCATAGTCAGCCTTTGCCAGCCCCCAGCAGTCCCGTCATCGTCAGGACACCGACGTTGTCGGGGCCGCGCACCCCGTACTCCCGCAGGACATCCTCGAACGGCCGGGTCAAGTGCAGCGAGGCATGGCCCTCGGTATCGACGCGTTCCGCGAGAATGTCGTCGCGCGGCACGCGCTTGAGTTGGTCGATCTGGTCGGTCGTCAAGCCGAGCGCCACGGCAAGATTCGGATTTGGGTCGTCGTCCAGCGCGTTGACGCAGTAGCCCCGCCGGGCAAAGACGCGCGCAAGCGTCGCCGCCGTGGTCGTCTTGCCAGCGCCCCCTTTACCAGATACCGCGATTCTCATCATTAGCCTCCTTTGACTATTGTGCATGATAGCATAACGGGCGGCTTATCCCTCATCCGTTATCTGTCCGTCTCTCCCCTCGTCACGTCGGCTCGCTCCCTGCCATAACCAGCGCCGCCTCTCGCTACGATTCCACCTCACGGTCGGACAGCCAGTCCGTGAGGATGCGAGGCATCCGCTGTGCGGCGTGATCGACCGCGCGCGCCACCGCTGGCGTCAAGCCCTGGAGCAGATCGTCGACCGCGGCGACCTGACAGCCGACGATGAGGACGTGCGGCGGCCGCGCGCCGATGCCCTCGGCCAGTGCCAATGCGTGCGACGGCTCCGCGTAATGGGTGTCGGCGAAGAAGTCGCGCAGGACCTCGGTCGGCCAGCGCGCCGGCTCGACGCGCTCCGGTTCTAGCAGGAAGAGCGTGCCGGGCGGGGCCTCGCGCTCGACCGCGTCGAGGATCACCAGCGCGTCGTACCCCGCGAGAAGTTCTTGGACCAGGTGCAGGCCGCCGATGCCAGTCTCGATGATGGTGACGGTGGCGCCGGGAATGTATGGCGGGCAGGCCAGGAGCCGTTGCGCGACTTCGACGCCAAAGCCATCGTCACCGCGCAGTAGGTTGCCTACTCCGGCGATCAAGATACGCCGCGTCACTCTCTCCCTATCCGGAGCCGCCATGGCTTGTCGCTGTGATCGCACGTCAGCCTCGTCCATGACTGTTCCCTACCTACGCGCCTAGTGTTTTCTCCGAGAGGTTACTTTGCAGCGATGCGTACCCCCTGGGACCGCCGGCAAGCGCTTGCCGGCAGGATGCCGGCGGTCCCAGGGGGTACTGCTTCAAACAAAGCCCCTTGATTCTGCACTAGTCCCCCATGGCCCCTGGCAGGACCACCCCCGCAGGTGAAATAGGGCATATTTCATCTCAGGTGCGGTGGGGGCTACGCGCCGCGTCGTGCTGCCCCCAGAGTTGACGCAGCCACGCGGGCACCGTGGCGTCGGGGCGCAGTTCATCGCGCGGGTAGTAGCCTTTGATGTCCAGCACCGGAGTGCCAGGCCAGGCATCCAGGCCGGTCACGCGCAGTGTGTCGCCCGTGCGCTCGATCAAACGCGGGCAGCACAGCCCTAACGAGTTCGGACGCCGCGGGCTGCGCGTACTGAAGAGACCAACCTCCGGCATCCCCTCGGCCGCCTCGACCTGGTGCGTGAGGGGATCGTCGGGACGGCGCGGCGCGGTGCGATCCATGTACAGGACGACCACGAGGTGGCTGAACTCCTCGATCCCCGTCAGGCCGGCGACCCACTCGGGATAGACGGTGATGACCGATTCGGCAAAAGGATCGAAGTACGCCCCCTCGGCGGTGGTTGCGTCGTCTGGCAGGCCTGGTCGATAGACGACACCGATGGCGCTGACCGTGAAACGGGGGCGCTGGCCGGCCGTACTCTCTCCGCTCACGCTATCGATCATCGCCTGTCAGGACCTCATGCGCCTGTCAAGACGCCTGCCGAGGACGGCTGGCCGCCTGTCGCCATCGCCGCGGGTCCAGCCACGGCCACGCGGACGACGGGTCCATCGGTCGCTACAGGGAGCGACGTGAGGCCCGTTCCCCGATGCCCCCTGCGTTGTCCGCCGCGCGCGTCAAAGCGGCAGCCATGCCAGGGGCAGACGATCTCGTCGCCATCGAGCTGCCCGATCGATAGGACGAGCGGGCTGTCGGGACACGCGTCGTGATAGGCGAAGACATCGCCGCCGACGTTGCAGAGCAGCACCGCGTCGCCCGCGACTAGGAAGCCGCGCAACGCGCCAGGCGGGACATCGTCGAGGGCAGTTACGTCATACCAGGCCGGCGCGGGCACCGCCAGTGGCGCGGCGACCGGCGCGGGGGCTGGCCCTGGCCGCGCCGCGATCATCGGTAGGATGCGCTTGCCCCGCAACGCCTCGCTTCCGGACTTTAATGGCGCCGGTCCCGGCGGCTTCCGCGTTGGTGCGTCCGGTGGCGCCAGGTCGTAAAGCAGGAGCACGGTGCGGATCACCCGATCATCCCGCGCCTGCGCCCAAATCGCCTCAGCGCCCGGCGCCTGGAGGATCGTCACCAGCCGCGCCAGCGCCGCGCGATGCAGGGCATCGACCCCGTCGAGCAAGGCGAAAACGCGCGCGCGCACACCGTCGTCGGGGTACGCCGCGACATCCTGGATCAGTCCGTCGATCCACTCGCCCAGTGCCGTCAGTTCGTCGGGCGGCGTGAGCGTATCGGGGGGCGGTACGCTGTTCATAGGAAGTACGTCCTCTAGGTTGTGCCTGTGTCAGGGCGGTCATTCAGGCTGGGATCTTGCATGCCCCCGGACCGTGGCGGTGACAGGAGCACCCCGGCCCGCATTCCCCGTGCGCCGCGCCGGTCAACTCGGCGAAGTCGTCGGCGAAGGCGCGGCCACCCTCCCAGTTACCCAGGTCGTTGAGTCGGTAGCGGGCGTCCTCCCCCGCGGCGGCACGGTCGAGGTAGCCCTCGGCGGTGAGGCGCTCCAGATGGTCACGCAGCATCCACGGGTCGGCGCTGAGGAAGCCGCCGAGATCGCTCGCCGCCGCGTCGGGCATGATGCCCTCGCCGCGGAGCCAGAACAGGACGCCAAGGATCTCATCGCGCCAGCGTAGGGCCTCCAGCGCCTCGCCTCCGTCATCCGTTCCACCACTCGCCATCGGGTCCACCCCCTTTCCCACATACAGTCCCACACGGTCCCACACGGTCCTCCAGCGCCTCTATCCTTGGTCGGCAGCCGGACCATATTGGGCGCGTAACTGAGCGCTGATGCTCTCGACCGCGCGCCCCACACGCGGCGAGAAGCCCTCGCCCCAGCCGTCGTCCTCCGGTTCGATCTCGATGACGGTCACCTGTGGGGGCAGCGCCGCGAACTGCGCACAGATAACCAGCAGGTTATCGAGGCTGATAACGCCGGTCACCGCCTCGGCGACCCGCCCCTGCACCAGCGCGGGCGGTTCCGGCTCGTAGCGCCACTGCCGCTGGTACACCCCTCCAGGCTCTCGCCCCGGCCACTCGGGCCGCGCTACCGCGCCGACGACGATGAGGAGCGCGGGGGCCGCCTCCCGCAACCGGAAGACCGCGTCCATCGGCCCATAGCTGAGATCCTCGACCTCCACATCCGGCGGCCAGTCCATAGACAACAGGGCATCGACCACGGCGTTCCCGGCGGAACAATCACGCAGGTTGCGATATCCCACGCCCGTGATGAGCGCGCGCAGCCCCGTCAGCCCCGTCAGCCCCGTCAGCGCCGGCGCACGGAGGCCATCCTCATCCCGCATCGTACCCCTTGCTCCCGCTCCAGCATAGGCGCCATCCGCTCCATCGCATCCGCTCCATCGCATCCGCGCGGACCGTGCCCACGCGCTCTGGCTACTCGACGCCACAGGCGCAGGTATTGACCTCCCGGACGATCGTGCGATCCCCCGTGTAGACGTGCGTCGTGCAGGGCATGCAGGGGTCGAACGAGCGAATGGCCCGCAGGATGTCGATCCCCTTAAAGTCCTCTTTCTTCTCGTAGGTCTCCAGGAGCGGCGTGTTCAGTACCGCCTCCTCGTACGGTCCCATGTTGCCGAATGGGTCGCGCGGCGACGCCATAAACGTTGACGGCGTGATGATCTGGTAGTTAGCGATCTTCCCGTTCTCGATCACGGCGTGGTGAGTGAGGTAGCCGCGCCCGGCCCCCCAGAACCCCACGCCGACCTGTGTGCCGCGACGCGGCAGCTCGAACGGTGTGCTGACCGCCGTCTGGCCGTCGCGCAACAACGCCAGCCCCTGCAGCCAGTTGTTCATCGCCACCATCGCGGTGTAGGCGCAGGCGTAGGCGCGGCCCCGGTTGCGCTCGAAGGCGTTCCAGTCCTGGGGGACATGCCACTCCAGCTCGAGCTCGGGCGTCATCACCTTGGGCAGACGCATTTTGAGGCTGTGGCCCGTCGCCTCGATGAAGTCATTCTGTGGCATCTTCCGCGCCAGGGCAGTGTTCCACATCCGTGAGTAGGGGCCGGTCTCCATGGCCATGCGATCCCAGCGCGGCGCCGTATCCCAGGTGTATTTCTCCTTCCAGTTGATGCCCTGCGGCCGCGGCTTGGTCTCCTTGTTCCACGGGTGGTGGGGGCTCAGGGGCGCGCCGGCCGGGTCGGTCGGGAAGGGCAGGCCCTCCCAGCCCTCGTAGAACGAGTGCTCGACGAATTCTTCGAGGCCAATATTGATGTCCTGCAGCTTCGTCGTGCGCAGCTCGCCGTCGACGATGACGCCGGGGGTGGCCCAGCGCCCGTCGCCCCATGTGTTGCAATTGGCGTAGGTCGTGTCGTAGAGATCGGGGTTGTCCCAGAGGCCCGTATCGATCAGGTTCTTGCGGCGGGCGCCGACCTTGGCGTACTCTGGATTGGCGCGCAGGAAGAAGTCGAACACGTCGTCCCAGAGGAGCGCGACTTTCTTCGCATAGTCGATGAGCTTGACGAGCCGCGAGTAATACTCGTTGAAGGTCGTCAACGTCACCGTCGTGCTGACGCCGCCCGGCACGATCGTCTCAGGGTGCGGGTACTTGCCGCCGAGGATGACGTAGGCTTCGCGGGCGACGCGTGTCATGCCCAGCGCCTCGAGATAGAGGCGGCCGGAGAGGGGATTGAGGTCGGTCATGATCGCGCCGATCGTGGCGTAGCCATGGACGGCGCCGTGCTCCGTCGGGGTGCGCTGCGCCTGTTCCCACAACTCGGGATTGGTCGCCTCGACCGCGGACTGCGAATAGTCGGGACCGGCCAGCAGAAAGAGGTGCAGCGGGTGGTCGTAGAGGAACTCCGCGGCCAGCAACAGGTTGCGGACGATGACCCCGAGCGGAGGGGGCTGAATGCCAAAGGCCATCTCTAGCGCGAGCGCCGCGCAGGTCGAGTGGACGCCGCCGCAGACGCCGCAGGCGCGGCTGCTGATGAAGATGGCGTCGCGCGGGTCGCGCCCCTTGAGGATAACCTCATAGCCGCGGAAGAGGGTCGCGACCGCGTTGGTCTCGACGACGCGGTGGTTGTCCAGGTCGGCCACGCTGTGGAACGCGAGCGCCCCCGCCACACGCGTGACCGGATCGAAGTTCACCTCGGTCAGGTGTCCATTGCGCGCCAACAGGTCCTTGATCTGACCCTCCGTCAGGTCCGTACGCGGCGTGTAGCCGTACGGGTTGGCGACGCCCTCCTTCAGGTAGGGTTTACCCTCGGCGTCGAATTCGACCGGCAGATTCTTGAAACACATGCCGCGTTATCCCTTCCTTAGCGCCTCTTCGGCGCGCGCGAGGTGATGATCGACCGACGCGAGGCCCTCGCCCACCGCCGTCAGGCCCCCGTTGATCTGCGTGATGTGCGGCTCGAGGGGGGCGGTCTGCTTGTCGATGGCGCGCAGGCCCATCGTCACCTTGGCCAGGTTTTTCTCGATACTGCCGAGCGCGTTGCCGATCTGGATCAACGCCGCGGCCAAGGCGGCGACCAGCGTCAGCACCTCGGTCACGGACAGGATGGTCAGGAGTCGCCGCATCGTCATACCCTCCTCATCACTGCGCGGCCGCCGTCGACGCGCTCGCTGCTGCCGTCTCGTCAGACGCGGCCGGTTGTGCCCCGGTGAGGGCGCCATCGATCGCGGCCGCGTGCGCGTCGATCGACTGCGCCGTGGCCAGGATCTGGCCAGCCACGCTATTGGTCTGCTCCAGCATCCAGATCGAGGCGGTGTTCCCGGCGATCTTCTGCCCGGCGTCCCAAATGTCGGCGGCATAGTGGTCGATGCTGTTCGCCGCGCGGATGATGCGCAGCAGCAGCGCCGCCACGACGCCAACCACCACACCACCGATCGTTAGCGCCGCGATCCACCAGCGGGTTGTCGTGTCCATTGATCCGATTCCTCCTCCTCACGGCACGCTGCAGGCGCGCCCTATCCCTACGTGCCCGTCGGCCCGGTGCCGTTCTCTGTTCCGGTGTGCCCATCGGCACGGTACCGCTCGTCCGCGCCGGTGCGGCCCGGCCGCTCGGCGCCGGCATATTGGAGTTTGTCGTAGAAGAAATGCATGGCCTTACCAGCCGCTGTCGGCTGGTGCTGGTGTCGGGCCCAGCCGCTCGGGACGGCGGCCTGCTTATCCCACAGGGGCTCGCGGTTGCGGTCGTTACGGCTGAGCTCGCGCAGCCGGCGGATGCCGCTCCCCATCATGCGCGAGGCGGTGCTCGAAACGAGGGAACCGGGCGCCGCCTTGTAGAACGGCGTGAACTTGTCGGGGAAGCCGGGCATGGTGCAGCCGATGCAGATGCCGCCGACGTTCATGCAGCCGCCCACATGATTGATGGCCCCGCGTCCGGTGATGTTACACTGCACCACCGGCCCCCAGCAGCCTACCTCAACCAGGCACTCCTGGCCACCATAGTGGTCCGCGAACACGCCCTCCTCGTAGTAGCCGCCCCGGTTGCAGCGGCGGTGGACCGTCTCGCCGAAGAGCCAGGCCGGACGACCCAGCTCGTCGAACTCCGGTAGGGGACCAAGCCCCTGCAGGAAGAGCAGAATCGCCGCGACGGTTTCGGTGAAGTTGTCGCCCTGCGGAGCGCAGCCGGGCACGTTGATGACGGGCAGGCCAAAGGTGCTCTGGTAGTCCTTGCCCAAGAAGTCCATCAGGCTCATCGAGCCCGTCGGGTTGCCGGCCGCCGCGGGGATGCCGCCCCAGGTGGCGCAGGTGCCGATGGCGATCGCGGCGGCAGCGCCGGGCGCCAGGCGCTCCAGCCACTCGTTCATCACGGTTGGCCGGCCCGCGCCGCTCTCGTTCAGACCGCCGGTGCCCATGGCCGAGAACCAGCCGTCGCCCGAGAGTTTCTCGTCGGGGACCGAGCCCTCCAGGACGATGACGTAGGGCGCGTCGAGTTTCCCGTGCCAGGCGTCCTCGAAGTGCTTGACGAAGGCCTCGCCTGCGTCGACCGCCAGCACTGGGTGGTGCAGGATCAGCCGCGGGATGCCGGGGACCGCGCCGGTCAGCAGGGCCTCGATGGGCGGCTGCGTCGCGCCGAGGACGGAGATGGAGCAGCCGTCGCAGCTCATGCCGGCCATCCAGTAGACGTAGACCTTCTCCAGCGGGCCGAGCTGGAGCGACTTGCGCTCCAGGGTGAGGGCTTGGGCCGTGCCCGTGACGTTAGCCGCCTCCGGCGCGGGCGCCACCTGCGGCAGGTCGTGCCCCCCTTCCGGGGGGGCCACCGGCGCGGTCGTCAGTTCCTTCCAGCCCTCGTCGACGACGCCGTCCGGCACGCCGTGCTCGTCCACGCGCCGCTGCATCGATTCGTCGCGCCGCGCGCGGTCAGGATCCTCTTGCATCACTGGCCCTCCTGCATGTCCGCATGCTCGACTGTCGCCCCGCCAACCCCGTGCTGTCCGATGATGGCTCCCGTCATGCCAGGTGCTCCTTCCACTCGAGTGGAGCGTCGTCCCCCGTGAGATCCTCCACCCACGCCAGGCCGTGGGGCTGGGGGGGCGTGAGGTCGACGAGGTCCGGCACGCGCTCGCGCGTGAGGCGCCAGATCGTCTCCTGGAGGTAGGGCCACAGTTCATCGAAGCTCCACTCCTCGCGCGCGAGATGTGTCATGGCGAAGGCGGCCCGTAGATCGCCCTGGCCCGCCGACACAACGGTGGCGATCTCATCCGCCAAAGCCCGGCATCCGCTCACGAGTAGATCGCGGTCGGGCTCGCGGATGACTGGGACCGCGGTAGCGTAGTAGCGCTCGGCCACGAACCGCTTGCGCTCCTCGGGAACCTGGACCTCGCGGATCAGGCCGTCACGCAGGGCGCGTCGGACGTGCTCAAGCATCGTCGGCTGCGAGAGACCGAAGGCCTGGGCGAGTTGGGCCACCGTGCGCGGCTGGTCGGCGAGGGCCGCAACCAGGCGCTCACGCGTGGTCAATGCGGCCGCGTGGGGCGGTGACGATGCTGTCCCGGCCGTCCCGGCCGACCCGGCCGTCCCGGATGTCACGGGCACGCGCATTTGCCTGATCCAGTGCAGCCCTTTCCACTTCGGTGCGTCCGCTCCGTCCATGGTCTCCCTCTTAGGTGCAAGGCTAATTAGGCACGAGGCTAAGTGATGTGATAATCTCTTATAGCACCTCTCTTACCTGTCTGTCAAACGCGACCGTAGGGTCCGAGGACAGGCGGCCTGACAGCAACCCGGTTTCAGTGCGCCTGGAGGAGGGCCGACGCCGTGCCGAGTTCACCGTGACCCCGCATACCGTGTGGGGATGGAGGCACGGCAGCCGGGAGTGATCACGGGCGACCCCCGAGAACGGTTCATGACCTGAGGGTGATGAGGATCATGATGCGGACGCTGCTTTTCAAGATTCACAACCCCTCACGGGAAACGCGTGTGACCCTGCATCGCGCGCTGCGCGCCTACACCAACGCCGCCGCTGCCGTTCTGGACGGCGCGGCGCGCGAGTGGGATCAGGTGCGTGCCGAGGCCGAGCGTCATGGTGCCCTCGACACGGTGCGTGTGCAACAGACGCTCAACCGGCGCTATCACCGGCGCACCCTGCCCTATCCCCTGCACAGCAGCCTGCGCGAATCCCTATTCGCCGATCTGGCAGCGCAATTGCGGAGCTACGACGCGTTGTGCCGCCGCTGGTTGGCCGAGCGCGAGCGGGTGCGCGCGCGCATCGCGGCGGACGGTTGGAGCCTGGAGCCCCTCGATCCCAGGGCCGAGGCAGCCCTGTCCGCGCTTGGCGCCCCTCCCTCGTGGCCGACCATCCCGCGCGCACGTCCCGATTTCGATAACTTCGACACGGCACTGTCCGCGCTCACGGCCGTCCACCCCGAGTTCGACCACATCCCTGTAGCGCACAGGGCGCCATCAACACATCGCCTGATCCACTTCCTCGACCGCGACCCGGACCCGCGACGTCAGCCGTCGCCCTCTACGAGGCGACGGCTGACGTCGGCGATGGCGACGGGAACCCGCCCGCTATTCTTCTCGCGCGCCGATGGGGCGACCCGACGACGCAGTTTCGCATTGCTGCGGACGGAGCGAGATAACCGCTTCTACGCGTTGCTCTACGTGCTGCCCAACAACGACGCGCGGGCCAAACCGTTGGTTGCCCCGCACAAGCGGCGCGGCTCATGGATCGCCGTGCATCCAAGCCGGGCGCCCGTCGGGACAATGTCCCGCCCGTCGTGCGCCGTTTGCTTACCCCTGGAGTGCGGAGAGTGGCACGTCGGGACAGCGTTGCAGCGGGCGCTGGAACGGCCCGAGATGGTGCGTGTCGCGCGCCTGATCCACCGGCCCGAGCGCCGCGCGGGAGACGGGCGTGGCCACGAACAGTTTTTTCTCGCCGTCACGTTCGCGTTCGAGCAGCCGGACCAGCGTCCCATCAGCGCGCACATGGGCGTCGCGATGGATGAAGAGAGTCGCGTGGCCTGGGTCGTCCGAGATGCGCGGTCGGGACAGGAGTTGGCGTGTGGCGTCGATGAGACCCTGTGCGCGGTGCGGGAACGCTGGAGGCATGCGCGACGCCCGCGGCTGCACACCGGCCACGGGATATCGCGCGCTCACCACGTCCAAGCCGAGCAGGTCAAGGCGGCCGTGCATGTGATCTGTAACCGGTTGATCGCCGTCGCCGCCGCGCATGACGCGCAACTCGGCGTGCAGGATGTGACGTATCTGCGCGCGAAGAGGGTCATCCTGCCGCGCGACACGAGCGGCAAGAGAGTGGCGCGTTCAGACACCTGGCACGCGGCCGTCGCGGACCAGCACGATCGGCGCATGACCTTGGTGGGGGGCAAAGTGCGCGAGGTGCTCGGGTATAAGCTGCCGCCGGTGGGCTTGCCCCGGCCGTTGTCGGTCGGCGGTATCAGCCCCCGTGATTGTGCGGCGTGTGGCCAGCGTGGGACGGAAACGGACCGGTGCGCGTTCTGTGGCGCGGTCCTCGACATCCAGAATACGGCGCGGGTCGTCACGGACCACGTGCCCTCTGTGCTCGCGCACATCGACGCGGCGCGGGCCGCACGTGTACAGGAACGGACACACGCGCAGTCAGACCACTCGGAGCACGGCGACACGGTGTCAGACGATGGAGTAAGAGATGGCGCATGGGAGGTGCGGGTAAGCTAACAGCCTATCCAGAAAGTCTTTGTTATGGTAAAGTAGAGATCGAACACGCGTGACGGACGCTCCCCCGAACGACACCAAAGGAAGATACTCCCCGCATGACAGCACGTCTCGCAGCCCTAACGCCGCCGCAGTCCCTAAAGATGATCCAACGATCTGGCGCGTCGATGATGCCTTGTGGCACAGCTTGGCCTGTGGTGGCTATTTTGGTCATCCGCGCCCCGCGCCGCCGCTGGAATACCGCTACACACCTCCCGCGCGTGCTATATGCGCATCGCTGACGGCCGCACCCTGCTGTTGTCAGGGCGATACGCAGCCTATCCTAACGCCGTCGGGTGTAATCCGTCCATGCATGTCCATACGTTAGGGTGCATGATCATCCGTTGGCGTGAGTGATCATCGGATTGTCACGGCGGCTGCCGCCCAGCTCGGGTAGGCGCGACGATGTCGCTCACCCGGCGGTAGCTCTTCCCCGATGCTGGCACGCTAGCGAACGCATGCTGATCCGTTCATGGCGTGCCTTCACGGCGAGTCATGAAATTGTTGCGACGCACCCTTTCGCCGTGCCTTTGAGGTACTTCGGCGAAAGGCTTTCACGCCGACGTCCTTGATACGGACAACACTTCCGCTAGGATGCGTCAGATTTCAGAATCAGCGGTTGTCGGTGGGCAGTCGGTCGGGTATCCTTCTCCTTTTATAGAGGCGTATCGAGGAGACGAGAATGCCGTGCCCCTACTGCCAGACGAACGCGACGCAG
>JAABUM010001857.1_pt1 | contig 30119 bp, 26 predicted proteins | sample 5559161 | NCBI WGS metagenome assembly JAABUM01 (sample SAMN10711868, study PRJNA513369) | rock metagenome | isolation source: Antarctica rocks | place: Antarctica: Victoria Land, Siegfried Peak nord
CCATCACCACCAAACCCCACCTCATCCCCACCCGTCACAGCCCGAAGCAGAAGCATCAACTGCCCCGGATGACACTTCAACATATCCTCCACAACGTAATACTGACTGATCTCATCTCCCCACCCCTCAACCGCCACTCCACCCCCCTTTCCCCCACCATATACCTCGCAATGAAACATCTCCCTCGTCAGCGCCGCGCTCGTCACCCCCATCTTCCGCACACATCCCCTCTCAAGCAACGGAAACGGATCCTCCGGCCACCGCCGCCGATGCCGTCGCAATACCGTGCCATTGCTCGGACAAATATAGGAATGCAACACGTGTCGGAACACGGTATGTAGATCCAACATCTCAGCCAGTTGTGCTGACGGCCAGGGACGCAGCAGGAGTGCGCGAGTGCGGATGACTAAGGGTTGGAGGCGGGTTTGGCGGTGGTGATATGGAGTGTGGAAGGCGAGGGTGTAGAGCCAGATGCGGTAGCAGGCGCGACGGAGACGGTATTCCTCCTCCGCACTCAAGGAGCGTCTGTACATGCTGTTTTCGCCGCGCCATTTGAGGCGCGGGTAGAGGGACGTCCAGGCCTCGGCGACGCGACCGACTTCGAGCAGGCGCTTGAGGAGGGCGAGGGATTGGGGTGGGGCGGGGCGGGGGATGTGGGGTGCTTGGGAGGCGTTGTGGGTTGCGATGCGGATTGCGTCGGGGAGAGGGCCGTACTGCTGGGAGAAGGCGAGGTAGAGGGTGGGGAGGCGGTGGTGGGAGAGGATGCTGTGGAAGTGTTTGCAGGTTGCGCTGAGGGCGTGGAGGGTGCTGATTGTGGGGGCGGATTGGAAGATGTGGAGGAGGATTTCGTTGGCTAGATCTGTGATGTGCATGGTTGCTGGGTCGAAAGAATGGTTGATGTATATGGTGAATGTTGTTTTTTTGCTGTTTTGTGGGTGATTTTGGTGTAATGGATCCTCTCTTCTGTTCTTTCTCCGTGAGCTTTAGTCATTATAGATATGGTATAAAAGGCGACGTACCAGTTCAGTCTTGTCTATACAGTACAGTATCGGAGACGGTCTCGTGCAGCTTGTCCTACACTCCTCCGCCGAAAAACGCTCTTAGGGGATTAACCTGCGAACACCCCTTCGTTGGGGCTATCAATGGATTGAGATGCATCATAAGATGATCTCGGGCACACTGCATCTGATGGCATAGACAGCCGTTGAAGGCTGGGGGGGTTTTTGGACGTCATGTTTGCTGTAAAGGAGAGGAAAAAGGAAGCCCAGGAGTCATGGAACGATAGAGCTGCTAGCGTGACAGACTTGCTTAGTCACGTATCTTGACCAATCAACCCCTTATTGAGCAAGTCAAGCATATAGCGTGTCCTTCGATGCTACTGTCGATACCACTAGATAGCAAAGGTGATGTTTGTATGGTAAGTGGATACCAAGTCCTACATAGAAGTCTCGTGGGCCAAAATCATTCCTCTTCTGCTATAGTACACCACGCTCGAAACCCATTTGTCGCACATCGCTCCATATCACCATCACTCACTAGCATGTCACTGCTCTACCGCTTCCGCCACCCCATCCTCCCTCCCATTGATCCTACTCATTATGAATGCTTGTACCGCAGCTTGATGCTGCGTCAACATCTCGTTCAAGCCTGTCTTGGACGAGCGTACTAAAGTCCCATACCGCTTGGAAGCTTTCCTCGGATTCTCCATATCCCAGACGAGATGATTGTTGGCGACAAAGTTGAGAGAATGTTGCTTGTACCATTTGGTGAGCCAGTATACGACGCCTTGATTTGACACAGGGAGAAGGGGGCTCTCCGATACGAAATTGATCAGGCCAGTGACGCGATTCAGGAAACTTTGTTCTGTATGGATGGAGAGTAAGCCGAAATCACAAACATCGATCAATGTGGGCAAGGGTTTAGCACTCACCGCATCGGGTTTCGAGTAGATTGATGATACAGCGGTATGCGGAGCCGACGCCAATGAAAAAGATCTGCGGTGCATCATTGCAGCTATTGCTGGTTAACAATGGCAATTTCGAAGCTTCCCGCATGTAAGCATTACTCAATATAATTTTCCCAGAGATAAACGGCCAGATCATTAGTAGCAGCGCTTCGCGCGGCTTGGTTTTCGTCCGTGTAACTATCTATGTCCTGCAAAACGTTGTTAGCCATCCCGTTGACGAATGACGGCTAATTGTACACACATCAATACCAGCTAGACGTTTTGGGATGTTGACGTCGATGACTCCAAAGCCTTGATTGGCGGCCCAGTCCACGTAATGCTTTAAGCCATCAGCCTTCCGCTGGTCAGCGAAAAGATGGCTGCGATGCAGTCACGTAACGTACGAGCCATGTGTTGTGGAGCTCCAACTTCTTAGAAATAGGATGGGGCGTTCCCATGATCTCAGGCCTAAACAACGTCAACGAAACGGAAGGCGTAGTTCCAGTATCTGTACTTACGGGTCGTGGAGCATTACCACCAATGGGACAGCAGCCTCGAAATTTGGTCTGCGTCGATGTCAGTAGGCCATCAATCTATTCGTGTGCGATATCGGACGTTGCCATAACCTGGTTCTCGAAGGACTTCGATAACTTATCTCGATACACCGTGAGACTGGCCATTCCGTGGCTTTGCCTCATCTGATTGGCCTGATAATAGCGCACGACCTCTGATACGGGTCAGTTACTTCAGCTCCTGGGGCGACATTCAAGGCTTACCGTGCATGCGATCGGCGCCGTTTTTGGCATAAACATCTATGGTCATATTCAGTATGTATATAGTTGGGGACGGTATCCGACAAACCATGTGGTACGTCTCTAAGGAAGATTTTCGGCCAGTATCTGGACTGGTGCATTGCGACCATCTGTACAGTTTCGATGCCAGCATCGGTCGCCTTCATATCAGCCAGCCGCTCTGGCTTCTCCCCTATCAGAGTTCGAGTGACTGCGAGGGCTGATTTTGAGATGGAGGTGAGATTGTAGCCGCCCTATTGTGTGTCAGATTTGTAGGTGAATGCCGCATTGGTAGAAAATCGGAGCACCGAACCTCGAGACAAACAACAAGCTTTCCCTGTGCGAGACCCATCAACATGTGCGTCATTTGGGCATAGCAAGGAGGTGTGACATGGCATCCGCCAAGCTGGTCGCCGTCAGCAGCATCAAATCCAGCAGCAACTGCGAGACATTTAGTAAAACGTGGGTAGAATTATGCGAAGAGACTTACTTATGACAAGATCTGGATCAAATTCGTATGCAACTGGCATCACTATATGCTGAAACGCAAGTAGATAATCTGCGTCACCCATGCCCTTTGTAGGCCAAGGTATGTTGATGTTTCTGTATTTGTATCAGCCCCAAACTCAGGGCTTTGACATCGCAATGGCGTACCTTCCCAGTCCTAGTCCTCCACCACAATGATTATGATCACCATATGGTCCCGATGGATAGAAATTACCATCTTCGTGCACGTGAAGAGAAATATACAGAACATTAGGGTCCTGATAGAATGCTTGCTGTATACCATTTCCTGGAGAGTCAGCTTGTGAGGTCAGGCTTGCGAGAAGATGGCATACCGTGGTGAACATCCCTGAGAGATCTCCGTATTAGTAAGAAAGCACTAATAGTAAGGGAAAAAGTCCTACCAATCGAGAATCATAATCTTCTTGCAGGTTTCCGCGAAATCCAACTGACACACTTTTGCGGCAATCGATACATTGTCAAATATGCAAAATCCCATAGGCCGTTCCCGCTCGGCATGATGCCCAGGTGGTCTAATAACCGCGATTGCATTCTTGACCTGGCCTCCTGCGACAGCCTTGCAAGTCTCAATTGCTCCTCCTGCGGACAACAGGGCGCATCCGAAAGTCACAGTGTTGAAATAAATGGAGTCGTAACTTTTCTCAAGCTCAACCAAGATCTCGGGAGGCATTTCTGTAAAGCCATCAGCATCTCTATATGAGCGCACAGGTTGTGGCAAAACGTACCAGCAGTAGTCTTCATGAAATCAAAGTGGCTCTTATCGTGTACTAAGCACACCTCATCCTCTCCAACTTCTCTGACAGGAATGTTTACGAGTGGATTGGGTATTAAAGTTCCAGTATTTAGTAAAGGGTCCTTGACAAGCCCAGCCATACACAACTCTTTGTAGATCTTGAAGATTCTTCGAGGATCCTCTGGATGGTAGTCAAGCCTCTGCTTCGGAGGATCAAGTTCACAGTGATAACGCATTCGTACATCGTAGCATAGTCCCGTCGGCAGTGACGATCTGTAAGGCGCGACTGGTTCGTGTTCACCATCGGAATGGTCCATTGACTCTCCCGGCATGGCTATGGGCATATCGTTGGAAGTTTTAATACTTAGCTGGCTGGCTACGCTGTTTGCTAAAATAGACGAGTCTCGTGAACGCTCCCGGAGACGTCTGACTGATCGGTTCAGATTCCCATTGTCACTGATTGGGGTACCTCGCCGCTGAGAGTCTTGGGAGCGATTGACTCTTGGCGGAACAATAGGGCCAGACGGCATCACCAAGCTGTTGCTTCGAATTCTTGCCGATTCAAATGACTGCGCAAAAGTTCTTGGAGATGTACCCTGAACATCAAGCATTTGCAAGTCGTCATCGTTGGAATCCATGGCTTCGCGTACACAAGATTCCCTTAATATGAAACCTTTTCCGCAACAGCATAGTCTGGTTCTCAGAAACGGCCGGGTTGTACCAACATATCTTCTTTGTGCTTGACCAAAATGAGCATGAGAGTCCTCCTGGCACAACCGCGCACTCAAGTTAGCACGCTGATATTTTGCAATTTTGAGAAATGATATACACGAGGTCTAAATTCTGACTAATGGGATCATGACTAGGGATATGCTTTCATGTATGGCGGGTTTCACTCGCAGACTGGATACTAATTGCAATGAAGATGCTCATAAAACTATACGACGAAGGAAAGCAGCGAAACAATACTGGGACGAAGAAACTCACCAAGGTACGGTAGTGACAGGTGAGTTGTAAGTACAATAAAGTTAAGACGAGATCAAAGGAGAGTTCAAAGGATGCGAGCGGGTTGCCCTGAATTCAAGCTCAGATACCTTCCATACTTGGTATACGATGTGTATTTGATAGAGCGACCTGCTAGAGCCAAGGCGGCAAGACAGGCTTTCAGCCCTATCTGGTCCATGCACTGTCCCCTAAGCAGTGTAACAACAATATAAACTCGAGTATGAATATACTAGTAGGATATTCGAATATAAATACGCTACTTTAAGATAATTAAATAAAATTCGAATATATCTAAGAATAGTTATATACTAAAAATAGTATATATTTCTAGTATATATAATTAGATTATATAATAAAGTACTATCTATAACTCTTAGTAATCTAGACTAGCTTTCTAAGCGTATAATTTATTACTAATACTACTAATTTATAAGGAGTACTATTATTATAATTTATTCGAATATATATTTAAATATATTCGGATATTTATTTAAATTTAAATACCCTAGTACGATACTTATATTCGGATATAAGTATCGTCCTAGCATATTCGAATATCAATGAATTTGTTACACTGCCCCTGAGACAGGTACCCAGAACCTGGAACAAGGTACCCTACCCATGGTACTTGATATAATTGGCTATCTAGAGGGTACCGTTAGACCTGCGCATTCGGCTCGAGATGTCGTCTTCGAGCCTATACGGGAGGCTCACATTTCTAACAACCTTCATTTTCGTTTCTATGTAGCCTACAAAACCCAATGGGGCACTCCAGTACTGGATCCATTGCAGATCTCTTTTCTCCAGCCTACTCCCTTCCACCCAGGTGGCTGGCTTACAGTTGCCTTGACATGATTACGCTCTATTCTGTTTCCTATTTCGAGTCTTTATCGACCTTTGAGATGTAGGCCAAGAGATCCAAGACGCGACGAGAGTAGCCCCACTCGTTATCATACCACGCAACGAGCTTGACAAAATGTTCGTTAAGGGAGATGCCAGCCGTAGCATCAAATATGCAAGAATGGTTGTCTCCGTTCAAATCGGTGGATACGAGTGCATCCTCGGAGTAGGCCATGATGCCTGGTTCAATTTAGTATGGAAAGGGGTATACCAGATGTATCTATGCTTACCCTTGAGTTCTCCCTCTGAAGCCTTCTTCATGGTCGCCTTGATCTCATCGTAACTGACAGCCTTCTCCAAACGGCAGGTCAGATCGACAACGGAAACGTTGGATGTAGGGACCCGCATCGACATGCCGGTCAGCTTGCCATTCAAGCTGGGAATAACCTTCCCAACAGCCTTGGCCGCACCAGTGCTGCTCGGGATGATATTCTGAGCTGCAGTACGTCCACCTCTCCAGTCCTTGGATGAGGGCCCATCAACGGTCTTCTGGGTAGCAGTATAGGAATGAATTGTAGTCATCAGGCCCTCGATGATGGTAAAGTTGTCGTGCATGACCTTGGCGAGCGGAGCCAAGCAATTGGTGGTGCAAGAGGCATTGGAGATAATCTCGATATCGGACTTGTATTCCTTCTCGTTGACGCCCATGACGAACATAGCAGCGTCTGCGGAGGGTGCAGAGATGACGACCTTCTTGGCACCCCCCTTCAAGTGAGCCTTGGCCTTCTCAGTGGTGGTAAAAACACCGGTGGACTCGACGATATAGTATGCGCCAGTGTCTTTCCATGGGATGTTGGCCGGGTCCTTTTCGGTGTAAAATTTAACGGTCGTGCCATTGACAATGAGGTCGTTTCCCTTGACCTCAATTGTACCTTTGAATTGGCCGTGTTGAGAATCGTATTTGAGCATGTAGGCCTGAGGAGGAGCGAATCAGTGACTGTAGGAGTTGAAGAGTTGCTGGGCATAGGATTCCGGATGAAAGGGGACTTACCGCATAGTGAGGCTCAATGAAGGGGTCATTGACGGCTACAACCTTGACGTCTCCATGCTCTACGCTGTGCGAAAGATTGGCATGAGCTTCGTGATAGCTTCAATGGGAGAAAAAGCAATGGCGGGGCACATACGCATTGCGGAACACGATCCTACCAATTCGACCGAAGCCGTTGATTCCAACAAGTGTTTCAGACATGACTATGTGCAATGGAGTGGAAGTGAGGATCTGTAGATGTGCAGAAGTTGTGAGAGGTGTGGGTGGAGTGGATGAGAAGCTCGACAAGTTTGTTGGACTTCGGAAAATTTACAACATATGGTGGGGTTGAAGCGTCATTTTATGTTTCCCATTCTGACCGAGTGGCCGCCGCAGAGCGCCCGCCAAGACCAGTCCGTCTCACCCAAAAGCTTAGCTTGAAAGCGCCTCGACAGGCTGCACTGGTATGAAAAATCACTCATACATAAGTACCTTACTCATCTAATCTGATTTTGTGATGGTTCAATACGAGAAAGTCTCGGTGGATTGTTCTATATACCATCTGGCCAATACATCTAGAATACAATCCCACCAAAATTAGTGCCTATGTGATCTATCTATAAGGTAGACTCAAGAGCAAGAACCTCGAGAGAAATGTGTCAGCTTACGTGACTTCAGTGTGTGGACGTTGAAGGTGACTCACAATGGCTGTCCGGGTCGGCAAATACGTCTGTATGAAGTTTTTCCGGCCATTCCAGACGAACGGCGTAGTAAAGAACCTAGTGCCTTTGGCATTTCTGCCAAATCCTCCACACGCCGGATCGTCCGTGTCCAGAATGATTTGATAAGTCCCCGCCACTTCAATTCCCACCCGATAGTCCTTGAAGCTCTGCGTAGGATGGAAGTTGAAGATCCAGAGAAGTCCGGCTCGTTCAAAGACAATCACTTTGTCGACCTCGTTCTTCAGGCTGACATACGCTTCCTCCGAGTGCAGCCACCCATATTTCTCCTCAGTCCACTGCATCTTGGTATCGAATTCATTGAGAAACTTATACCGTAGCATATCATCATCCGGAAGATTGAATTGTCTCCGAGCATAGTGATAGCTGTTGTCATTGCCATCTCGTGGGAAGTCGAGCCATTCTGGGTGACCGAATTCATTGCCTTCGAAATTAAGGTAACCTTCTCCACCCAGGCCGTGAGTGATCAGCCTGATCATCTTATGCAGGCTCAAGCCTCTCTCAATGACAGGCGTAAACACAGACAGAATTGACATATTGGTGTACAATTCCGAGTCACAGAGCCACATTAGCAGCGATTTATCGCCGACGAGCCTAGGATCACGGTGAGCGCTATTCACGCAAAGACCAGGCTTCAACGTACGCTTGATCATGGCTTTCTGCGTACGCAATGGTTTTCTCGCCAGATCTGCGATTGACGAGGGTATGACATAAAGCGCCCATATCCCAATCAGCATCTTCTTTCTCTTTGAGCCACTTGATGTACATATCCGGAATGGCCATAGCCAAACGATAATCGAATCCTATGCCTCCGAGTGATAACGCCACACATAACGCAGGCATTCCAGAAACATCCTCCGCGATTGTAATGCAATTTGGGTACAGATTGTGGAGCATCTCATTAGCCAGCATAAGGTATACGACTCCGTCTTCGTCGACATTTGGTCCAAAGTATTCGTGATAGCCTCCAGAAAATCCACTGCTATTGTCAACACCTCCAGCGCCTCGCACAAAAGTGGATATATGAGGACTCACGATCCAATGCCATGGTGGGTATAGAGCATGCTCGTAACACCGTCGAATCGGAATCCATCAAAGTGGTATTCCTCCATCCAGAATCGCAAATTTGACAGAAGGAATCGCAAGACCTCATGACTGCCATAATTGAACAATCTGCTGTCCCACTGCTCGTGCCTGCCCCGTGCACCTTCGTGAAAGTAAAGATGATCTGTCCCGTCGAAATAATTGAGACCGTCCGTTGTGTTCTTTGACGCGTGACTATGCACCATATCCAATAGCACAGTGATACCCATTCCATGGGCCGTATCGATGAGCTCTTTCAGCTCTTCCGGTGTGCCAAACCGACTGCTTGCAGCAAAGAAACTGTTGATCTGATATCCAAAGCTTGCATAGTATGCATGCTCCATGATGGCCATAAGCTGTATGATGTTATATCCTAGATGTTTGATTCGCGGTAACACGTTGTGTGTAAATTCTTTATAGGTGGTAATTCGTAGTTCGGGAGAAGAAATACCCACATGGGCTTCGTATATACGAGCACTTTTAGGCTTTGGTGGTCGAGGATGCTTGAAAATATACCTTTCATGCTGAGGGGGGTTCCAGAACACTCCGTCATAATCAGGGGAGAAGTTCAAGTCCTGCCTGACGCGAGTGATCCATGCTGGTACTCTTTCGATGCGCTCTTGTGAGGTAGGTATGACCATGGATATCTGTATGGCAGTCAATTCCCGTAGGAGGGGATTGCGAGCTTTGCTGGCGTACCTTGACTTTCGTGTTGTGTGATATTGCAGGCTGTCCGTCTTTTGCAGGTAATGTGACCTCCCAAATGCCAAATTCACCTCTAGTCATCTGCAAACCCTCCCTATCCCAGCCATCTTGTATGTAACCCAATCAGCCAAGGTTCAATAGAAGCGTCCAGAAAGCAAGTCGTACTGAAGTCGCCAACAAGATACGCCCGTAAAGCGTTAGGTGCCCATTCACGATAGGTGATATCTCCATTGCCATGGACATTGAGGCCAAACCTCTCGAAGCCTCTGCTGAAATGTTCCAAACCCCCTTCCGTATTGTCGATCGTTTTGATCCATTCTTGGGCGTGCTTGTATCTGCTTCGAAGGGCGTCCTTGAATGGGGAGAGCCAGGGATCGAGTTGTACAACACCTGAGGCGATCAGTTGAGGCCTTGAAAGGTTTCTACAATTCCTACCTGTTCCGTCTGCAGGTACTTTGTTACCTCCCGTATCGCCCAAGGCTAAACTCATGTCTTGCAGAGCCTTTCTGGCCTTCTTGCGTATGCAATAGGATCAAGTTGGTATTGTTCGACCATCAAATGCTTACTGGGAGAATGACTAAACTCCGCTGGGTGGATGGTGGAGGTTCGCAATTGAGTTTAGGAGACTGAGGCATGGTCGGGCTTGTGGGGTCATCTCTCGGACCTTCGCGGCAGTCGTCATCGTGCATTCGTATTTACTTCCACTCCTTCTGCGTACAAGAATCTGAACATCTTCAGAGATTTGTATTGCTAACGTAAGTACAATTTCCATCGCACAAGTCTCATTATTTTACAGTAACAGTCTATATCTAAGGTTTTTTGTTCGGACAAACAAGATAAGAAGCCATGCAGAATCTATGTAGCAGCCCATCTCCCGGGAACGTATCGATTTAAGCAGCAGATAGGTTCATTGGTAAGATACAAAATCGCAGTATAGTACTGGACTTTCCGACCCTGTTCGTCGCGGGTACAAGCATCGTATAACCTTGACATCGTGAATCTTGCCAAGGAAATGTTCATGAGTGGCTCAGAGCTGGCATGGCAGGAAACCAGCTCTCAACCTACCACGGCATTCGAATGATAAGTGTGACCCTGTTAAGTGGTAGAATAATCCTGCCTACTTGAGCACGAACACTTACAGCAAAGTGTGATAGTAGCTGTGCCCCCAAGGTCCAAAATCCAATGCACCTTCTGCGTCCAAGAGAGCCGTTGTTGAGGCCGCTAGATAAGTATCATCAAGCGATCAGCATCTTAGAATGACTAAACCCTCATTCCTGATCAGCCATCAATAATCATGATATGATTGCACATTTGGTTGATATGTTACGTAAGATGAGTTCGTAGTAAAGGAGAGGTCGAGCGGCTTCTAATCTATAAATTGAGCAGTCACATCACACATGGACGATCGGTGAAAGCGTGCATGACGCTAGATTAGTAAGGTGGGGTAGTATTTGATTATGTAAGTACCTTCCGGAGCAGCGATTGGATATGTACAAGAGACTTACTATGTACTATGGTCTCCACCGAATTAAATGTTCCGTCTTGGCAGACGCTAGCCAAATTACGATCAGTATTTCTGGAAGCTTCTTTACCTATATAGCCTATTCCTGTAATTTCCACACGCAGATCATCACAGTCTATGTGAAATATACATTTCGCTAGAGTAGTATGTATGCAAAATTTACATTGAAACCCCCTGCGACGTAGTACGTCAGTGATAGTCTAAAGTACTTACCTACTACGTCTCAGGGGGGGTTAAATGTTAGCGTCTTGGCATTTTTTGGTGGTGATTTGAAGTTCTGACCAATCAAACCCCTGTCGCGCTGACATTCAACCTGCCGGATACGTTAAATAGTCGATAGCGACATGTTTTCACCCGAACTTCCGGTAACTAGCGTCAACCGTTTATTCGATCAATACCTATTTTCCTCGTGCAGGTAGAAAACAAACCCACAACACCTTTAATTGATCAGATTCTGCCTCGGAATCGATGTAATGTCTCTATCTCTTCCGTAGTCTGTAATGCAATTCTTCACTGGCAAGAACAGCTGGCCACCTGACCGGTCAGCCGCGTCAGTGAAGAGGAAACATGAAGGATCAGCGTCACCTTTCGATGGGAAGGGGAGTAAGAAATTCAAGCCAGAGGATGGTGGTGTGTTAAGAGACGATAACAATCGTCAAGACTCGGAAAATTCACTTCACTCGCCATCCTCAATTGATCCGCAGTTGTCTCTGATGGCCCGAAACTCCCTTCCATCACCACCGGCCCACTCAGAAAGCTCACAACCGTTTGCTCGCGCGCCTGTCTCTCACACAGCAACGAGCAAAGTACATCCACCCAGTCCCCTTTCAAGGAGTCCTGAACATACTTCGAACGTGTATGCAGCTGAAGAATCAGAATGTAGGTAGAGCTTCCATGACACAGACCAGCATGAGTGCCTCACAGCATACTAAGTCGACCCCCCTTTCGCGACGCCAATCCTAAACTTCATACTGAATGTAATCAGCAGCATCCGCAGCGCACCATCGAAACTCGAGCTCGAAGGCTGAATCGCGGCGATCGTCAACTGGATCGAGTCATCCTAAGCCGTTGCAGATCGATACAGCACGAGCCATGAGCGACCTTGATCCGAGAAGCCCAGGCTACGCAATCCGCCAGAACGCATCTAAAGACAACAGAGGTCAGTCCGAGTACAAATCTGGAGACGATTGGTGTCCCGGGGAATTGACATGGGCCCCTCAGACAAAACTTCCAGTTATCAGCAAGGCTCTCATAATGCAACTCGGTCATCTAAAGACCCTCCAACGCGGCGCAAATCCAGGACTATGCGACCTCCGACCAGTGCGGACTTTAGACTACCTCAGGCGGAGATTTCTACGACCGCCACCAAAACTACTACACCAACCGTCCTCAAGAATCCGATGGATTCAACCAGTGCCGGACCTATTAGATCACCTGACAAGAAAACTTCAACGCTAACGGGCCATACCATATCGTCCGATGGCAAAGACATCACAGTGCAAATGGCTGCCAGCCCCCGAGTCCAACCCTTCGAGGCCCATAATTTCATGAGCTTTGCGCAATCAATCGTGTCGACGACTACCCTGAACATGAAGCTCGAAAATCTGAGAGGAGTTGCTCTTGAGAACGTGAAAGAGTCCCGACGGTTAGAAAAGCACAACATTGCCTATGCCTCATTGGTTGAGCTTACCAGTGCAGATTATGGGGCAATCCAAAAGGCATCGATGAGACTTGAGAAGCAATGCGAACGTTGTAATACAGATCAGGACTTGATAGCGAACACACTTCAAGCTTATCATGCGAAAGCTCTTGCGGTCCCCTCTAACGTCGCGGCTGTAACTATTGACTTGGATGTTCCTAATGAAATTGCCAAGCTGCAGGAGGAGCTGCAAAAAGTTCGGACTGAACTTGCAGAGCAGAGGAATATAGGCGCAACGCAGAAAGATCTTGAAAAATTTGCACACTATGCTAGTCTTGACGACCTAAAAAACCTCATCACGAAGGAAGAGCTCCTCGATGTTATGTCTAAGCCTTCCGCACGCCCTCCAGAATTGGAAGGTCTTCACACGAAGGTCTCCGATCTTGCACACTCTGCGAACGAACATCACCGTGAGGCTCAAGAAACCCAAAATCGGGTTGAAAAACAATTGAAAGACCTTGATGTCGAGACGACAGCTGCAAGAAACAAGGGGCAAGAAAAATATACAAAAACACAGATAAAGCTAGCTAAGATTTGGGGTGATCTTGGTACCTTAAAGGAAGGCTCGAGTATGCAGACGAAACAAGCTGGACTTCTTGAGAAGAGTATCGATGGTTGGAAAGAAGACTCTGTCTTACTCAAAGAAGAATTAAAGCAGATTCATACTTCTCAAACACGTCTTGAAGCCGTCGTTCATGGAGAGTCTACCAACGGCGAATCCGGCCTTTGCCAGCTCACCGAGAAGACCTTGGAAGAAAACTCTCAATGGAAGATTCTGATGGAACAGCTTCAAGAGAAGATCGCCAAGCTCGAAGAAGGAGCGAAAAAGGATTCCCCACAGCAGCAATCAGTGCCTATTGGGGACATTGCGGACTCGACTAGACATATTGACAGCATTCGACAGCATCTCGCGGAAGTCACAGGCGCTACGGATGAGCTAAAGCAGGAGCTCTACGAAATAGTGGTTGATGTTGACAAGCTCCGACAAGGTCTCATTGGCCTTAGAGATGAGTTTGACAGGTCCAAGAGTGGGCTAGAGAAACAACAACTACAGCTTATTCAGCCTGCCCAGCTCCAGGTCAAAGCCATTGCTCCAGCGCTCGCAAACATTCCCGCTAGCCTGGAGGATCGGGTTCCTATAAGGCTTGAAAAGGTTGAGAATAGTCTCCAGGCTCTTGGTGTGTTCACCAACAGCCTGCAACTAAGGTTCGACAATCTAACAACAGAGGAGCTGGCCCGGAACATCATATATCAAATGAAACGACTCTATAATGAACATCCTGGTCACACCCAGGATAAGCTGAGGACAATAGAAGAGCAGCAGCGTGTTGTCGACACTTACATTACAAGCAACCTTCAGCCGAGGCTGGCTCAAATCGACACGCGTATTAGTGGTCGTGCGGGAATGGATGCTCTCCAAATTCTCAATACGCGAGTGCAGTCTTTGGAGGCGACTCTGAAGGAGGCTGTTTCATATACCTTTCAGACTCGAAAAGACGTCTCTGCAAGTATTGCTAATGTCACGATTCCTCGTGAACAGGGACCCCATGATATTAGAACACATGAAGATGTGATTACATTCCGTGAGGAGCTAAGAGAAATGAAGGTGAAGCACGCAGAGCTGGTAGACGTGGTCATGACTAGACATGGCAAGCTTCGTAAAGATGTTCAAAACCTCAATCAAATAATATACGCCGAGGCCGCGGGCAATCCCCACAAGCAAGCTAAACTACGTGAATCAATGGAGTATACGGGTCTGATGAAGCATGACCTCGACGACCTTGGCGGAACAAAGGACGCGCAGAGCATCGAGCGAGCGAAAGGGATAAAATTCCGTACTCCAGTAGCACCTGTGTCCTCAAACCACCAAGAAGACAAGGAAAGCGCGCGTAACGGACTTCAATCAACTTCTGACGACGAGTCAGATGCACCCATCATGCAGTTGCAGAAGCGTAAGAGAAAGAGGCAGTCTCTTTCGGACACCAACACTGACGAGAAAGTTGACGACAACAACATCCGTCGTCGAGCTAGTAGGAGTGGTCCACAATAAAACGACTCGAGCTTGTTGGGAATTTTTCGTGGGAATGACTGCGATCACAGTATATTTGAATTGAACCGGAATAGGTATTCTTTGGGTCTTGGAGGTACTGGCTATAGAGGAACCGTGATTTGCAGATTTGTGGAAAGAACACAAACGGTTCGTGTTGGTCAAAAGCATTTCTGATCATTCGGGAGTGGAACATTGTTATATACCCTATACAGCATGTTTTTGTCCGAGCAATGCCTACATAGAATGGGCATGGACTATGGTTGTCCGGCAGACAGCAATACATAATGCACAGCTGTGGTCATTGGATTGTAGCCAAGCTTGTAGTTGGAGTCTTGAGATACATTCGAGATCAATAAGAAGACCACCTAGGATTGGAATAGCACTTGTAAAGTAAAGTAAGGTAACTTGGATCTATCTATACCTGCTAGAGATAGGCACTTAGCCCTTATCATACTAGCGTCTTGGCTCCAATAATTAAAGTACCTTATACCGCGATTGATTGATGTACCTTACTCTTACCTCACTAAAGTATTCAGGACAGTTATGATCACGTTATCCATCCAAACCATTGATTTAGAGTCCTTATTCTCGGCTAGGGTTACAAAGGAATTTTTGGCAAACTGCGAGGGTCACTACATAAGACCTGACACGCATTCACTTCCTCTCGCTACATAATCCAATGAATTTTCGTGAATCAGACCCAAAGCTGACATCGGGATTTGTGAGCTCTACGAATAATAGGACGATCGATCGCTGGGATGCGATCAAACGCCCCGCTACGACAAAGATTGCAATCCAGATGATTCAACTTGCAACAGCAAGTTCAAGGTTTGGATTGATTGCTTTGGAATTTGGGAAAGGGCTTGATTGATTGCTTTGGAATTTGGGAAAGGGCTTTATTCACCGAGACTCTGTCTCTTTTCTTCTGTTGAATCTGAGCTCAGGTACTGTCATTCAACGTCTTTTCATCTGGAGTCCGCCAGGATATCAGAGTATTCCTTGGGAATGTCTTTGAAACCTCATATGCAGCTCGAAGGATAGTATTCTGACTATCAAAGATCAATCCTTATTGCCAGACGTAGCATTGAGATACAATGGCCGATAGATTTGACATTGGTGAGGCGGAGTCAAGTGAAAGTGACTCCGTATCCCTCACATCCACTCAAGAGAGCGATGGAGAAGGCAAAGAGTTCGAAGTTGATTGTATTCTAGCCGAAACGATAATCGACGGAGTGACCAAGTATCTTACTCAATGGACTGGCTATCCCGAGACTAAAGCTACCCTGCAGGAAATCGATGATTTCATAGAGGGCAGCGATGTCTTCAAATGCTGGAAGGAGAAGAAGATGCGGATCTCTAGAGGTTATGAGCCAGCTTTCAACATTGACGCCTGGCAAAACAGATGTGAAGAGGAGGATGAGAAATCGCAGCGTCGCAGGAACAAGCGTGCGAAGAAAAAGGCCCGATTGAATAAACATGTTGACTTGCTACCCTCAGACCCGGAGGATGAGGGAGCCAGAGGCTCTGGGGAAACATCGGAGGAGCGTGAGATGATCTTTGTAGCTCGAGCTTCACCAAATTCTAGCTCTGAAGATGACGATTCTCCATCCTCTGCCCGTGGGCCTCTTAGAAATAATGTCCCCAAAGCTTCATGGACAGACGAAGAACAGAAGGCTTTCATCAGGGGCCTTCAGGAGGCGAAGGGACCGTATTGGAGCAGCATACTTGCATGGTATGGCTATCGAGGCTCAATAAATCAATTACTTGAGAAAAAGTCGAGAAAAGATATGCAGGTACGACTAGAGCAACTGAGAGAAGAATTCACAAAGGCAGGCAGAGACCCACCAGATTATATGAATTTGCCGATATCGCGAAAATCCAGCAAGGCTTTACAAAGATCAAGCATGGCAGGCAAGCGCCACAGTATGGCGGAATCACACGAGCAAAGTGGTTCTGACAGCAGCGGTTCTGACAGTAGCAGTATCATCGATTCAATGTCCACGGAGACCTTGGAGAAAGAGACTACGAAGAGAACCCTCGACGTACAACATTTCAATGGACCTCGTAAAGAGAAGGTGTCATTGACGAAGGGTATCTCAAAGCCTTCGGGGAACGACCCTGAAGTAGTATCGACAGGATTGGAGAAAGAGGGTCCTCCTTCATTGGAGCTATCAGATCTCCCCAAAAATGGTTCAAAGGCTGGCTCATTCGACCCAGGAATGTCGAAATTAGATACTCCCACATCTGGTGAACCTTCGAGAGCGGTTAAGAGTGACTCTGTACTTGAGAAAGCTCTCCCTGGGTTCACAGAGCAGCCAAGTGCACTTGCAGGACCAAAGAGACAGCAGTACTCTGGTACAGCTAGAGCTACACCGTCATTGACGACAGCGGACGAGCCCATGCTGCCGCAAGAGTCTCTGATTGGTGTCGTGGGTAGTGGACCGGCACCCCTTCCTCTATCTAGACCAAAAGCTCAAGCAAGCGGACCACGTCCGCTGTCCAAAATCGGCGGTATCGATGGGACTGCCGATTGGGGCACAACCACTGATCCAAAATTAAGAAAGACAGCCGCAACACCAACGGCCGATGCCGCTACAGGCTCAATACCTGCAGGAAAGCTGTACAATCTGAGTAGGCGTAATTCTGTATTCAAAAGACGCAGAGAGGAACCTGCACCTAAGCTTGCTGAAGTGGTCTTACTAGACCCAAAGACTAATAGGCCTCCCAAGCCGTTGCCCACTTCTTCGGCGGTAACGTCGACGAGGACTCCTTTCCAGCAATTTCGGGAAGAACTTGCTGCAAAAGAAGTTGGGGCATACCACGCCGCAGACAGTGAGCGTCCGGGTATCAAAGAGAGCGTTTCTCGACCCATCACCAGCCACGAATCGAGTACCGAAGCCGAGACTGATGAGCAACCGAACGTCCGCGCGAGTACCGTAAGATTTCCATGTCGAAATGAAACGAATTCCACGGTCGATAGAAGGTTAGAAAGAACACCACGGCCTCGACCTCGACCTCGACCTCAGCCTACAAGTAAACAATTTGAGGATACCGGCCCTCTGCTAGAAGCACCTGCTGGCACTCGAGTAGATGCGAAAGTATCAGCACCGCCCCCGTCTAATCTGAAGCCTCATCTCTTCGAATCTCATATATCACCCACGCCTACGTCAATTGCCGCGGATGATGTGATATCGTCACTCACGCATGCACAGCAACTGGCTAGCTCCTTCCACCCTCTTACGCTCATGGGTAATCCTACTCTACAAGAAAAGCGCAAATTATGGGGAAGGAGTGAGAGTGACCAAGTCTATGGTAATATAAAGGTTGGTCCAGCGCTCAAGGACCTCGGGAGGATGAAGCTATTAGGGTCCAGCCGGCATATCAAGAGGTTACTCTTGGCAAACAGAAATCGGAATTATCCTAATGATATGGGTCTTGATTTCAAGACAATCTGCACAGCTGTAGAGTATCAGAATCACTTGCATCGCGTACGTTGCTCATGTATGTACTACAAGCGTTGTCACTGACGATTAGAAGGAGACAACGGAGTATATTGGTTCGGGGTATATTGTACCCTCTCCTGAAGCTCAAGAAGAGTATGATGCCGTTGCACATTTGCTGGCATGCCAACTGTCAACCGCCATATCATTTGCGAACCAATTTTCCATGATAATCTGGCCTGCTCATTCGTCGATTTGGGGATTTCTTGAAGACGACCTTCCAACCGTCCCTCCTGGAGCAGTGCTCCGGTTTGCGATCCGAAACCCAATGCCTCAGCGGCTGGTAGAAGAGACTGAGCCTACCGTGGCTAATCATCGACGCGTTGAGGACCTTGAACAATACGAGGCATTCCAGGCTAAGATTAACGACACATCGGTCGAGGAAGGGAGATCAATTAGCGCTGTATTTCGAGATATATTTGATATTGATTTCGACCGCCTCATTGCGTCGAACGGCATCCAAAGATATCCACTTGCGAAGAAGTTTTTCCTCTGTTTTCACTGCGCTAATTGCGAGAATTACAAGCCAGACGAGTCAAAATGTCTGGCAGTACGTTGGCGGGTCTCTGAAGAGCATGATTTATTCGTCGATTTCCTAAGGGAAAACGGAGTAGATGCCATCTACAGCATGCAAGACATTGGCTCTTGTGATGTTAAAAAGAACGGTTCATGGGACTATTTCCGCAATAATGTCAAGTCCGGCGCAATCATTGTAAGTCCATCGAAATGAGAGCCTCCATTTGAAATTCTGACTAGACCAACATATACCTTAGTTACACGATTGTTGTGGACGTCCGGACCAGCTCCCCCACCTTGCCAAATTCCTTCGCTACCAGGGCGAAATAAATGTCTGGAAGATATCGCTTTCACCCATGGATCTGGAGATTGAAGATCATCCTCATTTAGTACGCTTGTTTCCCCATGGTGGCGTCATCTGCCTCACCTCATCGTTGATTCTGTATCACCCGCATGAAGCCCTGAGGATGCTCAGATGGTTCCGACTCTTCCACCTACCTAGCAAACCGTCTGGAATCTGGAAGATTGCAGTGCGTCCACGAATTCGAGGATGGCTTCTGGACATCCAGGATCTAAGCTGCGAAGAATCCGGGCAGACCCCGTTTGGGTTCTCTATGCAGGTTTTTGCTGACATCTATACCGAGATCTGGGCCCTTCTTGCTCGAGTTGAGGAGCCCTATGGCCTGATGGTCCAGGTGTGGGATTCTGAAGTCCCACTTCGTGAGGCCCCTGTTATCTCGGCATCACATCTCCCAAGAGGTCGCAAGGAATGGACAGGCGATACGTTCGCATCTGCTGAGGTAGATCATAAGGCCATACGGTCGAATGATGAGGAGATCATCCAGTGGTTTTCTGAATGGGCCGGGATTCACCTACATCAGCATCGCAAATTCCATGTCGTACTTGGATATCCGAAAGCACATGAAGTTGGCGACCGTGTGACCAAGCGCTACGAAAAGGGCTACGGCTACCTCGAGCACGGACTGGAGGAGCCGGATAGACAGAAGCTCGGTCTTCTACGATCGCCGGACTCGGCAGTGATCGAATCTGCATGGGAGCGAAACTTCCTCGAAATCATGTCATACGATAAGTTCTTCGAGCTTCATAATGTGAAAGATCAGGCCACGATTGACAAAGCCGAAACGGATCGCCGCCAAAAGGTAAGGGACAACGCATCACGCTTGCTGGTCGAGGCAGAGAGGGAACGCCGGGAAGCGAGACAAGCCGCAAAGCAAGGCTTGCAGAAGTTGATGCAGATGTGCAGAGACCAAGGGGGCACCGAAGAGCAAGCTAGAGCAGTAGGCCGCCGTCGTCTGCGCTGGAAGCGCGACGAACAAGGTACCGCTACCAGCAAAGAAGTCGAGAATTGCGCCATCGACATGGATCTTGTTCCTGGGAATCAGGCGGGATGGAATCATAAGCTCATAGCTGGGACGCCTGAAGAGCGTGCACAAGCTAGGGAAGATCAAGACAGAGAGCTGCAGCGATTGGCTGACAAGGAAAGACTATCTGGGACGCGAGAGCGAGAGTGTCTATGGGATATCGAGATTGAGATGTGGGCTGCTCAGGATAGAGCGAGAGCGGAGCAAAGCGAAGACCAAGAGATGACCGACGTCTTTGACGAAGAAGTATCAGAGACCGAAATCCTATCCCACACCCTCTACACCAAGGTCCAAGCCCTAGAACCCAAACTCGCCACCAAACTCACCGGCATGCTCCTCCAACTCGAAACCTCAAAAATCCAAGCCCTGTGAGCAACCCCTCCCCCTTCTAAATCCACCAACCGCACCAACCCTTTCCTTTCCAAATGAGCTAACCAACCAACCCAACAGCCTCCAAAACGCCCCAGCTCTCAGCGCCAAAGTCACAGAAGCCAAATCCCTCTTCCTCGCATATGTCGTGACTGACGAAGCGTGGCAGAGCGGCGAGGCTGAGGTGTGGGCGCCGGCGTTGAAGGCATATCGCGCGGCGGAAGCGGGACGGGGGATGGAGGCATATTTGGGAAGGAAGCGGGTGGGGGGGGAGGGGAGGGGGAGGGGTGGAGCTGGTGAGGAGGGGGGGAGGAAGAGGGTGAGAGGGTGAGAGGGGGAAGTGTGGGTTTTGGGGAGTTGGGGGTGAGGATTTGATGTTGGCTGGGAGTGACATATCTATCGATAAGGTCTGAGACTTTTTTGTTTCAGCGTGTTTCCACTCGGTCACTTGCATGCATGCATGCATGTATGCTCGGTGTCTTGCTTGCGTAGTCGATCTGACTATCTCAATCATATCTGCTCACATTCTCATCCATCCATCCATCCATGTCACTAACCAACCAACCCATCCAACCCTCTCCATCTCATATAGACACCCACACTCTATCCCTCTATCCCACAACCCAAATACTCCCCCACGTTCCCAATCTCATTCCTGCCCCGTACCTTGCCGTTCACTTCGCTTCACGCTGCACCCTCCCTCGCCATCTATCTATCTATAATGTATGCACTGAATGATAGAATAGAGAAGAGAGAAGAGGAAGGGGGGTGGTATATGCTGGTCAGGTTAGTTCATAAAGCACCATCTTTGAACCACGATAGATACGTTATTATACATTATTTTTCAAACAGCAGCTACCTACCCAGCAGTCCATCACTAAATGCATCCTAGCTGCACGACAGGAAGGATGAGAGATTCATGATATGCTAAGACACCATCACTATGTACAGCCAGGTGTATGAACAACCACCTATGCTATCCTACTATACAAATCGAACCGGGTATCACAACCGCCCAGAAACCCAGTTTGTACGCTGAAATCATCAATCATAGGCCGTCATCCACGAAATCCTACCCCGCTTAAAAGAGCGCAATGTGTGTCGTATCTACAATCCAGATCCCAGCCCCTTCCCTCCCCCTTCATACATAGCCACCTCATCCCATCCCATCTCATCATCTCCTCTCCTCAAACCCACCGCCCACACCCCTCCCCACACCCCCTCCACCACCATCGCCATAATATCCAGAAGCAGGTCTATTGAACCGTCCATCCCTCTCCTCTTGCTCGCGCCTCGCTTGTTCTTGTCTTTGCCTCATCATGACTTCATACGGTTCTTGCTCCTGCTGCTGCTGCTGCTCCTGCTGCTGTCTTCGCATGATTCCCTGCTGTTGCGCTTCCCGTTGCTGGAGGACATACTCCTGCTGTTGCCTTTGAGCATGTCGCTGCTGCTGTTCGCGCGCCGTTTGTTGCATTTGCAATTGTTGCTGCACCTGTTGGTGTTGGTGCTGCTGCTGCTGCTGCTGTTGTCGGTGATGTTGGTGAGATTGTTGAGACTGCTGTGATAGATTGAGCGAGGCGTACGGTGACGGACGAAGGTTGGGTTCGGCAGGCGTCGACGGCATGGAGGCTTGTTGCTGTTGCTGCTGCTGCTGCTGCTGCTGCTGCTGTAGCTGTAGCTGTTGCTGATGATGATGAGACGACTGCACGTTACTGGAGTAGGACGAGGTTCTCGAGTGTGATGGATGTGAAAAGGGTGGAGGACTTGGCACGTGGTTACGCTGTAAGACTTGGAAAGCCGGTCGCGTCGATGCTGCGAGATATGAGGACTGTGCTGGAGGCGAGATCGCCGATTGTGCTTGAGCGGGTCTTTCCTCCATCCATGAACGTGGTTGTCCCACTTGCTGCGCTGCAGCGGCCCAGTTGCGTATGGGTTCCCGAAGCTGTTGTTGCTGTTGGATCTGCTGACCGAACGCTGGCCGCTGCTGTTGCTGTTGCTGTTGCTGCAGTAGTGCGAGAGGCTCCGATGGCGTTTCTCGTCTTGACATCTGTTGTTGCATTGGTTGGGGTGCCGACGGAAAGATGATTGGTGGAGGCGGTGGGGTAGGAGCAGCAGGCCTTTGTTGATCGCTTAACCGCTTCCGAGGCTGCGGTTCGCTGTCATTGTTTAAGATATCCATGATACTAGACTTCTTCGGCGGGGCAGCCGGCGGAGGTAGTTGGGCAGACGCATTGACAGGCACTGAACTTGGTCTTATTGCCTCGCCTGGAGGAGACATTGGCATTGGTAGACTTGCACTCGCAGGTGACTGAGTTGGGGTGAAGTGATTGGCGGTACTACCAAAAGCACCAGAGCCCAGCCGACGCATCGATGTATCGATAGGCGCCTGTCGTTGCAACAATTGTTGGAGGGGATGCTGTTGTATCGATTGCTGCTGTTGCTGCTGCTGTCTTTGATGCTGTTCGCGCTGTTGCTTGTGAACCTGTTCCTGCTGCTCTTGCTGTTTTCTCTGCCGCGACTGAATGTACTCTAGAGTCTTCTCATCATACTTGATTTCGATGGTGTTATTTAATCCAGAGTGAGCGGTAGACGGTGGCTGACCAAGTAAAGACATTAGATTTGAACCGCGCGGTTGGTAAGCAAGAGGAGCTTGCTCATTTTCCAGTTGGGATACACGAGGCTGATGATGCGAAAGGTCTTCCCGATCTGGTTGCCGTTGTACCTCTCGCTCTTGAGTCTCATGCAGCTGCTGCCGTTGTTGCATCTCCCGCTGTTCTTGTTCTTTTATCGTATCCCTTGTCGAGAAATGAACCCGATCTCGCTCTGAAGGGACAAAGGTGCCTAGGTGTGGACCTATGACATGTTGCTGAGTCTTGGTCTGTAGAGGTATGGTGATGCGATTTTCCAAGCTGAAAGGACCCTGCGCGATCATCTGTTCTGATGTTTGCGCCGCACCTTGCTCGGCTGAAGCCAATGCCGTGAATTTCGGGGGGTCTTGCTTGAACCGTGTTGGATTCGACTGTTTTGCTGCTATTTGAGGTTTAGGAGAATCGATCTCAACCTCGAAATTTTCTGGTGTACTTGGAGCTAATGGTCTCTGCTCCTGCTTCAGTATATTATACATGTATCGTCTCTTTTCCCCTGTAGGCGCCGGAGCCGGCAAAGACCCCATGTCTTCTCCATTGGATATCCGGGCATCAGCTTGCTGAGCATCCTGCTCTAACAGCTGGCCCTGGGTTCCATCTTTGATCCTTCGGCTGTAGAAGTTTTTGATCTGAAAAGATTGTTAGCGTAGTCAATACCGAAGGTCACGAAATCCTGTTTACCATGATGTGCGTCTTGGTCTTCATTGTAGCAGCGATGGCTTGCCAATTTGTTCCAAAATGACGAACTAAATTGTGAAAGTCCTGTTGCTCAGGCACTGACCAATAGCTGGACGTTTGTGGGGTTCCGGCTTTTGGCTGTGGCGGAGGCAGTTGGTCCTGGTTAGGTAGCGGAACATGCTGTGGTATTTGATCCATACTTATAGGCTGTGATTGGCTGGTGGACCATTCAGGGGGTGCTTTTGGGAAGGCCTGCATCTTATATGGCTGTCCATTGCTGAGCCCAGCCAGCAACTGCGCACTCTCAAGATCATCAATGCGAGGCTCGCTTTCCAAGGCAGGCTCTCTGCTCACACCTCGCACATTTTCCGTGAGGCTTTTCTGAGGGGAAGGTCGAGGAGCTGCGGCAAGCAGTTGATTCTTTGGTTTCCTGCCCGGCTTTTCTTTGCCAGGTGCTCTTGTTCGTCTGGTGGCAGTCGGCTTCTCTGAACTCATGATTCCACCTGGAGGTTCTTTGCTGGCAGCGGCGCCTCGCCGTACAGGTGTTGCTGCTACTGCAGTAGTCTCGGCTTCTGGAACATCTCCAAATGTTGGTGCTGCAGCGCGCCTTGGCCGGCCCTTTTCTGTCAGTGCGATACTCTGGGGGTCCACTTCCACCATCCCGTCAAATGTAGACATCAAGCCGCTTGCTCTAGGACGTGTCATCCCACGCAACTGGCTTGCTAGCCTTTTGCCCCTCTTCGTCTTCATGAACGCAGCTTCTTGGTCTTTGTATCCCACTGATATCTTCGTGAGGTAGTAATGCTGTACGCAATCTCTGAAGTCACGATCTTTTAGTGCTTCAGCTATCATGCCGAACCTCTTGGGGTACAGAAGATAATTGTATAGGAAGGTTTCGTGCTCTGCAGTAGTGAAGTCGTCTGCTTTTGGCACAAAGCATAAAGCTTCTAATGCAAGCTCGGGATCAACCAAGTTGTTTGTATCTCTATACACGCAAGTTCGGGCCTCATACATGTTGAGCATATCTGGTACGACGGCCTCTCGCTCGGGGTTGAAAGTTTCGGGGGGGACGTAGACTGGCGCTTCCCGTTCCCGTCTGGCCTGTTCCTCCCGGGCAGCCGTCTCTTGAGATATCTTGATCACCTCTTCAAAGCCTTCCTCGCTGATAATTCTCCCACGCCTACCGACGACTGAAGGCGTTGGTGCAGGTAAAGGTATGTCATCCATCACCAACGGATCAGCTAAATTATCCTCGGTTCTCCTCGCGTCCTCGAAATCCTCCACAGCCATTCGCCAGAACTTATAGCGTTCCGCAAATGTTCCCTTGATGTTGTAATTTTCAGATTGCAATCGTTGATGACGCCTCGTTAATTTCTCGATGATTATAGCCTCTACCCCTTGTTGTCGATCAAGATCCTCTTGTAGATCTTCGATTTCGGAGAATGGAGTCGGTGGACCATCGACCAAGAATGGGAGACTCTCAACAGTCGGCGTGAGTGGTCGCGCACTAGTTGAAATAGGAGAAATGCTAGTCTCCTGCTTGTAGTCCATTTCCTCGTAGTCGTCCACCTGAGGAGATGGTAATCCTGTAGGCACCGGTGCAGGAATAGCCTCTCGATCCACTGATCCTCTATTCATCTTCTCTTCCAAGGCGCTAGCAAGAGCATCCAATTCTTCAAGCAATTCTAGGAGTTGGGGGTGACTTCGAGGGGTCGGTGGTCTTCTTGCTTCAAGTGCTTGCAGTTCACGGTCAAATTTCTTCTCGGCTTCTGCATAGTCTTCCTCTCCCAGTTCGATGACGCCCTCGATAGATTCCTCATCTTCCTTGTCTTTATCTGAGGCTGTGGACGAATCCTTTTCTGAGTCATCGTCGGATTCTTCTTCAAGCTTCTTGCGTGTATTGATCAATCCATCCATAATTCCAGGTGAAGGCTGTGACGGGGCAATGTCCTTCATTGTATGCTGGCTAGCTGTAATGGTGGGAGGTGCATGGGCTCGATGCCACTTGGCAATGGCAGAGGCCGCTGACTCAGTGCTTGGTGGGCCAATTTTGTTCTTCTCTTCCCCAAGCGAATCCCTCTTGGCTGGTACCTTGTTCATTATGGAAGGACCACGGGGAGTATGTTTGGGCAAATCCGGGTTCACCCAGGACCAAGCTCCTCCACGCCCTCCACGTTGCATCATGGACGGTCCCCTGTTTGGAGGTCCCCGAAGGAGAGGAGGGGGTGGCTGATTGATTGAGGAGGGAGCACGTTCCGCTCGAGGCCCAGTCGGAATCTTCACTGGAGATATCTGATTCGACATGTCACCCAATGGCGCTCTAGGTATGGATACAGATGGTCCAGCGAGGGAAGCTCCGCCATTGCGACCCTGCTCTTCAACCGCTTTCCTCACAGATGGCTTCGCAGGATCCTGAAATCCGTGCAAGGGCAATATGGACCGAGGAGGTTGAGTATCGACGTCACCATTCGAAAAGCGCTTGGATATATTGCGGACTTGGTCAAAAGGAGGTCCTTTGGCAATACTGTTCACTTGGCCCGTCACTGTTTTTGGTATACCAGACTTTTTGCTGTCATTCTCGGTCAGGCGTCTTATGGAGTCCGATACGTCCTTCGTTGACCACCTTTCCGAGACTTGTTGTGCTTTTGGCGCAGTGGGCGCATTGCTCAGATTACGTGCCTTGGGTGCGGATGGTGCCTCTCTTGGGGGCTCCAGCAAGCCTAGACGAGATGGGTGGATCAAGGGAGATCGATCTGTAGGTGAAGCTTGTTTCGACACTGTCTCATGAGCCGCTGGAGGTGCCCGCTGAGGTATGGAACCAAAAGCTGGTACTGGAGGCGCTTGTGGAGGAGAGACCGCTCGGTCGTCATACCTTTCAGTCTCTGCGCGTTTCAAGAGTATCTCGCCCCTTTCCAGATCCCTTTCTGGACCTTTCTCTACACTCCAGGGTTTTACATCGACATTCGGGACAGAATATCTCGATTTTGGTTCGTGTAATGCATCTCGTGATTCCCGGTTGTTGTGGGCGTACCGATCCAAATTAGCTAGATGGACTGAGGTTGTCGATGTCGAGCGAGAGGTCTTTGGAGTTGGCGCTCCACCAGTGGAGTTCCTGGAATCTGGACGGAAAGGAGGCGGTTCTCTTCTGATCCGATCATCACGATCACGATCTTCGCGCTCTCTCCTGATCTCATCATCCCGACGGCTGAGATCGAGGTCGCGTTCACGGTCTCGATCATCTCGAAATTTCCTCTTCCAATCACGTTCGCGAGAGCGGCTGCGAGGGCCAGGAAGTTCTCGCTCCTCGGCTATGTGCTCATGACCTCTCTTGTAATCCCAATCTCCTCTGCCTCTGCCCCGACCGCGAAGCCCACCTCGACCACGTGGGAAAGCGTCTGAGGCGATTGGGGGTAGAGAGTCTCTTGCTTCTCTTCGCGAATCTTCCCTTGGTACATAATCCCTTTGATCTCTAGGATCCCTGAAGTCTCTTATGGGCGGCGATCTGGACCTATCGCGCCCTACGCCCCAATCTTGACCTCTTCCCCTCCTTGCGAATGGCTCGTCCTTGGTATCCCGGTAATCTCTGTCTCTTGCATCTCCACGACCAGGGACTCCACCCCGTCCCCTGGGTATATATCCCCCTCCTCTTGTTCCGTCTGTAAGCGCCTTCGGCCCTCTTGGGGGTTCTCTAGGAGGTTCACGGCCACGACCTTGATAGCCGTGGGAATCGTTCGTCCGGTATCCTGACTCATTGGGTTTAAGGGGCGCATCATTGAGTGATGCTGATGGACGCCTAGCAAGTGCTCTGGGTGGTGTTCGATCTCTCGGGTAACGGGAGTCGTTTGTGGCAATATTGGGGGGCCGTGAAGACATAGGACATTGTCAAGCGTGGGGTACAATGTAGGTGGTGTTCTGTCGAAGGGAGGGCCACGTTCGTCGTGAAGGCCGTAGTGGGGTTGGTAGTCTTCGTGACTGGGAAGTTTAATCGATTCAACAGAGTGAGATAAGTGGCGACCAGGGTAACAACCAAGTGAGCGTCTGCCCACGTCGCTTGTGTTCTCGATTTCGGATGGGCCAATCAGCAAGCGCGTCAGTGTAGTGTTGCAGTCGGAGGGTATGAAAATCGAATTGCCTGGCTCAAACGGATGCGTCATAAGCGGTTCCTTAACACGTTCTGATCAAACAAATGGCCTTTGCACAAGGAACGGTCTCCATACTTGTCACTGACAGAAGATGAGGCTCAATGACATTGTCTCGCTTGCTCTAGCGCGAGTGGTGGCGGCTGATTGGCTGAGATTGATGGCATGTTGGCTTTCCAATTTCTCCCGCGTGCGCCTTCTTTCTTCCAACACTCTCCTTTCTCCTACTTCTACCAACAATCACCAATGACCAGAAGCAGCGCGCGAGTCTGCGTCAACAGTATGTGATCAGAACATCTCTGGTCGCCCGTTTGTGTGTTGATAAAGCGGCGACAAATCGCTTGTAGACCTCGGAAGCCGTGTGGCCGACTCTGAAGACTGCCTCGGAAATTGATATGGCTCTCATGCCTCGAGGAACAACAGGATAGTGCTGCCCAGGGTGTTTCGGCCCCTTGTTTGTGCCTGGAGATTCGTGCGCAAGGAGATGCCTCTTCGATGGCGCTGCCGCTGCCGCATGTGTCGGCGACGAACTTGGACGGGAGAAATCTATCAACGACCTATTCATTGGAGGCATGGCCGAAACGCGAGATCGGAGGAGCTAGAAGAATTGCTGACGTTCTTAACGAAGTGCTCGTACAGGTAGCGCAGGTATTGAATGATCAATGGTCTTTGGAATTGTGATGGGGAAAAATTGGTCCTCTTATCTGCAACCACATGAAAAAACTCTATTAAATTTTCGTCTTCTTCTCTCGAGTCACGAGTGGGCGTCCGGTATCCATATTGCGCCGGGGGACTTGGCAACTGAGCTACAGAGATGTCGCTACCATGAATTTGCTCGAACTGTAACGCCTTTCTTTCCTTTTTGCTGATTTTCGCTTCCCCGAACTCGGACAGCATGAGGAAAAAGATGTTTTGAAATCCATCGCTGGACTAGATCATGTCTTGCCTGACTAGACCTTGGCATATTGTACATGAAGGGCACCCCGTCTCTTACTTTGTTCAAAAGATTCTCTCTCCTTCCATATCTATGAGTTTGTGGGATTGCTAAAGCTTAACCTCAAACCCAGAGATCCCTTCAAGAAATCCTAGATAGGCATTAAGACCATTGTTTTCAAGTATTGACTTGGAGGATGTTTCATAGGATTCTGGAGTATCTTCGCATTACAGACTTCGTCTTCTGCCTCTGTCATCAACCTATGCCAGGCTAACACTGTTTCATCCTGTTACACTTCGCAGCCTTAGTGGAGCCAGCAAGGAATCTGAGACTTCCAATTATCCACCCAACCACTGTGGCTAAATATTTTGCGAATCGCATCCAGCTCACATCCAGCTTACGCGTGATATTTCATCCTGAACTATGCCCAGGCATCCGCGTGCTCTTAGTAACTCGCCAGCCAATGCCTCTTTCACAGAAATCACAAGAACCTCATAAAAACATCTCCAACCCCTCTCCAACACCTCCACCAGCACGAAATCCACCCCGTACCCAACCTATCTTGCTCATTGCCATTCAACCGGTACCCTACCCACCAACCCATATCATTCCACAAGCCCCCCATCCCCTAAAAGCGCAAACCCAACTCCCCACAAGATCTCTCACCCAACCATCCAATCTCGCACATACTAAACGCTCAAGGAAATCACAGCCCTTCCTCCACACAAATATCCCATGTACCACATACCACGCCTTCCCAAAACCCCAACAACAAACACATACCATACCCTACCAAAACCCACAACCCCCAAGCACATCCCAAAGACCCCTCGCCTATACCATACCCCCAACCCCTCCCCCCTAAAATCCTCCCAGAAAAACAAAGAACGAGCTACTCCCCCACAACCCATATAAATAGTTCCTCAAATACAACATACCCCTACCCCACCCTACTCATCCACACAGACACCCCCAATCCCACGCATCTCCCCTCAAGAGACCCAGCATGAAACGTATATCATACAGCGCCGTTTTTCGTATACTTAATATATGAAAGGAAGATTAGGTAAGGATGCTTTTTGGGATTGTAGTGCGGAATATGGAGTAGGGGTTGTGAATGGGTGGGTTGGGGAGTTGTGGATATGGGGTTGGGGAGTTGTAAAGTGAGGATGTGGGATATGGGATATAGGGGGTAACGGATATGGGTTTGCGGGAGTGGGATGTGGGATATTGTTTTTGGATTGGATCGGATTGGACAAAGAAGGGGGGGGGGGGGGGGGGGGATTGAGGC